>Ga0187847_10004418_pt1 | contig 10365 bp, 9 predicted proteins | sample June2016WEW_4_10_FD_132458 | JGI IMG/M metagenome (GOLD analysis project Ga0187847, IMG submission 132458) | Peatland microbial communities from SPRUCE experiment site at the Marcell Experimental Forest, Minnesota, USA - June2016WEW_4_10 | ecosystem: Environmental > Terrestrial > Soil > Wetlands...
CCACAGGCCGCGCCTTTTTCCGCGCGTCTGCTGATATATTCGATCGATGTTGAGGGCGGACAATCCACGTTATTGGTCGCGCCCTCCGGCGAGTCGCTGCTGGTCGATACCGGCTGGCCCGGAAACAATGGCCGTGACGCGGAGCGCATTCTCGCGGCCATGAACGATGCGGGCATCAAGCGCATTGACCATGTGCTCATTACGCACTATCACGATGACCATGTGGGCGGGGTGCCCGAACTGGTTGGGCACGTGGAAGTGGGCGAGTTCCTCGACCACGGCGAGAACCGCGAAGACTCGGCCGATACGCGCAACAACTATGCAGCCTACCTGAAGGCTATCGCGGGCCATAGCCGCCGCATCGTGCATCCCGGCGATACCATCGCCATCGGCGGCCTGAGCGTCGTCGTGCTCACTGCCGACGGTGGACACATCGCCGCAGTTCCCGGCATCGCGCCGGCGCCCAATCCCTACTGCGCCGGCGAGCACGCGTGGCCCGACGACCCCACGGAGAACGCGCGTTCGGCCGGCATCCTTGTCACCTTCGGCAAATTCAAGTTTCTCGATCTGGGCGATCTCACCGGCAAGAAGGAAGTGGCGCTCGTCTGTCCGAATAATCCCATCGGAACGGTCGATCTCTACCTCGTCACGCATCACGGCATGGATTTGTCTAACTCGCGCGCCATTGTGGACGCCGTGCATCCGCAGGTGGCCATCATGAACAACGGCGCGCACAAGGCCGGCAAGCCCGCGGCCTGGCAGATTGTGCACGACAGCCCGGGCCTCGTCGATCTGTGGCAGTTGCACACGGCCGAGGACGCCGACGCCGCGCACAACAGTCCCGAGGCGCTGATTGCCAATCCCAAAGGCGACGGCGACGGCCAGGCGTTGAAGGTTGTTGCCCAGCCAAACGGAAATTTCTCCGTGACCAACACACGCACGGGACAGACAAAGACTTATATGGCGCGGCTCTATCCGCGTAAGTAGCGCGAATTCATTTTTCATTGGCCGCCAGCATTCAACCAGCGTTCACAATTGCGGTGCGCTCGGCCCGCTACGATGGGCAAGGGGCGGCATGCCGGCGCGCACACAACCGGCGCGCCCATCTGGCATCGCATTTCCATGACGCAAGCCGCATCACTTCAGATAGGCGCGCACCAGGTCGATCAGGTCTTCGGCCAGCTCGGGAGCGATCTGCTCCTTGGCTCCATCCACAAGATGGAAGCGGATGTGCGTCTCCAGCACCTCGGCCATCAGGCTGTTGACGCCGCCGCGAACCGCGGCCAGCAGCATCAGCTGATCGCCGCAGTCCTCGTGGCCCGACAGCGTGCGCTCCACGGCGTCGAGTTGGCCGCGCAGTTTCTTCACGCGTTGCAAAAGTTTGGCTTTTTCCCGATCCTGATGCGACACTTGTTCCCGATTTTGATGAGAGACTTTTTCCCGATCTTGACGCGGCATGATTGGACCTCTTGGCTTGACAGTACCCACCCGGGGTATGGTACTTACCCAGCAGGGGTATAGTTGCTTCCCCAATATTCTATGCCCATCCGCCGCCCCATTCCGCTTTCAATTGCGCTGCCCGGCGTGGTTTGTGCCTTCGTGCTCAAGGCCGCCTTCGGCGCCGCGCAGGTTCCCGGCGACCTGCCGTCCGCGCCCGATCCGCAGACGGCGGCACTGAGCGTCGAAGGGGAGCAGGCTTTGCGGGTGTCGATAGCGCCTATGGCCGGGGCACCTATGGTCGGCTCAGTCCATTTTGAATGGGCGGCGAGCGGGACCGATTCGGCTACGGAGGAGGGCGCTGGGGGCGCGGGTCCGACCGCACCGCCCGTAGCTGAAACGCTCACCATGTTTCCGCACTCTGAGAACGCGCGTTATTGGGTCTCGGGGCAGGCCAACAGCATAATGCAGATGCACGGGCATTTTCATTCGCCTTACCAGGGCGCGAACAGCCTGATTGACGATTTTGAAACCAAAGCCTCTGAAGTGGCCACGCTCTATCTCTGCTACCAGTTGTGGCCCAACTCCCGTTACAACACCGACCTGATTGTGGACTTTGAAAATGCCGGCGGGCGCGGCATCTCCCAGGCGCTGGGGCTCGCCGGAGAGACGAACCTCGATGTGGTGCGCAACCCCACCTTGAGCATATCTCCCTATCTTTCGCATGGCGAGATTCACCAGATCATCGGCCTGACAAGCGAGATGACCGATCAGGACCGCGGGCCGTTCGTGCTGGCAACCAAAGTTCCGGTGCGCCGTTTCGAGATTCGTATTGGCAAGATGAGCCTGCCCGACACCCTCGATATCAACTCCGTCGGATCAGATAGCCATTTGCAGTTCACTAACTGGACCATCGACAACAACGGCGCATGGGATTATGCCGCTGACACGCGCGGCTACACCGTAGGTGGAGTTCTGGAGTACGATGACCGCATCTGGTCGGCGCGTTACGCCATCGCTGCCATGCCGACGATTGCCAACGGTATCACGCTTGACTGGGCCTTCAGCCGCGCCAGCGGCCAGAACTGGGAGTTCGAGTTGCGCAAAGGCCTCTTCGCGCCTCTGCTCAATTCCAAACGCGAAGGTGCGGTGCGAGTCCTGAGTTATGTAAACCACGCGCACATGGGCGACTATCGCGAATCGGTCGCGCAGTATCTTGCGGGAAAAATCGCCAAACCCGATATCACGGAGACTGAAAAATTCGGCGCTGTGAAATACGGCTTCGGCCTGAACACCGAGCAGGAGGTCACGGACAGCCTTCGCCTCTTCGCGCGCTTCGGCTGGAACGAGGACCAGCACGAGTCCTTCGCTTACACCGAAGTGGGGCAGACGGTCCTCTTTGGCGGAGACTACAACGGTCATGACTGGCATCGGCCGAACGACAAGATCGGCGTGGCCTTTGTCTCAAACGCCATCAAGCGCGACCACCAGAATTATCTGCACTACGGCGGGGTCGGCTTTCTCTTGGGCGACGGAAATCTGACCTACGGGCGCGAAGATATCGTGGAGTGGTATTACAACGCCCACATCTGGCACGGGCTCTACGGCATGCTGGGCGGAACCGAGATCGTCCATCCCGGGTACAACACCGACCGCGGGCCGGTTTATGTGACGACGGTGCGCACGCACATCGACTTTTGAAAAGGGCAGGGAAGAGCAGGGAGCTAAAAGCTCACTTTGCCGGCTGCGTCTGTTGCTGTTGCGGCTGCGCGGGAAGGTCATAAATAACCTCGCCGGGCTTGGCGTAGCGCAGCTTATTCCGCGCCTCGCGCTCAATTTGTTCCGGATCGGTCTGAAGTCGCTGGATCTGTTGACGCATCTCGCCGTTTTCCTGCTCCAGGGTTTTGATCTCTTGCTGCAGGGCGCGGTCCTCGGCGCGTTTTTGCTGCCATACCGAGATGCCGTGACTGCCGTAGATCACGTGCCACGTCACCAGCAGCGCCAGCACCACGGCGACCACGGTTCCCGCCGGCCGCCACAGGCGCCGCGCCCAATGCGCGGTGAGCTTGCCGAGCGTCACGGGCGCTTGGTCAGGTGCGGCCCTCTCCGTTTGCGAATTCTCTTCCCGCATCGAACCTCGAATCGTATTTTGCTCAGCCAAGAACAAATTTTTCGGCCGCCGAGCGCAGGGCTTGCATCTCGCTCTCGTTACGCGCTTCGCTATAGGCCCGCACCACCGGCTCGGTGCCCGAAAGCCGGTAGCACACCCACGAGCCGTCGTCCAAGATCAACTTCAGCCCATCGGTCCGAACTACGCTCACCACTTTGTGCCCACCCAGTTCCGTGGGATCGGCCTTCAACTTCTCAGTGAACGCGGCTTTCTGCTCCGCGGTCAAGTGGAAGTTCTCTCGAACCGGATAGAAGGAACCAACCTTGGCAAACAGCGCCTTTAATTGTGCACCCAGGCTGGTGCCCCGCGTGGCTACCATCTCCGCAATCAGCAGGCCCGCGATGATGCCGTCTTTCTCCGGTACGTGGCCGCGGATGGTTAGCCCGGCCGACTCCTCGCCGCCGATGGCGATTTTGTCCTGGATAATCAGCTCGCCGATGTATTTGAATCCCACTGGCGTTTCGTAGAGCGGCACCTTGTGAAAATCGGCCAGTGCATTGATCAGGTTCGTGGTCGCCACACTCTTCGCGACCCCGTTCTTCCAGCCGCGCGTTTCCACCAGGTAGTCGAAGAGCAGTGCGATCACATAATTCGGCTGGATGAAGGTGCCGTCGCCATCCACAATGCCGAAGCGATCGGCATCGCCGTCGGTGGCAATCGCCAGCGCCGCCCCGATCTCCTTCATTTTTTTCTTTGCGTCCCCCAGCAATTCGTCGGACGGCTCCGGCGCATGTCCGCCGAAGAGTACATCGCGATAGTCGTGCACGCATTCCACCGTCACGCCCGCCTCGCGCAAAAGATCGGACGGGTAGCCGCGCCCCGCGCCCCAGAACGGGTCGTAGACCACCTTGATGCCGGACTTGGCGATGGCCTTCAGATCGACCAGCGCGGCGATTCGCTTCAAGAACGAGGGCTTTACGTCAACGGTCTCGAACTTCTCCGTCGAGAGACTGGGAACACCGCCGCCTCCATTGCTTGCGAGTTTTTCAGCCGCCGCTTCAATCTGCTTCGTCGCGTCGGGCAATGCCGGCGCGCCGTCGGGCGTGGAGTACTTGATGCCGTTGTACTCCGGCGGATTGTGCGACGCGGTGAAGTTGATGGCGCCTGAGGTCTTGAGCGTGCGAACGGCGTAAGCAATGGCCGGTGTAGGCGCGGCCTCGGGGATCACAATGGGCGTGACGCCTGCCGCGGCCAGAACCTTGGCCGCCTCGGTCACAAAGCTTTCGCCGAGGAAGCGGGGATCTCGGCCCACTAGTACCCGGTGCGGGGCCGGCAGGGTTTTCACATACTCGGCAATACCGCCCACCGCCAGCCGGATATTGGCCACCGTAAACTCGTCCGCAACAATCGCTCGCCAGCCCGAAGTACCAAACTTGATCGCTGTGCTCATCGTTTCTCCATGTGCGCCCGCATCGTCGGCCGCAAAGTCCATACTGCAATACCGCGCCCCTAACGGCAAGCAGATGACTCATTCGAATCCGTTATCCGTGTGTGGGTTTCCCGGGCCGTTACTCCTAAAAGAAGCGTCTGGCTCCACCGTACCCGATTTGGGCTTACAGTAACTGCAGCATCGCGTTAATTCGGGAGAGGCCTAATGCTTGAATCCACTTCATCCGCGCGCATCGTGATGACCATCGTCGCCAACTCCGAGGAGGCGGCGCGCCTGGGCCGAGCGCTGGTGGAGGAGCGGCTGGCCGCCTGCGCCACCTTGCTGCCCGCCGTGCATTCCATCTATCACTGGAAGGACCAGATCGAGTCCTCGGCCGAATGCCTGCTGCTGCTCAAAACCACTACCGCCCGGCTGCCCGCCCTGGAAGCGCGCCTCAACGAGATTCACAGTTACGAGACGCCTGAATTCCTGGTGCTTGGGGTCGAAGCCGGAAGCCATTCCTACCTTGCGTGGCTCTACACTAGCCTGAGAGACGAGCCGGAGGTTAAGCTCGCGTAGCTAAACCGTTTCCGCCCGCGCACGCGGTGCCCCCTAAGTGATGAGGGGCCTTCTTCTTGATCCGGGAAGGAGAAGAGAAGCAGAGAGTAGGCCGTGCGCCCTATCTGCCAATGAAGTTGGTCAAAATTGACGAAGTTGGTCAAAATTGACCAGAATCGTTAGCCGGAAGCGGGTACGATTGCTCCTATCGCCAGTTCCCTTCATTCAGGCTTCTCATCACAAATCCCTCCGAATCAATCTCTGCACGCAAATCAGAACGCTTCTTCAAAAGCTGGCAAATGTCGGGAGGAATCCCGGCGTATTTGGGGAGCAACGCAGTGAGCAGTGATAGGACATGCCCCCTGCAGCGCCCGCCCGCACCCATTCTGGTATCCTTGAGACAGTCTGCCTCATGCGATGGCTTCTTATTGTACTTCTTGTCTCGCTCGCGGCCATGCTGGCCGTGTCTGCGGGAGTGGCTCATCACATCCGGAGGCAGCGCACCCGGTACGGCAGCGAATCGTCCGCAGCCCCTGAACCGGTTGAGGAGGCGGACCTCAAATTCAAACGTTGATTAGGATCAAACGCTGAATCGGCCGGCCGAAATTCACTGAAAAATGAAGCGGATGACGCCGCTCCATAAACCCTGAATCCGCATCTAACATAGAGCGACCGTCGCTGTATTTGCCGAAAGGACTTTTCCCTCCTGTGAACACTCAAACACCTGAATCCACAAGTCAAGCTGCCAGTCCTGCCGTCAGGGAAATCTCCATCGCGCACAGTCCAGATTGCGACGACGCTTTTATGTTCTATGGGCTGGCGACCAGCAAGGTTCGCGTGCCCGGTTACCGCTTCACCCATGCGCTTTGCGATATCGAGACCCTCAACCGCCGCGCCCGGGAAGAGGCCTTCTACGACGTCAGCGCCATTAGCTTTCACGCCTACCCCTACGTGCAGGAGAACTACATGCTCATGGGCTGCGGCGGCAGCGTGGGCGAGGGCTACGGCCCAATGATTGTTTCCAGCCGTAAGATGGACGCCGGCGATCTCGGCCGCATCCGCCTCGCCGTTCCCGGCACGCTCACCACGGCGTATCTCGCGCTCAAGATCTTCAACCCGGCCATCTTGACCGAAGTCGTCCCCTTCGACCAGATCATTCCCGAAATTCTGGCGGGAAAGTACGACGCCGGACTCATCATCCACGAGGGCCAGCTCACCTACTCCACTAGCGGGCTCTACAAGGTCATCGATCTCGGCGTCTGGTGGCGCGAAAACACCGGCCTGGTGCTGCCGCTCGGTGGCAACGCCATCCGCCGCTCGCTCGGCGCCGAAACGCACAAGATCGTCTCCAAGGCGCTACGCGATTCCATCAACTTTGCCCTCGAAAACCGCGAGCAGGCCCTTCAATATGCCATGCAATTTGCACGCGACCTCGACGTCGGAGCGGCCAGTAACTTCGTGAGTATGTATGTCAACGAGCGCACCCTCGACTACGGTCCCGACGGCCGCGAAGCCATCCGCAAGCTACTGCAGCTGGGCCACGAGCGCGGCGTAATCCCCATCGCTCCGCCGGTCGACTTCGTGGACTAGATCGAGTGCCGAATCTCCGTGCCCCATCCGTTTGCGTTTTACGCGAAAGGGTGGGAGACCAACACGGCTGTGCATATCTTCTACTGAACCTGACCCAATCGTCGAGAGCCATTCGCAAAGCCACTGCTCTCTCTGGGACACGGGCGCTGTCCCTGCGGGCGCACGTTACTTTTAGCTAGCAAGATCCACCCTAAGGTCACTCGAGCAGACCAACAAACTTTCCGCGTAATCCTAAATTTTTTCTAATCTGCGTCGATACATGGGGCAGGAGGCGCACTGCATGCCCGCTCACGCTCAGCTTATATTTCTGCTCGCATCGTCGGACACGGACCTGCTAACCGCAATGGAACCCACGCTCCTGGCTGCCGGCGCGCGCGTCGACATTGTTCTCTCCGCCCAGGCTGCGCTCGCTTCCATCGCTGCGCCGCGCCCGCCAGACTTGATTCTCCTCGACGAACAATTGCCTGGCATGCCGATAGGCCAGTTGCTGGCTGCTTTCCGCTCCGACTCCGACAGCCCGAGACTGCCCATCGTTCTCATCGCCGACACGGTGGCCCAGGAGTGGGTTGATCGCCTTGCCGAGGGTGCCGTTGACGATGTCATTCTGCGCGCTGCCGAGCCCGCGTACTGGCAACTGCGTCTGGATCTGGTGCTGCGCAGCCAGCGCATGGCGCATGAGCTTGATACTTTGCGCGACGCCTCCCTGCGCAATGCGCAGCTCGACCACCTCACCGGCGTCTACAATCGCGAGTCCTTGCTGGCTACGCTGTTTCGCGAAACCGATCGCGCGCAGCGCAGCCAGGGCTGCATGTGCCTGGTGCTCTTCGATATCGACGACTTTGGCCATTGGAACTCCCGGCTCGGCGTGAATGCTTGCGATGAGCTCCTCTGCCAAGTCGCCAGCCGCACCGCTACCTTGTTGCGAAGCTACGATGTGCTGGGTCGGCCGGGCATGGATGAATTCCTCATCGCCTTGCCCTCGTGCAGCCCGGCCAACGCCATGGCTCTCACCGAGCGTCTGCGCCTCGAAGTGTTCTCCGCGACATTCCACGTATGCGGCGAATCCATCCGTCTCTCCGCCTGCTTCGGCATTGCAGTCAGCCACGGCCGCTCACCGGTGGTGGTGCTGCGCGAAGCCGAACAGGCTCTCGAATGGGCCAAGGCCGCGGGGCCCGAGTCCATCCAGTGTTTCGGCAGCGCGCCTGAACCCTTGCCCTCGCCCGTTACGTTTCTCTCCGCATCCTCGGGCGACGAACTGCTCGCCTGGTAACCAGGGCACCAGGCGAGCAGCTCCCCATTGCTGAAACAGTTACTACCGGTTAGGCGGTGATGCGACCACAGCCCGCTACCGGGTTGGATTCGGTGTTAGTCGGCATAGAAGTCCAGGAGCGAAGGACGTACTCGCACCTCTTTGCCCTTCAGACTGTACTCAATGAAGCCCGCGTCTCTGAATCCATTCATGAATGACGAAACACGCGACCGAGTAGTCCCGACGATTTCTGCCAGCATTGCTTGGTTGATCTTCGGAATCGCGGTCTCGCGTGGCTCAAGTGCTTCCAAATGCGCCAGTCCCAGGAGTGCCCGTGCCAGCCGCTTTTCGCTCCGATTGCATCGTTGATCAACCAAATCTTTCTGGTAGCGGAGGTTTCGCTTAATCACGTAAGTGCAAACCAAATTTGCCAATCCCACCTCTTCGCTGAGCGCAAGCATCATGACCTTGCTGTCAATTCGCAGTAGTTGGCAATCCGTCAGCGCGTTGGCAGAGGTCGTGCGGGTCGACTCACCGACAATCGAGTCTTTTCCAACTAAGTCTGAAGCACCCAAGATGTCGAGCGTTGTCTCCTTGCCTCTCCGGGCCTTTGCGCTGAGTCTGACACGTCCTGTTTGAACGACAAACACCGCATCGCTCGCATCGCCCTGGGAGAAGATTACCTGTCCTTTCCGATACGACAGCATCTCTCTCCCTTTGCCGGGGGTCGAGAGGAAGAGGTTGCAGGTTGAAGGTTGCAGGTTGAAGGTTGCAGGTTGAAGGTTGCAGGTTGAAGGTTGAAGGTTGAAGGTTGAAGGTTGAAGGTTGAAGGTTGCATTTGGCCCATTGATTACCCGATTTCTACGAAATCCAGAATCCATATCCAAACATTAAATATGGTAAAGAGATGTTCAATATTGCTCACTTTGCCCAAAAGCGCTTTGACTAATTCCGCATGGATAGTCGCCAATCGGGAAATTTCCACGTGGCTGTCCCTTCGTGAATCAGTTCTAGGACTACAGTTGCAGATAGCGGATGCGGAGGGAGTAGGGGGCTTCAACCCACTGAAGAAGGCGCATTAAATACGGGCCTTCAGGCCTGGGCCTTTGCTGCTTGCCTCAAGATTTCGGCAAATACGCCTGTAGTTCTAGGCTCTGCGGCTCGACTCTGCAACTTCCGGCTGCAAGAATTCCTGAAAGACTTCGTTCGAGATCAACCGTCCCCGCGCGGTGAGCTGCGCCCATTCGCCATCGAAGATAAGCAGCCCATCTTCGGCGAGCAGGCGCACCGTTTCTATCGCAGGATCAACCAGTTCTCCGCCAAACTCCGCACGCAGCGCAGCCACGTCCACGCCTGCATTCGTCCGCAGCCCCAGAAACCACGCCTCTTCGAGTTGCCGCGCGGGCCCGAGCCATTCGGTTTCCGTGACTCCCGTTCCGGCAAGATACGCCTGTAGATCGTCGCTGGTAGTTGCGCGCAGCACCGGCCGCTTGGTTCCTTCTACCGCACTTGTCCAAGAGGCTGCTGCATGCAATGCCATAGAGGATGCATCCAGCCCCACACCCAGATACGGCCGCCGCTGCCAGTACCGAAGATTATGCCGAGACCAGAAATCTGGAAGACAAAAATTGGAAATTTCGTACTGCCGCAGCCCCACCTCATCAAGCCGTTCCAGCGCCAGCTCGTACATGTGCGCAATTGCATCGTCGTTCGGCACCAGCCCGGCGCGGTACCGAGTTCCGCCTTTAAGCATCTCGCGCCCCAGTCGCGAATCCTCATCCACCTCCAGCATGTACACGCTGGCGTGCGGGACCTCCGACTCGATCAATGCTTCCAGCGACTTCTCCCACGAAGCGAACGTTTGCCCGGCCAATCCCGCAATCAGATCGATGCTCAGGTTCATAATTCCGGCTGCACGCAAGCGCTTCAAATCCGCCTCGACCGCCGCACGGCTGTGCAGCCGGCCGCTGGCGTGCGCCTCACTGTCGACAA
>Ga0187847_10004420_pt1 | contig 10362 bp, 8 predicted proteins | sample June2016WEW_4_10_FD_132458 | JGI IMG/M metagenome (GOLD analysis project Ga0187847, IMG submission 132458) | Peatland microbial communities from SPRUCE experiment site at the Marcell Experimental Forest, Minnesota, USA - June2016WEW_4_10 | ecosystem: Environmental > Terrestrial > Soil > Wetlands...
CCTCGCCCGCCATCTTCGACTTCGACAAGCTCAACTGGCTCAACCGGCATTACCTCAAACAGGCCGACCCCGAACGCATCTCCAAGTTAGCCGAGAAGCAGTTTTGCCGCCATCTCCCCGATATTTTCCCCCTCTGGCCAGCCTCTCCGGCCTGTACCCCCGAGACGTTGGCCTTGCTCGCCAGTGAGAACCCTCATCTTCTCGTCGACATAGCAAACGACTCAGCATGCGAGGCGCTAACCACTCTCAAGAAAGACTGGTTCGCCCGCCTCCTCGCGCTCCTTGTCCCATATGTCGACCATCTTAACCAACTCCCAACCAAAGCAGCGGCTATCCTCGGCTTCGACCCAGACGCCGCACGCGCCATCCCGGAAAACTCCGCCATCCTCTCAGCCGACTCCGTCCGCACCGTCCTAGGCGAACTCGCCCACCGCGTGCGCGCTCACAGCGACATCATTACCGGAGAGGATTTCAAACAATGGATGAACGACATCAAAGCCGCCAGCGGCGTCAAAGGCAAGGAGCTCTTTCATCCCGTCCGCATCGCCCTCACCGGCACTCACTCCGGCCCTGAGTTCGACAAGCTCATCCCGCTCATCGAAGAGGGCGCATCCCTGGGCCTCGGCATACCCAGCGTCCGCGAGCGCATCGAAACATTCTTAGGAGTCTGACCGCCACCGTGAACGACATCTTCTGGATTCAAGGCGACCCACCCGTTCCCCTGGCCATCGTGCTCCGTCCCCGTGGTGGCGATTGGCTTGAGGACGAGCTGATTCGCATGAAGAATGCCGGCATCCAAACAGTTGTGTCGCTTCTTGAAAAACACGAAGCCGCTTATCTTGAGCTTTCAGAAGAGGCCCATGCTGCCACGCAAGCCGGACTCAATTTCATCTCATTCCCCATCCGCGATACCCAGACCCCGTCTGACCCGGTCGCATTCGAAACCTTTATCAAGCAACTTGTCAATCAACTCCGCGCCGGCGAACGCATCGGCGTTCACTGTCGTGGAAGCATCGGCCGCGCCACCGTCACTGCGGCCTGTGCGCTCATTCATCTCGGCTGGTCGCCCAGCTCCGCCCTGTCCGCCATCATGATGGCCCGCGGTTGTTCTGTTCCCGACACTCTCGAACAGGAAAACTGGATTCTCAATTACCGGCCTCAACCATGAATACCCGTACCCCCGCACCCTTTTTTGATGGCAGCTTCCCTCATCAATGGCAGGCTGAAATTCTCCCATCGCGTCCTGTCATCTTGCCCACACGTCATTTCGTCTACCCTCAGCAAGCAGAAGAAGTAGAACGTGGTGCCCTCGAAGTCCTGATCCGCCCCGCCCCCGTCTCGTCAGCGCAATCCGATCCAAAGCATCCCCTATCCGGTCCTGAGTTTCTGGCGACTTGTGCCCTCGGCTTCCACGATCCCGTCGTCCCCACCGGCCTCTGGTCCTGTCCCAACCCGGATGAAATCTGCGCCGTCTCCGGCGGTTACGCCTACATCATCTCGACCAAAGATCCCGAGCGCTTCACCATGATCCTGTATCGCCCCGTTCTCGAAATCCGCCAAGTTCCTGCCCAGAATTTGCTCCTCTTCGTCGGCCATCACTCCATCCTTGCCTGGGGCGCCAACGGCCAATCCTGGCAATCGGAAAAACTCACTGATGAAGGTATCACCCTTGAAGACATCGACGGCCCGATCCTCCACGGCCTCGGCTGGGACCTGACGACCGACAAGGAAACGCCCTTCGCTTTGGATTTGAAAACAGGTTTCCGCCTTCCGTAATTTCGCTCCCCTGGCATCCGCTCGATGAGCGCGTTTCGCAAGCTCTGATTTTGGGACCGCGGATGATCCGTGCCGACCCCTTGCACTTCTACAAAAGATGCGATATTCTCCTGTAGAAGTTAATAGGGACCCCATGACCAACGAACGCATCGATCTTCCGCAAGGCACTTTGGACCTGCTGATCCTCCGCACCTTGTCCCTGGGCCCGCAACATGGCTGGGCCATCTCCGAACGCGTCCAGCAGGTTTCCAGCGATGTGCTGCAAATCCAGCAGGGCTCCCTGTACCCCGCTCTGCACCGGCTGGAGCGGCGCGGCTGGATCAAGGCCAAATGGGGCACTTCCGACAACAACCGCCGCGCCAAATACTACGACCTGACAGCGGCAGGCAAAAGGCAGCTTGCGGTTGAAACCGATAGCTGGCAGAAGATGACAGCCGCCGTCACCCAAATCCTTGAGAGTATCTGAGGTCGCCCCATGTTCAGTGATTTGCTCTTCCGCCTTCGTGCCCTCATTCTCCGCAAGAGGATGGAAACGGAACTGGACCAGGAACTTCGCTTTCACTTTGAACACGAAGTGGAGAAACACTTGCGCGCCGGAATGACCTCCGCGGAAGCAACGCGGCGTGCGCGTCTCTCCTTCGGCGGACACGAGCAGATCAAGGAAGACTGTCGCGAAGCTCGCGGCACCAGCCTGCTTGAAACTTCACTGCAAGATATTCGCTTCAGCCTCCGCACATATCGTAAGACCCCCGGCTTCTTCCTCATCGCCGCGCTCACGCTTGCTCTCGGCATCGGCGCCAGCACCGCCGTTTTCAGTCTCGTGAACCTCATTCTGCTCAAGCCGCTCCCCTATCCCAACGCAAGCCGCATCGTTATGCCCTGGCGGCACGGCCCAATCGGTTCTGTCTATGGCTCCGACGACTTTCCTTGGGGGCCGGCGGAATTCTCACTCATCCGACAAACCCAGCAGGTGTTTCAACAACTGGCCGCCTTCAAGAAAGACGACTTCAACCTCACCGGCTCGGCCAATTCTGAAACGCTCAACCCCGAGTTGCTTGAAGGTGTCCGCGCCTCTCAGGACTTCTTCCCCGCGCTGGGCGTGTCGCCCGTGCTTGGACGCACATTCGCTCCGGAAGATGATCAGCTAGGCCACGAGCATGTCGTTGTCCTGAGCTACGCATTGTGGAAGTCCAGATTTGCAGCCGAAAGCGGAGTCCTGGGCAGAGTCATCCATCTCAATGGATTTCCCTACACCGTAATCGGCGTCATGCCTGCCGGCTTCACCTTCCCTACCCCAGAAGGCATGCCCGCCAGCATCGACATACCTAAGCAGACTCAGCTCTGGGTGCCCTTGGCTCTTCCAATCACTTCCGTCCGTGGAGCGAGCGACCTTGAAATCATTGGCGAATTGAAGTCGGGGGTAAGCCTGGCTCAGGCACTCGATGATTTGCATGCCTTCGATCAACGCCTTATAGAGAAGTATCCAAACGTCAAAGGTTGGTTCTCCTCGGTCGTTCCCTTGGAGGAGCAAATAGTGATGGACACTCGTCAGCCTCTGTTGCTGCTGCTCGGCGCGGTCTGCGTGGTCTTGTTGATTGCCTGCTCCAACGTTGCCGGGCTCATGCTCAACCGTTCTGTTGGACGCCGCAAGGAATTCACATTGCGCGGAGCCTTGGGTGCGCAGTGCGGCCGGTTAGTCCGGCAACTCATGACTGAGAGCATGATGCTCGCCCTAACTGGCGGCGTCTTCGGAGTTGCCTTCGCCCAGGCGAGCCTTAATATGGTCAAGCTCTTTGGCCCCACGAGCCTTCCACAACTTCAAAAGGCAGGCCTCGATCTGCGCGTGCTCGCCTTTAGCCTCGGCATCACTTTGATCGCGGGACTCCTCTTTGGCCTCGCTCCCGCTTTCGGAGCCACGCGCATGAATATGGTCGAGACTCTCAAGGAAGGCGGACAACGATCCGGCAGCGGCGTCTCCGCACCGAGGATTCGCAATGCTCTCCTGGTATCGCAAGTAGCCCTGGCGCTGGTGCTGGTCACCTCGGCTGGATTACTGGTGCGAACCTTCTACCAAATGCTGCGCTCCAACTCCGGCTTCAACGCCATGCATGTGGTCACATTCGAACTGCCCCTGCCGAGTTCAAAATATTCTGATACCGACCGCATGGCTCAACTCTACAGCCAGGTCCTGGTGCGCCTCAAGTCGATCTCCGGCGTCGAGTCTGCAGGATGCGCTTCCATCGTCGCCATGGCCGGTCCAACAGACAACACGGTGATTCGCGTCCCTGGGCACGTCGCTCAGCCTGGGTCCCCGATCCCCTTTGCCGATTACCTATTCGTCTCGCCCAGCTACTTCGCCTCAATCGGCGCGCCAATTGAACGTGGCCGTGACATCGCGGACTCAGACACGCTCCCTTCGATGCCCGTCGCCATCGTCAACAACGCCATGGCCCGAAAGTTCTGGCCCGGCGAGAATCCCATCGGCAAACAAGTAGGCGTTGGGTCCACAAAGTATCCGCTCAGAATCATCATCGGAGTCGTGCCAGACATCAAACAAGTTTCCCTCCGCGAAGTCCCGGGCCCCACCATGTTCGTCCCCTACACACAAAACGAAATCAAGATCTGGCCCAGCATGCAGTCGATGCAATTCGCAATTCGTACTCAGGTCGACCCAGCCTCCATCGCCGGCAGCGTCCGCCTAGCCATCCACGAAGTGGACTCCGACCTGCCCATTGCGAATTTTGAAACCCTCACCACGATTGTGAACACCTCCATGAGCGCCGATCGCTTCACCATGTTTTTACTCGCCATCTTTGGCTTGCTGGCTCTGACGCTGGCCGCAATTGGCATGTACGGCGTCATCTCCTACTCGGTCATGCAGCGCACTCCTGAAATCGGCATTCGCATTGCGCTCGGGGCATCTCGGAGGCGGATCTTCGCCATGGTTCTCGGCCAGGGCGGCCGCCTCGTTAGCATCGGTATCGCCATCGGCCTCATCGCTGCATTCGGCGTCACTCGGCTCATGACCAGCTTCCTCTATCAAGTGCGGCCTACCGATCCAGTTACCTTTGCCTCGGTGTCGCTCCTGCTCATTGCGGTCGCCTTGCTTGCCTGCTATGTCCCTGCGCGCAAAGCCATGAAGGTCGACCCCATGATCGCGCTGCGCTACGAGTAGCGCGGCAAAAAACCTGTGGTCCATCCGCTTCCAGGATGGGCCGCATGAGCACTTCTGTTTGCCCGCCGCAGCATCCCCGCATTTTCCCGTTGAATCCCCACCCCATAAGCGCCTACATTTCTCAATATGCTTGCCAGCGACCGCCGTACCTTCCTCCGTCAGGCCGCCACTCTCGCCGGGGCGTTCTCCGCGAACAGCCTCTTCCACCAGGCCCACGCCGCCGACTTTAACGCCGCCTCGCGCGCTGTCGTCCATCTCGGTCCCCTTGAGATCGCCCAGAACGAGGACTTCTGGGCCGTTATCCAGCGCTCTTATTCGGTCAACCCGGACATTATCAACCTCAACAACGGCGGTGTCTCACCCTCGCCCATCGTTGTCCAGCAGGCGGTCGAGAGATATAACCAGCTAACTAACGAAGGGCCGTCGTATTACATGTGGCGGATCCTCGATGAAGGCCGCGAGCCGCTGCGCCAGAAACTCGCTCGCCTGGCTGGAGCACACCCCGATGAAATAGCGATCGACCGTAACTCGACGGAAGCTCTCAACACAATCATCTATGGCTTGCCTCTCAAAGCAGGCGACGAAGTGATCGGGACCAAGCAGGATTACCCGCACATGATCGAGGCGTATCGCCAGCGTGCCGAGCGCGACGGCATCGTCTACAAGCAAATCAGCTTCGACTTCCCCATTGAAGACGATGCCGCCATTGTCCGCGCGTACGAGCAGGCGATCACTCCCCGCACGCGGCTGATCCATGTTACGCACATGATCAACTGGGTTGGCCAGACCATGCCCGTCGCGAAAATTGCAGACATGGCGCACGCGCACAATGTTGAAGTCATTGCCGATTGCGCCCATTCCTTTGGTTTGATCGACTTCAAAATCCCCGATCTGCATTGCGATTACTTCGGAACTAGCCTGCACAAGTTTCTATCTGCGCCCATCGGAACGGGCATGATGTGGGTCAAAGCCGATAAGATCGAGAAGCTCTGGCCGCTTACTTGCGCCTCCAATCCCCACTCCGCCGACATCCGCAAGTTTGAAGACCTCGGCACGCGCAGCTTCCCTCTCGAACAGGGCATTGGTGAAGCTATCAATTTCCACGAAGGCATCGGCAGCAAGCGCAAGGAGCAGCGCATTGGATATCTCAAGAACTACTGGGCTACGCGAGTCCAGTCCATCCCCAAAGTCAAGCTGCATACCTCGCTCAATCTCAATTATTCCTGCGCCATCTGCGGCGTAAGTATCGACGGCATGACGCCGGGCCAGTTAGCCTCTGCGCTCTTTGACCAGTACAAGATCCACACCGTTGGCATCGTTTGGGAAAACATCCGTTGTGTGCGTGTAACTCCTCATGTCTACACAACTCTCCCTGACCTCGACAAGTTAGTCGGTGCCATCGGCGAGTTAGCTGCCAAGGCGTAAGCCTGTATCCTGATCTCAAATAGAAAGAGACCTGTGTGAAACATCTCTTGCTCGCCGTCCTCTGTCTCGCTTTGTTCGGGCCCTCATCTGCATCCGGCCCAACACCCGACTACTCCATTCAGGCCATCCGCTACGCCACGACACCCGGCGTGGTAGCTGACCTGGTTGTAGGCGGCCCCAAGGATCAAAAGATCGATGTTGCCATGGTCGTCTGGCTCATCCGCGGCGGGGGTCGCACCATCCTATTCGACAGTGGTTTTCATCGCGATACGTTTCTCAAAGATTTCCCAATGCAAGATTATCTCCGCCCCGATCTCGCCGTCACAACTGCAGGCGTCGATCCAGATAAGGTCACCGACGTCGTTATCAGCCACGCCCACTGGGATCACATGGGCGGCCTCGACCTCTTCCCGAAAGCACAAGTCTGGATTCAGAAGGAAGAGTACCGCTACTACACCATGGATGCCTGGCAGCCCGGCGGCGACCACGACGGCATTGATCCTGAAGACGTCAAGGAGTTAGTCCAACTCAACACTGAAGGCCGCGTCCATCTCGTCGATGGCGATAACGTCGAAATATTTCCCGGCATTCGCGCTTACACCGGTGCGCGCCACACCTACGCCTCGCAATATCTCCGTGTGGATGGAGATCCTCCTTTTGTGCTGGCCTCGGACAATTGTTACCTCTATTACAATCTGTCATCCCATCTTCCCGGGAACACCTTCAGCGATGCTGATCATCCCGCTAACATTGCGCAGCAATCACGCATGATCCAGTTAGCCGGATCGCCTGATCGCGTAGTCCCCGGCCACGACCCGCTTCAGTTCCAGAAATTCCCAACCATCGGCCGCGTGGCGAAAATCAAGTAACACAGGAAGACGTGCGATTCGATGTGCCAAAAGCGAGACATGAGCTTCCCGCCCAAAGATTTCTAGTTCAGTTAAGAAGTCGATTATAGAAATTGTTCGGATATTAAAGGCCTTCTGCACCAAGAACTGTCGGAACGATCACTAGAGCGGTTCCAGGATAGGTATACCCTTTCCCGCATTTTACAGGGTCGCCGCTCCTTGGGGTCGCGTCAACTTGACTGCAATACCTTCGGTGCACAGCAATCCTGGAACCGCTATAGATTGCAATTCTCGGATCGCCCGTAACCCAGCCGATATGACCTTTTGATCCGTTCTCATGAGAAGACTCATGGCCGAGTAAAACCAGAATCAAGCCGAGAGCTCTGGATGACGTCCATTGCTAGGGAACTATGTCCCAAACTCGGAGGATCAAGCAATGTCTTCCAATTGACGTATCGTCGCCGACTGTTGACCAACGTGATCTGACTCACGCAGGGTAACCAGGAGCATGTGTACTCCTTAGTTATATAACCTTAGTTAGATAACCTTGGTGCCTTGACAAAGTTTTCAGCAGTGACATGCTAGAGACGCCATCCGAATGGCACTGATGAGGTCGCCTGGCTGAGGCTGGGGGGGACCAGAAAGAGGAGAAACACAATTGAATAATTTGCTATTGAAGCTTTACGTTGAGTTCCAGCACCTGATGAACCGCGACGAAGGTCAGGATCTGGTTGAGTATGCTCTGGTCATTGCTCTGATTGCCCTCGGTGCTACCGCTGGCATGCAGGCAGTGGCCGGTGGCATCAACAACGCCTTTGATTCCGTCAGCGTCGCCCTCGCAACCGACATCTAGCATACTGAGTTACTAAGTCACTAGTTCATCAAGCCACTTTTCTTTCCCTGCTTCTAAGATTCACTGTGCGAGTGTCCCGGGTCTGACTGACCTAGGATGATTGGGTGGCCCATCTCTCGATTCTGAGACATCGGCCACCTCAACTTTCCGCAATCCTAAGCTAATTCGGCATACACAACGTTTAAGGGCAGATACATTTGGTGCCCGAAGGGGGCTTCGTCCCGGCGTCCTGCTTGCAGGGCAGGCGTTGCATTGGCAGGCCTGTCATCGCGTGGTCGTGCTTCGCTGCCGGCGGTTCAAACATAGGACGTCGAATCGAAGTTACGTCTGCAGGTACACCATTCCAGCACCTGCAAAATGCCGTATCCCAATATTGCGTTGTACTCCAAGGTGCATCACAAGGGAGAATCTCGGCAAGCTTTGGTGCGTGCCTGTTACAAAACTCTCGCTGGCCAACACCGCTGGCTTACCCCGCCTCATGCTCCCATTGCGAGAGCATAGTCTTATACACTGCATCCATGCTCTATGGCGGGCAATGGTACATCGCCCTCCGCCGCGCGTCACAATCGCCGGGACCATCGCTCAATTGAAGTACTGACTGCAAACAAAGCCCCGCGACATGCGGTCAACACGTCGGGGGCTTTTGTTAGTACCGAGGCTGAATGGGTTCTGGCCGTTCAGCGTTACGCGGAGGTTCTCTGTCCGGGGGCGATTCCTCACGGCGTTCCATTTCCAGGGTTTGTTCGTGTCCGCTGTGCACCATCACTTTGTGCGACCATGATGGTCTCTTTACGGAGAGGTGGGTTTTCAGATCGGATTTTTTTCCAAAGATCATGATTGTCTCCAATCGTTCGCTTTGGTCTTGCGTTAGAGGTTTCCGTCTGTAGCCGGTCGTCGTCTTCTACAGACGAGGGGGAGTACCAACTGCCGAGAATTATACGCCGATTACGGGTCTGCGGCTGCAGTTGGAGAAGCCTGCGTGGGAGAAGAGTGGGGATTTGCCTCTCGATGCTTCGTCCTGAGGAAGCCTTCTGCAAAGCTACGCTGGGCGCTCCATCCTCTGCGCGATCGGAGTGAGAGATCACAAAGCTCATCGTCCCGATCTCTGCCTCTCCCTACCCCGCCGCCTGCTCCCGTTGCGACAGCATCGTCTCATACGCGGCGTAAACCCCTTCAAACACCGAGTCCCAGCTCATGGTAAGCGCGTAGTCTCGCGCCGCCAGCCGCATCTCCGCGTGTCTCGCCGGGTCTCCCAATATCTCAGCCACAGCTGCGGCAAAATCCGTGTCGTCCACAATCCGACCCGTCACGCCATCGCGAACAATAGTGCACGGCCCTCCGTCGCGCGTCACAATAGCTGGAACTCCGCTGGCCAGCGCCTCCAGCACCACGTTCCCAAACGTGTCTGTATGCGATGGAAACACGAACAAATCCATACTGGCATACGCCGTTGAAAGGGCCTCGCCCTTCAGCACTCCCGGAATCTCCGCCCTCGGCAGCCGTTCCCTGAGCCACTGTTCTTCGGCGCCATGCCCCACAACCAGGAACCGGAAGCTCTTGTGTCCCAGGCGCTCCAGCTCTTGCTGCACGGTCGTCAGCAGCGCCACATTCTTTTCGATCGACAGCCGTCCCACAAACCCCAGCACCTGATCCCTGTCTTCCGGATCGCGCTTTCGCATCTCCGGCCTGAACAGCTCCGCATCCACTCCGCGCGGCATCAGGTAGCACTTCCGCCCTGTGGTCCGTTCCAGCAGCGCACAGAGTTCCGGATTGGGCGCAAACAAGACGCGCGCCACCGAATAAAACTTGGCCGCAGCAGCCATCGCCAGATCTTCAATCTTTTGTTCCGTCACTATCGATTGCCGTTTTGGCAATAGCCTCAAAAACCACTCCGACCGCCGTGCCGCGTACTCGTGCACATTCGTGTGCCAGCTCGCCGCCAACGGCAATCTCATATGGTGCGCCAGCCCCGCGCCCAGCATCCCCACTTCGCTGGGGCCTGTGATGTGAATTAGATCTGGCTTGAATCGCTCCAGAACCTCGCCAATCAACGGAATATGCCGCAGAAATGCTGGATCGAAGCGAAGGTCCTTCTCTAGCGCAAACGACAAAAAGCCCCGCGGCAGCTCGAGCGTCCAGATGTTGCCGTCTTCCAGGATGGCCTGCGTCCGGTCGCCGGCACGGACACATAAGAATGTCAGATTGCGCCGCCTCGCAAAGGCCTCAAAATGCCGGCTGGTGTGCGCAACCCCGTTCACCTCGTGGAACGAGTCAGGGAAGTACGC
>Ga0187847_10004421_pt1 | contig 10361 bp, 10 predicted proteins | sample June2016WEW_4_10_FD_132458 | JGI IMG/M metagenome (GOLD analysis project Ga0187847, IMG submission 132458) | Peatland microbial communities from SPRUCE experiment site at the Marcell Experimental Forest, Minnesota, USA - June2016WEW_4_10 | ecosystem: Environmental > Terrestrial > Soil >...
CCGTGATTAAGCTCGACATCATCAACGAAGTGGTGAACCGCACCGGGATCACCAAGACGAAGGCGGAACTCGCCGTCGAAACCGTCTTCGAGAGCATGAAGAAGGCGCTCTCCACTGGCGATCGCATCGAACTGCGCGGGTTTGGCGTGTTCAACGTGCGCCCGCGCAAGACGGGCATCGGGCGGAATCCTCGCACCGGCGCCGAAGTTTCCATTCCGCCTGGCAAGGCCGTCCGCTTCAAGCCGGGCAAGGAACTGCAGTCCATCGATTAGATTGCAGAGGAGCTAGTCTTCGCTCGTTTTAAGGTTTACCTTCGTGGGCCTTCGTGACCTTTGTGGTTAGTGCTTTTCTGGTTAGCGCTTTCGCAGACTAAGCCACTGCCCACCTCTGACCTCACCCGCCGCTTTGCAGGTAATATGGAATGAGGCCCGTCACCGCCCGACTACGTATGTCCGAAATTACTACCCCTCCACCCTCCGCCCTGGAATGGCAACAACAGCCTCAGCCGAGCGTATGGGTCGCGCCGCCGCCGCGCCAGCGCTGGTGGTTGCACCTCCTGCTTCTGGCCGCGACCTTTCTAAGCACTTTGACGGTGGGCGCGCGCATCTACGCCAATTTCGCGCTTCACCAACCGGCCTTTTCATTCAATGACGAGAATATTCCCCTGTTTCCGATTGAGTGGATGTGGCAGGCTCCGGCGCGATGGATGCATGGACTCTCTTTTTCGCTCGCGCTGATGTTCATCTTGCTGGCGCACGAAATGGGACATTATCTTTACGCCCGGCATTATCGCGTGAATGCGACGCTGCCATTTTTTATTCCGTTCCCCAGCTTGATCGGGACCTTCGGAGCTTTCATCCGTATCAAGGGCCCGATCCCCACGCGCGCAGCCTTGTTCGATATTGGGATCGCCGGGCCGATTGCCGGCTTTATTCCGTCCTGTGTAGCCGTTATGGTGGGGCTTTGGTTGTCGCACCCGCTCATGTTCGCCGGCCCACTCGACAATGAGCCGGGGCTCCCCGCTGCCTTTTATCTGGCCGCGCGGCTACTGCACCTCGATGTGCCGGTGACGTCGCTGTCTTTGCATCCGATCGCGGTCGCGGGGTGGGTGGGTATGTTTGCCACGGCGCTGAACCTGCTGCCGGGCGGGCAACTCGACGGCGGGCATATTCTGTTCTCGCTGTTTCCTAAATTACATCGCTGGGTTTCGCTGGCGGTGGTGATCGTGCTTGTGCCGCTGGCGAAATATTGCTGGATCGGCTGGATGATTTGGGCAGTCGTGCTGTGGTTGACTCATCGGCATCCACCGATTCGAAGGCGTCCGGAGCTCTCCGGAGCGCGGAAGGGGCTCGCGGTTTTCGCGGTGGTTATGCTGGCGCTGGCCTTTACTCCTACGCCTATCACCGGCGCTTCCGGGCGCGAGAGATGGCCGGCCATCCGCGATGGGGGTATGCAAGGAGTGCACTTTTTGCGCGGCGAGGTTCGCCACTGGCTGCAGCGGAAATGATGGGACGATTTTTGTCGCCAGCATTGGCAATTCGCATCATTGCGTCAGCGCTCTCGCGAACGACTAACGACTAACGCACCTTCCTACATCAGCCATACCGCATCCACATCCACAATCACCTGTGTGCGCGGAATCTTCCTTGCGGCGGCTTCCGCCAACATCGCCCTCAAGAGGGTATTCATCTTCTCGCGGCTGGGAGACTTCAGAATGAAGTGATAACGGTAGTCGCGCTTCAGGCGCGTGATGGGCGCTGCGGCCGGGCCGAGCACGCGTATTCCCTCATGCCGCGTCTTCTCAAACCAGCGCCCGAGTTCGCCCGACCAGGTCAGCGCCTCGTCTAATTTCTCGGAGCGGATGAGCACGTTCGCAATCGCGCTGTAAGGCGGATAGTGCATCCAGGCACGAAATTGCAGCTCCTTTTCGTAGAAGCCGGCAAAGTCATGCCGCGCCGCAAACTGCACCGCATAGTGATCCTGAAAATAAGTTTGCAACACAACCTTCCCCGGAGAGTGCCCGCGTCCGGCGCGTCCGGCTACTTGCGTGAGCAGTTGAAAGGTCCTTTCGGCCGCGCGGAAATCGGGCAGGCCCAGCGCCATGTCGGCACCGACCACACCGACCAGGGTCACTCCATGAATGTCGTGACCTTTCGCGATCATCTGCGTGCCCACCAGCATGTCGAGAGCGCCTTCGTTGAGCGCGTTGAGCGCGTGCTCGAAATCTTCGCGTCCGCGCACCGTGTCGCGATCGAGCCGTCCGATGCGCGCCTGCGGAAACATGCCATGCAGTAACTCTTCCAGCTTCTCCGAGCCCGTGCCCACAAAGTACACGTACTCGCTGCCGCATTGCGCGCACTTGTCGGGGATGCGCTCAACATGGCCGCAATAGTGGCATTCCATCTTGTGCTCACGCTTGTGATGGGTCATGGAAACGGCGCAGTTCTTGCACTGCAGCGTCTTGCCGCAAGCGCGGCATAGCACTACCGGAGAGTACCCGCGGCGGTTGAGCAGCACCATGACTTGCTCTTTCTTCTCCAGGCGTTCGCGGATCTCTGCGGCCAGTTTGCGCGAGATGACCTGTTCCTGGCCGGTTTCCTGAAACTCCTGCCGCATGTCGACAATCTCGACTTCGGGCAGCGGACGCTGCTCCACGCGGTCGGGCAACTCTACGAGCGCATATTTGCTCTTCTTGGCGTTGTAATACGACTCGAGCGAAGGCGTCGCCGAACCGAGCACGACCACCGCGCCTGCCATCTTCGCACGCATCACTGCGACATCACGCGCGTGATAGCGCGGCGTTTCTTCCTGTTTGTAAGACGAATCCTGCTCCTCATCGACAATAACGAGGGCAAGGTCGCTCACGGGCGCGAACACTGCCGACCGCGTCCCCGCAACCACCCGCGCCTCGCCGCGGCGGATTCGATGCCACTGCTCGGCACGCTCCGCGTCCGACAAACCGGAGTGCAGAATGGCAACTTCATCGCCGAACACCTGGCGCAGATCGGCCGCCACCGCCGGAGTCAGGCCAATCTCAGGCACCAGCAGGATTGAAGACCGCCCCTGGTCCAGCACCTCGCGCATGCAGGCTAGATAAACTGCTGTCTTTCCCGAACCCGTAATCCCATGCAGCAGCAGGCCGGAGAATTTGCGGGCAGCGACAGCCGCGCCAATTTTTGCCAGTGCTTCTTTTTGCGCCGCGCTGAATTCGAACTCAAACGGAGACTGCCGGGGCTTGAGCTTCGACGCTGTGAAGTCTTGCGGCTCGTCTACCAGTTCAATCAACCCGCGCCGCACCAGTGTGCCCAGCGTAGTACGCGGCACATCAAGCCCGCGCAGAGCCTCGACCGGCACCTTGCCACCTGCCGCCGCCAGAGTTTCAATCAAAGTTAGCTGGTTCTCGTTGAGCTTCTTCGGGCTCGTGTGGGGACGGGCGCCCTCGCCCGTCCAGGCCGAGCGAAGCTCGGCAGCCTCCGCTGCCCGCAGCACTGCCACCTTCACCACCCGCGCCGCATCCCGCGCCGCCGAAACATCCTCTCGCGCAATCCACTTTTTGCGCACCATCCCCGCCAGCAGCGCCTTCGACACGCGCGCCGCGCCCCGCAAACTCGCTTCGCGTACACCTTCCCGCTCCGCCAGATAATCAAGCACTCGGAATTCAATCAGCTGCTGTTCCGGGGTGCGCTTCGACCGCGCCGGAGATCCCGACATCCCCGCCAGATGCAGGGCCATCCGACCTTGATCGGTGATGCGGTACGAAACCGCACGTTTAAACTCGGCGGAGAGCGGCAGCATGGTGCGAAACACCTCGCCCAACGGCGCGAGATAGTAATCGGCAATCCACTTCCCAAGTTTCAGCAGATGCTCGTCAAGGACGGGAGCGAGGTCGAGGGCTTCGATCACTTTCTTGATCTTTACTGGAGAGGCGTTTATTTGCGGAGGACGATCATGCAACTCCACCACAATGCCCGACAGCCGTTGCTGCCGGAACGGCACCAGCACTCGCCCGCCCACAACCGGCTCCATCCCCGGAGGAATGGAGTAGGAAAACACCATGTCAAGCGGCACAGCCAGGGCGACGTCGCAGAAGAGAGGCATGCAGGGGCAGATCAAATCCTATCGTATTGGGGAATACTGCTGCTTGACAATAGTATCGTGTCGCGTTAGTATCGAGCATGAATGATCGCGAGTTTCCGGGACAAGGAAACCGAAAGGCTGTGGCAGTCGGGCAGAAGTCGGCGTCTTCCGGTGCCTCTGCAACTGAGAGCCTTTAAGAAGCTGGCCATTTTGAACGCGGCGGTCGCGCTCCACAACTTAAGGGTGCCGCCAGGCAATCAACTGGAAGCGCTTCGCGGAAACCGCGCCGGGCAGCACAGCATTCGGGTCAACGATCAATATCGCGTATGTTTCCTGTGGCAAGACGGAAATGCTTTTGATGTAGAGATCGTCGATTACCACTGAAGAGGCGAGGTAGCCATGACCAGATCGAGGAAAGTATTTGCGGTTCATCCAGGAGAAATTCTCAAAACCGAGTTCATGGAGCCAATGAGTGTAAGCGCGTATGCACTGGCGAAGGCGCTCAATTTTCCCGGCATTTACGAAGTCGTCCGGGGAGACCGGGCTATCAGCGCCGACACCGCTATTCGCCTGGGTAAGTATTTCGGGCTGCCCGCGCAGTTTTGGCTCAATCTTCAGAATGACTACGATCTGAGAATCGCAGAGAGTAGCGGCAGCGGCAAGGGTATTCGGCCTCGCAGTGTTGCTTATAATGCCGAACTGACCGGTGCGCGGTAGATCCCATTATTCGGTTCTTAGACCAAACTGATGGAAACGATACAGCTAACCGATAGCGTATTGGCGTCGGCTCCGGTTTACGCCAGTATTGGGAGCCGAATTCTGGCGAAACTGATTGACGACTTTCTTGTCTCTATATGCTTTTTGCTACTCGAGCTAGCCGCCAGAAAGTCGTTCGTTGTTGATCGCGGTGGTCACACTCAGAATTCGGCTGAAAGCGCCGGTGTGCTTTATCCTATTTTGTCTTTATTCGGCGGTAATGGAAAGCTCCTGGCGCCAGGCAACCCTCGGCAAACGCATAGTGGGAATTTTCGTTATGGAACTCGATGGTACAAGGCCGTCGTTTGGTCGCTCCTTGCTACGCGCCGTCGCCCAACTCATTGTTGTCGGTTATCCCTTGGCAGTGTTTACTAAACGCAGTCAGGCGCTCCATGACCTATTGGCGTCGACCGTTGTTGTGCCAGGCACTCTCTGACAGCAACTTATCGTCCACTTCCCCTTTCTGCTTCCGTCAGAACTCGATCCCCGTGCGACGGCGGCTGCGAAACAACCAGGAAATGAACCTCATCACCCGAGTCATTCCTCATCTGGTGCGATGTGCCCGCCGGGATCCACATCCCCTCCCCCGCAGCGAGCACCGTCAATTGGCCATCCACCTCCATGACGGCCTGACCCGCAAGCACGTAGAAGAACTGTTGCGCGTGATGATGAAAGTGCCGAACCTCGGCCGTGCCCGCAGGCATGCGCTCCTGAATTACGCTCAGTTGCGGATTCTTTACCAGATGCCAGCCATCACAATGGCCGCCCCAGATGTAATGCTCGGCGGTCGATTTGCTCAGCGGTCTGAATTCCTGACGATTCATAGGTCGGCGAACTGCGAAATAGCGAACGACGAACAGCGGACCTCCAACGACAAACGACTAACGACCAGCGACTAACGACTGGTTTTCGGCGCCTTCATCCCTAACTCCTTCATCACCATCTGCAAATCCTTCCATGCTTCGCCCTTCTGCCGCGGGTCGCGTAGCAGAAATGCTGGATGATAGGTCACTGCCAGCTTGCAGCCATCCCAGTCGGAATCGTCGATGTGGTGGTGAGTACGAATTCCCGCCGGCTTGAAGTCGTAGAAGCGCCCGCGCAGTTGCATCATCGAGGAACTCATCGCCAGCAGCGTCTTCGCGGCCGTAGCGCCCAGGGCCACAATCACTTTTGGCTTGACCACCGCGATTTGCCGCATGAGAAACGGCGAGCAGGTGTCACACTCATCACGCTCCGGCTGGCGATTCCCCGGCGGACGGCACTTCACGATGTTGGCGATGTAAACCTGCTCGCGCTCGATCCCCATGGCTTTGATCATGTTGTTGAGCAGCTGCCCGGCGCGGCCCACGAAGGGTTCGCCCTGTATGTCCTCATCGGCGCCGGGGCCTTCGCCTACGAACATCAACTCCGCCTTCGGATCTCCCACGCCGAAGACAATCTGCTTCCGTCCCTGCTTGTGGAGCGCACAGCGCGTGCAGTCACCGAGGTCTTCGCGGATGATCTTCAGCGCCTTCACTGGATCGCTTACTTTCTGTTCGGGCTTCAGGGCGATCACCTCAAAGATGTTTTCTTCAACGACCGGAACGGCGAGCGCGGCGGCTTTCCGTGGACTCATCGGTTCTCCTGATTCAAGTGCTTGCCCGGAATCGATTCCTTCTTCTTCCAGGGAAATCAAAACTTCGGCCGCGAGAGGACGCCGGTAAAAGTCGTAGATTCCCATTTCGTTGTAGTAGTGGATGCGTACCGCGAGCGCACGGCGGAGTTCAGGGTCAAGGGTGCGGGGCATTGGAGATAAGAATAACAAATGGACGGAGCTGAGCTGCGGGTGAGCTGCGCTTGACGGGGACGGGTCTTGAGCGAAGTCGAAGGAATGCGTCCGTCCCTACGTGGGTGTCGTTACTCGTTTACGCAGCTTTACTACTTGATCCAGCACCCTGTGCGCCACTTCCCATTTCGAGGTCTCCGGAACCTCGACCACTTCGTTCTGCGAGATGATCGTGACCGCGTTGCGGTCGGAATCAAAACCTATGCCTTCGCGCGAAACGTCGTTCACGACGATCGCGTCGAGCGACTTCGAAGCCAGCTTCTTGCGCGCATTCTCGAGGACGTTCTCCGTCTCCGCCGCAAACCCTACGACGATCTGGGAAGTCTTGCGGCGCGCCACTTCGGCCAGAATATCTCCGGTGGGCTCCAGTTCGAGCGTCATCTCGCCTTTGCGTTTGATTTTCTGCCTTGCCGCCACTTTGGGGCGAAAGTCCGCCACGGCGGCCGTCATGATTACCGCAGAACTCTCGGGCAGCAATTTCAAAACCGCCGCGTGCATTTCTTGCGCGGTCTCTACGCGAGTCACTTCGGCTGCATCGGGAACGGCAATCGCGGTGGGGCCGGTGATCAACAGCACGCGGCCTCCGCGGCGCTGTGCTGCTTCGGCAATGGCATATCCCATGCGGCCGCTGGAGCGGTTAGTCAAATACCTGACCGGATCAATCATCTCCCGCGTCGGCCCCGCGGTTACGAGCACGGTTTCGCCCGCCAGATCCTGCGCGGCGCCCAGCGCCTCCATTACGGCGGCCACGATGGTTTCATTTTCGGCCAGGCGGCCGGCCCCGGTCATGCCACATGCCAGATATCCCTGGCCGGGCTCAACAATGCGAACGCCGCGCTTGCGCAGGATTTCGAGATTCGCCCGCGTGGCCGCGTGATTCCACATGTTGACGTTCATCGCGGGCGCGACTACGACGGGGGCGATGGTCGCGAGATAGAGAGTGCTGAGAAAGTCACTGGCAATTCCCTGCGCGAAGCGCGCCAGCACATCGGCCGTGGCCGGAGCTACCAGCAAGGCATCGATCGCCTGCGCAACGGCAATGTGTTCGATTGCCGATTCGAGGTTGGCCTGGTCGTCTCCCGAGCCAGAGCCAAACATGCCAGTAATAACTTTTTCTCCGGAGAGCGCGGCGAAGGTAAGCGGACGAACGAACTCCTGGGCCGCGGCGGTCATCACGACTTGCACGCGAATGCCGCGATCCTGCAGCAGGCGCACGATCTCCGCCGCCTTGTAGGCTGCGATCCCACCGGAGACACCAAGGGCAATTTTCATGGCATAAAGCAGGCAGCGCCGAGTCGAAGAAGAGGGCGCCCCTAGAGGAATTGATGCCGCCAGCCAGCACAAGATGCAGTGAGCGGTGTCGGCACCGGGTCCGCAGCGGCTAAAGCCGATCCACGAAACCAGCGAGCAATCGCAGCGCTGAAGCACTGCGCCACCCAAAATCTACAGGAGCGCGATCTGCGCGAGATTCGGTCCGCGCGAGACCGGTCTGCGCGAGTTCGGTCTACGCGAGTTCGGTCTACGCGTCTTCTGCGAAGACCTTGCTCAAAGTTTCGCTCGCGGCTACTACGGGCAATTTCGGAATCTCCGGAATCAGCCACTTCACCTTGCCGGCCTTGATTTCATCCTGAGCGATGCGGCAGGGCTTGCGTGATCCGGTATCGATGACCGGAGGCGCGCCGCCTTGCAGTTGCCGTGCCCGCCGCGCCGCCACCAGAATGTAACGGTAGTTGCTGTCGAACCCTTCTACCAGTTTCATGCTCTCTCTCCCCCGAACTTTTACGTGCTTTTTGCCATCTGCAATTTAAACGAAGCCAGAATGGGTTGAATCCGCTCCCGCGTGTTGTCCAGTTGGCACGCTTGCGCGGCCTTCACCAGCCTGACTTCTTCCTCGGAAAGTACCTTCCCGCTTCGCTGCAACCTTTCCGCCATCACGATGTCTTTCAGTTGGTCCGCAGATTGCTCAAGCAGGTTGTTAATTAAAATGTAGTCGTATTTGGAGTAATTCTCAATCTCTCGTCGGGCCGTGTCCAACCGGCGGCGGATAACTGCCTCCGCATCCGAGCCCCGGTTGCGCAGGCGGCTTTCCAGAGTCTGCCAGTCCGGTGGAAGGATGAAGATACTCACTGCGTCAGCGATTCGCCGCATGATCTGGCTCGCTCCCTGGACGTCGATGTCGAGCAGCAGGTCGTGGCCGCGCGCTTCCGCTTCGCGCAGAAACCGCCGCGCCGTGCCGTAATAGTTTCCGAAGACGTCGGCATGCTCCAGAAATTCGCCGGCGTCGATCATGGCTCTAAACTCCTCAGCGGAGACGAAAAAATATTCCTTGCGGTTCTGCTCGGTTCGGCGCGGCGGGCGCGTGGTGTAGGAGACGGAAAAGTCGAGGTTGGGAACCATCTTCAGCAGTTCGGCCACCAGCGTGGACTTACCTGACCCCGAGGGTGCGGAAACAATATATACGATGCTCATTCGAGATTCTGCACCTGCTCGCGCGATTTTTCGATTTCCGACTTCATCAGCAGTCCCATCTCTGTAATCTTCAACGCCTCGCCCGCCAAGCCCGAGGTTTTTGAGAGCAACGTGTTGGCTTCGCGGTTCATTTCCTGAAGCAGGAAGTCGAGCTTCTTTCCCACTTCGCCGCCCTGGTCGAGCAACCCGACAAAGTGCGCGACATGTGCATTCAGGCGGACCAGTTCCTCCTGAATGTCGCTGCGATCGACGAGCACCGCCACCTCCTGCAGGATGCGTTCCTGGTCAACATTCCCGCCGAGTAACTCAGACATGCGCGCCTGCAGCCGCTCGGAATAGCTGCGCAGAATGGTGCCGCGATGGGCATCGACTCCGGCGGCAGCTTTTTCGAGATTCGCCAGGCGGGCGCGCAGTTCGACGTCGATGCTGCGGCCTTCTTCCTCGCGCATCTCGTTCAGTTTGGCGAGCGCTTCTTCCGCTTGCGCGAGCACTGCGCTTTCGACCTCGTCGCCCGATTTCTCAGCCCCTGCATCCATCGCGCCCGGCATCCTCAGCACGACGTTCAGGTCAGGCTCTCCTTCGACTCCAAATTCGTCGGCCGCCGCGCGGAACGCCTGCACATAGCCGGCAATCAACTGCCGGTTCAAAGCGACCCCATTCGTGCCCGAGCGATCCAGGCTCAGGATCACTTCGACGTGGCCGCGCGCCAGCTTCTCCTTAAGAATCTTGCGCAGCTTCATCTCCAGCGAGTCAGTCTCGGAGGGCAGGCGGAAATGCAGATCCAGAAAGCGATGATTTACCGATTTCAGAGAGAGCGCGAACGCCAATTGAGCGTTGACCTGCCCTTTTACCTGCGCGAAGCCGGTCATGGAGCGAAGTGTCATAAATGCCAGGTTTCGGAGTTTCAAAGTTTCAAGGTTTCAAGGTGGAAACCAGACGGCTGCCAGTCGCGCGCTTTTTCCTTGAAACCTTGAAACTTTGAAACCTTATTGTTTACGCTTCCGCAAACTGCAATTCGTAGAGGCGCCGGTACGTACCGACCCTTTTCATCAGCTCTTCGTGCGCGCCGATATCGCTGATGGTGCCATTTTCGAGCACCACGATGCGGTCGGCACGGCGCACGGTGGAGAGGCGATGAGCAATCACAAACACAGTACGCCCAGTCATAAGATTTTGCAGCGCCGCCTGCACCAGCGATTCCGACTCGCTGTCGAGCGCCGACGTGGCTTCATCG
>Ga0187847_10004423_pt1 | contig 10360 bp, 10 predicted proteins | sample June2016WEW_4_10_FD_132458 | JGI IMG/M metagenome (GOLD analysis project Ga0187847, IMG submission 132458) | Peatland microbial communities from SPRUCE experiment site at the Marcell Experimental Forest, Minnesota, USA - June2016WEW_4_10 | ecosystem: Environmental > Terrestrial > Soil >...
GAACGACCGCGGTTTGACGGTGAGTGGACTCACGTCCGACCAGGTCGGTGAAACGGCGTTCAAGGCTGGTATCACCGTCTACGAGTTGACACCCCAGCGCGCATCGCTCGAAGAGGTCTTCATGGACCTCACCGCGGATTCGGTCGAATACGGCACGTCAATGCCCGGAGCGATGCCTCGTGAGTAGCAACCAAACTCTCGTCGATGTCGTCAAGTCCGAGTGGATCAAGTTCCGCACGGTTCGCTCCTCGGTGATGGGCGTCATCGTCTTCTTCGTCCTGACGCTCGGTTTGGGTGGCCTCATCTCGTGGGCGATACGAAGCCACTGGAGCCATTCCTCCGTATCGGACCGACTCACGTTCGATCCGGTCTCAACGAGTCTTGCCGGTATCATTTTCGCGCAGTTCGCCGTCGGGGTCATTGGTGTGCTCTTCATCACGAGCGAGTACTCCTCGGGGTCAATACGAACAACGCTCACCGCGGTGTCGAACCGCCTACGGCTCATCTCGGCCAAGACCATCGTCCTGGCCGTGACGCTCATCGTGGTGAGTGAGGTCGTCTGTTTCGCAACCTTCGAACTCGGACAATCGATCTTCAAGGGCGTCGTGCCTACGGCCTCACTAGGGACCGTGGACGTCCTGCGGTCAGTTCTCTTGGCGGGCGCGTACCTCACGCTGCTCACGATCGCGGGCTTCGCCCTCGGGCTCATCGTGCGTCACAGCGCCGCGTGCATCAGCATCTTCGTCTCGATCCTGCTCATCGTGCCGATCATCTTCGCGTTCCTGCCCCAGAGTTGGCAGAATTCCTACTCGAAGTACTTGCCCTCCGAACTCGGTCGCTCAATGATGTCGCCTTTTCCACCGGCGTATCACCTGGGGGCCTGGAACGCTTCCCTCTTACTCTTGGTCTACGTGATCGTGGTCTACGTCGTTGGTGTCGCTTTGATGATTCGCCGCGACGCCTGATCCCCTCGCCCTAGGGTGGCGCGATGGACCTTAACGAAGTTCTTCGAACCACTGGCTCGATTCGTAAGTTCAGTCCCGAGCCGGTCGCTGACCAACTGCTCTACGACGTCCTCGACGACGCTCGATTCGCCCCCTCGGGCGGGAACCGTCAGGCGTGGCGCGTCATCGTCGTCACCGGTCACCGGCGGCGCGAACTGCGCGACATCTACCTCGACGCGTGGCACGACTACGTCGCGCACGTTTTGGCCGGCCAGGTCCCTTTCTCGCCCCTCGCGAGCGAACCCGAGCGCGCCGCCGCCCTCGCCAAGCGCGAAGAGGCAGTCCGTCTCTCAAACCCCAAGGGTTTCGCCGAAACGATCGACGAGGTGCCCGTGATGCTCGTCGTGCTCGCGGACCTGGGCGCGCTCGCCGCGACCGACCGTGACCTCGATCGTTACCAATTGGTCGGCGGTGCCTCGATCTATCCCTTCGTCTGGAGCGTGCTGTTGAGCGCCCACGATCATGGTCTGGGTGGGGTGATGACCACCGTGCTCACCAAACACGAGGACCGAGCTCGTCGAGTACTGCACGTACCAGACACCTACGCCGTGGCCGCCCTCGTGGCACTGGGACATCCGCTGAAGCGCCACACCAAGCTCCAGCGACGAAGTGTCGAAGAGTTCACTTCGCGCGACACCTTCGACGGCGAAGCCTTCTCGCGCGATTAGTCGCCGAAGACCGACTCGGTGTCCTCGCCCAAGCGGCGCGGACCGCGCCGCACGACGGGGCGAACACCGTCGATGAGTAACGGGGTGCGCATCGTCGTGACGGGCCCGCCCGGACTCGACATCTCCCCCACGAAGTCCCCTTCACGAATCTGGTCCTGGGCGAACGCACCGGCCACGTCGAGCACGGGCGCGTGCGGCACGCCCGAATCAGTCAACACTTCGAGCCAGTGCGCACTCGGTCGGTCCACGAAGATCTCGTTCAAGGCCCGACGAAGAGCGGCGCGATCGGCGACACGCTCGTCATTGCTCGCCCACCCCCCGCGTGACAGACGCTCGTCGCCGAGCACCTTGACCAGTCGGGCGAACTGCTGGTCGGTGCCCACGGCGAGCAAGAGCAAACCGTCGCTCGTGGTGACCGGTCCGTAGGGCGCGATGCTGGGGTGGTCGTTGCCCAGTCGCGTGGGGTTGACGCCCGTCGCGAGAAAACCCTGCGCTTGATTCACCAACGCACTCATCGTCGATTCGAGCAGCGGCGCTTCGAAGTGGCGACCCGGACGGTTGAGCGAGCGCGCGACCAAGCCGGTCAGCATGGCTATCGCCCCGTAGAGACCAGTGACCACGTCAGCGACGGGTGAACCCACCTTGCTCGGGGGTCCGTCTGGCTCACCGGTCACCCCCATCAATCCCGAACGAGCCTGGGCCAACAGGTCAAAGGACGGGAGCTCAGCGAGCGGTCCCCCCGTGGTCGCGGGCGTGATTGACACCCAGACGCAATTTGGGTTGCGAGTTCGTAGTTCGTCGATGTGCAGTGATCGCACCTGACTCTCAAGAAAATTCTCAACGACGACGTCGGCGGCTTCAACAAGTTCGGCCACGTGTTCGAAGTCCTCAACACGTCGAAGGTCCGCCACCACGTTTCGACGATGTCGATTCACGGCCAGGTAGTACGTGGCATCATCGCCGAAGCGCGGCGGGGCAAGTGCCCGCACCGGATCACCGTCGGGGCCTTCCACCTTGATGACGTCGGCGCCGAGGTCGCCAGCGATCATCGCGCACAGCGGCCCGGCGAGCACGCGCGACAGATCGAGCACACGCACTCCCTCGAGTGGCAGCCCGGTGCCCAAGTTCGACGGATCGATATCCCAGACCATTAGAGGACTTTCGAAAGAAAGCTCTTCAGTCGTTCCGACGAGGGCGTGCTTAAGATCACGCGCGGGTCGCCCGATTCCTCGATGACGCCGCCGTCGAGGAAGTAGGCCGAATTGGCGACCTCGCGGGCGAAACCCATCTCGTGGGTCACCACGATCATCGTCATGCCACTGCGGGCGAGATCCTTCATCACTTCGAGGACTTCGCCGACGAGTTCGGGGTCGAGCGCCGACGTCGGCTCGTCGAAGAGCATGAGTTTGGGATCCATCGCGAGTGCGCGGGCAATGGCGACGCGCTGCTGTTGGCCGCCGGACAACTGACTCGGGTAACTCGTCTCCTTTTCCTTGAGCCCCACGCGTGCGAGCAGCTCGCGTGCCTTCTGCGAGGCGTCCTCACGATTCTTGCCGAGCACCTTCCTTTGGCCGACCGTCACGTTCTCGAGGACGGTCAGGTGCTGGAACAGATTGAAGCGCTGAAAGACCATCCCGATGCGCGACCGATTCTCACAGACGCGTTTGTCAGTGAGCTCGTAGAGTCGGCCGTTTCGCATCTCGTAGCCTACGAGTTCGCTGTCGACCCGCAGTTCACCGCTGTCGTGTTTCTCCAAGTGGTTGATGCAGCGCAGGAGTGTACTCTTGCCCGATCCCGACGGGCCGATCAGGCACGTCACTTCGCCACGGTCAACGTTCAAGTCGACGCCCTTCAACACCTCTACGCCGTTGTAGGACTTACGCACTCCGCGGATCTTGACCATGGGCTCACTCATGGCGAAACCTCAAGACCTCGACGGGTCCGGAACTTCGAGCCGACCCCCGCCAGGTCCGCGCGCAGGCGTTGAATCGGCGTGGGCGGTGGCGTTCGCAACGCCCCGCGAGCGAAGCGACGTTCGAGGTAGAACTGGCCGATCGAGAGCACCGTCGTCACCAACAGGTACCAGAGACTCGCCACGATGAGCAGCGGGATGATCTCGTAGTTCTCGCTGTAAATATTGGTCGCCGCACCCAGCAGGTCGATGACACCCACGACACTGACGAGCGACGTGGTCTTGAGCATCGAGATCACCTCATTGCCCGTCGGTGGGATGATGACGCGCATCGCCTGGGGGATGGTCACTAGGCGCAGGGTCTGGCGACGGGTCATGCCGAGCGACGTGGCCGCCTCGATCTGGCCCTCGTCGACTGAAATCAGTCCCGCCCGGGCGATCTCGGACATGTAGGCGCCTTCATTGAGTCCGAGCCCGATCGCGCACGCCTCCATGATCGTCAGGGAGGTGTTCACGTTGAAGTGCACGAAGGTGACGTGCAAGAAGGGGATGCCCAACGTCAGGTGAGGATAGACCGCACCGATGAAACTCCAAAAGAGCAATTGCACGAGCACTGGCGTCCCGCGAAAGAACCACGTGTACGTCCAGGCAATCGAGGAGAGCACGCGATTGGGCGACATCCGCATGACCGCTATCGTGACGCCGAGCACGATGCCCAGGACCATCGCGACGACCGTCAAAAAGACCGTGCGCAACAAGCCGTGCAGGATCTCCGAGGTGAAGAAGTACTGCCCGACGATGTTCCACTGGTATCGATAGACCATGGCGTGGTGGCACAGCCTCGCGCCACTGACGACATGACAGACCATCTTCGCACTGGCCACCTTGAAGAACAAGGTGTGAACAACCATCGCCAGGAGAAGCCCGACGAGCGCGACGCCGACCCACCGACCATAATGACGAACGGGGACGACCTTTACGGTGGCGTCCCCGTTCGTAGTCATGGGCTCGTGAACGTCGAGGCCCTAGGAGGTCGCTCCGTCCAGCACGATCTTGGCCGCGGGCAGCGAGCCAGCGCTCACACCCCATTTGGCGAGGATCGCGCCGTAAGTGCCGTTAGCGATGAGCGTCTTCACTGCCGCCTTGATTGCCGTGGCGAGTCCCTTGCCGGCCGCCGTCTTGGGGGTGCCGATACCGTAGGGTGCAACTTCGATCGCACTGCCCACGAGCTTGAAAGCGCCCTTGGACTGAGAGACTACGTAACCCGCGACTTGGCTGTCGAGAAAACCGAGCTTCGCGCGACCCGAGGACACCGCGAGGTCGGCGCTGGTCTGAGTCGGGTACGCGAGTACGGTCAACTTCTTCGAAGCGGAGCACGTCTTGGCGGTGTTGACGGCGTCGGACTGTTCGGTCGTACCGGTCTCGACCGCGACGCTGAGGCCACACAGGCTCGGCAATCCGCTGAACTTGACCGATGACGATGACTTCGCGTAGACGGCCTCACCGGCTTGGAAGTAGTCGACGAAGTAGACCTGCTTCTCACGGGCCTTGGTGTCGGTGAACGACGAGTTGGCAATCTGGTATCGACCGGCGTCGATACCGGCGAGGATGCTGTCGAACGTCACGTTGTTCTCGGTGATTTTGACACCGAGCGTCTTGGCGATGGCCTTCATCATGTCGACGTCAAAGCCCACCATGGTGGTACCGCTCATCGACTCGTCAGGGGCGTACGTCGCGTCGGTCGCGACTTGAAGCGTGGACTTGGTGAAACTTGCCGGCACCAACTTGGCGTCGGCGGCGTTGTACGAGCCCGTCGTCGTCGCGGCTCCCGCGACGAGACTCGAGGCGAACACCAACGACGTGATGCCGGTGACAACCAGTGCTTGACGCACGCGGGTAATTCGAAGCATGGACACTCCCCTTGTTCCTCGCCAGGTCTGGCGTATGGGTTCTATTGATACCAGAAAACACGGGGTGCCGGTCACCCCGGCGTATCGAGCACGCGAATTTCTTCTCGGCCGTGAACGAATTGGTCCTGACGAGCGACCCGAAGGGGCAAGAACCGGTACGCCACCACACCCACGACGATCGCGGCACAGGCCGCCACCAGGCACCCTCGGTGGAATCCGTCAATGAACGAAGAGACGACACCCGACTCGAGGGCCTGGTGCAGGGGTAGGCCCAGTGGTACGTGGGCGACGACGGCCTTGGCCGCCTGGGTCGAGCTCTGCGCGATGTCCAGTTGCGTTCGTGAAAGACCCAGGTGAGCGAAGGCGTGACGCACCGCTGGACCAAAGAGCGACGAGAAGACCGAACCGACCACCGCGACCCCCATGGTGCCGCCGATCTCTCGGGTGGTCTCGTTCACCGCCGCGCCCGCACCAATCTGGTCGGGACGCAGCGAACCCATGATCGCCGCGGTCGAGGGTGCGTTGATCAACGAGAACCCGAAGGCGAGCACGACCATGCTGCCCATGATCGGACCGACGTAGGCGGCGTGCGCCCCGATGTAGGTCATCCAGAACAGAGCGATACCCATGATGACCAGTCCCGCGCTCACGACGTAGCGCGTGCCCACGCGAAGTGCCGCAATCGCACCGAGGGGGGTGATGAACATCGTGACGACCGCGAAGGGCAAGGTGCGCACACCAGCCTGCAGGGCGGAGTACCCGTGGATCAACTGAAAGTACTGCGTGACGAGGAAGATGAATCCGAACAGGCAAAAGAAGCTCGTCGCGATGGCGCTCGCGCCCGCCGAAAAGGCCCGGTTGGAGAACACTCGCACGTCGAGCAATGGGCCGGTGCGGCGCAGCTCGTAAAGGACGAACGAGCAGAGCAACACCGCCGACACCGCGAAGAGCCCGAGCGTCGAGAAGCTGCGCCAACCCCATTCGGGTCCTTGGATGATCGCGAGGACCAGCAACGTCACGAACGCCGTACCCAGGGTGAGTCCGTTGACGTCGAAACGACCTTGGAGAGGGCTGCGCGATTCGGGCACGATCAAGGCACAAGCAAGAAACGCGAAGAACACGATTGGAATGTTCACCAGGAAGATGGATCCGTACCAGAAGTGTGTGATCAGTTCACCGCCGACGATCGGACCAACCGCAATCGACACGCCCGCCGTCGCACCCCAGACGCCGAAGGCCTTCGCGCGCTGCGAAGGGTCCTTGAAGGTCGTGGTGACGATGGACAGGGTGGCCGGAAAGATGAAGGCCGCCGCCGCTCCCATCAACGCGCGCGCGGTGAGCAATTCTTCGATGGTGTGCGATCGCGCCGCGAGGAAGGAAAATAGACCGAAGAACAGCAACGCACTTTGCATGATCCGCTTTCGTCCGAAGCGGTCCGCGAGCCCCCCACCCATGAGCAGCAGTCCCGCAAAGGGCAGCGAGTAGCCGTCGACGATCCATTGAAGGTCGGTGTTGGTCGCGCGCAGCTGCTCGGAGAGCGTCGGAAGGGCGACGTTGACGATGGTGTTGTCCACGCCGACGAGCAGTACCGCCACGCAGAGCACGGCGAGGATCAACCACCGACGATCTTCGACGGATTCGGTCATCTGGCCCCCTATGGAACGATGTTCCATTATAGTAGAACAATGTTCTATACTAGTGCAAGTGACGAAGCGAACTCCTTCTCGGTTGGTTGAGCCCGGCCTCATGGCCGCCGCCCTCGCGATCCTTCGTGAGTCCGGACCTGAGGGCTTCACGGTGCGCGCCATTGCTCGGCGGGCCAAGGTCGCCCCCATGGCGATCTACAACCACTTCGACGGCAAGGACGGGCTCTTGGACGCCATCTGGACCGACGGTTTCACGATGTTGCGCGAGGCCCTCGCGGCCACCAGTATCGACACCGCTCTGGAGGAACCACTCTTCAATACCGCCCAGGCGTACCGCCACTTCGCGCTGACGCACCAGTCGCATTACACGGTGATGTTCATGCACCGTTTCGTCGGCTTCACGCCCTCGATCAATGCCGCCACCGTTGCCTACGAGGCGTTTGAAACGCTCGTCGGACTGGTGAAGGCAGCCCAGTCGGTGGGGCGCTTCGAGGGCTTTGACCCCAGCGACGCCGCCCAGATGCTCTGGTCGGCCTGTCACGGCTTCGTCTCGCTCGAGTTGATGGACATCAACTTCGCCCAGGACAAGGACCGCACGTTTCTCGACTTTCTTCGCGGCATCGAGCGGGGCCTCGCCTACTCAACGAATTAGGGCTGAGGGCCAACGACCAGGTCGATTCGTGCGCAACAACATGTCGGTGAACTCTCGTTCGAGGTGCTCTTGGCGCCACACGAGTTGCTCCTGCGCACCGGCGAGCACGCGGTCCAGGTCGTCGCATTCGGTTCGCCACGTCGGGTCGGCGAGCAGATCGAAACAACGAAACGTCCCGTCGCCGAACTGCACGTAGGCAGTCTCCTCGCCCACCGACACGGCGAGGTTCTGTCGTGAGAGGTTCCAGTCCACCGTGTCGCGCGAGGTCTTGTCATTGATCCAGTACGTGCGATAGTCCCACTCGTAGTGCGCGTGGTCGCGCCAGGGAACGTGCGTACCAGCAAATAGCGGGGCGAGGGAGTGCCCGTCACACTGCGCCGGCGTGTCCACGCCGAGCGCATCACAAAGAGTCGGCAGGAGATCGACGTTCTCGCTGAACTGGCTGACGCTACGCGACAGGTCCTTGCGCCTCGGGTCGCGCCAGAGTCCCAACACGTGATAACTCTGGGGGAAGAAGCCCAGTTTCTCAATGAGCCCGTGATCGCCGAGTTGTTCGCCGTGATCCGAGGTGATCACGATCAAGGTGTCGTGCCACTCGCCTCGTTCGTCCAGGGCCCCGAAGACTCGACCCAGTTGGAAGTCGACCTCACTGATCATGCCGTAGTACTGGGCGCGCAGTCGACGAAGGTCGTCCTCGTTGGTGGGCGCCGCACTCGCCGGGACGCCGAGCGCTATTTCGTGCAAGGGGTGACGACGCGACTCTTCGGTGACCGGGATCGGCAAGGTGACGTCGGCGGGGTCGTACATGGTCGAGAACTCGCCAGCCGCTGCGTAGGGAGGGTGCGGACGAAGGTAACTCAGGTGCGCGAACCAGCCACTCTCCTGGTCACGCAGCCATTCGAGGTACCGCGTCGTGAGAAAGCCGCTCAACGAGTCCTCGACCGCGCGCTCGGGCTCGCCGCGCAGGGCCGGCGCCCAACCACTCTCGACCTCGTAACCCTTCTGACGTAAATACTGGATCCAGCCGGCCTGGCTCTCGGGCAGATACAGACCCACCGACATGCCGGGCAGGACCCCGTCGTAGTTGTCGAGTCGCGGGTCATCGAAGCCCTCGCGCTGGTTGGGATCGAGTCCCTGATCCGTGTAGCCAAAGAGTGTCGGGTCGTAGCCCGCGACACGCGCCACGCTCGCGAGGTTGGCCAAACCAGCTCGAAGGGGGGTGCCGTTGGCGACGACTCGATTATTCATCTGGTAGGTGCCGGTGTACAGCGCCGCTCGTCCCGGCGCACAGGGCGCCGCCTGGGAATAATGTCGCTCGAGACGAACACCCTCGCGCGCGACCCGGTCCAGATTCGGCGTACGCACGAGCGGATGGCCCGCCGCGCCGTAGGAGTCGCCGCGGAACTGGTCAAGCGTTATGAAGAGTACGTTCACGCCGACGCGTGCTCTACGAGGTGGTGCATGTGCTCGGCCAGGTCCTCGACGATCTCCAGGGTCTCGGGTACCAACCCGCCCAGTCGCAAGAATCCGTGCACCATTCCCTCGGCTTCGAGAATCTCGACATCCACGCCGAAGTGCTCGAGCAGTCCGGCGTACGCGAGACCTTCGTCACGCAGCGGGTCGCACTCGGCGACGAGCAGGATCGCCGGTGGGGCTCCCGCGAGGTCCTCGAACATCAGCGGGGTCACCCGCGGGTCGGTGTGATCAACGAAGTCGCCCAAGTACTGGGCGTAGTCGTGACGAAGATTCTCGAGGTCGAGCATGTAGCCCACGCCGTATTTATGGGCCGACTCAGTCACGAGTTCGGGCCCGAGTGTCGGGTAGATGAGCACCTGAGCGGCGATACCCAGGTGCTCGTTCTTCGTCAGCGCCGCCGCGACCGCGACCAGCGACGCCCCCGCCGAGTCACCCATCACGATCATCTCAGCGTCGGGCGCGGCGTAGTCGCTCCAATGCGCCACGACGTGGCGAAACATGTCCACGGCGTCGTTGATGGCCGCCGGAAACGGGTGCTCGGGTGCGAGTCGATAGTCGACCGCCAAGAAGCGCATACCCGTGTCCGCACTCAGACGCCGACAAAGGGCGTCGTGCGTCTCAAGACCCCCCACCACGAAGGAGCCACCGTGGAAGTAGAGCACGAGGGCCTTGTCCTCGTCGTTGGCGGGCACGTACAAACGCGTCGACAACGACCGGCCAGTCTCGAGTCGCGCGGTCAAGTCCGTGGTCGCCACCGCCAACTCATCGTCGCCTCGAATTGCTTGGGCGAGTTCGAGATAGGCGTCGCGACGCTCGCTCATGGTCTGGGTCTTTGGAGGCGGCCCAGGGTTCGACTGCACACCACGGACGTAGGGCTCAAGGGCGGGGTGAAGCATGGCAACCTCCTTCGCAAAGACTATTCACTGGCGCCCGTCGCGTCACCAATTCCGCGTCGAACGGGGCAACGAAGGTCAACTGCCAACCGTCGTCACGGCTTCGCCACTTCGAGTCGGGCGCGACCTGGCCACCCGTGCGAAAGTCGCCACGCGATCAAGGTACTCCCTACAATGAAGACGTGAGCCGTCGACACGA
>Ga0187847_10004425_pt1 | contig 10359 bp, 13 predicted proteins | sample June2016WEW_4_10_FD_132458 | JGI IMG/M metagenome (GOLD analysis project Ga0187847, IMG submission 132458) | Peatland microbial communities from SPRUCE experiment site at the Marcell Experimental Forest, Minnesota, USA - June2016WEW_4_10 | ecosystem: Environmental > Terrestrial > Soil >...
CGGCGCCTGTCTGATCTCAGGATCGATTTGGGCAGTGTGGCATTATCCGGAGATCCTCTGGACCGACTTTAACGCGGGCACGAACGCCGTCTTTGCCGTCGCTTGCTTCACGGTAATGGTGGTCGCGCTGGCCTACATCATGGGCTACCTTAGAGTGCGCTCGGGCAGCATATGGCCTTGTGTTCTTCTGCACGCCACCCACAACACTTTTGTTCAGGGCATATTTGATCCGCTGACGGCTCCTGTCGGTTGGGCAAAGTACATCACCACAGAATTTGGGGCCGGATTAGCGGTCGCCATCGTCGTAGCAGGAACAGTCATTGTTTCGACTGGCCGTCCCCGTAAAGGCTTTTCCCTTGCCTCGACAGATGAGCCTCGATAGTTAAAGGGAAGTGCAGGAATCATTTGGTGCCAAGACCTCGGTTCTTAAGCCTCTCCAAGTGCTCGGGCAACGTGTATTCCGGCCCGTAGATGATCCGCAGGTATTCTCGTCCTCGAACCTTCACGGCGCGCAGCGCCGGGATGTTCCCAAGGCTGCTTCCGTTCGCTATCCAGTGTGCGTGTTCGCGTTTACGACCCGATTCGGTAAGCAGAGCGGCTTACTCGGCCGGTCCTGCAAAGAGAATCAGGTTTTCGTCAGGATCCGATACAACAAAGGTTCTCGCGCCCCAAGGCTCTCTCTTTAGTACCTGATGGAACGAAACTCCCGCAGCCTGATAATCCAGGAACAGTTGTTTCAGTTCGCTCGCAGTGGCAACCGTGATGGATGCGGAAAGCAAGCCTTCGCGCTTGCGAATGTCGCCAGCGAAAACCGGCTCGCAAACCAGCCGCAAATTGAGTTTCGCAGAGTCTCGCGCCACTTGGCCGTAAAACGGGGGATTGCCATAGGCGAATGCGACCGCGAAGCCAAGCTTGCTTGTATAGAAGTCAGAGGAATTCTGGACGCTCGCAACATAGAGTTGCGCCTCGATTGAATTGAGAACTGCACGTAAGGTCGCCTGCTTGGGTGTATCTCTCATGACATTTGCTCCTGAGATGAGCGCCTGCCAGCTGTCGAAGCCCTTCTGTCGCGCGACAAGCTCTTGGGCATCCGCGAGCTTAAAGCCTGACTTCAGTATTTCCACGTCTCCCATCCCGCGAAAGCGGGGTAACGTGGACCTGATCTGGGCCGCGACCGGATAATACTGATCACGATGCCAGCGCAGGTACTGTTTGGCTTGCTTCTTGAGGTTTTCGATGTTCGGCATAGGCGCAATTGTGTTCAAGTACCGTAGGTAGGCGTTGCCCTTTCGGTCTACCGATGCGCCCTACGCAGCAATACAAGACTCGCTGTAGGAGTGCTTCATTGTCAACGATTATCGTCTTGAACCGAAGCTATCATCGAAAGTTTGTTCAACGCGCATCTCGTTGGTATTCTCAGTTGATGCCAAATCGTTAAGTCACTCATTGATGGCCGTTGGCAGACATTGGACGACGTCCCGTTATTGATCCGTCAATCTTTTCATTCATGGATTGATCAAAGAAGCGTCATCCTTGCTTGAGATGTGGGCAGTGTTTCCCTACTGAACGCGGCTAATATCGAACTATGAAAAGCACTCCTGCCGATGATCTACCTACGCTCGCAGCGCTTGGAGTGCTCGCGTTCGCCCTAGCAGATGTGAGTCACGAGGCGCTCGGGCATGGACTGGCTACTATTGCCGTCGGCGGCAGGGTGGATTTATTAACCACCTGCTTCCTCAATTCCAGTGGCAACTTCAGCAAATGGATTCCAGCCGCGGGTGGGTTGACGAATCTTGCTGTGGGTCTGTGCTCGCTGGCGATCGTACGCTCCTCGTCAGGATGGGGCGCGCATTGGCGTTACTTCCTAATACTCGTGGCGGCGTTCAATCTTTTCTTTGCCTTCGGCTATCCAGCGTACTCGGGGATCGCTCGTTTCGGCGATTGGGCTGCCGTGATCTCCGGGTGCGAGCCGCACTGGCTATGGCGGGTGCTACTGATCCTTGTTTCCATTGTTGGCTATTACGGAAGCATGAGGCTGCTAGGCAGACAGCTTGCACCCTTCGCCGGGACTCTGGGAGGGCCGACAGTGAACGCGCTAGACAAATCCAGATTTGGACGACTTACGGGCATTCCGTATATCGCAGCCATGATCTTGGCGTGTCTAGCGGGTGGGCTGAATCCCAAAGGGTGGCAGACCATGCTCACAGCCGGGCTCCCCGCCGCAGCCGCTGCGTTTGGTCTCACCCAGATGGATCATTTTGTTGATTCAGTTCCCGATCCAAGTCCCTCGAAAGCTGTTGAACCCTTGCGGCGGAATCTTTTCTGGATACTGGCTGCAACTGCCGTTCTGATCTTTTTCGTCGGAGTACTGGGCCCGGGAATCCGGTTTGCCTGACCCGACGGGAACGGGAATTTACGCAACACCGTTAACGCCCACGCTCTTTGCGGAAGTGATCGGTCGGTCCGCGGGCTCAACGAGTGACTCGTCCTGTTGGCAATAGTTGACAATCGCTCTTTGCGCAGTTGCGATTTACGTCCTACGTGGTTACCCTCAGCTTTCGATACGAGATGAATCCGAAGCTGACAATCAGCGCTGCGACGGCATACCCCACTTCGGGCTCGATACCACTCAAGGATGTTAGGGAAGGGCACAGTCCGATGACAGAATGCTCAAGTCGCGGCGCGAGTACCGTCCCCGAGGCTGCCACAATCAGGCAACTAATGAGTCCAAACCCAAATCGAAGCCACGGAAATCTTCGCGGAGGAGGCTCGTCCGCTAGGCAACGCACTCGATCCATAACATCACTGGCGAAGCCTGAGGCAGGTTCAAGCATGTCGTCCGAGGAAAGAATCCGATCAATGTCTTCAGGTGTCATTGCTCCTCCTTGTTACCCATGGCGCGATACGATTTAAGGTTAATGCACTTATGCCGTAAGAGTTCGCGACCACGATGGAGCCGTGCTTTCAACGTTCCTTCGGCAATGCCGAGAACCGTTGCTGTTTCGGCGACGCTTTTTTCTTGGAAGTAAAACACCACAATCGCCTCCCGGTATCGTGTTGGCAGAGTCAGAACAGCTTTGCGCACCGCTTCCGCACCCTCGCTCCTGATAAGGCTACCAAGAGCGTCCCCCTCCATGCTGAATGTACGCGCCGGGTCTAGGCTCAACAAAGACGGGCCCTCGGCACGGAGCCGTGATCGGTAGGAGTTCAATGCGATGGCCGTGAGCCACGTTGAAAATGCAGCTTCTCCGCGGTATGCAGAGAGAGAGCGGAAAGCCTTGAAAAAGGCTTCCTGAGCCATATCTTCAGCCAAAGTACGGTCCCGGCAGAATCGCCAAGCGAGAGTAACCAGCCGTTGTTGCCATCGCCGCACGATGCCCTCAAACGCATTGAGATCGCCGGCTAGAACCAGAGCGGCATCGGCTGCGTCTTGATCGTCCTCTTGCATCGATCCCTTTCTGGAAGTTTCGCGGCATTCGACGCAAACGCATCGAGGCAGGTTGCATTTTTTCAGTTTCCATTGCGTCAACAAAAAAACGCAACCAATTCCCGGCCCAGTCAGTCATATTCGCCGAAATCAAGAAGGGAGTTGTTCAACATGCCCGTTAACGCTGCATTATTCATTTTCCTGGCGGCCACCGTTGTATCGGTGTTCGTATTCCTCAGTATTGTTGCCTGGGTTACCGCTCCGTCCAAAGAGCGCCAGGCGCGCGACCGCTTCGCATTGCTCAAGACACTTGCAGAGCTACCGGGAGAGAATGCCGCGCGGGTCCTGGACATTCTCCAAAAGGAAGATCAGGCGCGCATAGCAAAGCGAGGCCGCGACGAACGAAGAAGCTGGATCGACGGCGGAATTATTCTCATCGCCGTTGGCCTCGGCTTGGCGGGGATGCTCATCCACGGAGATGCCGGCGATTGGTCTGTCGGGCTCATTCCCCTCTTGCTAGGCTTGGCCATGATTCTGATTGGAATCTCAAGAAACGAAAAACCGCGCAAGGAGACAAAATGAAGATTGCGTCCACGTTTATAAGTATCTTCGGAGTTCTCGCTCTAGTCATTCCGCCTGGAGCGGCCGCCAAACCCGATCAGGGGAGCGTGCAGGCCAACGGCATCACCATCGCCTACGAGAGTTTCGGCAAGCCAGACCGCGCAACCATACTATTAGTCGGTGGAAGTGGGATGCAACTCACCGATTGGCCCCGCGAATTTTGCGAGCAACTCGTGCAGCGTGGTTACCGCGTTGTTATTTACGACAACCGCGACATCGGGCTCTCGACTCAATTCACTGCCTCGGGAATTCCGGACTTCGCCGCTATCGTGCAGGCAGCGACGGACGGAAAGCCATCACCGCTTCCCTATACGCTCTATGACATGGCCGACGATGCGGTTGGGCTGTTGGACGCTTTGGGCATTAAGAAGGCCCACATCGTGGGAGCATCCATGGGCGGCATAATCGCCCAGATTGTCGCAACGGATCACCCTGAGCACACGCTTTCGCTCGCGTCAATTATGGCTACGGATGGAAAACCAGGGCTTCCCATCTTCGCGAATCCTGAGCGGTTGGCCAAGATTCCCCCTCCCGGCCCGGATGAAGATAAGAAGGCCTACATAGCGCGTATGGTCAAGACGTGGCAAGTCATTGGAAGTCAGACATATCCACAGGATGAACATGTTGTCCTGGAGAGAGTGACCCGGGATGCGGAACGGTCCTACTGCCCCTCCTGTGATGCGCGGCAGGGCGCGGCTTCGCTGTTTACTACTCTGGAAGACAGACGGCTCAAAATCCGCACAATCAAGGTTCCAACTATTGTGATTCAGGGTGATGAGGACCCCTTGATTCCCATGGAGGCTGCTCGCGATGTGGCGGCGAACATTCCCGGCGCGGATCTTCGTATCATCCACGGAATGGGACACGATATCCCCCCTCATTTGGTGAACACCGTTGTTGACGCGATCCTGTCGGCAGCGTCGCGAGCTGACCGAACCGATAAACCAGCAGGCTCGACGAAAATGGTGAACCAGACAGCCACCAGCTCTCAATAGCGTCGATTCTGGGAACTCACCATGACTTCGAGTAGTCGCCGGCAGCCCGCCCCAATTCAGTAGGGGAGTTCAGCAGCATTTCGTCGTTGGCTGATGACAAATCGCCAACTCACGCTTCCATGATTCTTGGGTCTTGGAATCGCGGTTTTGGCTGTTCGCGTCAACAGAAGATGCTCTGCAAGCAGATGGGAAGCCTTGCCGACTTCAAAGAATCAGTCTTGCGTCTGAGCGCTAGTGAATGACCTTCAACGAGCTGGCTTCAACAACAAATTCCCTTGCCTTGAGGCCATAGTTCTCACCCAGAGCAGAACTTGTTTGGCGTTGATTGAGACTCGTTTCGGGTTCGGCACGGAGTGCGAAGTATACAGGCTATATCTCGATAGCTTCCGAGCCGCGCACGATGTTGAATCGTTTTATGCGCGGCCTAGGCCGATTGAGAGCTTTGCGCAGTTCGGCAAGCGAGCCCACTTCGTGCCCTTCGATCGCGCAGATTAGATCTCCTTTGCGGAAACCCGTTTCCTCAGCCCGGCTGCCCAGTTCGACGGAATGAACGAGAATCCCGGGCACGTCTGGCAGCCCGACGGCCCTGCGTTTCAAGAGCGATGAGCGAGGCTCAAGGAGGCTCATTCCGAAGTAACGCAGAGGGCTGTCGGAAGTGCTTCCCTCAAGCGAGGTCAACCACTTCCGCAAAAGCGTCCTCAATTGTTCTCGCTCAGAAGTCGTGAGGCCAGCGAGCATCGCCTTCTCATTCGCCAAATGTTCGGGAATCACCTCTTCGAGAAGTTTGAAGCCTTTGGGAGTAAGGGCCACGAAAACCGACCTGCGATCTTCCTGGTCTTGCGATTGAGTGACGAGGCCCTCCTTTTTTAACCGGTCAATTCTCAGGCTCATACTTCCGGAGGTGCGCAGCAGACTACGCATCAGATCACGTTGAGTCATCTTGTACGGCGGACCACCGCGCCGTAAGGTGGCAAGCACGTCGAAGGTAGCGCGGGAGATCCCAAATTCCTCGAATTTGGCTTCGAGCCCCCGATCGACGTATTCCATGATTCGGCCCGTGCGGCCAATGATTTCAACGGGGGATAGATCGTAGTCCGGGCGCTCGTGCTTCCATTTCGCGATTACTTTGTCGATATGGTCCGTTGTCTCCATCTTCGCACTATCAAATGCGGAGGCATCTTCGTCAACATTTACTTTAAGCAGAGTTGATTGAATTCAAGCGAATATGTCATTATGCCTCAAGACGCCTCGTTCTGCGGGCCGCCGAATCCGAACCGGAGCGGCCACAAAACGCAATTTCAACGGGAGGAGAATTCAGGTGAGCGGAGCAATCGATGTTTTGAATCCCCAAAAGCCGAAACGAATTGCAATCGTCGCTCCGAATCCTGCGATCTCAAAACAGACTGGATGGCCGATCGGGTTCTGGTGGAGCGAATTGACCCATCCATATTGGGAATTCGTTGAGCGTGGTTACGAGGTCGACATTTACAGTCCCGGCGGCGGTGCATTGCAGGCCGACACCTGGAGCGATCCGCGAGATGCGAGCAGGTATTCCTCAAGTGACCTGATATCCCTCGGTTTTATCAATTCTCTAGAACATTTCAAGCTCATCGAGAACAGCAAACCAATTAGCCAACTCAATTTGCCGGACTATGATTCCATTTTGTTTGTTGGCGGGCAGGCTCCCATGTACACGTTTTTCAACGATCAGCGGGTCCACGACTTGACGGCGGGGTGCTTCAAGGCGGGAAAGATTACTGCTGTCCTATGTCATGCCACTTGCATTCTGCTCAAGACGATGGTCGATGGAAAGCTGATCGTCGACGGGAAGACATGGACCGGGATCGCAAACTCGGAGGAGAAATTCGCGGACGAATTCGTCGACAAACGCATCCAGTCATTTTGGATCGAAGACGAGGCAAGGAAACTTGGGAACACCAATTTCATCGTCTCTGGATGATTCAAAGCCCATGCTGTGCGTGATGGAAATCTCATCACGGGGCAACAACAATACTCCGGCGCCGCAGTTGCCCGACTCGTGATCGAGGCGCTAGGGGTGTAGTTCCAGCTTGCGATATGTGGGGTTCGTCCCCAGCCGACAAAATAGGGAACAGCCATGCATGAATTTCTACCGCCACTCGTGGATGCACTTACGCATAATGAGCACCTGGCTTGCAGCGCCCTCATGGTCACGGCAGAACGGGAGTTCGTGGCATTCACAAGGGCCGTGACTGAGTTGTTCGGACCACAGGAGGCCAGGCTATCAGCAGAAGACTGGTTAAATGAGGTGGCGTCAAGGGATTGCTTGCCTGGCCCGACGACTCGTGAGTGGCGGCTCGTGACCGTCGCCGCGCTGGCGCGACTGGCTATTCGGATGGCTGCGGCGTTGCATTATTCCGATAAGGTTTGTGAACGCGTGAAGTGACTGGCATTGAAACTCTAGCGAAGGATGCTTTATGAATAAGGCGCGGCTTGAGGCATTCAGCGACGGAGTGTTCGGCTTCGCCATCACGCTTCTTGTGCTGGGCGTGCAAGTGCCGCAGCTGAAAGCAGTAAACGATGCCGAACTGCGCACTGCGCTGCTCCAGGCACTTTCACAACTCGTGCCATACGTGACGAGCTTCGCAACGATCGGGATCATCTGGCTCAACCACCACGCGATGTTCCATTCGGTAGAGCGCGTAGAGCATACAACGCTGACTCTGAATCTGCTGTTGCTTCTCGTCGTAACATTCATTCCTTACCCTACTGCCATTTTGAGCCGATATGGCGCCTTGCCATCCAGCGCATTCCTTTACGGATGTACGCTCACCGCGCTTGGTGTCGCATATAGCTTTCTTTGGCTGCACATCGCACACAGAGGACTAAGTTCGGTCCGCACCGGTACGAAGCAAGCGCGAAAGAGGTTCAGGCGGAATATCGCAGGATCTGTGACTTATCCAATGGCGGCGCTTCTGGCCTTACGTTACCCACGAGTCAGCATCGTGATCTACTTTCTAGTCGCGGCCTACTACTTCATTCCGCTAGACCATTCGGCAGATTCATATTGACCCGGTAGAGAGGAGCAGAGCCAATGTCGATTGTTAACCGGCGCGGATTCCTCGAAGCCGGGATTGCTCTCAGCGCCGCGGCGACATGGGCCGAGACCTCCAGGTTGCAGGCATGTTTCCCCTCGTTCGCGAGCCGCGCCTCTTTTGCGGATTGGGTGGCATCGGACGGCAAGGGCTCGATTGTCCCTTTCCGCATCGCTGTTCCCCAATCAAAATTGGATCGAATTGCATCCCGAGTTCGCGAGACTGAGTTTCCGAGAGGCGTGGGGAATCCGGATTCCTGGCAGTATGGGATGAGCTTCTCGGCCATGCGAGAGGTCGTGGACTATTGGATCTCGAAGTTCGACTGGCGAAAAGCCGAGTCCGCGTTGAATCGCTATCCTCAATTTCTTACTGAGGTTGGTGACTTCAATATTCACTTCTATCACGTCATTGGAACTGGCCCAAACCCCTTCCCGATTATCTTGACGCATGGCTGGCCGGGGTCGGTTTTTGAATTCCTTGGAACGATTGATCGGCTTACGTCCGATGGCTTCAGCTTGATCATTCCTTCTCTGCCCGGTTTTGGGTTTTCTTCCAAGCCGGCCAAGGGTCCAGTGGGACCGGTGACAACCGCCAGACTCTGGCACACATTGATGACCGAGCGATTGGGTTATAAGCGCTATGGCGTTCAGGGCGGCGACCTCGGCTGCATCGTCTCGACCCAACTCGCGTACCTCTTTCCGGACGATGTCGCCGGTCTCCATTTGAATATGGTCCCGCCTCCGCAGAAACCTGAAGATCAACAGTCCGAAGAGGAGCGAGCCTGGTACAAGAATGCCCAGGAATTTCGCGCCAAAGAACTCGATTACTTTCAGGAGCAAGCCCACAAGCCTTCGACCGTAGGCTTCACCCTTAACGACAATCCCGTCGGGACAGCCGCATGGATGCTCGAGAAATTCAAGATCTGGAGCGATTCCGGCGCTACCTTTGCACCGGCTTTTACCTTGGATCAATTGCTGACAAACTTGACGATTTATCTCGCAACCGACACGATCGCTTCCTCCGTTTGGTTCTACCGTGGCCTCCTTGACGAAACTCAGGGCAAATCCTTCCCAGGCCATATCGATGTTCCGACCGCGGTCGCCGACTATCCGAAGGACTTGTTAAATGGCCGCCCGCCCAAGAGTCTGATCGCTTTCGGATACAACCTCGTCCGTTATACACGCATGCCCCGGGGCGGTCATTTTGCCGCCCTTGAGCAGCCTGATTTGTTTTGTGAGGATGTTGCTGATTTCTTCCACGCTCTACCAGAATCGAGGTTCTGATTATGGCGATTGAACAGCAGATCGACGCATATTTCGAGGCTTGGAATGCACGCGATGCCAGCGCCGTTGGAAAACTGTTTTCCGCTGCAGGCACTTATGAAGACCCAATGACACGGATGGCGGTGCATCCCTACGACGTCGAAGCCGTGATGGATTCCATATCAAATGTGTTTCCGGATTATCGTTTCGAGGTCAAAGCCCAAACGAAGGCCGGCGACCGCGCCATGGTCGAGTGGGAGATGACGGGCAACAACAGTAAACCCCTCAAGCCTGGTATCGACGCTACGGATAAGAACCTTCATCTCAATGGTGTCGAAATCTTCAGAGGCGCCGACGGGTTTACGAGTGTGACCCGCATTTTCGATCAGAAATCCATGTACGAGCAGATCGGGATGCAGGTCATCGTGGAACCATTCCGGCAGGGCAAAGCCACATATGGGTACTCGAAGCGCGTCTCCTCCGGGAATCTTAGTGTTCCGGCGGTCATGGGAATGACCTGGATCCGTTTTCGCGATCAATCTGAACTCGATCGCATCCGCGCGCACGCCGCTCACGTCATCCAGGATTTTCTGGACGAGCCGGGATTCATCAGTATTGTGACCGGAGCGGCTGGGGACCGCGCGTTTACTGTCCATGCCTGGGAAACGCAGGAAGCACTTGACCGCGCACTGGACAAGAGTCACTCCCACGCCAAGCACGATTTTCGTACCGGGGATCTTTCGCCTGCCGTGTGGACGAGCGTTTGGAAGCCCGACCACATCAACCGTCTCTGGACTCGCTGTGCGATCTGTGCGCAGCCCAACGCCGCGACTGACAATCCTGGCCTCTGCGCGAATTGCGGCGCGATCTTACCGGAGAGACCGCCTTACTGGTAACTCGGAGTCAAATAGAGTTAGGACCCAACGAACGGCTAGCGTCAGGAATGCGACCGGCATTTCTGCCAACATGAAGGAGAGAAA
>Ga0187847_10004427_pt1 | contig 10357 bp, 13 predicted proteins | sample June2016WEW_4_10_FD_132458 | JGI IMG/M metagenome (GOLD analysis project Ga0187847, IMG submission 132458) | Peatland microbial communities from SPRUCE experiment site at the Marcell Experimental Forest, Minnesota, USA - June2016WEW_4_10 | ecosystem: Environmental > Terrestrial > Soil >...
ACTGCGCCGACGGATTGCCGCCCAACTCCCTCGGCCGCAGCACCAAGACTTGAACCAGAACCCCAGGATTTTGACCTGCGGGATTACGCGAGTCGGGATGAAGCTTTCCAGGAAGACGAATCTTTCCCGGAGATGGTAGGGAACAGCGCTCCTCTACAAGAACTGCTACGACAGGTGAAGACGGTAGCCGCAACTGATGCGACGGTGCTGCTGCTGGGCGACACCGGTACCGGTAAGGAGTTACTTGCACGCGCAGTTCATCGACTCAGCCCGCGGGCCGACGGCAAGTTTGTAAGCGTCAACTGTACTGCGATTCCGACAGATTTGTTGGAAAGCGAGCTATTCGGACACGAAAGGGGTGCATTCACCGGGGCAACCAATCGGCGCATCGGTCGAATGGAACTGGCTGATAGAGGAACTCTGCTATTGGATGAGGTGGGGGATCTGCCGGGTGTAATTCAGCCGAAGTTGTTACGGGTGCTGCAAGACAAGGAATTCGAAAGGCTCGGCAGTAACCAGACTGTAAAGGTCGACATTCGGCTGATCGCTGCCACAAATCAGGATTTGCGCCGGAGTATCGCAGACGGTCGCTTCCGCGAAGACCTGTTCTATAGACTCAATGTCTTTCCAATTTATGTTCCTCCTCTGCGGGAGCGAAAAAGTGACATTCCTCCCCTTGTGCGTTACTTCGTGTCCCGATACGCAAGTGAGGCGAAGAAGTCGATTGCGACTATCCCTGCCGAAGCAATGGGCGCCCTTCAGAATTGGAGTTGGCCGGGGAACATCAGAGAGTTGCAAAATCTGGTTCACCGATGCGTGATTCTGACGAACTCACCAGCCCTGAGGGTTCCGCTTGCGGAACTCAGAAGGAACGCGAAGCCGTCTTCTGGGAAGATGTCCCCAGAGGCCGAGCGCAAGCTCATCCTGCAAGCTTTGAAAGAGGCGGGCGGCGTTATAGGTGGCGTATCGGGTGCAGCCGATAGATTGGGAATGAAACGCACGACCCTCTACTCGAAGATGAAGAAGCTGAACATTAATCCGAGTGAGTTGCAGTGCTAGTTTGCCACTGTGCGTACGAACGTCGGACAGAATACCTTCTCAATATTCGTAAACTGGTGGTGGCACATCCGTCGAAAAGGGACAGACGTGTCGAAGTGTCGAGTCCGTCAAACGCGGTGGACAGTCATCCGACGCGACTCGGACCGGCCACCGACACGGGCTAGACGTGTATTTTCTATAACTTACAAATTGACATTCCACGGAAGACCACTTGCAGGGAGCCCCTATGGCAAGGGAGCGGGGGGCAGCCACGCCGGAGAAGACCTCGTTCGCCAAGCGATACTTCGTGCCGACGGAGCGGCTCGACGCCATTGTCACTTATGCTCCGTTTCGCTCATCGGTCAGAGTGAAGTCCTGCGCCTCAAAGAATCCGAAGTCTATAGGCCTGCGGCGGCAACTGTGTCTCCGGGAGGACCATGATCGCCACGTGTTCTAACCCAGCCTGCAACGCACCTTTCCTCTATTTCCGCGGTGGAAAGATCTTCATGCTTGAGCCAAACCATGTCGACCCTAAATCGACAACCGATCCTCCAAAACGCAGAATCGAGTTCTTTTGGCTGTGTGGGAAATGCGCCCCGGGCATGGACTTGATGCAAACGACGGACGGGGAAGTCACGATCTGCCAATCTCCTCGGCCTTCTGGTTCGCTTGTGGCTCTAAGAATCGCCTTTGCCCGTGAAGTGACGGGCCCTGGCTCAGAGCACCGACGGTTTAGGGAATCCCAAGTTAGCTGAGTCCCGATGTGTCGACGAGTCTGTCTCAGACAGTGTTGACACTCTCACGCTGAGATCCACGGGCCGTGTTTTCTATGGCTTAACTATTACTCGGAGATGGAAGGGTACATGCAATGCCCAGGGAGCAACCAAGTTATAGCTGAGGTGTGGCAACGGGCCGACTCGTGGCGTTCTTTAATGCGAATTCGTCCCAAGCATTTTAGCTGATCCGGGCGTCACCCTCCCCCTCGCGTTCAAGAAACATGAGCTCAGGTGGGCCAATCAGGTTGTCAAAAGCGAACATTGTCGGTTGGCCCCGGGCCGATTCGTGGTGTCCCTGACTGCTTCCCTTTGCCAGAGCACCTCGGAGGTCATGGAAGAACGCGGTTGAAAGACGGACACAATGCAGCCTGTGTGGGACGAGCGCGATGATGAGGTGGCCTCAGGAGTGATTTGCCCAATGCCCGACTGCGGTGCATTGGCGGTCGCCTATCGACCACCAGACCGCATGGGACGCGACAATGTCGGGCCGTGGGAGTTCACTTGCCCGCGCTGCGATATCGACTTTACGGTCGCTGAAGATGAACTGATTTTTCAGTCTGTGCCCAAGGGATGGCTGTTAGCGAAAGTTCACGCTGCATAGCCGGGCACGGCATAAGGAAGCGTCAATAAAGATCGTCACCACTACCTGCAAAGGAGTGACAAAAACAATGCAGCGCAGAACTACAATACCCACTCTGCTAAGGACAACCCACCAAACAACGAAATCTACTGGCGAGATTCAAGAAGAGATCCGTCGTCGCGCCTACGAACTGTACCAGCAACGCGGAAGAGACGATGGACACGAAACAGACGATTGGCTGCAAGCAGAGTCGGACGTGACTCAACAGAAGGCGAGGACAGTCGCCGCATAACCAGCAGTCGCGCAGGGCTCTTCCTATGCGAAGCGCGATGTGCAGGATTGCGGCCCGTCGACAACCCATGTTCTTTGTCCCCTTGCGAACGGCACTGGAGCGATGCGCCGATGAACATCTTAATCATTGATGACGACGAAGGTGTATTGATTCGCCTGGAGCGCACGCTGGAAACAGAGGGTTGCAGAACGACCACGGCATGGAGCGGACAAGCAGCGGTCTCCATCGCGCAGAAATCCCAATTCGACGTGCTGCTGGTAGATGAGCACCTGAATGATATGGAATCCGCGATCCTGGTCCAGAGGCTCATGGAACTGCAACCGGAGGCATCCCTGATCCTGATGCATACACGAAAAGAATCCGCCCAATTGTTCTTGCCTGCAGATAATAGAGTCGTTTGCAAATGGGACGACGACGAGGTCAAGACCAGAATCCGTAAGCTCGCAGCGTAATCCGTAGCGGAAATATACGGTGGAGGGAAGCCAAGTGACCCAGTGCAAGACCCGCGACATCACCCGACGCAGACACGCCAAGGCAGCGCTGCGTGATTCCGAAAATCCCTATCAGCGACTCTTCGAAACGGCCAAAGACGGAATATTGATTCTCGATTTCGAAACGGGCAACATCGCCGATGTGAATCCATTCTTGATTGAGATGTTGGGTTATTCACACACTGAATTCGTAGGGAAGAAACTCTGGGAAATCGGCCCCTTTAAGGATACAGTAGCCTCCCAGGCTTCCTTTACCGACCTGCAAGCGAAAGGGATCATCCGCTACGAGGACTTGCCACTTGAAGCCAAAGACGGACGGCAAGTCGCGGTGGAGTTTGTCAGCAACGTCTATACCGTCGATGGAAGGCCAGTGGTTCAGTGCAACATTCGCGACATCACCCAGCGCAAACACGCCGAGGAGGCGCTGCAAGCGCAATTAAGACAGACAAGCAAAATGGAAGCTGTCGGCCGTCTCGCTGGTGGAGTGGCCCACGACTTCAACAATCTCCTGGCTGTAATTCTCGGAAGTTCGGAACTGGTGCTAGCCGATCTTAATGCTTACGATCCACGAAGAAAATATATCGACGACATCACCGACGCATCTAAGCGGGCTGTAATTTTGACAAAACAACTCCTCACCTTCAGTCGCAAGCATGTATTTTCGCCACTGGTGGTTGATCTCAATTCGATAGTGATGGAAACCGGCCGCATGCTCCCTCGGGTAATTGGCGAACACATCGAGATTGTTGTTGTCCCCTCGGTGGACCAGGTTCCGGTACTGGCTGATCCTACTCTGATCCAGCTGGTTCTGATGAACTTGGCGACGAATGCTCGTGACGCCATGCCGAAAGGAGGCAAGCTGAGTATCAAGGTCGCCAATTTCGAAATGGAAGACGGTAGCGGCAAACTGAGTGACGTTGCGCCGGGTCATTACGTCATGCTAACTGTGAGCGATACGGGGGTAGGGATGTCTCCACAGATCCAGCACCGTGTTTTCGATCCATTCTTCACCACCAAAGACATAGGAAGAGGCACAGGCCTGGGCTTGTCTTCAGTTTATGGAATCGTACAGGAAAGCGGGGGAAGCATTTTGCTAAATAGCACCGTGGGTGAGGGTACGACGTTCAGGATTTATCTGCCGAAGGCGAAGGAAGAAATCATAGAGCCGGACGCCGCGTCGAGAGTTCCCAGGGAATCTCTGCAGGGCTCGGAAACCATCCTTCTGGTGGAGGACCAGATCGAACTACGTGGTGTCATTCGTGAGTTTTTGAAAAGGTTGGGATATAACGTTGCGGATGCAGGTTTTCCGGACGAGGCCATTCAGATTGCGCAGCAATTCACAGGGAAATTTGACTTGCTGTTAACGGACGTGGTGATGCCAGGAATGAGCGGTCGAGAGTTAGCAAAGCAACTGCGACCGTTTTACAACACGCGGGTTCTGTACATGTCCGGCTTTGCTCACCAAACTTCTGAGCGGGACGTTCTCGCTGCGAATGAAGCTTTCCTGGCGAAGCCGTTCCTTCTCGGAGAGCTAGCGGCGAAACTTCGAGAACTCTTCCGCGAAGCGAAATCAGCATCTCACCTGGAAAAAAAACAGAGTCGTGCATCGTGACGACGTTTTGAGACGACCACGCTCTTGAAGCAGGTGCGACGGGTTCCATCCAAGATCATTCTTCCTCTCGAACAAATGAGGCATCGGGTGGTAATAGATGCCATCGACGCGCGTGGCCGTAGATACGGACCCACCGATAGATGGTTGGATGGTTGTCTTGCCCAACGTCTTCGTCGCGAGCAGGTAGTTCCCCCCCCACACTTGTTCCTAGATCGCGTGCGACACGTTCTTACGCTATCCCAGAGGCACACGAGCTATAAGTTCGCTGTGTTGTTCATTGATCTCGATGATTTTAAGGTCTTCAATGACAGCTTGGGTCATGCGGCAGGAGATGTCCTTCTGATTCAGATTGCTCACCGATTGAGCGTTTCCATTCGAGGTGTCGATACGATTTCACGCTCGGTCGTCCTGACGCAAAGTACAAGCCCGGTTGCGAGCGAAGCTAGTTTAGCCAGACTGGGCGGCGACGAATTCACCATTCTGTTGGAGGACATCAGAGATTGCGGCGATGCCGTTCGGGTAGAGAGGGACTTAAGCGGAGATCGTTGCCTTGTCCATTCCTCGATCCTCAGGAGTTGACTGCTTGGGTCTCGAATATCTCGCGGACTGACATTTGCTGTTCAATTCGTCCAAGACCCGACTCGCATGTGCTAAGTCTAGTAATTCTGGGTCGCCGTCTGCGGCTTCCCGGATCAAGTGCAATGCACGTTCCCCGGCAGCTTTCCGCGCTTCCAGTACTCGTCGAGAGACCAAGTCCATATTTGTTTCAAGGATGGCAGCCTTATACAAATGCTTCCATAATTGGGCATCTGGGGATCGTCCGTCCCTCTCGTTCATCGGCATTCCTCGGCGTAGGATTCAAAAACCCGGTGATAATTATATCGACGGTCCAGCTAGTCTGTCAGTACGGTGGCGCACTCGTATCAAATAGAATGTCTGGTGACTACGGGTCGCCTTCGTCACGCGGAAGCACGACCCCGTCTGGTTCTTTTGGATGCTGGAAGCTCTAGAAATGAATCGTTGAAGATCGGGAGCACGGACGAAGGAGAAAATCGAAAAACTGGATGGCTGTTGGTCAACGCCAGTCGGTTCTTAATCTCACTTCAAGGGGAACTGCATATCGGACATCCGATAGCCTCTGCTGGCCCGCAGGTATAGTCGTGGGCCATCGACCAAATCCCGAAAACAGACGCAAAAAGCCGTATAAAACGAGATTGAATTTTCACCCCTTTCGGGCCGGGGGTTGGAAAAGTTCGAAACCGAGTACGCCAGCCAAGAAAGGCTCGCCAACTCCGCCTATCGCGTCTTTCCAACAGCAGACCCTGTTTGCAACGTTCCTATTCGAATTATTGAGAGCGCGGCTTGCGTCACCGTTATGTCTCCTGCGGAGTTGTTAGCAAAATAATTACAAAGGATGGACACGGTTACCGGAACATCTGCCACCGTCAGGGTAGCTGCGCCCGTCACTGTCAGATTCCTATAATTAGGACCGCCGCCGCCCGATGTAGTGGACTGAAGAAAGTCATTACTCCCCACTTCCATGAAACAGGCGACATTTCCGTAATTCGTATACTGTAGAGAGACATTGCCGCTGAAGACATAGCTACCCGCTTGAGTTTACCTGTGTTTGAAAGACAGAACTAGGAGTTTCTGCCACTGTAACGACGTTGCTACTACTGTTTCATTATACCGCTCCCAGCCGTTCCTGCTGGGCCTTGTGGCCCTTCTGGACCTTGTGGTCCGGTAGCCCCAGTGTTGCCCCTTCGGCCCCGCCGGACCAGTAGCTCCCTTCGGCCCAGTCGCTCCAGTTGCACCTTTCGGCCCGGCGGGACCAGTCTCATTCCAATGAATCTTGGTGAAGCCTGCCGCGCAGGTTGTGGTTGCACTGACAATCGTAATTGCACCGGTCGAGCTAACGCATGCATAGTAAGTAACATTTGCAGCCTGAGCGACTGCACCCAGCGCCGTCATTGCAGCCTGAGCCGCCATTAGATTCCGCCCCTAGCCGCACTCTGGAGATGGCACACGTCCTGTTCATGGACATCGTGGCATACCGTACTGTTAGCCATCACTTGGATGTTCGGAAGACGGGAAAGAGAGTTCGTAATCTCTTCGGAGATTACGCGAAATTGCAATAGCCCATCAGCGAGCCGTTAACCGCACCCGCAATGCACTCTCGTAATTTGAAAGTGCGTCTCGATGGTAGTCAAATCGATTCACTCTTTCAGAACAGCGCACGCCACCGAAGCCGGCTCGTGTGAAAGCGAAGGACGGACATGACTTTCTTGCAGCGACTCGTCGGAGAATTTTGCTCCCATCGGTTTACTTGGCCACGGCTGAGTGCCAACGGCCAGCACTATCAAATCTGTGTCGTTTGTGGAACTGCGTTTGAATATGACTGGAAGAAAATGCAACGTACTGATCGCCCGCTGGTGATGAGCGGGCAACAGCCTTGGCTTGGATTGGGCGGGAATCCATCATCGCATGGAATGAAACTCCCCCACTAAGCGGCGTCAATCAATTTTGGCAATAGTTCCCCAGCTTTGCCCAAATAGCATTCCGTGAACGAGGCTGCGTTCGCAGGAGTCTTCGGGTCCCACGGAGATAATCTCGGTCTGCCCGCTACTTCCGCTGAAGGGACTCTAAATACTCGGTTACATTTTCCAGCCGGACATTGCCTAAATCCTGACCAAACTCGATCTCGTGGAAAATAGCCCCCCAAATCGGCATCGTCTTCGAGCCGTGTGCGGGCAGGAGATCGTCTGCGCCAAGCATTATCGTAGTCCGCACATGAATCGCAGGGAATGCTCCGTTATTCCGCTGCGACAGTCTCGTCAGGTCAGGAACGTTCCGCTTCAGCGCCTTGGACGCTGGGCCTTTCCCTCGTCCTTCGAGTCCGTGGCAAGCGGCGCAGTTATTTCGAAAGATGGTGGCTCCGTCTACCGGACGCATCGGCGGTTGTCGTTGGTCCGTAGTTTGTGCGGCAGCGGAGACCGCCACTAAGAACAATAAGATTAGCATCAGAACTCGTCGCTGCACTGTAACCTCCCGCGAGGGAACACTTAGGCTAAATACGACTCGCAACATGCGGCCCCCAACGTTAACAATCCATCAGAAGGGGCAGCGTGGACGGGTTCCGACATTCCCTAATCACGAGCTCGGGATTCTCCGTCCTTTTGCACTCTGAAGCACAGTCGCGGGAATCCGCAGTAAGCGAATGCTTGAGTTGTTCGTCGTTCTCACATGCACTGCAATCCCATTGGCTTCGGGAAATGGGTTCTGAGACTACTTCAAACTCCTCGCCATACAGCCGAATGCGCTTAGAAGTCGCATAGCCAAGATGCTTAACATGGGCACAGATTTCCGAAACCGAGAGGCAGTCACCACCTGGCTGATCATGACAGAGTTTGAGTACTCAGCAAATGCTACCCGGTTGGGAGAGGAGCGTCTGAGCTATAAAGCACACTTCAGTCGAACGGCAGCTTTACTTAAGATGTGAACATGAGCGTTTTTGAACAGTTCTCTTGTCCCAAGAGCCCTAACCTAGGGGAAGAGGAGGCCAGCCCATGTCGTCGTTACAAGAACCATCTGCCGTCGTCACAGAACACGCTGTCGCCCATCAACTTCCAGCTTCACGCAACACGAACCCATCTAGGATTCGACCTAAGGTTCTGCTGGTCGATGACAATAACGACGATATTTTCCTGACGCGAATATCGCTAGAAAGGAAAGGCTGTGACGTAGTCGTAGCAAGGAGCGTCACCGAGGCTTTGAGGCAGATCGCGGCGCAACACTTCGAAGTTCTCATCACCGATCTTCACATGCCGGCGGCCGGGGATGGTTTCGCAGTCGTAACCGCTATGCGTCACACCCAACCCGAGGCATTGACTCTGGTGGTTAGCGGTTATCCTGATGTGCAAAAAGCGATGGAGGAAATTACTAAGCAGGCTGATGAAGTTCTGGTGAAGCCCTTCGATGTTGAGCAACTTGACGGCCTTATGGCCAAAGGCAAGCTGACATCCAAACCCTCTCCCAAGCCCGACAAGGAAAGTGTCGCCTCAATTCTGGATCGCGATGTTGCCATCACAATCCAAAGATGGTTATCACGGGTAGAAGAGATACCAGAATTGACTTCCATCCCGCTTGCCGCGAAAGACCGCACTGCCTATCTTCCTGAGTTCATCAATAGCATCACGGCACGACTGCACTACGACCGCACCGTGGCAGTGATTGACCGCCCTTGTGCCGCAGCAGTGACGCACGGACAAGCCCGCCATCGCCAAGGCTACACGGCACCGCTGATCGTGCAGGAATCGCGACTCCTACAGGTATGTATCTTCGAGACTATCCAGCGCAACTTGGGTACCGTGGATTTTACTAAGGTGCTGCCGGACATCATGATTATTGCGGATGAGGTGGACTCCCAGTTGAAACAAACCATCGACAGCTTTCTGAGAACGCAGGGGGAAGTGGCCCCAGCGTCATTGCCAACGACCTCACTTCTTACCAACTGAGTAATATCAGATTCCGGGGGTCCGAGCATTTTCCCCGAACGGTCAAGCTGAAATCCGGGAAGCGCATACTTGGGCCGCGGAGGTTGCACCTTGGGTCACGTGGGGCCTTGCAGAAATCATGGTTATTCTTAGGCACAATGGAACATCGGGCGATTTTCCTCTTTCAAGTTCATGATTGGCCTCCAGCCGCAGCTTGATTACTCTTCGATTCCGTCTGTTTTTCGGCGTCGAGGGTAAAATAGAAGACTGCGCCTTTGTCCACTTCCCCCTCCGCCCACACTCGGCCCCCGTGCCTGTGAACAATGCGTTGCACCGTTACCAAGCCTATGCCCGTGCCTTCAAACTCCTCCGCACTGTGCAACCTCTGGAAGACTCCGAACAATTTGTCGGCGTACTTCATGTTGAATCCGACGCCGTTGTCTCGCACCATGAAGACTAGTTGCCCATCTTTCTCTTTGTGGCCGACTTCGATGACAGCAGGCAATGCCTGCGCGGGCATCCTCGCCTTTGCACTTCCATCCGCGCTGACGCGAGGACGGGTGAACTTGAGAGCATTAGCCAGCAAGTTCTGAAACACCTGCTTGATCAAAATGGGATCACACTCCACTGCCGGCAGATCTGAGATGATCCATTCCACCTGCCGCCCTTCGCTCTCTGGCTGCAGCATGGCTATCACGTCCGCGATAATCGGGTTCAACCTGGTCGGGTGCAGATTGAGCGCATTTCGCCCAACCCGTGCCAGACTCAGCAACCCATCCACCAGCAAGCCCATTTTTCGGGTCCCTTCTTGAATGTGTTCCAGGTAGTGCTGGGCTTCAGGATCGAGCGTGGAGCCAAATTCTTCGACCAGCATCCTGGAGAACCCGCTGATATGGCGCAAGGGCGCCCGTAGATCGTGGGACACCGAGTAGCTGAAGGCTTCCAACTCCTTGTTAGCGGTTTCCAGTTGGGCCGTGCGCTCTGCGACCCGCTGCTCAAGTTCGTCATTGAGTTTTCGGATTTCCCGCTCATCCGCTTTCCGCTGCGTAATGTCGCGGAAAGCCGCCACTCCTCC
>Ga0187847_10004432_pt1 | contig 10347 bp, 8 predicted proteins | sample June2016WEW_4_10_FD_132458 | JGI IMG/M metagenome (GOLD analysis project Ga0187847, IMG submission 132458) | Peatland microbial communities from SPRUCE experiment site at the Marcell Experimental Forest, Minnesota, USA - June2016WEW_4_10 | ecosystem: Environmental > Terrestrial > Soil > Wetlands...
AGCCGGATCGCGGACGGCCATCCGGTGAGAGTCGCGAGAACACAAGGCCGGATAACTCAGGCATCGATTGATCGTAGAAGCCATGAGTAGCCAGATGCCAGACGCGGTAATTCCGCATATTCGGATCGATCACCGTGTCGACGTTCGCTTTGAAGCCGCTGGCGACCATTATTTGCCCTGTGCCGGGTGAGTTGCCCACGATGTGCTCGATCGCTTTGGCCTCGTAACCGGTGTTTATAAGTCGCGAGATAGGTACCACCTGCTGGGCCGAAGCACGGCGGTCTTTGAGCTGCCTCAATATGTGCGTGCTCTCGTTCCAACGCGAATCGTCCGCGTCGAAGACGGGATCGGCAACAATGGCTAGTTCGCCGAGGTAAGATGTTTTTTCACTTTGATGTTTACCGGAATAGAAAACCGACAGAGATGGAGCTTCCACGATCTCATGCCCCACAATAAGGGGTTCTTCTCGCATGGGCGGGCAACCGTGTTCGGGCAGCGCCTCAAAGGGCAGCATTGCCAGGCTGCCGTCGGGAACAATCAGTATCCGAGTCATGCCGGGCTTTACGGCGTCGGCAAGCACGTCACACGACAGCCGAGCGGAGATGCTCCGGAGTTTATCACTCGCATCGGGTGTAGAGCGCCCGGCGCCCGCAGCGAGAAACCGCCATTTGTCGATCTTACGCTGTAGTTCATCGCGCGCCGGCAATGTGTAGCTATCGATTTTTCCTCCGTAGACGACCCAAAGATAGCTTCGATCTGTGCCGAGCTCATATTCAAAAAATGCAGTGTGGGAGTTGCGGCTGGCTTCGCGAATAGCATCCGCGGTCATCGTTGAAGCGTGTGGCGGAGTTGCCTGTTCGTCGGCCCGCTCTACCGCCGCAATTGCTTCGGTCATCTCGTCATTGCTGTTTTGAAACTCGCGAGAGTCTCCGCCCTCAACCAGTAGCCTAAGCCGGTGGTCAAAGGCGCGATTCAACGAGTTGCTCGACAGCGTGCGTTCTTTCTCAACATCGGTTTGCGCGTGCGCGGTCTCCGGGGACTTGGCGCTGAGAGCGTCGAGAAGCCCGCGCGCGTGGCTCTGCTCGCTTAGCCCAAGAGCCCGCCATTCGTAATCTTCGTTATTTTGCTTATGGAACTGCTGCATCGATAGGTCGACGCCGAGCTCGTAGAACCTTTGCTCGGCGGCGAAGTATGAGGCTTGCAAGGCCCTGCTGCCCACCGAACTGCGCCTATCCTCGATCTTATCGAGCGCCGCCCTGAGTTCCGTGGCGGCGGTCTCGTATTCACCAACTCGCAGACGCCATTGAGCCACCGCGTAGTGTGCATCCACAAGGCTAGCTGGATCGGCGATGGTTTCGCTGAGCCCCTTTGCCTTCGTGAACTCCTCGAGCGCTGCGTCAGCTTTGCCACTTTTTTGAAGAATTTCGCCCAGCTGAATGTGCTCGGTTGACTCTACGCGCCGGTCCTGCGCGCTGCTGCTGTCTGCGACTGCGGCTTCGATAATGGGAAGAGCTGTGCGATCTCCCGCGGATCTGCGTTCCGCGATCCCTAAATCGCACTTGGCTTGGCCTATATAGCCGGAATAGCCTACCTTCTGCGCGGCAGTAAGCGCGATTGTGCATTGCGCGACTGCGCCGATTCCCTTGGCTCCATCCAGTTCGGCCTCACACAGGTCTATAAGATTCTGCGCACGCCCACGCCAGAAGCCAGTGCTAAAGAAGATAGCTACGGTTCTCTTGTAGTAGCCGGCGGCCGTTTGCGGTTTGCCCAGCTGACGGTATATGTCGCCCATGTTTCCGAGCACCAAACCATGCAACACGAGGTTGCCCATCTTCTTGGTAATCGTATCCAACTCTTGAAACTTCAAGAGCGCGGAGTAGTGGTCACCTTCAATTGTGGTCGCGGAGGCAATCTCCAACTCGCCCTGCACCGCAGCCCGTGGATCTCCGGCCTGCTGAAAGGCGGCCTCGGATTCGTTCAGCGCGGACAGAGTGCCGGAATGGTCCTCAGCTAATTCATCGATCCAGCCCATCCACTTTCCTTCAAGGCCCAGTGCCTCCGGCACTCCGTTTGCCACCGCTTCGGTGCGCGCCTGTTTGGCGGCGTAAGCGGACTTCTGGAAATCGGTCCAGAATGACACTCCGGCCAGGTCCGCATCCGCCAGAGCAATCAGCCCGTCATCCTGAATCTGCCGGCCCAGGCGCAGCTCTTCCTGCGCGGGGACTGAAGCCTTTTCTCCCTCCCACAGATCGAGATAAATATTGGCGGCGGCGTGCAGAAGCATTCCACGCAGATAGATGTGATCGGCGGCGAGCTTCGAAGCCTGAGCCAGTGTTTCGAGAGCTTCGTCATAGCGGCTCAGGGCCGTCTGCGATTCCGCCTTGCCGCTCAGAGCCAGCGCTGCGGCATAGAGGTCGCCGCATGCGCGCCACTCGCCGGATGCCTGTTGATAGAAGTCGATTGCTCGACCAAGATCCTCGGCGTGCAGGGACCGATGCAGGGCCTGAGCCGAGGCGAACAAACCCGAAGCCCGGGTTTCAGCAGACATGGAGACAAGCGAAACTGCGCGAAGCTCGACTCGGACTCGCAAGCCGGGGAGGTCCTCCGTTGCATCTTCCACGCTGAGCTGCAGGTGAACCTGCCGGAGCCCGGCTGCGGCAAAAGAAATCACTGTCCATCCGGAGGTTGCGAGATGTCCAGAAGAAATCTCGGAATCATCGCCGGTCAGCAATTTGTAGTCGATGTCTGGAACGGCAGCGTCCACGATGATGGATCCTGCCTCCAGGTTTGCGAGATTCAGGCTCAGGTGAGCAGAACGCTCCGGAAACAGCAGGAAGGATTGAGATTGCCCGGGAGCAATATTCAGCGCATCGACCGGCGCCTGGGCACGGCCGAACGCCAGAACGGAGAAAAGCAAGAACAGAAATATCGTGATTCGTCGCATGGAAGGCAAAGGCAACTCAGCCACGCACAGCAAGATTGCAGGAAACAATGCAATCTGAGTTGCTCGAAACCGGAAACTCCTCAAATTGGTTGTGACGGCTTCAATCGAGTCAGTGGATGCACGACAGAAGCGTGGCTCGAAGCTCCGCTCTACGGCTTTTTCTTTTGCGGCTCAGCGTGCTGGCCGGCTCCTGTGCCGGAATATTTTGCCGTCCCCTTCTCGTTCTCTTTCGCCGTCCCCTTTTTGTTCTCAGCACCTTGTTGCGCGGAAGCGTTCTGATTGCCTTCAAACAAAATGTAGGATCCCGGTCCGTTTCCGGTTCCTCGCACTGTCTGAGAATCCTGTCCTCCGGATGTTGGGGTGTCCGCACAGACAGGGACGCAGAAACTCGACGCGGGCCATTTGACGTTCACCGTCATCTCGGTATCTCCGGCCAGTCCGATGTGCTCGACGCTCGCCCGGATAATCACAGTGCCGCGGCGGGATGTACATTGCGTCGTAACACCGTTTCCGCCGGGCTGCTGGTCCCCTTCGCCTCTTCCCATGCCCTGGGTCTTGGTAACATCCAGCTGATTGTCGCTGGCCCCGAAGTCCCTGCCCATGCCCTGGGTCTTGGTAGAATCCTGCTCATTGAAACTCATGGCTTCTCCCTGATTGCTACTGAAGTTGTGTGACGGAATAAAGCTTCAGAAGAAACCGATCCCAGTTGGTGACCTGCGCAAAGCGGGTCTGCGGGTAACCATTAAAGAGATAGGCTCTGGATCGATCGATCTGTGGATAGCGAACCCCTGGAAAACGAATCCATGGCGGAAACCAGATCGACATTCCCGTGGCGAGCGCGATCTTCATCCTCGGGTCGTTCGGCGCAAACCGGCAGCGCATAACGACATTGTTCAGCGCTTCCAGAACCGCGTTCACGGCATTGCGGATGCCCTCTTCATCGATCATCTCAGCCAGAAAGCTGCAGAAGGTGCCGAGATCGATGAATCCGTCGACGAGAAAGCTGACATCGCTCAGATAGGCCCGGTCGATGGCGTCACGGTTCTCAGGCGTGTCGATGGCCTCGATCAGTACCTCGGTCAGACCCTTCATCGCCTGCTCCAAAGCCGGGAATTGAGACAGCTCGAACGCCGAAAGTTCGATATACGGATCCGTCTCCGGGTCGTAGCTGTCGATAAACATGTCAACCGCTCCCACACTGAACTGTTCCGGCGCAAGGGTACTGCCTCGTTCGAGGAATTCGGTCAGAGCGTCCTCGCTGAGCCACGAACGAAACGGCAGCAGAGATTCGGCGGCAACCACGCATTGGGCATAGTCCTGCAGCTCGCTCAGCACCTCGGCCATGGCCATATTGCAGCAATCGAGGCCCAGCACCTGGATTCTCAACTGCGGTCGCAGGCCTGCGTTAAACGTGCGCAGCAGATTGCCGAAGTCCCGGTTGTTGAGCACAGCGTCGTGTGTGGAATCGAAGAGCAGACTCAGTTCGTGACCGCGGGCCCCTGAAATTCCCGGGATCGCACGTTGGCCCTCTCGTCCCTTGCCCGAGACGCCGGTCGGACTGCCGGGCTGCAAAGTCGGATCGAAATCGTCGATCGCGTAACCATGTCCCCAGAAGACCAGTGCGACATTCTCCGCGGGGCAGTTGACAGTCGACCACTGCAGAAAATCGGCCAGTGTCTCGATGCTCGCGGAATTGACGTTGGGCAGAAAACGATCGGGATATACAGGCTGCTTTATCCGGCCCGCCGGCTGCGGAGGCATCACATAATATGCGGTGTCGCGCACAGGCAGGTCGATCATGGCTGTTATGCCGATGTCGTTCGTAGAGCCTGCCGAAGCCAGGGATTGCAGGCTTTGCCACGCAGCCTGCTGCATCTGCCGGGATTCGACATCGGCAGCGTAGTAAACATAGATGCCCCATTTCCTGCCTGGCATTGAAACCTCGCGGGAAATTGTCTATAGGGAAAGACAAGCGAATCATAACATGAGATTAGCTTTGGAGAGAGATTCTTTGAGCAGTTGACCGATTCAAAGACCTGTGAAACGATAACCTTCAAAATCCGGAGCGTATTCTTCGAAACGCCTTTTCCCCGAACCGGGTTTTCTCGTCTGCGTATTGGGTTGCACGATCGGCTGCTCCATCGGGCGAATCGCCCGTGTCACAATTGCCGCGTCCACCAATCGTTTTTGCATGCGTCGATTTTTTTGAGGAGGCAGGTCGCGCAATGGAAAGTCCGGAGAGCATGCGGGCCTTTCTCATCTGGCTTGGCGGTGACACGGCTTCCGGGGCACGGAGATACGAGGAAATCCGGCAAAGGCTGATCCTGTTATTCCGCTATCGCGGCTGCCACGTTGCCGAGGAGCTCGCTGATGAAACCATTGACCGCACCGCGCGCGCCGTGTTGAAAACGGATTTTCAATTTGAGGGAGACCTGCTGGCGTATTTTCGCGGTGTTGCCAGGAACATTTATCTGGAATGGGTGCGGAAAGAGCAGCGAACGCGCATCGAACCGATTCCCGAGTCAGGCCTTGAAGCGCCGGCCGAAAACCCGGACACGGAAATCGAGGACGCTCCGCAGTTTTGCCTGGATCAATGTCTGAACCGGCTTCCATCCGCGAGAAAGACGCTGTTGATTCGCTACTATCAAAGCGACAAACGCGCGAAAATCGACGGCAGGCAGATTCTTGCCCAGGAGATGGGAGTCGGTCTTAATGCGCTCCGGATTCAGGTGTTTCGATTGCGGAACTCCCTGCGCAAATGCGTGAACGGATGCAGGGCTAGGCGAGAAACAAAAGGCTCGTTTTAGTCATATAGATGTGAGGGCGAGTTGAGCGTTTCGAACGAGATGATAGTCCGCCGTTACCTGCTGGGTATCGCCGGCGAAGCCGAGCAGCGCGAAGTCGACGACGCTGTTCTGGCCGGAAGACTGGATGCCGCATTTTTGGCCGAGTCCGAGGATGCGCTCATCGATGAGTATTGTTCCGACAGGTTGAGCGCCGAGGAGCACCGGGGATATATCGATAACTTCCTCGTATCGCCGCAACGCCGTGAGCGGCACGCCTTTGGCGTTGCGTTAACCAGGTACCTGCGGAATCAGCCGCTCAAGGGAACGGCACGCGGCGAAGAGCCGGCGGGCGCCGGACATTCCGTGTTCGAGACATTCCGGAAGCCATCTGCCTGGAAGCCATTCGCATTGGCGTCGGCAGCAGCCTGCGTGCTTCTTGCCTCATTGGTTGTCTTCGGGTTCACAGAGATCCGCCGCGACCGCCAGACGATCGCGGAATCGAGAAATGAGCTCGCACGAATGCGGGCCGGATTGGTCTCCGGTCCCACTGGAACAGCGCAGCCAAAAGAAGGACCTCGGATCGCGCCCGATGACGAGACTGCGCGAGTCGAGCAGATGCCGGTCTTCGAGATCGCATCTGCCACTCGAAGTATCGAGCCGGTTGTGATAAACATCCCTGCCGGCGCGCACAATGTCGGGTTTGAGGTAAGCCTCCCTTCCCGGCCGTCAGAAGAATATGTCGCCCGAATCACCCAGGCCGGAACGCAGTTGTGGGCTCAGCAATTTTCCGAATCGGACATTCATGCGTCCGGCAAATATATAAGTGTGGTGCCGGCCTCTGTTCTGCTTCCCGGTGTGTACCATTTCAAGTTCGAAAAGGCAGGCACTTCCGAGCCTTTAATCGATCAGGTGCTTCGAGTAAAAAGATAAAAATGCTCGATTTTTCTCCGAAAAAAACAATGATCCTCAGCTCCGGGAAGAGGTGGAAGAGTGATATCGTTCCTCGTTCCCGAAGGACAATAGTCAGCTGATCACGATCTTTTCCTGCCCCTTCGCCCGTATTTGAATTAGACTCTGTTGAAATCGGAGGATTACCTCACATTGACCTTCCTCAATCTCCGCGAATACATTGCAGTTCTCCAGGCAATTCGAGGGGTTCAGCAATCAGCTCAGAATTCCGAAAGTGGTGGAAGAGTCCACCTTTCACGCGCTTGGGATGTCATCTAGACGTTCTGCATTAATGGCAAGCCGGTGGACTACGGGTATGGTGACTTGTGCCTGCCTCGGGCAGGTCGGATGTGCGGTGAATCGACAATTCACTCACCGACAAATGGCATGCTAACCACCTGGCCGTAAAGTCGTTAGCCTTGATCGGAAATGCCTCGGGGCGAGTCGTCGCAGCCACCCCTCCTGTTCGCATAGCTGCCCCGGGGCATTTTCGATAAGGAGACTAGAAGGAAGGCGGTGGCAGTGGTGGGCGCTGCTATGGAGCTAGGGTCGCCAATTGGCCCGCATGGGTAGGGCAAAGGGGCTGGAAGGGCCACGCTGGACAAGACGGGAAGGCCGATACATCGCTCAGGACGGAGCGATTTTGTGAACCGCACATAAGCAGGAGTGAGTCATGAGTTCGCAAGATCGCACTCAGGACGCAGGTGCCCCAAGACGTGGGGTCACATCTTCGCGGGCCGTTGGATGAAGTTGGAATCATGAAGTGTCGGGACATCGAAAAACCAGTTGTTGCGCGGTGAGGTTGGGCCCGATGTTCATGTTGGCTCCGCAGCGTGGGCAACGCCAGGAAGCTAACGAGGAGTTGGCCTGTAGCGAACTAATCGGAGGCTGACAGCCAAGCTGTTGGCGAGCGAGCGCGATGAGAGCAGCCCGGCGTGCGTTGGCGAGATAGCCGAAGTGGCGGATGCGAACGAAGCCTCTGGGCAGCACATGCTGGCAGAAGCGGCGCAAGAACTCGCTTGCGGTGAGCGTCATGATGCGCTGCTTGTTGCCGTGTGCGTAGTCTTTCCATCGGAAGCGTACGTGGTGACCATCGAAGCTGAGCAGGCGCCGATTGCTGATGGCGACGCGGTGGGTGTAGCGGCCGAGATAGCGCAGCACGCGAACGGGATCTCCGAATGCAGGCTTGGCATAGACCACCCAGTCATCCTTGAGCAGCGCGCGCACGAGTGTTGAAGGACAGTCGATGCGGCGCTGCCGGAGCGCGCGCTGGAGCAGAGCGAGATACTTGCCTCGGAAGACACGGCTCAGCACCTTCACGGGCAGGAAGAAGGCATACTTGGGATGAACCCAGCGCGAGTGGTCTTGATCGAAACCGCCGGCAGGAATCACGCAGTGGAGGGGAGAATGCATCGGTAAGAATCCTAGCAACATTAACGAACAGCCTAAATGCTCCGCAACTGTCCGCGAACCAGGCTCCGGGCCGTGAGCGCCCGCGAAGCCTAGCCCAAAGGCGCCGTGATGTAGCCGAGGGTTAAAATCCGGACAACCGGACATCAGGCTGTCCTTCGGAAACTCGGAAATTCGGAGAAGGCAATGAGAGTCGAAAAGCCGGTTCACTTGTATTGGGTCACTGCCGAACAGCTGCATAACGCTCAACCCAAGTTCAAAACTTTGCGCGGAGCCAGCAAGACCGACTTCGCATTTCTATGTCCGCCTCTGCCTCTCTGCCCACCCTCTCGCGATGCGCCCGCCATTCATCAATTGCCAGCTTTCGGCCTTCTGGATCGGCGTAATAGTGGAGCCGGCACAAATAGCTTGTGAACATCAGGAAATCATACTGCCTCATCGCGTTCGGCATGATCCCCGTCAACTATCAGATTGAGGAGCTGTGAATATAAGTCGTCTCCGTATAGGACCTCGATATTGTGCGTTCGCTTGAGGCGCTTTAGGCTTTTTTCAACTGCTTCCCCCAGCTCGTCAGCGAAGCTTACCAACAAACACGCGTCTACCTCATGCTCTGCGAGCGCGCGCTCGAGTTGATCGAGGCCAGTCGTGTCATTCTCGACTCCCCGGTGCATCTTCACTTGAACCGCAACACTGTAATCTAGACTCCCCAACGATGCAAACGATGCAGTCCCCAACGTGTCCGCCCCTCGCTCATTTCGACCCGCTGTGAAATTAACTGAAATGCCCCTTTGCTCCAATAACAGCTTAATGAGTCGTTCTGCGCTTTTGTGGCGCAGTCCCTTACGAACGACCTCCTTCAGAGGTGGAATTAAAGCCTTCCGCCACGAGCGGATTCTGCTCCGCAATTCTTCCGGTTCATTATCGGAATCCGCGTGCTTTCGCTCGTACAATGTGACGACACTGTCAGCATGGTTGTAGGTAGATATAATTCGGCTGCGAGCTCTGTCCAGAGCACTCGCAAATGGGGCAGGTACATTGCCCGATAGCTTGTTGTATTCGCGTAGCCCAGTTACAGGAAGAAGGTGCCCGAAATCGCCCACTTTAGAATCCATGCGAAAATCATAGGGTCCGTTGATCTTCACTATAGTGAACATCTCGTGCGCTGGGACGTGCTTTACCACCACGAGATCGCCCTCTTCTATCGAATGAAGCATGGGACTACAGCCTTTCCAGCACTTTTGCTCTGCGTCGTCCAACGCCTTCTCGTTGTCGACCTTTTGCTTCAGCTTACGAAGATCGAGGCGTGGTTCGTAACCCCATCCCTGCCTGAGGCGGCCGGCTTTTAGCTCCATCGCAAAATACTTTTGATGCCGAACATCTATGTTCCAGAACCAGCAACGCATTGCCCTCTCCTTGTTCGGAACTTCCTAGCGAGATCGGTAGGGTTCTTCATGAATCGCTCAATCGGCAACTGCCACGTGTCCAACCTGTCTCTGTGTTACCGAATCTGAAGAACTCTTTCGATCACATCCAAGCTCTTCCCGGTGGGCTGATGCCGCCCCGCCTCCCAGCCCAGAAGCGTCGCCGGATCGACCCCTAACTTCTCGGCCATCTTCCACTGCGACAGAGTTGGCTGGCTTCTGTTTATCAGTTTGTTACCGTGGCCGCAGGCGGTGAGCGACGGTTATATCCGCCAGCACGATGCCCTTGCTTTGGAGATCGAGACGCATCTCTTCGCGCACCGCCTCCTTCGCTTCGAGGTCGGAAATCGTCAGCATTAGCGTGAACTTCACGCCGTCCTTTGGGAACGGCACCGCAGCCCGCACCAGGCTTTCAAGTGAAACACGCCAGTTCGAGGTGTTGCCGCGGCCTTCAGGCATCGACACCTGGTAGCGCTTGATGGGGGATCATTTGAGGCCGGTCCTGATCAAGTAGCTCTCGGTCTTGCTCATGCCCTGGGGCACATCGCCCGCGTCATGATTGAGGCGGCTTTCCCAGGAGTCATCGCCCGTTTCCTGATCGATGTTTTCCTGGTGCAGGTAGGCTTCCAACTGTACCCGGATCGCTTCTTCCCGATGGTCAGGGTCGATCGGCGGGGTGTAGCACAGCGTCACTTCAGCCCGGCCCCGGCACGAGCCATTGGCGCCGACGAGCGAGACCGGCCAGGCGAAGGGAAATTCAAGCCGCTGCTTGGCAAGCAACCGGTCGCTGAAGACCAGCGTCACCGAATGAGGCGCGTCGTTGAGGATGGTGTCGGCA
>Ga0187847_10004434_pt1 | contig 10344 bp, 10 predicted proteins | sample June2016WEW_4_10_FD_132458 | JGI IMG/M metagenome (GOLD analysis project Ga0187847, IMG submission 132458) | Peatland microbial communities from SPRUCE experiment site at the Marcell Experimental Forest, Minnesota, USA - June2016WEW_4_10 | ecosystem: Environmental > Terrestrial > Soil >...
GAATCGTCAGCTCCATCTGCAGAACGCATGGTCGCTCCAGCGGAGCGGCAGGCGGGCGAACCGTTGAGTCACTCCCCGAACGAAGCGGGCCAGGCAACAACGCCAAACCCAATTCCCTATCCAATGCAGCAGCCGGCCAGCGATCCGTTCTCTCGTCGCATTGAAACCGCGGCGGGGCAGAGCGGCTCTGCAAAAGATGTGAGCGAATATACCCGGCTCTTCAACACCGGTGTGACGCGCGGCAGCTAGAGAAATTTCGAGGACACTCTAATCCAGCGCATTCTCTCTCGGCCACGATGAGGGGGCGCTGGATTCTGTTTTGGGCAGCGTGCGGGCCCTGTGATTTATGGTGAAGGCGAGCGATGACGCAGATCCTGACCCGCTTTGCCCTCACACTTCCGGTTGTCCGGCTGGTGTGGCTCTCGTTTTTCTGCTGATTCATCTTGTGCCGGGACGGAAAAAACCTGCAGCTGGCCGGGTCTCGGGCGGCTGATGGTGGATTCCATTTCAAATCGTGACTATGCGCTGGTGCAGGGATGCCTCTTGTCGATTGGGATGACGTGTGTGCTGGCGAACCTGGTAACGGATGTTGTGTATCGCTGGATATCCGCGCATGAGGGGATGTAGGTCGGTGACGGGATGGCGAAGGAATCGATAGGTTCCGAGTCAGGGAATCAGTCGCACAATCTCGGCGTGCGGCTCTTTTTCGGATTCGATCGTGAGCAGGCCGATTGTGACTGGCAACTCGAAGCGACGTGGACCGCAGGAGCCTGGATTGAAGTAGAGCACGTCTTTTTTGTGGTCAATCGTTGGCCGATGCGAGTGGCCGTGGAGGACAGCGGAAAACTTTGCGGCGACGGGATCGAGATGCAGCGTGCTGAGATCGTGCAGCAGGTAGACGTAGTGACCCTCAAACAGGAGTACATCGGTTTCGGGCAGGCGACTGCACGTGCCCTCGGTGTCGACGTTGCCGCGGATTGCATGGATGGGAGCGATTTTTTCCAGTGCCTTGAGGATGGAAGGTCCGCTGACGTCGCCCAGATGCAGGATGTGATCGACGCCGGCGAGTGCGGGAAGCACTTCAGGGCGCAGAAGTCCGTGGGTGTCGCTGACGACTCCAATCTTCATTTGCTGAAGCTGAGAACGCGGGACCAGAGACCCTTCTTGGGTTTTACCTCGCGCGCTTTGCGTTCGAGATACGGGTCCTCGATCTGACGCAGGCTTCCTGGATCCTTTGGATCTTCCAGCGCGATGCAGTAAAGGTCAGTCCAATTCCCCTGCCAGTGCCATCCGCGGCCGGAGCCGACGGTGTTGCGCTCGATGTGGGTTGCTGCGTGTTCGGCCGAGAGAACGGAATTGCAGAAAACGCAACGCGGCGACGCCCCTGAACGAAAACTGCCGCCACATGGGCACGTATCCAGATACGGCTCCCATTCGGGATCGATTACCTGGTGGGGCGCCGAAGGCGGCGGAAGCTTTACGAGAATACTGTCGGAGTAGTTGAAGGTCGCAAGCCTGCCGCAGGAATCGCAATAAGCATAGGAAAAGTCACCGAACCCGGCATGGAGAAGGGTATAGCGGAAGGTTTGGAAGCAATGCTCGCAATCGCCCTTGTGCAAGGCAAACATGGCCCCATCATAGCCCTATTTCGAGGCATGTACGAGGGTCAAGCTGATCGCGCAATGCATCGCCGAGGAAGTTGAAGCCAAGAACCGCTCCCGCCACGGCGGCCGCGGGGAAGAGGACCAGGTGGGGAGAATCAATGAGATGGAGCCGTGCGTCGTTGAGTATGGCGCCCCAACTGGGCGAGGGCGAGAACCAGATTAGTAAATTCCGGACCGAGAAATGAGGCGAAGGCGACGGTCAGCAGGATGCCAGGCAAGGCGAGGAATGTATTCATGGCGAAAGCGGTGAGGGCGGTGTCGACCCATCCGGCGAGGTAGCCTGCGAGGCCGCCATGGCGGAGCCGAGGCTGTCATTCGTGACTTGGTAACCTTGTCATTTGTGCTTCACCGACGCTACTCTGAGGGTGCTCTCAGCGATCCTTCATTCAAAAGCTGAAGTAGGGCAAGAGGCTGAAACTGGGTGCCCGAAAATTGCGATAAGGAATTATCCCAAATCAACGCCCTAATCAATTCCCAAACCAAGGAAGGACACGAAGCAACAAACTGGCGGCACGCGGTCGCAGCCTATACTGACCCGCAGGTGCTGCGGGTGCTTGCACTCGGATTTGCCAGCGGCTTGCCATTCCTCCTGACTTACTCAACTCTCTCAGCGTGGCTTTCGACAGTTGGCGTGAGGCGCGCAGCAATCGGCACCTTCGCCTTGGTTGCCACGCCGTATGCATTCAAGTTTCTGTGGGCACCGCTGATCGACCGCGTACCGCCACCACTGCCTCTGGGACGACGGCGCGGTTGGGGAATCACCATCCAGATCCTTCTGATCGGCGCAATTCTCGGTCTGGGATTATGCAATCCAAAGCACAACCTGCCTTTGATGGCCGCGATTGCGGTACTTGTCGCGTTTCTATCTGCGAGCCAGGATATAGTGATCGAAGCCTGGCGGGTGGAGAGCATGAACAGAGATCAGCAGGCTCCCGGAGCAGCCATGGATCAGTCCGGCTACCGGATCGCAATGCTGGTTTCCGGGGCAGGGGGCCTGTTCATCGCAGCATACGCAGGGTGGTTCGCGGCCTATGCCACGATGGCTGTGCTGCTCGGTGTGGGAGTACTGGCGTTTTTGTTCGGCCCCGAACCGAAGGTCTCCGCGGAGACTTCATATGCTGCGGGATCGGGGTGGGATGCGATTCGCCACGCGTTTTCGACCGCAGTGATCGGTCCCTTCCGCGATTTCATGCATCGGCCGCTCTGGCCCGTCATCCTGCTCTCCATTTTCGGATACAAGCTGGGCGAGGCAATGGCGGGAGTGATGTCAACCCCGCTTTATATATCGCTGGGATTTTCGCTTCCCGAGATCGCCGCCGCTTCGAAGGTGTTCGGTTTTTTTTCGATTGTGGCAGGGATTCTAATAGGCGGTGTCGTGACGACCAGGTACGGAATCCTCCGGTCGTTGATTTTGTGCGGTATTTTGCAGTCGGTCGGGAACCTGTTTTTTGTTCTGCAGGCAGTAGGCGGACATCGGATCGGCTACCTTGCTTTATGTGTCACCGCCGAGAATCTTACGGGTGGGATGGCCGGGACCGCGTTGGTGACCTATCTTTCCAGTCTATGCTCGCCCGCTTTCACGGCGACTCAGTACGCGCTGCTTGGCTCGCTTGCTTCGCTTGGCCGCACCGTGGTGGCCTCCTCAGGAGGAGTTTTATCGGAGAAGATCGGCTGGGTACGGTTCTTCATGCTTACCAGCGTGATCGGATTGCCAGTCCTCCTTCTTTTCCTTTGGACCAAACCCCGCGACGATTTCAGGAATAGCCAACTCAAACCGGCCCTTGAAAGCCCAGATGGCAGGTTAGTGGAATAAGGTATGCGAACGCCGAGGCAGAGCAAATTTGTTTGTGGATTGGTGATTGTGTTTGCGGGGCTCGGTGGCGTGTCCCTGACGGGGTATGGGCAGCAGGAGACGGGCCAATTGGTTCCGGATGCGGCGCAGAAGTTGATGGTGCTTGCGAACCAGGCGCGTGCGCAGTCAGGTGCGGCTCCGTTGCAGTGGGATGAATCGTTGGCGGCGGCTGCGCGGGACCATTGTTTGCGTATGGCAGCGGAAGGGCCGATTTCTCATCGCTACGGAGGAGAAGACGCACTTTCAACCCGAGCGGGAAATTCGGGAGCGCGCTTCAATTTCATTGAAGAGAATGTTGCGGTTGGCACCACTTCTGAGGTGATCCACGAGGCTTGGATGCATTCGCCGGGTCATCGCTCGAACCTGCTCAACCCGCAAGTAGATCGCGTGGGGATTGCGGTGGTGGCGGCGCGCGGCGTGCTGTATGCAACGGCTGATTATGCGCGCGGCGTAAGAGCGCTGACGCAAACGCAGGTGGAGGCGCGGGTGGCAGGTTTGATTCGTCCAAGCGGCCTTACGATCTTGACGGACAATTCCCAGGCGCGTGAGGCCTGCGGGGTCGATCAGGGGTTGCCGGTGGTACAAGGTTCCCTGCGGCCGGGGTTCATCATGCGCTGGCAGGATTCGGAGATGGCGCAGCTACCTCCGCAGTTGACGGAGAAGTTGACGTCGCACGAATATCATCGGGCCGCGGTGGGGAGTTGTCCGGCACAAGGCATTGAAGGCGCGTTCACTGCGTATCGGGTAGCGGTGTTGCTGTATTGATCGCAGCGTCAGGATTCGTTGCTGAATCGCGGGTGAAGTTGATGGACGGGAGGGACATCTCCGATGGGACGCGTGTCAGCTGCGTTGAGCCAGGTGTGCGGGTTTCCCGATACTTGCTTTTGATCGGCCTCATGCTGGTTGTGGCGCATGCCGCCGGACAAGAAAAGATCGTTTTGCCGCAGCCTCAACCTACCGAATCAGCGCTTACGAAAGCAGCGCAGCTTTTTGCATTGGCCAATGAGGCACGGGCCGCCGCAGGCGTCGGGAGCCTGGCATGGGACTCCGCGCTGGCGGACGCTGCCCTGAAGCATTGCCTGCGCATGGCAGTCGAAGGTCCGATTGCGCACCGCTACGACGGAGAGCCGGACTTGACGACGCGCGCAGGAGCGGCTGGTGCGCACTTCAGTTACGTAGAAGAGAACATTGCGGTCGGTTCCAATCCTGGAGCGATTCATCAGGGCTGGCTGGATTCGCCCGAGCATCGCGCCAATCTACTGAACGCGGAAGTGGATCGAGTAGGTATTGCCGTGGTGGCTAGCGGCGACTTGATTTTCGCGGTGGCGGACTTTGAGAGGGCTGTGACGGTGTTGACGCAGACGCAAGTGGAGACGGCGTTTGCGAAGCTGCTGCGCGCCCGGCAGATCATGGTGATGAAGGACACGAACGAAGCGCGGAGTTATTGCGCATCGAGCGGCAGGTATCAAGGCGTCAATCCGCCGAGTTTTCTCTTCCGCTGGCAAAATCCGGATGTAACGCAGTTGCCCGTGCCGCTGGTGGAGCAGTTGGTAACTGGGCGCTATCACAAGGCGGCGGTCGGGAATTGTCCGGCGCAGGATGTGAAGGGTGCGTTCACGATTTATAGGGTGGCGGTGCTGTTGTATTGATTCTTTTGGCATGGCGGGTGACGGCGGCCGGTTCGGATTTTTGCTTTCCCACCCTTGCACCGAAGACGTGCAAGGATGGGTCACCCATTTTCGATCCGATCGATGCTTCTCAAACCGCAAGGGTTCGTCTGCCATCAGCCGAAGTCCTGATGCTGTTGCCAAAGCTCGGGCCACGGCAGGCGTGGTGGGCCGCAGACGAAGATGTCGGGATGATATTGGCTTTCTTCGTTGTGTATGCCTTCCGCGTTGCCGTTGTGGCCGGCCCAGCGACAGTTGGTGAAGATGCTGTCGGCTTGTTCGCGCGAGATTCCGATCGCGATGATCGTGGTGGGCGGTGGAGTGGGATATCCGCGCAGCCATTCGGAATTTGTGGTGCCGATGGGCGCAGGCAGTCCGTAGGCGGGGCCGAGTAATTCGATCGCTCCAAATTCGCCGTAGTTGCCAGTGGTGATGCCAAGATGGGCCTGCTGGTCCGGGGGCAGGGAATCACGAATGCCTGCGACGGTGCGGACCATTTCGTTCCAGCCGATTTCTTCTCGAAGGTCTTCGCTATGGCCTAGCGCGAAGTCGCGGAGCGGGCCGTTGGATGCTATGGGTACCCAACCGGCAATGAACCAGGCTCCAGCAACGAGTAATCCTTGAAAGAAGACTATTTCGATCGTGACGCGCGCCCAGCGCGGCAAGCCGCACACCCAGTGCTCGCCGACGACCGCGCCCATAGCGATGAGCATGGGATAGGCGGCGCATAGGTAGTAGAAGCGGCCCTTGGCGAGCCAGAGAATTGCCAAGGGGACAAGGTACATCCAGGCAATCATGCGGTAGCGCGGGTTGCGCAGGAATGCGACGAGACCTGCGAGCCACAGCGGCGCAGCCCAAAGGTTGGCGCCGGCAAGAAGCTGGCCCTTAAGAAACCCGTCAGCGCGGCCCTCGGCAACGTCCCGCGCGTGGATGTGCTGGAGGAAGTGATAGGAGATGAAGTCGTGGCGCACGAGCCAGAGCAAGTTCGGGGAGAAGATCAGGAGAGCCAGGGCGATTCCACCCCAGAACCAGCCTGATTTAAGAAAGCGGCGCGCTGGTGTGAAGGCGACGCCAGTGAGGATTCCGGCGATGTAGAACACGATGGAGTACTTGGTAAGCAGGCCGAGGCCGACGGCTGCGCCAATGGCGAGCCACCAGCGGGGATTTTCGGACTTGAGCAAGCGGATGGTGAACCAGGCGATGAGGACCCACCACAGCATTTCGAACGATGTGTATTGAAACTCCGTGGCCTCAAAAATCGGCAGGGGAGAGAGCGCGACGGCCAGTGCGGCGGTGACCTGGGCAAGACGGCTGCCGCCAAGGTCGCGCGCCATGACGCCGCTGACAACGATGACAATGGTCTGCGCGATGACCGAGAAGAGACGGAGGCCAACGAGCGAGATGCCGAAGAGGGCGAGGCCGATGTGTTCGATGAACGGGGTAAGCGGCGGATAGGCGACGAAGCCCCAGTCGAGATGGCGCGCATCGGAGAGGAATTGCAGCTCGTCGCGATGGAAGCCGTATTGGCCATTGGTCAGTATGTGGCCGATGGCGGCGGCGGCAGCGATGGCCAGCGCAGGCAAGAAGTCGGCGCGAGACGAGGTCGCCTTTTCCTCAATGCCGTGATTTTGCTGGGTTGAGAGCATGTAATTCTTGTGGCAATGATCCTACGTTTCTTGAAGAGATTCGGTTCCCCACTTTATCTGTGGCACGCGGACGGAAGCCATGCCGGCGGCGGTCGCGGCCTCGATCCCGAGCTCGGTGTCCTCGAAGACCAGGCAAGTTGCGGGTTCTACGCGGAGGCGCTCGGCGGCAAGAAGGAAGCAGTCGGGCGCCGGTTTGCCGTGCGTGTAATCTTCAGCGCAGACGAGGGTGTCAAATTTGTCGAGGATGCCAAGCGCAGTGAGTGAACCGACCACGGAATCGTGTCGACTGCCGGAGACAACGGCCAAGGGAATGCGGCCGTGCTGCGCCAGCACCTGCTCGAGGACCGGGGGAACAGCTTTGAGTTGCGGCAGCTGTGCATGATACAAGGCTTCTTTGCGGGCGGCGAGGGCATCCACCGGCATCTGGAGTCCGTGCAACTCATTCAGGTCGGCTATGATTTTGCGAACCGGCTTGCCGCCCCACGAGTAGAAGAGCTCTTCGTCGTAGGTGCAATTCCACTCGGCGAGAGCCAGCTTCCAGGCCTTGTAATGGAGGGGCATCGAGTCGGCGATGGTGCCGTCACAATCGAAAAGGTAGGCGCGGAAAACTCCAGTGGGCACTTCAAGCTTCATGCGAGCTGTGGGACTCCTGGCGGAGGGCTTCGAAATCTGGGTTCGGAACAGAGGATGGGCGGTTGGGCCAGTCGGTGCGACGACTCGACCAGATCGGAGGGTTTCAATTTCACCGGGCTGCCGCGGATTCCGGAAGCGGCGCCGCACATCCGCCTTCGCCGGGCTTTGTCGGCTCCATTTGCAGGGCGTTGTTGAAACGGTTGAAATAGTTGAAGAGGCCAATGGCGCACAGGAGCTCGACGATTTCGCCTTCGGAGTAAAAGCTCCGCAGCTCGGCGAACTGTTCGTCGGTGACAGCGTTTGCGTCGCGAGTGACGGTTTCAGCGAGGCGCAGGGCGGCCTTTTCAGCGGGAGTAAAGTCGGCGCGTTGCGACCAGTCGGCAAGATGAGCCAGTTGATCGTCGCTCCAGCCGAGGGCGCGGGCGAGGATGGTGTGGCTGGCCAGGCAGTAAGGCGTCTCGTTCACTTGACTGGTGCGGACAATGATCAACTCTTTCAGCTTTGTGGAGACGGTACCCGAGTTGAGGATGGCCCCGAAATGCGCCTGCATCGTGGCAAAGATTTCAGGACGGTGCGCCATCACGCGGAACATGTTGGGCACGTTGCCGCGTTGGGCAAATATCTTGTCGAAGAGGGCAGCCAGGTCAGGGGTCACTTCAGTGCGATCGAGACGGGATACGCGCGACATTTGGGGCCTCCACCAAAGGGTGTTTTCATGGTACCGCGTCGTGAGGATCGAAGGCAGAGGGTGTCTTTGACGCAACGATGTCGGTCTGCTAAGTTGTTAAAGGATAAAGCTGCGCCAAACACTCCTCAGTAGCTCAATGGCAGAGCATTCGGCTGTTAACCGAAGGGTTGTAGGTTCGAGTCCTACCTGAGGAGCCAAATCTCTTCTTAGACTTACGATTCCTTACCACTCCTCGATGAACTTCAGAAACGACCGATTGTGGGTCACGGCAGAGGTTGCGGGTGCTAGCCCCGTCGCTCTCGCCAACGGCTGAACCGATTAGAACGAGACGTTTCGGCACTCGTCTAATCGATTCATGCGGGTCGGGCAGCGGAGCGAGTGTTGGAGTCCACTCTTACCATAATCCACGCCGTCCAACCTTACCTACTTGCGAGCCTTGCACCCGCAGGTGTTGAGCTTGCCATTGAACCACCCACCACAGTCGGCTGATTGAGAACAGGCGGTAGTGGTCCTTGACCAACGCTAAGCGCCGTGCTGTAGAGGCCAGAGTTCGCCCATCCGGTTCCAGGCTGGTTAAACGGCTGTACGTAAAAGACAGAAAAGTTCTGTCCCAGCGTTTGCGGGTCGCCTCCGGAGGTATCGAACAGGGTGGGGTAGTAAATCATGTTAGTGCCGCCAAAGCCGCTCCCGCCGGTTACAAGAGTCCGGGGACTAGACCAGGACAGACCGTCAGTTGAAGTTTGCGCATTGATCTGAGAGGTAGTATTTCCGCTGTTTACTACGATATAGACCATGATGTAAGTATTCGTGTAGCTGTCATACCGTACATTTGGTATGTACGACGACCCCGCTGGGTCGGAAGCAATCTGTGTGAACGCCCCACCTCCGTTTTGCGGATTGGCAAGATCGGTCACGCCATCTCCAGTCCACGTTCCGCTGCCGGTGTATTTCATGAAGAGAGTTCCCGCCCCGGAGGTAAAAGGAGTTCCCGCTGTCGCTGCCGCGATTACAGATGAAATAGAAGCTCTAGCAACCGCAATCCCCAGACTCGTGCAGCCGGAAGCTGTGTCGGTGTAATAGGCATATAGATAGTCCCCAATGGGAACCAGCGTCCCTACTCCAACCTCCGCCTGACAGTTCGTCCCGCCGTTCACTCTTGCTGCTTGCGGGCTGATGACCTCGCCCAACTTATGCCAGTTATTACCGAAGTCGCTAGAGTAGGCGAGGCCGAGAGCAGCATAGAACGGTGACCCGGAACCGCCAAACCATTGTTCACCGTGGTAGAGCTGAATCAGATATCCGGAAGCGTTGTCGTAATAGACCGCCCCGCCGCCTACATAATTCTGGTCAAAGGCTCCTGACCCTCCAACCGGGATGTTCGTTGCGGGCGTATCCAAAGTTACATTACCGGACCAGCTATTCAGATTGGAAACCGTAGCTTGAACCGATCCTCCAGCCGATCCAACCGTAGGAGCCCAGATATAATTTGTGCCGTTGCGGTTAATGGCCCCCATGTTTCCATCAGGCCAGTAGGCTGCAACAGAACTGCGTTGAGAAGGATTCAGTTGCTGGGTTGTGGATCCGACCGTAATCGTCTGCCCAAAGCACAGCGCCGGGGACAGAATGGTAACACCGAACCACACGAGCTTCTTAACGAACGCCATAAAGAACTCCACTGTATTTGCAAGGTTGTGTCTGCTGTGGAAGGGCCGACCATTTTTAGATAATTGCCAGCAGAAAATGTATGGGATGAGCAACTAAACGAGGCAGTCTGGCTCCCGGCCGAGAAAGTAGCTGTACCAAAGGATGTAGAAGTTCCAGTTTCCCCATCGTAAAGTAGTTGAGAGTAAAGGGAGCCGGGCTGGCCGGCGCCGCCAGGGCTCTCATGTAGCTGCCTGCGCAGCCTGAAAAGACGATCACTATATACGGAATCGCCACTACTACTGAGGTCCCGGCCGTTGGCTGACCTACCATCAGTCGGCGACTCGATCCAAGGAACCGGAACTTCACACCCTATGGCCGTACCAATATCGACGGTACTGGCCAACGTACCGCCTATTTCAACCGCTGAGTTGCCTCCAAGGCTAGTGGAAACTTCGAAGTCGACCGTAGTACCAGACTGCTTGATCGAAACCACCTGGAACCCGCAGTCGGCCGTCATTCCTGTAATGGAAAAATCGACTGAGCTTACTGC
>Ga0187847_10004443_pt1 | contig 10324 bp, 11 predicted proteins | sample June2016WEW_4_10_FD_132458 | JGI IMG/M metagenome (GOLD analysis project Ga0187847, IMG submission 132458) | Peatland microbial communities from SPRUCE experiment site at the Marcell Experimental Forest, Minnesota, USA - June2016WEW_4_10 | ecosystem: Environmental > Terrestrial > Soil >...
GAGCTACGCGATCGACGGCAAGCAGTACATTGCAGTCGCCGCTGGCAGCAACGTGTTTGCATTCGCGTTGCCATAGAGCATTCTTCGCTGCGCAAAACGTACTCGAGTCAAGCCGTCGACGGAGAGCCCTTCGCGGATTCTGTCTCGAGTTTGCCTAATCGTCCATGCGGTCTTTGAAGAATCTAAGCCACTTGGGTCGACTTCACGCTCGCCGGTTCCGGGAAATGGCCGCGGTCTATCGTGCCCCTGAAAGCGCGGCCTCCGTGAAAGTCTTCTCAGGCCCAGCCGCGCGCTCAGCGTTGTATTGCAGATTCAGAATTCCAAGCTCGTATCCGCTCAGTCGCGGATAATTGAGCGACTGCGGATTCGCGGGCAAGTCCTTCGGTTCAAGCAGACGCCAAGCCTCCGGTGCCTGGCGCGGATCGTATCCAGCGTCGGTCATCAGCGCCAGTGCCACTCTTCCGCGCTGCTCCTCCTGCGCAATTTCGATTTTGCCTCCAAGCGCGGTTGTGCCCACCCCGGTCGCCAAGTAGGCCACGGGAAACGTCAGGCCGGCCCGTTAAATACCCAAGATCCTCATTATTGATGCCACGCCGGCACAGGTGGGAAGGCGAACTCATCCAGATTATTGTGAACCATTTTGTAACGGATTGTCCTTCCAGTGGCTTTAATCCAATGAAAGCACCCTCGAAGGACATTTCAGCCAATGAGTTCAAGCCTTTATCGATCTATAGGCCTGTTTCTCCTGTTTTCGATAGCGGAATTGGTCGTCGGCGCGCAGGAACCTCTGACGCTCCGGCAAGCTATCGATGTGGCCTTGGGAAAAGGCCCGCAGGCCGCAATTGCACATGCAGACAACCTCGAAGCCAAATCGGCGGCCAGCTTAGCGCGTGCCCAGCTTCTTCCGCAGTTCCGCTTCACAGAGGACATCTCGCGTGGAGACGATCCGGTGTTCGCGTTCGGAACACGCCTACGCCAGCGGCAGTTTTCGCAGGCTGATTTTGCGCTCAATGCGCTCAATTCCCCTCAGCCTATCGGCAACTTCTCGACAAGGTTCTCAGGTCAATGGGTGGCCTTTGATTCCTTCAAGACGCAGAAGGAGATCCACCGTGCCGATTTATTGATGGAGAGTGTTTCCTCCTCCGTCGACGCCGTAAACCAGCAGATCGTGTTTCGTGTTGTCGGAGCCTATCAGCAAGTGCTTTATGCGCAAAGGACAATTGCTGTTGCCGAGCATGAACAAGAGACGGCGGAGGCGTTGTTGACTTCCGTTGAGGAGCACGTCAAGGCCGGGCTTGCTGTCCAGTCGGACCAGATGCTGGCTCAGGTGAATGCCGCGGCGCGCAAAGATGAACTCATTGCGGCCGAGGGTGATCTTGAGCTGGCATGGGCGTCGTTGCGCGAGGCCATGGGCTCGCCGGAATTCAAGGCGACCAGCCTGAGACCAATCGAGCCACACTCGTTTCCGCAAGGTGTGCTGGAAAAGGAGATTGCCACGGCCGCAAAGATGCGCCCCGATCTGACGGCGCTGGGTCAGGCGCAATCGGCACAGGCCTCCGCGGTGGGAGCGGCGAAGTCGGACTTCGGCCCGCGTGTAAGCGCGTATGGCAACTGGGAAGACGACCGCACATCGTTTGGTGGATCGGGTGGTAACAACTGGGTTGCCGGCATGCAGGTCAGCGTCGATATCCTCCCCATCGGCAAGCGTGCACAACTTGCGAGTGAGAGCGCGGCGAAGCAGAAAATCGATGCGCAGGTGGCTGCCGCCGAGCAGCATCTACGGCTCGAAGTGAGCCAGGCGCATATACGTCATCAGACCGCTGCATTGCAACTCGACACGGCACAAGCTGCGGTGAACGAGTCGGCTGAGAGCCTTCGCATCGTGAAAAGTCGCTATACGGCGGGCCTGGCCACGATCACCGACCTGCTGCGCGCCGAGGATGCCGAGCGGCAGAGCCAATCCAACTACTGGCATGCGGTGTACGCAAATGCCATGGCTTATAGCGAACTTTTATACGCCACGGGAACCTTGTCTCCCGATGTCGCGGAGGAACTGCAATGAAGAATCTTTTATGGGTAAGCCTGCTTGCCGCTTCCGCGGCAGGGACAGCCGGCTGCCATGGCGATGAAGCGGCCGCTACGACAGGTACTCCACAGACCGTGCAGGCACAGGTAGTCGAAAGCCGGCAGCAAGATATTCCCGTGAACCTGCGTTCCACGGGAACGGTGCACTCGCGAGAAACCGCGGTGATCTCGGCTCAGGTCATGGGGCCTATACAACAGGTTCTGGTGCGCGCTGGTGATACCGTCCGAGCTGGACAGACCCTGGTGACGCTCGACGATGCGGAGTTGCGCTCGCAAGTAGATCAGGCGCAAGCCGGCGTGAAGGCTGCCGAGCATGCGCAAGCTGCTGCGCAGACGAATGCTGCTCTGGCGACGAGTACTCTCGACCGGTACAAACAGCTTGAAACGCAAAAGAGCGTAAGCCCGCAGGAGATGGATGAGGTGTCACGGCGGGCGGAAGCAGCCGCGGCGAGTCTCGACGAAGCTCGTGCGCAGGGTGACGTAGCGCGCGCACAGGAAAGCCGATCCCGAACCATGCTCGGATACACGCACCTGGTGTCTCCATTTGCCGGCGTGGTGACGGCCCGCATGGCAGATCCGGGAACGATGGCCGCCCCGGGCGTGGCTCTGCTTCAGGTCGATCAAGCCGGGGCGCTTCAACTGCAGGCTGCCGTCGACGAGTCCGCAATCAGTGCGATTCATAAGGGAATGAAGGTACAAGTGGCTCTCGACGGCGGAGCGACAGCAGGTGGGGCGGCATCGAGTATAGCGGGGACCGTGGCCGAGATCGTTCCGGAGGCCGATCCATCGAGTCACAGTTTTCTTGTCAAAATCGATCTGCCATCCTCAAACCAAACGCGCGCGGGTATGTATGGAACGGCCGAATTCGCGAACGGGGTTCGCGAGGCGATCCTCATTCCGCGTTCTACCGTTGTTGTGCGCGGTTCGCTGAGTTGTGTGTACGTTCTTGACGCGCAGCGAATCGCTGAACTTCGCAATATCACGTTAGGTGCGGGGCAAGGCACACTCGTTGAAGTTTTGTCAGGCGTTTCCGCCGGTGAGAAACTTGTTGACGCACCGTCTGACCGCGATCTGGCCGGAAAACGCATTGAATCCGGCACAGGGGTCAGACCATGAAGCAAGACCTCGGAATCGCCGGACGGCTTGCGCAATCATTCATCAACTCGAAGCTGACAGTCCTCTTCATCGCCGCGGCGCTGGCCATTGGGATCTTCGCGGTAACCATCATTCCTCGCGAAGAGGAGCCGCAGATCCTTGTTCCGATGCTCGACATAACCACTGCCATGCCGGGTGCATCTCCGGCAGAGGTTGAAGAGCGCGTCACACTACCTATCGAACAACTGGTTCATCAAATATCGGGCGTTGAATATGTGTACTCGACGTCGGCGCCGGGGGAGAGCCTTGTGATCGTGCGCTTTCTGGTCGGCACGCCGCAGGAAGATGCACTCATCAAGGTCTATAGCAAGCTGTACTCGAACTTCGATCGCATGCCGCCCGGAGTCTCTCAGCCTCTGATCAAGGCTCGATCCATCGACGATGTTCCAATCCTGGCGATGACTCTTTGGGGCGAGCACTACAACGGCTACCAGTTGCGCGCGATAGCTGCCGAGATGCAGCACAACATTGCTCAGATTGGAGATGTATCCGAGACGACGATCATCGGCGGACTTCCGCGCAGTATGCGCGTGGTCCTAAGCACGGAAAAACTGAGCGCCTACGGGCTGTCGCCGATGGCGATCGTGGGACATCTGCAAGCGGCAAATGCCAGCGTGCAGGCGGGGAACTTCTCTGAGAACAACCAGGTGGTCCGGGTCGAAGCGGGCAATTCATTCAACCGCCGCGAGGACCTGGAAGCTGTCGTTGTGGGCGTTGTTCACGGCCATCCGGTATACCTGCGCGACGTGGCGGAAAATATTGTGGACGGCGCAGCGGAGCCGGCCAACTATGTGGTCTTCGGTACCACGAACGCCGGTGCGGGGGCGCAAGCCGGAGCGCGTCAATATCCGGCCCTGACGATCACCGTAGCGAAACGCAAGGGGACGAATGCAACCGATATCTCGAATGCCGTGCTCAAGCGCGTGCACGAGATGCAGGGCGTTACCATTCCCAGCGATGGGACCGTGACAACAACACGGAATTATGGACAGACGGCGAAGGATAAATCGGACGAACTGCTCGAACATCTATTGCTCGCGACCTTATCCGTGACCCTGCTCGTCGCACTCTTCCTGGGGTGGCGTGAGTCAGGCGTAGTGCTTCTGGCCATTCCGGTTACGCTCGGGCTTACGATGTCGGTGTTTTACTTCCTGGGCTACACCATCAACCGCGTCACGCTTTTCGCATTGATCTTCTCAATTGGCATCCTCGTCGACGATGCGATCGTCGTGGTCGAGAACATGGTGCGCCACTTCCGGCTGCCGGAGAATCACGGCCGCCCGATGCGCGTTGTCGCCGTGGAAGCGGTGACCGAGGTGGGCAATCCCACGATTCTCGCTACCTTCGCAGTGATTGCTGCGGTATTGCCGATGGCTTTTGTACGCGGCTTGATGGGCCCTTACATGCGGCCCATCCCCGTGGGTGCCTCAGCGGCCATGCTATTTTCGCTGATGGTTGCATTCGTCGTATCACCTTGGGCTGCTCTGCGGCTAGTTGGACGGCATCTCGAGGGAGCCGAGGCGCCGGAGTCGACAGTTGAGAGCTGGCACACGCGGCTTTATCGCCGCGTCATGACTCCATTAATCCGCTCCTCACGCTATCGCATTTTGTTTTTGATCGGAGTCGTGATTCTGCTGCTGGCATCGGTGGTGCTGGTCCCTTTGGGACTGGTGCATGTAAAGATGCTGCCGTTCGACAATAAGAGTGAACTGCAAGTCATCATCAACATGCCCGATGGCACGCCGTTAGAGCAGACTGCGCGAGTCGCACAGGCGCTTGGCGACGAGCTCGCGCGTCAACCGGACGTGCTCAACTATCAGACTTACACGGGAACATCAGGTCCCTATAACTTCAACGGGTTGGTGCGCCACTACTATATGCGCGGCCAGCCGAACCAGGCAGACATCCAAGTGAACCTGCTGCCGGCCAAACAGCGCAGCGTCCAGAGCCACGCCATAGCCAAGCGGCTTCGCCCGGTATTGGACGCGATTGGAAGCGCCTATGGCGCGCGAATCCAGGTGAGCGAAGTACCGCCGGGACCACCGGTAATTCAAACATTGGTCGCAGAGGTTTACGGCCCGGATCTGGCCGGCCAGACTCAGGTGGCGCAGCAAATCAAGTCAATCTTCCAAAATACGCCGGGAGTCGTAGACACAGACTGGTATGTGGAGGACCCACAGCCAAGGCTATCGATCCAAGTCGATGAAGTGAAGGCAGCGCAGCGTGGCATCGCGGTTGCCGACGTCGCCCGCGCCTTGGCTTTAGCTACTTCGGGCGCGCAAGTGGGCCTTATTCACGATCTGTCAGCGCGTGAGCCCGTGCCCGTGATTGTCGAGCTTGACCGCGCAGACCGCTCTTCCGAAGAGGGACTCAACAATATTCACTTGCCCGGCGCAGATGGCAGCATGGTTTCCTTGCGCGAACTGGTCACGGTCGAACACAAGACAATCGAGCAGAGTATTTATCACAAGAATCTTCGTCGCGTTGTTTACGTCACTGGAGATGTTGCTGGTGCGGTAGAAAGCCCTGTCTACGCAATCTTTAAGATGAACAAGGATCTCGACCACCTCACCCTGCCAGCCGGATACACATTGACCCGCTACAACTCAGCCATGCCTGAGTCAACGGACCATTATTCGATGAAATGGGATGGTGAGTGGCATATCACCATCGAAGTGTTCCGCGACATGGGTCTGGCATTCGCGGCGGTACTTGTCCTCATTTATGTGCTGGTCGTGGGATGGTTCCGTTCCTTCATTACACCCCTTATCATCATGGCTCCGATTCCGCTCACCCTGGTGGGCATTATGCCGGCGCACGCGATGCTGGGTGCGTTCTTTACCGCAACTTCAATGATCGGCTTCATTGCCGGCGCGGGCATCATCGTCCGCAACTCGATCATCCTCGTCGACTTTATCGGTGTTCGTCAGCGCCAGGGAATGCCGTTGGCGGAAGCGGTCATCGATGCCGGCGCGATCCGTTTTCGCCCTATGCTGCTGACTGCTGCTGCGGTGGTGGTGGGCGCAAGCGTTATCTTACCGGACCCAATCTTCCAGGGGTTGGCGCTGTCGCTGATCGCCGGGGAGGTAGCTTCAACGCTCTTGGCCCGGCTTGCAGTTCCGGTTCTTTACTACGCGGTCCATTCCGGGCGCGAGGCTGGAGCCGGCGCAGAGCCCACAATTGCAACAGAACAAGGAGATTCACTATGACGGTCGAGCGGGGAGTGCGCCTGATGGGAGGCGCGATGGTGCTTATATCAATCGGGCTTGCGCATTTTGTGTCGATTTACTGGCTCTGGCTGACGGTTTTCGTTGGGATCAACCTGTTGCAGTCGGCATTTACAAACTGGTGTCCGGCGATGAACATCCTGCGCGCCGTGGGCCGGAAGGATGCTGGCTGCAGTCCCAGAAGCTGAGACTGTGGCTATGACTCAGCACAAACAAATCCGGGGATCAAAAACAGAGCGGATCAAGGATGAGGTTTACCGGCAGATGTTCCGTCTTGAAGAACGGCGTGCCGGTGCCGAGATAAAGCTTGCGTTGGCGATGCTGCGCGCATGGATGGACTTTGACAAAGGACCTTCCGACTGCGAAGAACGAGATTGGCTCAAGAAGGTATCTCCCATCTGCCTGGAGATGATTGAGTCCGCACTGCGAAGTGGCGGCCCTGCGCATCCGTGTTCTCCATGATTCTCCGGACCCGCAGGCACTCATTCGGTTGTCCTACTCGAGGAACAGTCGTAACGCGCATGCGGTCTATACTGGCATGTAAACTGGAAGATTCTGAGCGATGCGACCTGAACTGATACGAGCTTCAGAATTATTGCGTCTCAACACTTCTGAAGGAGTGGAGGAGGCCATAGGGTTGCTGCAGAATACTGTCTATTCCTTCAGCATGAAGGTCTGCGGACATCCTGAGGATGCCGAAGACACAATGCAGGAGGTGCTTTTTCGCTCACTCGGGCATTTGGCCAAAATCGAGAATCCGCAGGAACTGGCCGTCTGGCTATATACCGTCACCAGAAACCGCTGCTGGCGCATGCGCCGCAAGCCGGCTCACGCCCCGGCTAGAATGCTCTCGCTCGGCGAGCTGATGCCGAACGATGAGGAGATCGGACTGTTGCTCCAGGATGGAGGTATAGGCCCCGAATTAAGCCTGCTGCATTCCGAACAGCACCTGCTGCTGCATCAAGCCACTCTGCGCATCCCGGCGCCTTTGCGCATTGTGCTCGTACTTCACGATATGGAAGAGTTGACCACCGAGCAGGTGGCGCAGATTCTCGATCTGCAGCAGGGGACGGTGCGGATTCGTCTTCATCGGGCACGATTGACTGTGCGCAAGGAAATGCAACAACTTCTGAATCGCGGGGCTGGGAATTCGGATCGCGCCGAGTCAGGCACAAAAACGCCCAGTGTGCGTCGATCCAGGAGGAAGAAACGTCCTGATGAATGTCGCGACTTGTTCGCGAATCTTTCTGAATATATGGATGGAAAGCTGGAGCCCGTTACCTGCGAAGAAATGAGGAGGCATATCGAGGCTTGCCCATCCTGTGTGGCATTTTTACGCGACCTGCGTGCCGCCATCGACCGCTGCCGGTCTCTGGACCTTCCTTGTAACTCGGATCTATCGTCGCGATTGCGCGCTATGTTGACTCGGGAATACTTGCGTATGCTGGTTGTCCCCGTCGCAAAATAAAGGTGTGAATATCTGTAACGAAACGGTTCGTTTGTGTCTTTCCTCTTCTGAAGAGGAGAACCGCGATGGAAGTAAGAATCAAGCATCTGGAGCAGGTTAAGTTTTCTGTTCATTCACGGTCGCATTCGATTCTCTGTGACCAGCCGGCCGAAAACGGGGGTACAGATGAAGGGATGACACCTCCGGAATTCTTGCTCGCATCCCTTGGTTCCTGTGCGGCATTCTATGCGGTGCAGTATCTAAAAACCCGCAATCTCGACGACCGGGGCATAGAAGTCTACGTAACTGCGGAGAAGCTGAAGCAACCCGCCCGGCTAGGCGATTTCCGAATCCATGTATCCTGCCCGGGGTCGCTGACTGTAGAGCAAACGGAAGGAGTCATGCGATCTGTAAATCATTGCCTGATACATAACACGTTGCTGAATCCACCCGAGATCAAGATCGACCTGGTAGTGGAAGAAGCAGCGCTTCGGCAGTAGTGGATCCCTATCAAGATTGGCGAATTGTGAACGGACTATACTTGGTACCGGAGTTCTCACGATGAAAATGAGGACAATCACCACGACAGGAGTTGCGCTCGCACTTGCGCTCTTGATGATGCAGTCTCCTGTACGGGCACGATCGCAGTTCGCGCCCCCTCCGGCGGCAATAACTATTCCTAAAACTCAACTGATGCAGCCGAAAGAACTGAATGCGCTGCTGAGCGCAACCGGCAACGCCAGGCCACTGATTCTGCAAGTAGGCTCGCGCGTCATGTTCGATCAGGCACATATTCCAAACGCGGAGTACGCAGGGCCAGGTTCGCGCGACGAGGGGCTGAACCTGCTGCGCGATCGAGTCAAGCCGGTGGAGAAGGCAGCTTTCATCGTGCTCTATTGCGGTTGCTGCCCCTGGAGTCGTTGCCCCAACGTGGGAGCCGCATACAAAATGCTTCACGAAGCGGGGTTCACTAATTTGAAGGTTCTCTACATAGACCAGAATTTCGGAAGCGATTGGGTCAACAAGGGGTATCCGGTTGCACGTTGAGAGGGCAGGCAGAACGAGTGCAATCGCATTCCACCGCGTGATTGCCGCCTTGCTCTTGACCGCAGTTTTGCTCGTCAGCTCACAGGCCAGCGTTGCGCAATCCCTCGTCAACCGCAAGGCGCCACATTTTGTCCGGCAAGATCTCGATGGTCAGAGCATCGATACTGCTCAACTGAACGGCAAGGTTGTGCTACTCAACTTCTGGGCTACCTGGTGTGCGCCTTGCCAAATTGAGATGCCTATGTTTACCCGTTGGCAAAAACAATATGGACCACGGGGGCTGGTAGTAATCGGTATTTCAATGGACGACGACCCAAGACCTGTCCGCGAGGCGGTGAAGGTGCGGCGCATTGATTACCCGGTTGCCATGGGTGATGCTGCGCTGGGAAAGCGCTACGGAGGCGTGCTGGGTCTGCCCTTGACATTTCTTATCGATCGCAACGGAATTGTGCGATCCGAGTTTCAAGGCGAAACCGATTTAGGTAAGATCGAGGCTTCGCTCAGGACTCTTCTGGCGGACCATTGACCGCATGGCGCTCGATGGCCTCACGCGTGGGCTGACACTCTGCCATCTGAGGCCATTGTGCCCAGTTGACGGAGCCTGTCAGTCGTGAGTCCTGTCGTCTCAACGACCAACCCATCGAATAGCCTCAGAGCCGATACACATCGAACATAGCGTGCGATGCTGGCGGTTGGCGCCATCGCAGATGCGGCTCGAGCGGAAGTTTCTTTCATTGATCTGTAACCTTCAGTTAACCGAACTGCAAATCTCTCTGCCCATACTGATCTTGTTGCGCGCCATGCCAGTTGCGCAACTCCCACTGCGCCGCACATGAAATCTCCACATAACCGTTGCTATCCGGCTCCAATGCTGCACTTGTGCATTGTTCTGCTTGGTCTTGCGGTTCTGTCGTGGGGCGCTGAATGCAAGTACTCGCTTTATTTCCCACCGAGCCAAAGCCAACCTCAAGTGCCGCCTGCGAAGTTGCTTTCGCAGAAGGAACGGCCTACCCAAGCGAAATCGGCTGCCGTAGATGCAACTTCTTCTAAGCCGTCTATTGCGGGTCATCGCAGTGACTTCAACTCCGCGGCGAATGGAGCGGCAGCCTCTTTCGGATTGAGAAAGGCCGGAGCACGCGACAAGGGCCTTCTGCGTGGCCAACTCGACGGCGGCATCAGCGACGACATCGATGTGTACGAAAAGGAATACCCGATCATCGAAGCCGCGCACAATCTGGCCCAATGAGAGGAGACTTCCATGACGAATCCACAGATCACTTATAACAACATCTTCGCTGCGGATTATGCGGTAACCGGCATCCGGCGGGATCGCGGTAAGGATGCTCCCGTCCTTATCAGCGGA
>Ga0187847_10004447_pt1 | contig 10321 bp, 6 predicted proteins | sample June2016WEW_4_10_FD_132458 | JGI IMG/M metagenome (GOLD analysis project Ga0187847, IMG submission 132458) | Peatland microbial communities from SPRUCE experiment site at the Marcell Experimental Forest, Minnesota, USA - June2016WEW_4_10 | ecosystem: Environmental > Terrestrial > Soil > Wetlands...
GGTATGTGTAGGCCATAGCCTGTACTTGCGCGCCACGGACCGGATCTCCATCATCATCCAGCACCCGGCCAGTGATCACACCGAGGGGGACTAGCTTGATTTTCACATCGCTCACCGATTGACCGGCTTCCACCTTGAGGCTGGGCGGAGGAGCGCCGGGTGCGCCGTCCGTGTCGGATTCAAAACCCTGGCGATCGGCGGAAACCGCGTAAGCGCCCGGCTGCACATCATAGATCACGAAGCGGCCGTTCGCGTCGCTATCCACCGTGTAACTGATGCCGTTTTCATCCTGCGCTCTCAAGAGCACAGCGGCTTTTCTAATCGGGTCGCCCGCAGTGGAGATAACCACGCCGGCCACCGACAAGCGCGGAGGCGCCGGCTCCTGTGCCAGAAGAATAGCGGCGGCAATCCCCGAAACCAGCGCGATCCGCATCATGGCAGCTTGTTCTTTTCTGCTTCGATATCAGCGGCCGGAATCATTTTCACTTGGACTGACGCACTCCCTCCTGGGGAAATGCTAACCGCGGCTCCACGGCTTTCGAACGCCTTTTGAAACTCTTGCGACAGTAACATTTCCATGTCAATGCTTTCCCACGCGAATACTTTGTAATCGCCCGGCGCGAGGTCGCGATACTCGAACTTGCCATTCTCGTCGCTCTCGAGTTGAAAATACAAATCCTGACGGCCCTCGTGTTCGCCCTGAGGGACAACCGAGATCATCACTTGCGCGGCCGGCTCTCCATTTTCGTTTTGAACTGATCCTTGGATCTGGCCCACGTCGGTGCCACATACGATGTTGAGGGCACCGCTGGATTGCTGCGTCAGGTCGATTTTCCCGCTGGTCACGTCTTGTTCTCCGAAGCGGATCGACTTCACGTATGCGCCGGCATTGCAGAATGCGTTGATCTGATAAACCCCCGGTGTAACCTTCATCGTAAAACTCCCGTCGGCATTGACCTGGGCTCCTGCGCCACCCCCCCTCTCGATCGGGTTCAAGTTCACTTGCATTGGGCCTCTTTGTCCAGCCTGAGGCGGATCGCCTTCCAGCCGGACGGTGCCTGAGATTTCGAAGGGTGGGCTCACCAAGAGCTGGATGTCATCAACGTCGTGGTCACCGACATCAACCACTTGGTGAGACGATAATTCCTCCATTTGGCAAATCAGGGTGTAGGACCCGCTCACTACTCCTCGCGCGTCGAACGTCCCATCTTGCTGCGTACGCGCGTTCTCGAAAAAAACGCTTCCGCGAGTTTGAAGCCGGATCATGGCATTGCGCATCGGCTCGCCAGTCCGGCCGTTTACTGCCTTGCCACGAATGTGAAAGGCGGGCGCTTTGTGAACGCGAAAATCAATGCTGTTGATCTGAGCGCCGGCGCCAAGTTGTGAAACCGTGGCCTGCTCGGCCTGAAGAGCGCTCGGATAAAAAGTGTCGGGATAGGTTTGGTCCGGCGTGGCGCTCTTCGTGTGCAGGGGAAGATGCGCCAGCGGCGGTTGAACCGCTGCCAGAAAATAATAGCGCCCTGGATCGAGATCGAGCAGCTGATACTCGCCGAGATCGTTGGTGGTCGCAAACCCCGCGGGATTCAGTTGCCTCGTGCCACCCCGGCGGTAGACATACCGTAGCGCTTGCACCTGGGCACGCGCCACGGGATCACCATCCTCATCGAACACGTGTCCGCTGACCAACGCTAATGGAACCAGCTTTAAAGCTAGATCCTTAACTTCTTGTTCTTCGGCGACGGTAATCGGTTTCGCCCAGGGTCCACGCCGGCTTCCCTGCTCCGGAATGTATCCATCCCGGTTCGCCGTGGCAACGTATTTTCCCGGCTCCACGCTGTCGAAATGGAAATGACCAGTCGCGTCGGTTGTCGCAGAATGGTTGGAGGGCTGTCCCAGCGCCTGCAGCGTCACCGTCGCTTTTTTCACCGGATCATTGGTAACGGAATTGAGCACCACGCCTTCCAACTTCCCCGGCTTCGAGACAGGGGGCTGCTGGGCGGAGAGCACAGCAGCGAATACGACGAAGCTTGCAAGGTTCCGCGTCACTGCGGGAAGGACGTGGCACACAGGCCGACCGTTACGGTGCCCGCCCGTTATTCCGTCAGGAATGCTCTTCCTTTTCGAGTTCGAATGTAATGGACCCAATCGGAAAACCCATCCTGGCTCGAATTTGTACGGGCAACCGGCGGGCGTCGTCCGATAGCCAGACGAATAGCTCCGCCTTGCGGGCGTACAGTACGCCATTGAACACAAATACTTCGTAGCGAATAGTGTTGAACGTCCCGGCCTTGGTTTTAAGCTGCTCGCGCTGCTGCGCCTCTACGCGGGCGGAAACCGTTTTCTTACCGTCGCTGATCGGCAATTGCGTGGACTGGCCGGGGTCGAGTTTCAGGCTCCTGAGCTTATAAAGACCACCGATAATGTCGCTCACGCACGGTGGAATCTCGGTTTCCGCCGTCTTGAACGTCGAATTCTTTAGCAGATCCCGCTCGACATAAGTTGCTTTGCGGCGCACCGGGTCGTAATTCACGGTGGTCTCATGGTGGCGGTTCCGCTCCATGGAATTGAAATCGGTGCTCGCGGCGCAAAACTGATTTTCCATTTGCACCGTGTAGTTGTCTTCGAGCTTATACATCTTGGAGACCAAGCCTCCAGATTCCAGATGGAGCTTGGAAGACCAATCCTGTTTGCCGGCCGATGTCGCCGGATCCAGGCTGAGCCGGGCGTTACCGGCGTAAATCAACCGCCACTCAATGTCGTAGGAAATGGTCTCTTGCGTAGGAAATGTCGCGGGCGCCGCGCTGGCCGCCTTGGACTGCGGGAGCGAGGAGGGGGAACTGGCCAATAACATCGAGCACGCACAGGCAAGGCGGGGGACAAAACTTGCTGGCATGAACTTTGAGTGTGCCAGAAGGGGGCAGGCGTCTGCAACGCCGCCCTAGGGCTGGGGGCTCGGGATTGGGGGCTGGTTCGCGCTATTCTGTGGGCAAGGAGTTTTGTTATGCGCTATTTGCATATCGCGGTTTTGTCTCTTCTCCTGGCAGGCACCGGTCTCGCTCAACGCGGCGGCGGGCATGGTGGAGGTGGAGGACATGGTGGAGGCGGAGGTGGGTTCGGCGGTGGTGGGCACGCCGTCAGCGGTGGCGGATTCGGTGGACGCGGCTTTGCAGGCGGCGGCTACGGAGGCAGGGGCTTTTACGGCCGTGGCGGGTACGGGTATGGATATGGCCGCTTCGGCTTTGGGTTCGGTCTTGGATTTGGCTACGGCTACCCGTGGTATTGGGGCGGATATTATAATCCGTATTGGTATGGGTACCCGTATGGTTATCCCTACGATGCCTATCCCTATCCGTCCACGTATGGGTACTCATATGCCCCCTCATATGATCCGTCTGGATACGGATCCGGGTATTCATCGAATGGGTACCGCAACGATGATCCACCACCCCCGGCAGCAACCGCGAACAACTACGCGGGCGGTGGCAAGTGGCATCACTTCGGCGAAAAGCCTGGTCCGTGAAGCAATGCCGCTCCGCAGCCGATAGACGAGGTGATGACTTGTCCGAGTTGCGGCGCTCCCACGCGCCTAAAAGCAGATCAGGAATGCTTCATTTGCGATTATTGCCGGAGCATTGACGTTCCGGATACAAATGCCGACGGCATCCGGGTATTTGATGAGCCGGCCGAGCTCGCGTGTCCGGTCTGCACCACCGCGTTGATGCATGCCGCGGCAGCGGGTCAACGCATGCTGTACTGCAGCGTGTGTCACGGCATGCTGATTTCGATGGGCGTCTTTCCCGTAGTGATTGAAGACTTGAAGTCGCGGCGAGCGACTACGGCTTACAACGCGCGCCCTTTCGATCCGCGAGATCTCGATCGACGGCTTCCCTGCCCGAAATGTGGGCGCCGAATGGACACGCACCTGTACGGCGGCGGCGGGAACGTCATCCTGGATGACTGTGAGAATTGCGGCCTCAATTGGCTGGACTACGGCGAGTTGGACCGGATTGTGCGCGCCCCGGATCGGGAATACGCCGGCTAACTACTCGTTTCTGGTTTCTGGTTTCTCGTTTCGCGTTTCTCGTTAGGTCGTGAAGCCCCGTGGAGACTCAAAGCCTCCGACAACGTCCGCAATCAGCCGGGCGAACTCAATTGGCGTGGCATCTTCGAGATATGGACCCATGATCTGGATTCCCACAGGCAATCCGGCGGCAGTGCGCCCAACTGGCGCGACTGTGGCGGGACATCCGCTCAAAGTGGGAGGCATGATCCAGGGAGTGATATCGGTATACGGGCGCTTGCCCTCAGGCGTATCCAGCTTGCGCTGATCGAAGGGCTCGCTATGATCGTGCGGGAAGGCGGGCACGAACGCCACGGGCATCAGAAATATGTCGTGATCCCTGAAATATTCCTCCCACACCGCGCGCGCAGCCAGCCGCTTCGCTGTCTCATCCAACCAGCGGGAGTGCGGTTCCACCAGCGCCGCTCCAGCCACGTTTTTGGGATTCATTCGATACGCCTCGCGCAGCGCTGCCTGAGCTTCAGGCGGAAAACGCGGCGCCATCACAGCATAAAGCAGGAAGAGATAAGTATTCAGTTGTTCGGCGAAGTTTACTCCAGCCGGCCAGCCACGATCCACGCGCACACCAGCTTTCTCGATTCTCGAGACGGCATTTTCCAGCACGCCGCCGACGTCCGACCCTACCCGGCACAGCGGATCGTCCAGGATACAGCCCACGCGAAAATCCACAAGCTTCGTCCGGCGCGGCGCTGGGAGCGACCATCGGTACGCCTTGGCGTCCGCGCCAGCCGGTCCGCCGATCGCTTCTAATGCCACTCGCAGATCCTCCGCCGAGCGAGCCATCGGTCCACAAACCGAAAGATCCACCAGCTTTGCAGGCGCGGGATCCACGAAAGGCGGGACGTGGCCGACGGTCGAGACCAGTTCAAGCGTAGGCTTGTGTCCGTAGATGCCGCAGAAGTGGGACGGAATTCGAATGGATCCGCCAATGTCGCTGCCGAGCGTTAAATGGCCGAGTCCGGCTGCGATTGCGGCGGCGCCACCTCCAGTGGAACCACCTGGAGTTCGCGCAGGGTCCCAGGGATTGTTGGAGGTCCCGTAGATGGGATTGTAGCTCTGCAAATCGGCCAGCATCACTGGAACATTGGTTTTGCCGATCACGATGGCGCCGGCGCGCAAGATACGATCCACAGCCACGGCGTTCTGCTTGGGACGGAAGTCCTTGTATTGCGGCAGGCCTGCTGTAGTGGGCACGCCTTCCATTCCATAACTCTCCTTGACGGTCACTGGCACGCCATGGAATGGTCCCCACCATTGCTTTTTTGCGAGGGCCTGATCGGCCTCGCGGGCTCGCGCCAATGACGCCGCGCGAAATTCCAGAATCACGGCATTGATTTTCGCGTTGTAGTGATCCACGCGCCGGAACGCCAGCTCCGTGAGCTCCACAGAAGAGATGCGCTTGGATTTAATCGCCGCGGCGGCATCCAAGGCGGTAGCGAAATCCGGTGAGATTCCAGAGGGCGCGGCAACAGTGGTTGTCGTAGCGATGGCCGCGCCCAGAAATTCACGGCGAGTGGGTATCATGGACAGTCATTTTACTCGATCGGCATAGCAAGAAGATGGCACTCGTACCATAACTCTCAATTCCATTTTTGCCGATATGATAGACGTGCCACGGGTTAACACCAGACTGCACAGCGCTGGCCTGTTCGCCGCGCTTGTGTTCTGGTGCATTCCGGCCTCGCTCAGCGCGCTGCCAGCTCTCACTCAAGTATCTGAAATCAGGAAACTTACAGTCACCGACGCGCGCCTTGGATTTCCCGTGCGGCTACGCGGTGTCGTGACTTATTTCGACACCATTGGTCCGGATATGTTCTTTCAGGACTCGAGCGGCGGCATATGGATCCACTGGACGGAAGGCCTGCCGAAGCCTCAAAAGGGACAATGGATTGAGCTCGAAGGATCCACCACGCAGGTCGATTTCGCTCCCGATATCGCTCAGCCCCACTGGCGGGTAATCGCGGGGAGCGAAATGCCGAAGCCCTACCATCCTTCCTACGAGGAGTTGGCCTCGGCGGCGAAGGATAGCACGTGGGTGGAAGTGGAGGCCATTGTTCGCGCGGTCACCGCGGAGCCGAATGGCGGGTACGTGCGAATGAAGTTGTCGGTGGATGGGGGAAAAACATTAGCGCTGCTCCCTCCCGGTTACGATCACGTGCCCACCGAGTTGGTGGAAGCGAAAGTAAGAATCCTGGGAGTTGCGGCTTCGGTTTTCAATCGCAAGAACCAGATTCTGAGCCCGTTGCTACACATTGAAAATCTCTCGGATGTCACCGTGCTAGAGCGCGGGCCGAGCGGGCCATTTGAGGCTCCCATACAGCCTATCGAGAGTCTGCAGCGATTCAGCTACAAAGGCGCTTCGTCGCGCCGCGTGCACGTCAAAGGCACGGTGACGGCGGTTTTGGGCGATAGCGGTTTCTTTGTGCAGGATCCCACGGGGAGCATATTCGTGGGAGGTGGAGATACAGCGCTACTGAAGCCGGGAAACGTAGTAGATATAGCCGGTTTCCCCGGTGTTGTGGACAACCGGCCGGCGCTCGAAGAGCCCAGCATCCGGATAGCGGGCAGCGTACCGGCGCATTCGCCCCCACTAATCAGCCACGCTGACGCGTTGAGCGGAACCTACGATTCGGCGCTGGTGAGTATAGAAGGGCAAGTGGAAGGTGTAGCCCAATTGCCGGACGAGACAGATCTGGTGCTGCGGGACGCGCAAGGCATGTTCACCGCCGTTTCCAAGGGCAAAGCGCAGCGTGCTGGTCTTGAAGCTTTGCAACATGGCACTCGTATCCGCCTCACCGGAATTTGCCTGGTGGATTCGGATGTGCTGGGGAATCCGGTTTCCTTCAGTCTCCGTTTTCGTTCCAGCCGGGATATCGCGATTCTGCAAACGCCGCCCTGGTTATCGCCGGAACGCGCCGCGTCAATTGTTTCCATTCTGGCGTTTGCCATTCTAGGGGCGCTGGCTTGGGTAGGAATTCTGCGCCGGCGCGTACAGAGCCAGACCGAGATTATACGCACTACGCTCGAATCCACCGCGGATGGAATTCTGGTGGTGGATGCCCAGGGCCAGACCGTGCTTTGGAATCAGAAGTTCGCCGAAATGTGGCGGATTCCCGAGGAAGTATTGCGCCAAAAGAGCGCTCAGAAGAGGCTGGAGCAGGCGGCGCATCAGTTGCAAGACCCGGAGGAGTTCACGGCCAAGATGCACCTGGTTTCCCAGAATCCGGGCGATCAGACCGACGATGTCATCGAATTCAAGGATGGCCGGGTGTTCGAACGTCATTCCGAACCGCGCCGGGTGGGCGGGCGGACGGAGGGACGAGTATGGGGTTTTCGAGATGTCACGGATCGCATGCGAGCCGAGCACGGGCTGCGTGTGCGTTCGGAGCAACAAGCCGCCGTGGCAGTCCTGGGCCAGTCGGCACTGACAGAGACCAAGCTGGATTCGGTGCTGGATACCGCCAGCGTTCTGGTGATGCGAACGTTGGGAGTAGACCGCTGCAATATCTTGGAACTCAGCGAGGATCGCGAATGGTTCCTCACGCGCGCCGCAGCCGGGAGTGGTTCCTCTCAACTGCAGCGCCGCACTCCGGCGGGAGGATCGCAGGAAGGCTACACTCTTCAGGCCGAAGCACCGGTAATCGTGGAAGATTTCCGCAAAGAAGAACGGTTCCACGGTTGGAGTTTCCCGGAATCCTGTGTAATCAGCTCGGTGAGTGTGACCATCGCGGGCGACCAGCAGCCTTGGGGAGTTCTGAGCGCAGGTTCGTGCAGCCAGCGGAAATTCACCAATGAGGACATGAACTTTCTGCAGGCGATGGCGAATGTGCTGGCGTCCGCGGCACAGCGGCAGCGCGTGGAAGCCAAACTGAGTCTGGCGAAGGATGCCGCCGAAGCGGCCAATCGCGCCAAGAGCGAATTCCTGGCGAACATGAGCCACGAAGTGCGCACGCCGATGAACGGCATCCTGGGCATGACCGAGCTCATTCTCGATACCGATCTCACGCCTGAACAACGCGAGAACATTCATATCGTTCGAACGTCCGCGGAAGCCTTGCTGACGGTGATCAACGACGTGCTGGATTTCTCGAAGATCGAAGCCGGGCGGCTGGAGTTGGATGAAACCGCGTTCAACCTGCGCGAGTTCATTGATGAAGTGATGCGGTCGTTCGCGCTGCCCGCGCATCAGAAAAATCTGGAGCTGGCCTGCGATGTGAGATCCAGCGTGCCCACCATTTGCGAAGGCGATCCCACGCGGCTGCGCCAGGTGTTAAACAACCTGGTCGGCAACGCCCTCAAGTTTACCGAGCGCGGCGAAGTGGTGTTGGAGGTGGATGCGCCGATGCCTCCATCTGACGGCAAGGTGCTGCTGCATTTCGTCGTACGCGATACCGGCATTGGTATTCCACTGGAAAAACAAAAGCTGATTTTCGATCCGTTCTGCCAGGCCGATTCGTCCACTACCAGAAAGTACGGAGGCACGGGCCTGGGGCTCACCGTATCCGGACGCCTGGTCCACATGATGGGCGGCGAAATATCGGTGCGGAGCGAACCGGGCAAAGGCAGCGATTTCTACTTCACGGCTCTGGTCGGGCTGGCTTCGGCGGCCGCGGTTCCCGAAAACACCGAGGCAGTACAGCTCACCGGCAAGCGCGCCCTGGTGGTGGACGATAACGCAACTAACCGACGCATCCTGGATGACATCCTGCACGGCTGGGGCTTGGAAGTAGTAACCGTGGATGGCGCGCGCGGGGCGCTGGTGGCGCTGGATGAATACCGGAAATTGGGGTGTCCCTTTGAGTTGATGATCACCGACGGACAGATGCCGGAAACAGACGGTTTCCAGTTGGCCGAGAAAGTGAAACTGAATCCCAACTTCGCCTCGCTCGTGATCATTATGCTGACCTCCAGCGGCCAGCGCGGGGATGTCCAGCGCTGCCGGGAAATGGACATCTCGGCGTACCTGACAAAGCCCGTGCGGCAGTCTGAATTGCGGGAGGCCACTTGCGCGGCATTCTCACGCCGCATGGCGGGATTAATTGGCCCCGCAGTATTAACCAAGCATGTCCTTCGCGAAGCGCGCGCTGCGGCTAGCCGCCGCATTCTTCTGGCCGAAGACAATCACGTGAACCAGATCCTGGCCGTTCGGCTGCTGGAACGGCGCGGCCATCGGGTGGTGGTAGCGCAGAACGGACGTGAGGCAGTGGAGCTTCTGGATAAAGACCAGTTTGACCTGGTCTTGATGGATGTCCAGATGCCGGAGATGGATGGCTTCGAAGCAACTGCCGCGATCCGCCAGAAGGAAGAGCGAAGCGGTCGCCGCACCCGGATTCTAGCGATGACCGCGCGAGCCATGAAGGGCGACGAAGAACGCTGCCTGTCGGCAGGAATGGACGGCTATATCGCCAAACCGATTCACGCCGAGGAGTTGTACCGCCTGCTTGAGCAGACCACGGATACTGTGCCGGTCACGAGATTGTCCTAGCGTTCGCGTTTATTCGCATTGTTCGTCCGCGGCTATGATCTTTCCCTCTGCATCCAATCGCAATCGACGTCCGCGCCATTCCACGGTGTCTCCGAACAGGCCGGCGGTCCAGATCGCGACACCCCACAGATCGCGCAAGGGAATCAGATAGAAGTATTTCCAGACATCCGGACTCCGAAGAACGAACCAGCCGCACGTGATGGCCATGGCGTATCGGATAGCGAGCAACGCCGCAGCTAACCACCACACCCCGCCAGCGGCTGCGGCCACTGCCCATAAAGTTGCGAACGTCACCGGGAGTCCCACGTAAGCGCTGCGCGATAGCCGGATGGTGCGCGCCCATCGTAACTGATGCTGCCAGGCCGCGCGCCACGATTCAGCCGATAGCCGCGTGCTCACCACTACCTTCGAAATCAGGTTGCGCAGGCCCAGCGAATGGAGCTTGCGTCCCAGTTGATAATCGTCGGCCAGGTAATCCGCGATGGCCGCGAATCCGCCGATGCGGTCCAGATCCGCTCGCCGAAACGCCAGTGTCGACCCCAGTCCGAATTCCGAGACGCCTACGAATGGTGCAACCAAAGTGCTGGGTGCGAAATCGGTGGCGATGGCTAACGCTTCGAAGCGGCTTGGCAGGTTGTCTGCTTCCGCCCGATACAAGCAGGTGACCAGTCCAATAGAGGGATCCGCCAGCGGCGACGTGACATTTTGAAGATAGCCTGGTGGAACGGTGATGTCGCTGTCGCTCACGATGAGCA
>Ga0187847_10004448_pt1 | contig 10318 bp, 10 predicted proteins | sample June2016WEW_4_10_FD_132458 | JGI IMG/M metagenome (GOLD analysis project Ga0187847, IMG submission 132458) | Peatland microbial communities from SPRUCE experiment site at the Marcell Experimental Forest, Minnesota, USA - June2016WEW_4_10 | ecosystem: Environmental > Terrestrial > Soil >...
CCGCTCCCTGAGCCCAGGCACTGGGAGCAAGAATAACCAGCCAGGGAAGCGCGACTGCGAATGCTAACTCTGCCGTTCGCATGTTAGCGCGCGCTCGGCAAAACAACCTACTGAATATACGCATCTTGAACCCTCCGTTACACGTGAATTTCGAAACCGGCGAACAGTTTCGAAATAGTGTAGAGTCGAGCGGAGCATGAGATGCGTCGTCTGCCAGACCATATGGGCGGAGAGAATCCCAGGGCTTCCGCAGAACCCCTCAGATGTATGGCTTGCCCTGCGAGGGGGAACGCACGGCAACGGCATACTACCCGCGCGGAAAAATACCTGTCAAGCTCTATATAGCAGCCCTGCACAATCGGGAAATGGCCATACAACTTCATCCGCAGCCAAGGCCAAGCTCCAGCCGCGAAGAGCATCCATGAAAGCCCGTCATATCGGCACTAATCGCCCTTAGTGGTCTGCGTGGTCAGATAGCGTTCGTAGCCCATTTCTTCGATCTGATGTAACTGGGCTTCAAGCCAATCTACATGGTCTTCCTCGTCCTTGAGCAGCTTGATAAAAAGATCCCGCGAGCCGTGGTCTTTCTCCTCCACTGCAATCCGAGCGGCTTCGTTGTACATGGCAACGGCTCCAATCTCGAGTTTCAGGTCGGCGGTGATCATTTCCTTGACGCTTTTGCCAACCGACAGAGCCAGCGGTTCCATGCTTGGCATGCCATCAAGAAAGAAGATGCGCTCCATCAGCGACTCGGCGTGCTTCATCTCGTCGATGGACTGCTTCTTGATGTATTTCGATAGCCGGTCGTATCCCCAGTTCTCGCACATTTCAGCGTGAACGAAGTACTGGTTGATGGCGGTGAGCTCCTCGCGGAGCGCACGATTCAGTTGCTCGATGACCTTCGGGTTACCCTTCATGCCCTGGATTCTACAAGAAGCCAGAGTCACTTGTAACCAAGAAATTCACTTAGCCCTCAGCCGCATCGTCCGCACGGCATCAAAACCAGTTTCGCAATCTGAAATCGCGAACCATTAGCGCGCCTATTGCCGTTGCTGATGTTATTTCTCTCATTTTTCTCTCTGCGCGCCACATTTTCAGCCGGTTTTCATAGAGAATAGTAGTGTGAACCCGCATTCTCGCATCGTGCTTTTTGCGCTTCTTTTTGCGCCCCCGCTGACTTTGGCTCAATCGTTTACTCAATCGCTTAACGTCCACGCCCCCTTTGATCCCACCATCTACGTGCCGCTGGACGGATCTCAGCGCTGGCAGCGCTGGGTGAATGAAGATGGCCGCACCGCCTCACTTCACGTCGAATCTCTAGGCACCGCCGCCTACTTGCAGACATTCAATGTTCCCTCTGCATGGACTAGGAGCGGGGGCGGCTTCGCGCGGCGTCTGGGTTCGAGTTATGGCAGCAATATCATCCAGAATTCCATGCATGAGAGCCTCGCCGCCATAAAGGGAACCGATCCCCGCTACTTCTCCTGTAACTGCGACGGCCTCTTTCGCCGCGGCGGCCACGCCTTCAAGATGAGCTTTCTCACTTATAACCGCAGTGGCTACGAAAGGCCGGATCTTCCCCAGATCGCCAGCATTTATGGCAGTTCGATGATCGAAGCCATGTGGTATCCGCATCACTATACCGCGCTGGTGCAGGGCGTGCAGAGCGGGCACATTGAGGTTGGCTTCATCGTGGCCGAGCATCTGGTGCAGGAGTTTTCTCCCGAGCTGAAACACATGCTGCATCTGCACTTCGGAACAGCTTCCAGCTCGCGCTAAACGCCTTCACGGTACAATGCTTTCAATCAAGGAGGTTTTATGCGCAGGATTCTTCTCGCTGCTCTTGCCGTCGTCTTTTCCCTTTCATCGGCGGCTCCGCTCATGGCTCAGGGTGCGCCGCCGCAGGGGGGCGCCGACCAGCCCTACACCATCGAGTATTACTACAAGTGCCAGTGGGGTCATCAGGCCGAGTTCAAGTCGCTCTTTCTCAAGAACCACTACCCGCTGCTCCAGAAGATCCAGTCCACCGGCCGCATCCTCTCTCTCAAAATCGAGTCGCCAGCCTATCACACCACGGAGGACGGCCGCTGGGACTTCCGTGTGACTATTCGCTATAAGAACTCCACCGTCGCCACCACCACCAATCCCGACGAAGAAGCCTTCAAGAAGGAGTTATGGCCGGACCAGGAGACCTATAACAAAGAAGAGCAGCGCCGCTTCGAAATTCTTCTAGCTCACTGGGACCTTCCCGTAACTGACATAACTCCGGCAAAGCAGTAAAGTCCAGAGAACAGAAAGTAGGGAACAGGGAGCACCTTCCAGTCGTTAGTGGTGCAATCACTAATCCATGACCCTTAATCCCTATTTTTCCACTGCCGCGCCAAGTCATTCGCTGCATCGAGCCACTCCGGAAATTCGAACTCAAATCCCGCGTCGAGCAGGCGGGTTGGGACGACGCGGCGGCTCTTGAGCACCAGCTCCGACTCGGTGCGCAGGAAGAACGCGCCGATCTCGATGGCCAGCGCCGGGGCGGGCAGGCCGTTGGGCACATCCCAGGCATCCCGCAACGCTGCCATGAATTCTCGGTTGGGCAGCGGGTTGGGGGCTGCAAGGTTGATTGGGCCATCTATCTCTTCGTGATCGATGAGGAATTCGACCGCACGGGCCAGATCGGTTTCGTGAATCCATGAGACATACTGGCGTCCATTGCCTTGTTTGCCGCCAAGACCTAGCCGGACCAGATTCGACATCACGCCAAAGGCGGTGCCCGGCGTCGGGCTGAAGACAATCGAGGTACGCAGGGCCACCTTGCGAGTGCGCGGAGTCTTGGACTCGAAGAACGCGGCCTCCCAGTCTTTGGCCACTCTGAGGGAAAAATTCCAGGTCTCCGGCGCGCGCCTCCGCTTGGAGATGAGTTCGTTGCCGCCCAACTCGCCGGTCGTTTCGTCCATGGCGCGGTCGAGCGCGTGGCGATAGATGGTCGCCGTCGAGGCGTTCAGCCACACGCGCGGCGGTTCGGTGAGTCTACCAATCACTGTGCCAATAAGGCGCGTGGAGAGGATGCGCGAGTCATAGATGGCTTGGCGATTGGCCGCGGTCAAACGGCAGTTGACGCTGCGCCCGGACAGGTTAATGCAAACGTCGGCGCCTCCCAGGTATTCGGTCCACGGGCCGATGTTTTCGCCGTCCCAATGAACGGTCTGCCATTCCGCTGTGTACGGTCTGCGCGTCAGCACTGTCACATGATGGCCGCGCTTGACAAAATAGCGCGCCAAAGCTTGGCCCACCTGTCCGCTCCCGCCCGGCAGCACAATGCGCATTGGTCGCGTCGTCATAGTCAAGCCTCCCAGTAGATCGCGGATGGCGAGCCGACAGAGGCGCAGTCGGGCGCAGAGTACTCAAATTTATGGCCAATGATGCTCCGCAGACGAGCTTCAAATGTCCGGCAAGAAGTTAGAACGCGGTCAGGGTCTGACGCCATTTGTCTCTGCGATTGCTCGTATAAGATCATAACTAATGCATCCTTCGAGTCGAAGTAATCGATTTGCGGATGATCGGGCGAGTCGTGATCATCATGCAGCGGCCGGTGCCTCGATTATCTCTGAATATTTACCTTCGCCGGACTAAGTGCCGTCGTCCAGTCGGCCGGCGAATCCACCAGCACATCCGGCGGAGTCACCGACAGGCTCTCGGGCGCAAGACCGAAGGTGCAGCCCACAGACCAGGCCCCGACATTGCGCGCCGTCTCCACATCCACTTGGCTGTCGCCGATCATCACCGTCTCTTCCGGCCGCGCGCCCGCCTCGCTCATCACCGCTCGCAGACCCTCCGGATCGGGCTTTTTTGTCGCGAAACTGTTGCCTCCGTAAATGTTCAGAAAGTAAGGTGCCAGCCCTAGCGCCGCGCAGATCTCTCGTGCCGGACGTACCGGCTTATTGGTCAGCACGGCCATCGCCCTCCCGGCATTCCCACTCTGCCCATCGGGCAAATCGTGTAACTCTTTAAGCGCGGCCAGCGCTTCCAAAACTCCGTCGTATGCATAGGTGAAGTCCAGCTTGTGCGCGCGATAGTAATCGAGGAACCATGGGTAGGCCAGCTCCGGCAACTCAGCTTCCGCGCCGCTTTCGCTCGCAAAGGCCCGGCGCACCAGCATCATCGCTCCGTCGCCGATGAAGCCGGCAATCGTCTCATCCGCCAGCGGAGTGCGCCCAAAATAAGCCAAGGTTGCGTTGACGCTATTGCATAAGTCCTGCGCGGAGTCGATCAGTGTGCCATCCAGATCGAAGACCAGCAGTTTCAGTTGTTCGACGGGAAGCGGGCGAAGAATGCGAACCATGATTCCAGTGTAACCAAAGAGCGATCATCTTTCATCATTGCCCCGACGGGTGTAACGATGAATGCGGTGATTGGCACGCGGCAATCCCCCTCTTGAAAAGGAGTTATTCGGTGAAAAGACAGTTAGCAGCTTTTGCGGTGTTATAGGATCACGCTCAACGTCGGTCATCAGTGGAGTGATCTGAAAGGGAAGTCCCAAGCGGAGTTTTCCGTAAAATATCCTGATCCTTATTATTCCGTAGCAAAAAACACTTAAGGCAAAAAGTGGGCGAGGCCTTCCCAGGAGTAGTCAAGGCCTCGCCAGAGGAAGAAACTTATGCGCCGGGACCGATGCCGCCAGCTCAATCCACTAACAGCAGAGAACCGAAAACTGTTAGCTGTCAGCTGATAGCTGTTAGCTGAAAGCGATTAGTGCACTCGAATATCTCCAGATCCTGTCTCGATGCGCACTGTGGGGCCGCCGCCATTGATCTTGCCGGACATATGGTGGTGGTTAAAATCGCCCTGCGTCATCATCTCCTTGTCGGAGTGAATGCTACCCGAGCCGGTTGATGCTTCCAGCGTAAGGCCGGCGCTGCCTGGCCAGAGTTCCACGTTGCCCGATCCGGTCCTCAGCTTCCAGTCCGTGGTCGGTGAACCACCCACCTTGATGTCTCCCGAGCCCGTTCCTCCGCGTAGGCCACCGCGCAAATTGCGTAACTCCACATTGCCGGAACCAGTCTGTGCCTTCACGTCACCCTCGCCCGTCTGCTCGGCGTAGATGTCGCCCGACCCCGTGTCTGCGGAGAACCCTCCATAAAGGCCGGTGGCGTGAATATTTCCTGAACCTGTTTTGAGCTTCGCGTTCTCGCCCACACCGTCCACCGTGATGTCGCCCGATCCCGAGCCCGCGTCGAGTAACGTCTTCTCCGGCGCTTGAATCTCATAATCGATGCTGATGTTATGCAAAATCTCGCGGTGGGCGTCGATGCGGATAATATTGCCCGTCTGCACGATGGGTGGATTCGCCGCGACCTCCCGCACCCGCTCTTCGCTGCCGCCCCAGCCCGACTTCACCTTGCCGTAGATGTGGACCATGTTATCAGCACCCTTAGTCAGATGAATGTTGCCCGAGCCGGTCATAATCGATAGTTCTACGCGCCCGCTCACCTGAAGCGTGCGCTCAAAGGTAGCCTCCGCCGCCAGCGCTGGAACCGTCGCCAGCGCCGCCAAAGCCGCCGCTGCTAGAAGAAAATGTTTCATTGCGTCCCTCCCGTCTCAGCTAACAGTTATCAGCTATTAACTCTTAGCTACTTTACTGTTGCAGAACCACCTGGTCGCCTTCCTTCAACCCGCTTAGAACCTCAGTTACCGAGCCATTCGACAATCCCACCGTTATGGGAACCTTACGCTTGCCATCCTTCTGCGACTTATCCGGAATCTCCACCGTCGCCTTCTTCTGGCTGTCATACATCACCGCATTCTCCGGCACCGTCAGCACGCCCTTGTGCTCATCCAGCAGTATCTCGGCGTTGGCCGTCATGTTAGCCTTTAACTCGCCGCCTGGGTTATCGATCGACACCCGCACCTCGAAGGTCGTAACATTGTCCTTCTCCACGCCCAGGGGGGCAATCTTAGTTACCTTCCCGTTGAAGACGCGGTCACGAAAACTCTCCACCTTGATGCGCGCCGGCTGTGCCATGTAGACGTGCGCAATATCCGCTTCGTCAACCTTTCCCTGCACATAAACTTCATTGATGTCCCCTTCGGTCATCACCAGTGTGGCCGTCGAGCCCAGCACCAAAATCGAGCTGACCGCATCGCCGATCTCCACGTCCCGCGATAAGATCACCCCATCCATCGGCGCCACAATCGTGGTGTATCCCAATTGCTCCTCAAGTTGTTTCAGGCTAGCCTGGGCCTGCAACACCTGCGCCCGCGCCTGCTTCAAGCGCGCCGTATCTACGCCGATCTGAGCTTTCGAGCTATCCCGCCTGGTCTGCGCTGCCAGGTAGTCTTTATCGGCATCGTCCAGCGCCTGCCGGCTTACGATGCCCAACTTCTGCATCTCCAGATTGCGATCCAGCGTGGCCTTGTACATAGGCAAATCCGGAGCCGCCGCGTTTACCTTGTCCTGTTCGATATTGGCTTCATAAGTGGCCACGTTGGCCTGGGCGGCCGCAAGTTGCGCCCGCTGCGCATCCACCTGCGCTGCGATCTCCTGCTGATCGAGCTGTGCCAATTCCTGTCCCTTATGCACCTGGTTGTTGATGTCCACATAAAGTTTTTCCACGATGCCGGAAGCTTTCGACTTCACTTCGACCTTGGTGATAGGCTGAATCTTTCCTGTCGCTACCACGCTCCGCGCCACATCTCCGCGCGTCACCTTGCCTAACTTGTTGGGGTCGATCGACGCTCCCCGCGCCAGCCGCGCCACTCCAACGCCCAGCAGCAGCACCACCACTACCGCCCCGGAAGCCAGCCAGATCCAGAATCGTTTGCTCTTGCGCGATGCAGCCACCAAAACCTCCCAGGGCGTGAAAATACTGCAAATTTTCGTTACAGATTGAGTTGCGTGGATAAAGCGATTGAGTAGCCTTGATGAATCAGACGGCGGCAGCCCACCCTTCGTCAACCATGCCAAGCCCGCCAGTGTCCGTTCGTTACTCTTTCTACATACGCAGCCCGCCCCCTCTTGGTTCCAAACCGTCCCAAGCCTGTCATCTCGAGCAAGTGCGAATGGGTCTGTCTCCCTGAGCATAAAAGCGACTAACCCAAAATAAGCCTGTCATCCTGAGCGAGCGCAAATAGGCCTGTCATCCTGAGCGAGCGCAGCGAGTCGAAGGACCTGCTTCAAGCATTTCTGGCGAAGCCACGAAAGTTCACGAAACTCGCCAACGGCCTAACCCCAAATCCCCAATCCCTAACCCCCAAAATGCTATCCTCACATCCGAGATGCACGGTCTGTCGCTGCTCGAATTCGTCTCCGTCGCCATGCTCATTCTGGCCAACGCCTTCTTTGTGGCCGCCGAGTTCGCCCTGGTTTCCATCCGCGACACTCGCATCGAGCAGATGCTGACTGCCGGGGTCCCCGGAGCGCGTGCCGTCCGCCGCCTGCAACACGACCTCGACGACTTTCTTCCCGCCGTCCAACTCGGCGTAACTCTCTGCTCCCTCGCTCTCGGCTGGATCGGCGAACCGCTGGCCGCCAGCTTCTTCACGACTTGGCTCGACGCACTGCCCGTCCCTCCGGCTCACGCCTTGATCTATGCCCATGCAGCCGCCATCAGTGCCGTCACCCTCGGTTTCGCTGTCATCACTTATTTTCACGTTGTCGTCGGCGAACTCGTGCCCAAGTCCCTGGCTCTGCGCCGCGCTGAAGCTCTCGCCGTCGCTGTCGCGCCCGCCATGCTGGTCTTCATGGCCTTGGCCCGGCCCGCCGTTCGCTTCCTCAAAGGCTCGGCCGCCGCTGTCCTGCGCGGTTTCGATATTCCCATGACCGAGCGCGCCCAGGTTCACTCGCCCGAGGAACTCAAGCTCATCGCCACCGCCGCTCGCCGCCTGGGCGTTCTGCCCCGCTTGCAGGAATTGCTCATTCACCGCGCCCTCGAATTGGACGACGTGCCCATCCGCGAGATCATGACCCCGCGCCAGAAGATTTTTTCGCTGCCCTCAAACATGCCCATCGAAGCGGCCAGCGCCCAAGTCATCGATCACATGTTCTCCCGCGTTCCGGTCTACGACGAGACCCGCGGCCCTGAGCACATCGTCGGCGTCGTTTACTCCAAAGACCTTGCCAGACTGATGTTCGCCCGCCGTCCCACGACCTTCGTCGAACTGAATCTCTCCCAAGTCATGCGCGACGTCATGGTCGTCCCCGAAACCAAAACCGTCCTCGACCTGATTCACGATTTCCAGCAGCGCCGCCGTCACTTGGCCATCGTCGTCGATGAGTACGGCTCCACAGTCGGCCTGGTCACCGCCGAAGACGCCATCGAGCAGCTTACCGGAGAACTGGAAGACGAGTTCGATTCACCCGAGTTACCCGTTCTCGCCACAGCTGGTGGTGCGCTCCTGATGGATGGCGGCGTGAACCTCCGCGATCTCGAAACCCAGATGCAATGGAGCTTGCCCCGCGACGGCGGCGTAGAAACTCTGGCCGGTTTTGTCCTGGCGCGTCTGGGCCACATTCCCCAGGAAGGCGAATCCGTGACTTACGATGGCCGCCGCCTAACAGTAGTAGAAATGGACGCCCGCCGCATAGCTAAAATTCGCGTAGAGCCCATCGAGAAAGAGAGCCCCACCGCCACCGCTTCTATATCAAAAGATTGAATTACAACAAAATCAAAAGCGACTAACCCAAAATAGGTCTGTCATCCTGAGCGTAAGCGCGACTAACCCAAAATAAACCTGTCATCCTGAGCGAGCGCAGCGAGTCGAAGGACCCGCTTCTGTCTTTCTCCGTTGCAACTCAATCCGCACCGAAATACGTCTATCATCCTAATCAAGTACAAAGATGCCAGTCGTCCTGAGCGTAAGCGCGACTAACCCAAAATAAACCTGTCATCCTGAGCGAGCGCAGCGAGTCGAAGGACCTGCTTTTATCTTTTCCCGTTACAACTCAATTCGCACCAAGATGAGCGTTTAGGTTTTTACTTTCCACTCCAAAGGCCATGGATTCGGGACTTCTAATATTCGGCCGGCCCGTTCCCCTTCTATCCAGACTAGCTCCCCAGTTTGCATATCAAGATATGAGTGCGATACGCGCCATTCGGATGGGAAGAGTTTTTGGGTGCTCCAGGGGTTGCAATACAGATCGAGGGAATATGCACCGGATGACCAAACGTTCACACCGTAACCCACCAAAACTCCCGCAACGTGCTGATTGCGAGGTCCAGAAGACCCTCGCCAAAATCCATTTGCTTCATGGTATGCATCTACTTGTGACACCGTCGAGCCATGAGAGTCAAAGACATACTTCTTGCGACCATAGAGCGCTTCCAGGACATCGTCTCGATCGCAATGCCAGCCAACATGGTTGATAGCAATTATGAGAGGTAGATCAGTAACTCCGTACCACATGGCTTTCGGTTCCAATGCACCCAGCAATTCTCCCGGTGTATCAATATAACGAGCTCCGGAAGATTTTCCCCCGATTGGCCGTGCGTCTGGGTTGCCCCGGAGGCCCGGCGGTTTAGGAATCGCGTTGAAGGTTACGGTCCATCCGTCGGAGGGCCATTCAAACCTTGACGCTGAAGAATCATCCATGAAACGCGAAGATGGCCAATCTGGGTCGAGAGTTTGAAGCCACTGCTGAAGATCTCTTCGCATCTTCCCCGTCTTTGGAGATTTCTTGGGTACTCCGTCGGCATCGACAAGAAGATAGAAATTCGGACTCCTAATTCCATTGATGAGGTCATACACTTCATTCTTTATTGCGGCCTTCTTTTCCTCTTCGTCCGAGGGCAGCCCAGCCAATCGAGCCTCGACGTAAGCACTCCTTTGTCCGCCGCGCTTATCAAGGAAGTCTGGTCGAGTTGGCTTGTTCAATAAGCTCGGATGACAGGTCACGGAAAAGCCAAGTCTGAGCAGAAACTCATGCATGTAGAGTTCCCAAAATGCTCCTTGGTGCTGACGTTCTGTTTTCTCCCGAAAACGCCCGCGGATGTCGGCCTTCGCATCAAACGGCAAATTTACGAACCAGCCTTCCAAAAGCTCGCGTGCAGCAACAACCGGGGCGTCAGCACTCTTGTCCATATAGATAAACGAAGGTTCGCTGTATCGTCGGAAACCTTTGCAGTTGCGAGGGCCGGTACTAAACAAATTCTGACCGTGGTCTTTAGCTGGGTAGGTCATGCCATCAAGTCGCTCTCAGAAGAGTCTAGGGTCTGTCATCAAATTGGTAATATGCAGGATGGCATAATGCTTTTAGTTTTGCATTATGAGCTTGCATCGCTACGGATTACGGGACGACCAGTGGGAGCGTATTGAAGGACTTCTTCCA
>Ga0187847_10004452_pt1 | contig 10314 bp, 5 predicted proteins | sample June2016WEW_4_10_FD_132458 | JGI IMG/M metagenome (GOLD analysis project Ga0187847, IMG submission 132458) | Peatland microbial communities from SPRUCE experiment site at the Marcell Experimental Forest, Minnesota, USA - June2016WEW_4_10 | ecosystem: Environmental > Terrestrial > Soil > Wetlands...
ACTGCGAACGCTTGTCGCCGAGCATCGCTTTGTACTGCACGATTTTGTGATCATGCCGAATCACGTACATCTTCTGATCGAGGTTGGGGACAATATGACCATCGAAAAGGCCATGCAATACGTCAAAGGCCGGTTCTCTCATCGCCTGACCGTCGAGCTTGGCCATAAAGGCGAGGTCTGGCAAAGGGGATTCACCGAAGTGCAAGTCATGAACCGGGAAAGCTTCGAAATGCACCGCGAATATATCGCACGGAATCCAGTGAAAGAGGGATTGGCAGGACTCGCGGACGATTTCCCTTTTTGCTATCAGTACCTAGTGAAGAGGAAAGCGGAAAAGGAGTTTGGCAGGGGCTAAAGCCCTGTCACATTTTGAAATGTTTGCGGCCCGGCTGAAGCCGTGCCCTTGTTACAGGACAAAGATTCACAGGCATAGAACCCATTTACAAAGCAAGGCTCTGAGGTATACAGGATGGCAACGACAACGAATATCCCCGCACCCCGCACCACCGGCCCTAAGACGCTGGGAAAGGTCCGCCCGCACCAGACCCAGAACGAGGCTCTTCTTTTCGAGAAATCCTCGCCCGGCAAGCGTGCCTACAAGCTGCCCCCGCTCGACGTGCCCGCAGTTGATCCCGCGGGCCTGCTTGGCGATGCGCATCGCGAGATTCCCGGCATTTTGCCCGAGCTAAGCGAGATCGAGATCATTCGCCACTTCACACGTCTCTCTACATGGAACTACGCGATCGACCTCGGCATGTACCCGCTGGGCTCCTGCACGATGAAGTACAACCCCCGAGTCAATGAGCTGGTCGCTCGCATCGTGGGCCTCGCCGAAGCGCATCCCTATCGTCCCGACCACCTCGCGCAGGGCCAGCTCGATGTGATCGATCTGCTGCAGCGCTGCCTAATCGAAATCACCGGTATGGACGTGATCACCATGCAGCCGGCAGCCGGTGCCCATGGCGAATTCACGGGCATCCTTCTGGTCCGCGCCTGGCACGAGTCACAAGGCAATGCGCGCAAGAAGATCCTCATCCCTGACTCCGCGCACGGAACCAACCCTGCCACCGCGGCCATTTGCGGCTACACGGTTGAAAACCTGAAGTCCAACGCGGAAGGCGGCATCGATCTGGATGCGCTCACGCGCCAGGTTGATGAAGAGACCGCGGCGCTGATGCTCACCAACCCCTCGACGATTGGTGTCTTTGAAAGCCGGATCCACAAGATCGCAGAAATCCTTCACGCCAAAGGCGCGTTGCTTTACATGGACGGCGCCAACATGAATGCACTGGTCGGCAAAGCGCGGCCCGGGGACTTCGGCGTCGACGTGATGCACCTGAATCTGCATAAGACCTTCTCTACTCCGCACGGCGGCGGCGGTCCCGGCTCGGGACCCGTGGCTTGCAAGGCATTCCTTGAACCGTTCCTTCCCACGCCAGTCCTCGTCCAGGACGAGAACGGTGCGAAGCGCTGGGATTACAACCGGCCGCAATCGATTGGCCGTGTCCGCGCCTTCTTCGGTAACACCGGCATGTTCATCCGCGCATTGGCGTACATTCTGGCCAACGGACCTGATGGACTGCGGCAGACCACGGAAGACGCTGTCCTCAACGCCAACTACATCCGCAAGAAGCTGGAAGACGTCTACGAACTCCCCTACAAAACCCCCTCCATGCACGAAGTAGTCTTCAGCGACAAGCGCCAGGCTGCTAAGGGTGTTAAGACCGGCGACATCGCCAAGCGTCTCATCGATTACGGTTTCCATCCATATACAGTCAGCTTCCCACTGATCGTCCACGGTGCCCTGATGATTGAGCCCACTGAAAGTGAGTCATTGGAGGAGTTAGATCTTTTCATTGACGCCATGCGCAGCATAGCCAAAGAAGTGGAAGAAACCCCAGAGCTGGTAAAGACGGCCCCCCACTCGACAAGGGTCAGCCGCCTGGACGAAACCCGCGCCGCCAGAAACCCCATCCTCCGCTGGAAACCAACAAACTAAGTGCCCAAATTGCGGCTCTGCTAAAGCCGGCGAAATCCTCGCACTACCACGCTACGCTGGCTCCCCAAGCGTTTAGCCACGCGGTCTGTCTCCGCAAGCTCGTCACACGTGCACGCAATGAAACAGGCGTACAATCGTGTCGATCCCAGAGATGTAGTCCATCTTGTGCCTTCTCTCTGCCAGTTGTTTGGAGATTCGACATGCGGCTTATTCCTTCCTGCCAGCTGTTCCTTGCTTCTGCTCTGGTGACATTCTTCTCTGCTGCTACCCCGTCGGCTTGGGCCGGTCCCCCCACAACCACCACGACACTGGCCATTACTTCGGGAGGGACCGCTGTGCCGCCGGGGGGATCGGTAGTTTCTGGTAGCCAGGTCACGCTCACTGCAGCCGTTGTCTCCGGTTCCACCAAGCTGACCCTCGGGCAGGTCAACTTCTGTGACGCCTCGGTTAGCTATTGCGCTGATATTCATCTCCTTGGTATGGCCCAGCTCACCAGCGCCGGTACCGCGGTATTCAGGTTCATCCCCGGCGTCGGCACTCACAGCTACAAGGCGGTCTTCCTCGGGACCGCATCGGCCGCAGCCAGCACTTCAGGCATAATGGCGCTGTCGGTTACGGGCGGATCGCCCACATCGGCTCTTGTAGCCGAGACCGGCACGCCCGGTAACTACACGCTGACGGCCTCGGTGAGCGGCACTGGCTCCACTACCCCCACCGGAACAGTATCGTTTCTCGATCAAAATGACGGAAACGCGGTCCTCGGCACGAGGTCACTGGCTGCGGGGACGGCAGGGTTGGGCTTCATCAACTCCTCCAATCCCGCCACCGGTCTTGATTCGATTGCCGTTGCCGTGGGGGATTTCAACGGGGATGGAATCCCTGATTTGGCCGTCGAGAACCAATGGAGTATCCCGGTCACGATACTGCTCGGCAACGGGGATGGCACCTTTACCCCTTCGGCTACGTCTCCCCCGCTAACTGGCGGCGGACTTATTGACAATACCGCCTTCGGCATAGTGGTGGGTGACTTCAATGGCGACGGTATTCAGGATCTGGCGGTCGGACTTGAGAACAGCGTAGCCGTCTTGCTGGGGAATGGTGATGGAACGTTCAAAGTTTCACAGACCATATCTCAGGCAGGGGACGCCCTTGCCGTGGCGGATTTCAATGGCGATGGCAAACCCGACCTGGTTGTCGCCAACGGAAGCAGCGACACCGTCACCGTCTTTCTCGGCAACGGAGACGGCACCTTTACTGCCGTGTCAACAACGTCGCAAACGGGCAAGAATCCTGTCGCCATTGCAGTGGCAGACTTCAACGGGGATGGCATCCCCGACCTTGCCGTGGCCGACGAGGGGGCCAATCTTGTCACTGTCCTCCTGGGCAACGGGGACGGCACTTTCAACCCCACGCTTGCTAGCCCCTCCACTGGCAGTTATCCGAATGCCATTACTGCTGCCGACTTTAGCGGGAATGGGAAAGCGGATCTGGCCGTCACCAACCAGACCGGCAACACAGTTACTCTCCTCATGGGTAATGGGGACGGCACCTTTACATCCTCCACCGTGAATCTGCAGGCAAATGGCGCACCTCTCGCCATTGTCGCTGGCAACTTCAGCGGGGGCGGCATTCCCGATCTGGCTGTGGCCGAGGAAGTAAATGGCGGCAACGCCTCCGGCGCCATTGAAGTGCTGGTGGGCAATGGTGGCGGTACGTTTACGCTCACTCCAACCAAAGCGGCTACTGGCACTCAGCCCGCATCCGTGGCCGTCGCCGACTTCAACGGCGATGGCATTCCAGACCTGGCCGTGGCCAGCGTGACCCTCAACAACATCACGGCGCTGGTAACGGCCTACCAGACAGCAACAGCTTCGGCATCGGGAATCGGCGTGCAGCCCCTTGGTTCGGGCGCTCACCAGGTAGTCGCAAGTTACTCCGGAGACAGCAACTCAAAGGCCAGCACCTCCGCTTCAACCACCCTCACGGCAGCGCCGGGTACTCCGGCCGTCGTCGTCACTGCGTCGGCTAACCCGGCAACGGCGGGTACGACCGTCACTTTGACAGCAACTGTTACTGGCGGTGGACTCACACCCACTGGCACGGTCATCTTCAATGACAGCTTTGGGCAGCTGGGAAAGGGCACGCTGAACGCCAGTGGTGCTGCAACCCTTTCCAGCAGCGCATTTGCGGTTGGCTCTTATTCCATCACTGCCGTCTACTCCGGCGACGCCAATTACACAACGGCCACTTCGTCCGCCATCACTCTTACCGTCCAGGCAGCCACACAGAAAACGCCGACGGTGACTGTGCAACCGTCCTCCACCACCATTACAACAGCTCAGTCGCTGTCGGTGACGGTTACTGTCGGCGGCGGAACCGGCAATCCCACGCCTACCGGCTTTGTCACGCTCACCAGCGGCAGCTACGCCTCCGCGGCAACTGCGCTCAGCGCCGGCAGCGCAACCATCACGATTCCCGCCGGGGCGCTGGCGATGGGCCCCGGCATGCTTACCGCTAGTTACGTTGGCGACTCTAACTATGCCCCTGCAACCGGAACTGCTACCGTCACGGTTACGGGTCCCAACTTCTCCATCGCCGGAACAGCAGTTTCCGTCGCCCCCGGCGCAACCACCGGAAACACTTCCACCATCACCGTGACGCCTGCGGGAGGGTTCACAGGGACCGTCACGCTCGCGGCGGCCGTCACCTCCAATCCCACTGGCGCGACCAATTTGCCTACTTTCAGTTTCGGCACTACCAGCCCGGTTACAATCACCGGCGCGGCAGCAGGTTCAGCCACCCTCACCATCGCTACCACGGCAAGCAGTTCACCAACGTGCAGTTCGGAGAATCAGATGCCGCGCGGAATTCCGTGGTACGCCGGTGGCGGAGCGGCTCTGGCTTGCGTATTGTTTTTCAGAATCCCAGCGCGCCGCTGCAGCTGGCGGTCGCTGTTCGGCATGATGGTGCTCCTTGTAGCACTGGCGAGCGGAGTACTGGCATGCGGCGGTAGTGGCGGAACATCTTGCCCGAACGTGGTCGCTTCAGGAACGACAGCAGGAACCTACACCATCACTTTAACTGGCACTTCCGGTACGTTGACGGAGACGAGCACGGTCACGCTTACTGTACAGTAGCAATGCTTCGCCGGAAAAGCTGAAGAGAGAAAGCGCTTCGGCCTGGAGAAGATCTGAAGACTGATGGAGATCGGCGTCGCGATGGCCAGCATGTGAACTGCGATTGGGACCCCTTGTCGAGGTGTCTCGGTTCGACGGGGAGTGGATTATTCCTCGTGAATGTTATTCCGGCGCGATCCAAGGAAGATTGCGCTAAAGATGTTTCGAAGGCGCTTACGGACCAGGAAACCGATGCCTGCTAAGGTCGTACTGATGACCTGAAACGCTAGCAGTCCGCTTCCAGGGTCAACGTATCCGTATGCAGGCTTAGCAAGAGCGCAAAGTACCACCACTAGCAGAAGGATATCGAATGAGAGAACCGAAATGGCATGAAGTTGCCGCAACTGACTGCCTCTCTTTCTAGAGCTAATCGATAGTCAATCTTGCATTTCACTGATTCATTTGGCCTGCCGTTTATTTACTGACCAAGTTTGTTCGACGTAATGCATGACCAGAGAGTTTACGCATTTGAAACGTTCGCTCTCAAATTGCGGGACTTCCACCCGTCCTCCGCGGGGTAGTTGGCTGTTCATTTTTCACGATGCAACCTTCGCGCAAACCCCGGTTCGTAGCGAATGTTGCTGGCATTCTTGACTCCTTTTCCTGTTTTTCCTACTTATCCGATCTTTTCCCGAACCCGCCATACGGCCTAAACTTTTCTGATATGGCCACCATCCCCGATCTGGCATTCGACGCCGGAATGCCCGCGAACGCCGACGCCGAAAGAACCATCCTTGGCGCCATCCTGCTCGACAATACCGCTCATGCGGAGGCTGCCGAAAAGCTCAAGTCCGACGATTTTTCTCTCGACTCGCATCGCCGTATCTTCCAGCGCATGAGCGAGTTGATGGATGTTCAGCGCGCCGTCGACATTGTCACGTTGGCTAACGAGCTCTCGCGGAGCAAGGAGATCGAAGCCATAGGCGGAGTCGCTTACCTGGCCTCGCTTACGGAGGGTCTGCCACGCCGACCGGTGATCGAGGAGTACATCCGCATCGTCAAGGACAAGAGCCTGCTGCGCAAGCTGATGGGCATCTGTTCCATGGCCATCGCCCGCGCTGCCGATCAGTCTGAAAACGCGATCGATGTCCTCGGCCTGGCCGAAGCTGAGCTGATGAAGGTCACCGAGGAGGGCATCAACGACGGCTTCCAATCGCTCGACCAGATTGTGCAGCACTCCTTCGGGACCATCGACAATCTGTACAAGCAAAGCCGTGAAGTCACCGGCTTGGCTACTGATTTTATAGAATTTGACCGGCTTACCAGCGGCCTTCAGAAAGGCGAACTGATTATCATCGCGGCCCGACCGTCCATGGGGAAAACGGCTCTGGCGATCAACATTGCCCAGAACGCGGCCATTAACCACCAGGCTACCGTTGCCATTTTCAGTCTGGAAATGAGCAAGGAGTCGCTGCTGCGACGCATGCTGGCCTCCCAGGCCTGGGTCGATCAGCAATTGATTCAAAAAGGCTTTCTGGGCAAGGAAGCGCACGCAAAGCTGCAGACAGCATTGGGTGAACTGGTCGAGTCGCACATGTTCATCGACGACACTGCGGGCATTTCGCTGTCCGAGATGCGCGCCAAGGCCCGGCGCCTCAAGCACAAACAGAACGGTCTGGACCTGATTGTGGTGGACTACCTGCAGCTGATGTCGGCCACGGTTCCATCTTCAGGCAAGAAGAATTACGAGAACCGCACTCAGGAAGTCTCGGCCATCTCCCGCGGTCTCAAGGCGCTGGCCAAGGAGCTTGACGTTCCCGTGGTTGCTCTCTCTCAGCTATCCCGTGCCAGCGAGCGGCGCGGCGACGATAAAAGGCCCTTGCTCAGCGATTTGCGCGAATCTGGATCGATTGAGCAGGACGCCGATGTGGTTGCCTTCATCCATCGCGAAGCCTATTACAACCGCACCGAGGAACTCTCCGATGCCGAGAAAGCCAAAGCGGAGATTATCATCGCCAAGCAGCGCAACGGCCCTACCGACACCGTCTTCCTGAATTGGGTAGCCAAGTTTACCCGTTTCGATAACCCGGACACGACTCACGAAGCCTGACGACGTGGATCTTTCAGCTATCAAGCGCGCGGTCTGGTCTGCGACCTGTCCTCTCGAATCTGTCATCTAGGGCTCATTCACAATCAGTGCGACGCGCCCGGTAATCAGGTCGCTGGGAGACTCGTTTGTGCCGATCTCGATCAAGTCGATCGGGAAAGCGATGCTTTGTGGCCGCAACACAAGTCTGCCGGAGAGAAAATCCACGTAGCGCAGTGTCAAGTGTGCGCCGTGTCGAACGGCGTACAGGTTGGGCCTGTTGGGGCGGCAGGGCAACAGCGAGGTGTAATGGCGGTCCAGCAGGACGATCGCATCGGAGAATATCAGTGGCTCCATGGGGAGCGCATCAGCCGACGGGACGCGCACTGCAACAAAGCGCTGCCAGCTTTTGCGAGGGCCGAAGCCCCGGGTTCGATTCGTCTCAAGGATGCCCGCAGGGAGTTGCAGCATGGCCTGAGCCGCCGAGGGGCGGATGACCGGCTCAAACAGCGCCGTGGCGTGAGAGACAATCGGCACTGAGCCGCCCGGCTCATCTTCTCCAGCCTGCTTTTGTCCCCCTCCCAGGTAGTGTGCCGGCAACAGATCCCACGCCGCCAAATGCTGTGCGGAGAGAATGCGGTCCATCGCTTCGAGTGAAAGCTGGCGCTTGCTGTGGAGAAAATTCGAAAGGTGAGCCTGGCCAAAGCCGGTCTGCCGAGCCAAGAGGGAGACACTGACTGTCCCCCGCTGTATTCGGCGCAGCAGTTCCAGGCGGAGGCGGTCATGCATCTGGGTAAAGTTCATCTGTGGAAAATTTGCCACCAGCAATACGGACGAAGTGTCTCTGTTCTCTTTTAGCAATGCTCCATGTCTGATTTCCCTTTATTTTCAGCGTCGGCTCACTCATTTGAAAGTGTTAGAGGGTAGAACCTTTGTGGGAGATTGACTCTGGGGACACAAATTCCTAGATTGGCTCTACTAATCCCGTACTGGTTTGTGGGAATCTTTTTGGGAAACGCTCATTGACGAACGCCCGAGCGGGTCGAATAAGTGCCCTCCTTGTCTGAGAATGAACAGGCTCCGGAAGAGCGTAGTTCTATACGGCCATTCCATATCTCCGCCCACGAGACGCTCAGCAGAAGCGTCTGGGCAGGCCTGAACGGAACTTCCAGGAACTGCGCACTATGAGCAAGTCAAAAAGCAAGAGAGCACAGGCGGTACTCCCTCATCAGGGCATGAGAACCCTGAGTTGCCATGCCTGGTTTTCTTCACCCCGCGGAAATGACATCAACAAGAAGAACCGTCGGGAACAGGCTCACTTACGGAGAATCAGTCATGGAATTATGCGTTCAATTGAAGGTTTGTGAAGGATGCGGCTGTCTTTGGTATCGTGCCCAAAACATTGGAAGCGTCTATTGCTTGAAATGTGAGGAAAAGCTGAAGGAGTTTCCATCGCCAGAGAGCAGAAAAAGACGTGGACGTCCAACCGGCAGGCAACTCGTCAAGCTCTGCGCGGTGGCTGCGGAAACGGGAGGTGCGCAATGAGTGCAGCAATCCAGTTGGCCGCGTATCGCGGAGCAGGCGTCGCAAAAGCAGCACGGCAGGAAGACAGAGAGGAGTGCGACCAGAAACCGGCGGCAAAGACAGAAGTAAAGCCGATGGTCGGTACACCTGTCGCCGGCCCGGTGATCAGCCTGGCCTTCTACAGAAAGCATACAGAGAAGATTTTGCGGCGCTATCTGTATGCCTCGATGCAGGTGGGCAGGGCGCCATCGATCCTGGGCGACTCCGTTGGGCGCGGGTGGTGCTCCAGCCGACCTATTCGCACCTTTGAAGATGCGGTAATCTTTGTTCTCGACGTGGAAAGGTGCCTGAGCCAGCTTGGATCGCTGGATCGCCAGATACTGAGCCGGATTGTGTTGCAGGAGTATACGCAGGCGGAGACAGCTACCTTGTTGGGTATGGGGGTGCGAACTGTCTCCTACAAACTCCCCGAAGCCATCGATCGATTGACAGAGAAACTGCTGGACTCTGGCCTACTGGTGTTACCGCAATAATGCAGAGTAAGTGCGAAGAAGCGAAGGGGAGGATCAACCGATCTCTCCCCTTCGTTGTCTGTTACCCGCCAATATTAGTTAGAACTTGCGCGACCACTCACGCGGCCAGCGCTCCACAATGACTTTCTTGTCCGTGAAGAACTCAACCGCATCGCGGCCCTGCGCATGCATCACGCCGAAGAAGCTTCCCTTCCAGCCGGAGAACGGAAAGTAGGCCATAGGCGCGGGAACGCCGATGTTCACGCCCACATTGCCCGTGGAAACTGAGTTACGAAATTTGCGTGCAGCCGCGCCGGAAGAGGTGAAGATGGAGCTGGCGTTTCCGTAGGCGGAGCGCTCGATAAGCTGGATAGCTTCTTCTACCGAGTTCGCGTGAACCACTGACAGCACGGGGCCGAAGATTTCGGTTTCCATCAGCGAGCTGGTTGCGGGCAGGCCGTCGAGCACGGTGGGGCCGACAAATGATCCGGCGGTCTTCAGTCCACGGCCATCCACCGTAGTCTGTGCTCCATCGCTGGCACCCTTGCCGATCAGCGAGACTACGCGTTCGCGGCTTGCCTGCGTGATTACCGGGCCCATCTGAGTGGTTGCGTCGAGACCGTTGCCCACTTTGAGCGCGGCTGCGGCTGCGGAGATGGATTCGCCGAACCAGTCCTTGGCCGCGCCGATGGTGACTGTGACACTGACCGCAAGGCAGCGCTGGCCCGCGCAGCCAAAGGCCGAGTCAGCGATGATTTTTGTTGTGGTCTCCTGATCTGCATCGGGAAGCACAACCACATGATTCTTGGCTCCGCCCTGGCACTGCACGCGCTTTCCGCTTGCCGACCCACGTGAATAGACGTATTGGGCCACGGGCGTGGAACCGACAAAGCTGACCGCACGCACCAGCGGATGGTCAAGAATCGCGTCCACCGCCGGCTTGCCGCCCTGCACCAGGTTGACCACTCCAGCGGGCAGACCGGTTTGCTGAATCAACTCAACAAGGCGCGCCATGGCAAACGGCACGCGGTCGCTTGGCTTCAGCACAAGAGTGTTCCCGGTTGCAATGGCGTAAGG
>Ga0187847_10004456_pt1 | contig 10307 bp, 8 predicted proteins | sample June2016WEW_4_10_FD_132458 | JGI IMG/M metagenome (GOLD analysis project Ga0187847, IMG submission 132458) | Peatland microbial communities from SPRUCE experiment site at the Marcell Experimental Forest, Minnesota, USA - June2016WEW_4_10 | ecosystem: Environmental > Terrestrial > Soil > Wetlands...
GAGGCGATTTGAGTTGCGCAGCCCGGCGATGCCAGCCTGGATCACCAGATAGATCGTGGATCCGTCTTTGAACAGGCTCGTCCCCATCAAATCCAGTCTGGACCCCATATCGATGACCACATTCTCGAAGTCCTGCCGCGCAACCGCGATCAGCTTGTCTATGGATTCGTTCGAGGCCGGATACTGGGGAAACTTGCCGGGGGCCGCGAGCACGGAAACTCCCGAACTGTGCTTGACCAGCAGCTTGGAGAGAAAACTCGAATCCAGGCGGCTGGTATTCTGAAGCGCGTTGATGGCCGAGTATTCGGCCACCACTCCGAGGTTGAGCGCGGCGTCTCCCAGCGGCAGATCGAGATCGATCAGCAAAGTGCTCTGGCTGGTCTCCTGCGCCAGCGATACGGCAAAATTGCAGGCCAGAGTCGTCACGCCGTCCCCGCCCTTGGCGCCCAGAAACACCAGCAGCCGGCCACCTGCCTTCTTTGGTGTGCGTGGTGCCGGACGCCGGGCCGATGCCCGCACCAGCGCCTCGGCCATGGTGTTTTGCGCAAAAGGCAAGGTGAGGAACTCGCGAGCACCTGCCCGCATGCAGCGAACCAGCAACTCCGAATCGGCCTTGACCGAATAGACCATCACCGTCGAAGCGCCGTTGGCGCAGATGCTCTCCACCAGCTCCAGAGCGTACTCGGGGTGGGTGTCGAGGTCGATGATGATGACGTCGTAGTGCTGTTCCAGCAGCCGGGGCACATCGTCGAGACTGGGAGGATAGGAAGAAAACTCGCGGATATCGCCGCCCTGGCAATTTGTCAGAGCGCTTACTGCCGCCTTGCGGCGATCCTCATCCGGCCCGATCAGGGCAATCGACAGAACGTCGGTGCCGATGGAATCCGGATACTGCTCATCGAGATACGGTGAAGATTCTGAGTTCATTGGATTGCTGCCCCCTGCCGCGTGCAACTTTCCCTGTTGGTCATCTGAAGCTCGAAAGGTCGACTGCCAGTTGGACATGATGATACTCCGTTTCTTCAACGCGTGAAGAATGACATGAGCGTTCCGATGGCGATGGCCGGAGCGTAAGGCATCTTGCGCTTCCGCGGATTAGCCAGAACCAACTCCGGATCGCCTCGCATTCCGCGCCGCTTCCAACCGAATAGGAGATCGCCCGTGCCCGTGAAAAGCTCTCTGAAAAACCCGCCAAAGGCGGCCCAGCTCAAAACCATGACTCCACCGGCCAGACTGGTGAAGAACACAGCCCAGAACAACTGTATCGGGCCTACCCAAGCCCCGATCGCGGCGCACAGCTTCACGTCCCCCGCGCCGGTCCAGCCCAGCAAAAAAGGCAAGCCGAAGATGAGCAGGCCGAGTCCCACGCCGGCCAGGCTTTGCCCAAGCCCGTGCCAACTGAAACCACGCCCGTTGCCCTGCCAAACGCCTCGGCCGATGCCGTCCCAGTCATGGCGCCAAGGGGAAACCATCATCCCCGCAAGCAAAAAAGGAAGAACCAGCCAATTGGGGATGCGCCGACTGCGCAAATCTGTGACGGTTGCCACGACGACGACGATCAGTGTTGGCCACCAGGCTAACCAGTGTTGCATATCCGGCGCTCCTTCCCCTCCCAGGTCTTCAGGGAGAACTACACCTCCGCTGTTGCCCAATCCATATAGCAATTATGTGGCCAAATTAAAAAACGTCCAAAACTGCCTGAATTTAGAATAGTTAACGAGCTTTGCACCGGTTGGTGTACACGGATGTTTACGGAGAGGCGCGCGGGAGTGAAGCGAGACGTTTACACAGCCTGCCAGTGTTGTCTGCGCATAGCGCGAGAGAGCCTGCTACCGCTCCGTCAGAGGGTACCTAAAGAATAAGTAACTGCGCTAATGATTACTATCGAAATAGATATGATACACTTGTAGGGCATCGCGCATGTTTCTATCGGGTCAATCTGGTAATGCACAACCACCGCATTGTCCTTCCATTGAAAGAGAGTATGCATACCTAAACAGCTACTAAATAAAGAGATGGATCAAATGCCAATGCGGCGAGAAGGCGATCCTAGATCGATTACCCTTCCGTCCCCCGGCCTTCCTGAACTCGGACCGCTAAATCAGTTTAATTTTGAAAAAATTACCTGAGTAATCTAGACACGACATTCACTGCTCGTTAATATAGCACCTCATAGTCGAGAATTGGCGATAGAGCCTTTGGAAGCATGTTGTCGGCGGGGCGTAAGCAGAGTGGCACGGTTCCGGGACAAGGCAGCCACGAGCTTTTTTGCTTCGGATTCAGAATCATGAACGGTGCCATACCGCCTCTTCCCCAAAAAGCGGTACGGCAGCAATGAGAGTGAGAGAGCGGATCGAGCGATGATCAAGATCGGGCTGTACTCGGAAGACCGGACGCTCCACACCCTTCTTTCCTCTGCCCTCGGGAGGGAATTTGAGGTTCTCCTGCAGGTGGACGAAGATGGCATGAATCTGCTCCGCGCAGCCGGGGATTGCGATGTGATGATCCTCGACCTTCATTCGAATCAAAGCTCGTTGCAGGAGCGCTTAGAGTGTACCCAGCGCCTGATTGCGACCAAAGTTCCCGCCGTGATCATGGCCGACGATGTCCTTCGCTCGACCGCCTTTGAACTGGTTCGGACGGGAGCTTTTGGCTACTGCCGCAGGCCGCCTTCGATTCGGGATCTCAAGACCATGCTCAGCCGGGCCTATGAGGACTCCTCGCTCAGGCAGCAGTTGCAGACCGTGCAGCAGCGGCTTGAGGTGCCCGCAAGTTGCGACCGGCTGATTGGATCGAGCCCGCAGATGCAGCGGGTTTACCAACTCGTGCATCGCGTGACCAACCTCAATGCCACCGTGCTCGTCACCGGCGAGAGCGGAACCGGCAAAGAGTTGATCGCCCGCGCTATCCATAATCTGGGCTCCCGCGCGCGCCGTCCGTTTGTGGCTGTTTCCTGCGGCGCGATTCCCGAAACTCTGATTGAGGCCGAGTTGTTCGGCCATGAAAAGGGCGCCTTCACAGGAACGGTAGCCGCGCGCGAAGGCTACTTCGAGCAGGCGGCAGACGGCACTCTCTTCCTCGATGAGATCGGCGATCTGAGTTTGTTCACGCAGGTCAAGCTGCTGCGCGTCCTGCAACAGATGGAATTTTGCCGCTTGGGCAGCAGTAAGCTCATTCCCTTGCAGGCGCGCCTGATCTTCGCCACCCACCAGGACTTGACCAAGCTGGTGGCCGAAGGAAAATTCCGCCAGGATCTCTTCTATCGCATTAACGTGATGCGCATAGAGTCGCCGCCCCTCCAGGAGCATCCGGAAGACATTCCCCGGATTGCACGGCATTTTCTGCGTCACTACGCGCAACTGTTTCAAAAGCCGATGGAGGAGATTGAGCCCGATGCGATAGCCCTGCTCCAGAGCCACCGCTGGCCCGGCAATGTGCGCGAACTTGAGAACGTTATGCAGCGGGCCATTATCCTTGCGCCGGAAAAGATTGTTCGCGCCGAGGATCTGAGCATCAGCATCGAGGATGTCGAGGTCGACATCGGCGATATCGCCGACGCCGACGTTGTCGATATCGGCGATTACCACCCCGCCGGCTCCTTTGAACGGCAGCTTCGCGACTACAAGATCAAACTGGCCGTAACCGCTGTTCGAGAGAACAATGGAAACAAGACCCTGGCTGCCCGCAGCCTGTGCATCTCGCGGGCCTATTTGCATCGCCTGATCAGGCTGGCCGAGCCCGACTCGGTCTTTGAGCAGGGCCTCCGCGATGTTGAGACTGCTTGAGCGCGGCAGTTCCGGTTACCGGCAAGATCGGTAATTCCGAGTTCCTTCGAATTGCAATTTAGGTATGCGAGTTGTATTCCGGCGGCCCGGCCATGACCAGGCCGCTGTTCTGCCGTCCATGAATATACCAGCAGCACCAGTTCGTCTCATGCACTTGATCGTCGGCGTATGCAATCAGATCCCTATAAACGACTCTTCCGTACAGAAAGAGCTTTTCTTCCCAGGTTTCGATGCGTTTGAATCTCTCCTCCGAGTCGCATAGCCCCTTCACATCGTCTCGGCAAAATGGCTCGATGGCCGCAAATTCACCTGGAAGAAGAATTATTGGGACCAGCGGGGCGTCCGCCTTCTCACTCTTGTATTCAGGGATGCGGGGAAGATGCATCTCGTCGATGGCAATCCTGGTTCGCTTCTCGGTGGCGATGATTCGGGCGGGAGTGCGGCCGCGGTTCGTAGCCATAACGGTAAAACTGTTTTCCATGCTCCGCGAAGGCTCGACCGAGATCAGTATCCAGGGTCTTTCTGCGTGGATGATTGCTTGGGCATTCAACAATGCGGCTTGAGCGCTGGCAGTGGCGGCCTCGGCGGCGGCCTCCGCGTATCCTGTTTGACGTTCGATTTTTTTCAGCAGCGAGTAGGCCATCATGATGCCGGCGTATCCCAACAGGGCGAGTACCACATTGGCGGCCCAGGTGATTCGCTCCGGCCAAGTCCAGGGCGCAGGCGCGGGGGGAGACGGATTGGCGACGGTGATATGTGGCGGCTGGTAATCGTGGGCTACGCTTTCGCTATCGGTCCCCGGCGTTGGACTGGAAGCATCTTGCGGGTTGGCTTTGGAAAAAACCGGAGGAGGCGCAGTTTGCCGTTTAACGCCGGAAGAATCGTTTGTCTTGGCAACGGCAGCCACAGGCGCCTGAAGGATGGCCAAAAGCACCACGATCGTCGCCAATCCCTTGAAGACCATGGGGCAAATGTATCACACGACACATTGAGGCTCCCATGGCCGTCGATAAGAGCCCGCGCAAGCGCATCGACAACCAGCGAGGGGGCGGCGTCTGGCTACTTCTCCACCTCTACCCCTCGCCAGAAAGCCACGCAACCCTTGATCTTGCGCGCCACCGGCTTGGGGTCGGGATAGTACCAGGCCGCGTCCGGGTTATCCTGCCCGTCGATCAGCAGGTTCATATAGCGAGCCTGACCCTTCACCGGATCCAGCGAGGTGGTGCTGCTGGGGCGAAAATACTCGCGCTTGAGACTGGACTCGGGAAAATAGACGTTCCCCTCCACCGTCTCCGTCGTCTCGCTTTCGGCAACGACTTTGCCGTTCCAGATTGCTCGTGCCATGGGCTCTTCCGGTCCAATCCGCGTTCAGCCCGAAAATCTCAAGTCGGCCGGGGGGGGAGGCCAGAGAGGGCTGACGGATACGACACTACCAAAGATTCGCCTGCGTGGCGAGGCCCGTTGTGGTTCGGCAGGTCCGGAAGTCCTACTTCGCTTCCGCGATCGAGTCGATGTGAACGCTCATCTTGGCCGCATCCGCAGTGGCCGTGACCGTCACATGGTCGCCGTAAAAAGCCTTCACCGCGTCCGGGTTGTCAATCGCCCAAACCGCCTTCTTGTCCTCGTCCACGAAAACCGGGGCCATGCCGCCCGCGATGCATTTCTTCACGCACTCGGAACCCGAGCCGGCGTGCTTGGCGCCGCACATCGAGTCGGAAATCCAGCCGTTGATCTTGGCAGAGCCGGCGGCATGGGCCGCAATCGCTGTCAAGGCAAATACCGCTGCCATCAGGGCTACGAAACGCTTCATAGGAACCTCCAGGGGAATTGTGAGTTCGCAAACATTTATCATCATGCTCCCGCCAACCGGATTCGACAAGATGTTTTTGTTCAGGGCTGCGGGGGATAAGAGTATTGGCCATGCGCCTCTTGCCGGGCGGGCAGGCTGTTGCGCCGCGCTTCCACGTTCTTAAGCACAGCCTCGTAGCGCTGCGCCGCGGCTGAAAAGCGGTTCACCAGTTCGGCGGTCTTTGACAAGAAACCCGGATTCTTCTCACGAATGTCGTCCAGAATCGGCGCAAACTTGGCCAGCAGGAAGAACCCCTCGGCGTTGCAATCCACAAACAACTCTGCCGAAACCGCCCCGTGCAGCACCATTGCCGCCGCCATCTCCCAGTAGGTGAGTACCTGGCGCAGCCAGGCGTTGTGCGGATCGGTGGGGTTCGCGGCGACCGCAAAAAACTCATCGGCCGTCGCCGGCCAGAACTCGCCCGTGATCCACGCGCGCGCCTGGCGCATCACCGCTTCGGTGCGCAATTGATAGAGTCCGAGAATAATCTGGGCATCGGCAGGGGTCGCAAGCATCCGTTCCATCAGTGAGTCTCTCCGCTGACTCATACTAACGGATTCGGCTGGAAGATGCTGCTAGGCCGATTAAGCCGCGTTGGTCTTGACCGGCTTCGCGGGAGTCCGCTTCCCGCCAGTCGCCGCGCCCGCCGCCAGCTCCGCATCTGTGTGGTACCGGTCCGACCCATCCAACTCGCCGGATTCAAGGCGCCGGGAGACCTCGGCTATGCCACTTTCGACAGCATCAAAGATTTCCTGAACGGTCATTTCGCCAATTCTCTTTGTGCTCATCGGTCTCCTCACACAGGCTGCAACCTCTTCCTGCCGCCCTTCTTCTCGCCGCTCTTCTCCGCCACCGGCCCATGCGTCTCCGCCGTCGGCAGCGGCGGCGCGTCGCCGATCCGCTTCGAGTAGCCGCACGTCCCGGCGCTCTCCGCCGGCACAACTCCCTTCGCAACACTCTTGGCAGCCCGCTTCTTCGGCGCAACCTCTTCCTCGGCTGCCCTCTTCTTGTTCGGACACTCCAGGAAAATCCCCGAGCGCAGCGTCTTCTCCACCAGATACGGGCTGCCGCACTCCGGGCACTTCTCCGCCACCGGCTTCAAATTCGACGTGAAGTCGCACTTCGGGTAATTGGTACAGCCCCAGAAGATGTTCCCCCTGCGCGCCTTGCGCTCGGCCAGATCGCCCACGCCGCACTTGGGGCACTTCAAGCCTTCAATGATGTTCTGCTTCACGTACTTGCACTTGGGATACCCGGAGCAGGAGACAAACTCGCCATAACTTCCCTGGCGCAGCACCAGCGGCTTGCCGCACAGTGGGCAGTCTTCGCCCGTGGGCTTCGGAGCGGCCACCTTCTGCTGCTGCTTGCTGCTCAGCTTGCGGAAGGTCTTGCAAGGCGGATCCTCATTGAACCCAGGACATGACATGAACATCCCGAACGGCCCGCGCCGCAGCACCATCACCCGCCCGCAGTTATCGCAGTACTCTTCCTGCTCGCCCGCCTCCTGCGCCTCGGGCGTGTTCATGTCCGGCTTGCCCGCGGTGTTCTCCTTGGTGAAAGTGCAGCTCGACTTATCCTTCTTGTTATAGGCCGAACAGGCAAAGAAGCTGCCAAATTTGCCCCACTTGAGCAATAAAGGCGACCCGCACAGGTCGCACTTCTCGTTTGTCTTCTTCTCCATGCGCTTGATGTCTTCCATCTTCACGCCGGCGTCCTTCAACTCCTCCACAAAGTAGTCGTAGAAGCCGTTCAGCAGCGTGGTCCACTTTTCCGTGCCCTCTTCGATCTCGTCCAGCTCCTCTTCCAGGCGCGCCGTGTAGGCCACATCGAAGATGTACGGAAAGTTCTCCACCAGCAGGTCGCAGACCACCATCCCGATCTCAGTGGGATAAAACCGCCCGCTGATCTTGCTCACATATTCGCGGTCCTGAATCGTATTGATGATCGATGCGTAAGTCGAGGGACGCCCAATGCCGCGCTCTTCCAGCACCTTCACCAGCGAAGCTTCGTTGTAACGCGGGGGCGGCTGCGTAAAGTGCTGCTCATCTTCGAGCTTATCCAGCTCCAGCCGCTTCACATTGTCCAGATTCGGCAGCTTATTCGCGGCCTCGTCCTCTTCGTCCTTCTCGGCAACCTCATAGACCTTCAGGAATCCATCGAAGCGCACCACCGATCCGCTCAGGCGAAAATCGTAAGTCTTGCCGGTCGCCGCCGATACCGCGGCAATCTTCGCCGTGGTCACGTCAAAGACCGCCGGCGTCATCTGCGAAGCCACAAACCGCTGCCAAATGAGCCGGTAGACCTTCAGTTGCTCCTCGGTCAAATAGCGCGCAATCGACTCCGGCGTCCGCGAAGCATCGGTGGGCCGAATCGCTTCGTGCGCGTCTTGCGCGGCCTTCTTGCCCTTATAAAAATTCGCAGTCGCGGGCAGATATTGCGCGCCTAACTGCTTCGCGATCCACTCCCGCGCCCCGGCAATCGCCTCCGGCGCCACGCGCGGAGAGTCCGTTCTCATGTAGGTGATCAAGCCGACGGTGCCCTCGGCGCCCACGTCTATTCCTTCATATAACCGCTGCGCCACGCCCATCGTCCTGCGCACATTGAATCCCAGCTTGCTCGCCGCATCGCGCTGCAACTGGCTGGTGATGAACGGCGCCAGCGGCTTCCTCTGCTTCTCCGTGGACTGCACTGAAACCAGCGACCACTTGGCTGTCTGCAGCGCCGCGACCACCGCCTTCATCGACCTCTCATCCGGCAGCGCATTCGAGATGAACTGCTCTTTGCCGTCTTTGTCCTGGCCGTTCGCGACGCGCGCCGGCTCGCCATCGATGCCCACAAAGCGGGCCTTGAGCTTGGTCTCCGCCTGCTTCTCCGGATAGAGTACGGCATCCAGCGTCCAATACTCGACCGGCCCAAACGCCCCAATCTCCCGCTCCCGCTCGACGATCAGCCGCACGGCTACCGTCTGCACGCGGCCCGCCGAGAGCCCCCTCCGCACCTTGTCCCACAAGAGCGGCGAAATCTGGTAGCCCACTAGACGATCTAAAATGCGCCGCGTCTGCTGTGAGTCCACCAGGTTTTGATCCAGATCCCGCGCATGCTTGAAAGCCTCCTGCACGGCCTTCTTCGTGATCTCGTTGAAGGTCACACGGTGAATCTTCTTTCTCTCCTTGGCCGTGGCGCCCAGCTGCAAAGCGAGATGGTAGGCAATCGCCTCGCCCTCGCGGTCCGGGTCAGGCGCAAGATAGATTTCGTCCGCCTTGGCTGCGGCCCGCTTCAGCGCTGCCACAACCTTCTCCTTGCCCGGAGACACAATCAGCGTCGGCTCGAAGGTACGCTTCTCGAGCTCCACGCCAATCTCGTTCTTCGGCAGGTCCATGATGTGCCCGACCGATGCCAGCACCTCGAAGCCCGCGCCCAGATATTTCTCAATCGTCTTGGCCTTGGCGGGCGACTCGACGATCACCAGTGATTTGCTCATTGCCATCCTTGATTCCAAGTACACTCTACCGTGTCCGCCCGGTCGGACTCGCAAACGGGACTTTATGTTGTCATTGAGGACAGGCCAAATCCCGCCCTCGCGCCCGGCTGCTTTCCCCATCCCGGAAAATCAACCGCAAAAGTTGGACGCTACCACGGAACACCGTTCCATTTCCACTCGCAGCAGCTCTTCCTGCCGCTTTTCGCCCCATTTTCCGGCAAAAGAAAGACCCTCAATGCGGCTGAATAAATCTCCGCAAAGCCCCGCTATTCATCCATTTCCATAGGAAAGAAAGGCCGGATGCTCCAACCTCTTTTACATTCTTCGCGAAAGGAACTTGCTTCCACACTTCTCAGACCGGAAGCCATCCGCTGTAAGCTGGGCTCCCTTGGCCTGAAATCTGAGACCCAGGAGGCAATCACCCTCAACCCGCCGCCTATTCCCTAATCCCTATTCCCTGCCTTTACCCCATCGTCCTTACATAATTCTTCCCTGGCAACTGCCGGATGCGCCCCGTGATCTCCAGCTCAAACAGCGCCATAAAGACCTCCGAAGAGGTCAATTGCGTCTCCAGCAGCTCGAGTATCTCGTCGATTTGCAGGCTGTCGTCGCTGCGCAGAACCTCCAGCACCATGGCCTCCTCGGGCCGCAGAACCGGGTCAGGCAATAGAGATGCGGTCGTCGCCGATTTGGATTCAACCGGCGCGTACGACTCCAGCTCCAGCCGCACCTGCGAGGGCAAATCCTCCCACACATCCTCCCAGGTAGCCACCAGCTTGGCTCCCTGCTTAATCAGCGTGTTAGGTGTCCACGAGCCCTTGCTGGTCACGTTGCCGGGCACGGCGTAGAGGTCGCGATTCTGCTCGGCGGCGCAGCGCGCGGTCACCCGCGTGCCCGAGTTCTCAGCCGCCTCCACCACCAGCACCGCAACGCTCAGCCCGCTCAAGATCCGGTTGCGGCGCGGAAAGTTCTGCGGCGCGGGAAAGGTTCCCATGGGCAGCTCGCTCACAATCGCTCCGCCGGTTGCCAGAATCTCCTCGGCCAGCTTCTTGTTCTCTTTTGGATAAACAACGTCGATGCCCGTGCCCCAGACGGCCACGGTGGGCATCCGCGCCGCCAGCGCACCCCGGTGCGCGCAACTGTCAATGCCCCGCGCCATGCCAGAGATAATCAGCAGCCGCCGCACCGCCAA
>Ga0187847_10004457_pt1 | contig 10306 bp, 10 predicted proteins | sample June2016WEW_4_10_FD_132458 | JGI IMG/M metagenome (GOLD analysis project Ga0187847, IMG submission 132458) | Peatland microbial communities from SPRUCE experiment site at the Marcell Experimental Forest, Minnesota, USA - June2016WEW_4_10 | ecosystem: Environmental > Terrestrial > Soil >...
ATCGCCCTGCTTCCGGGCCAGACAGAGCCGGAGGAATTCGTCACTCTGGTTCATGAAACGGCGCATGAACTCTTGCACAAGGCCGAGCGTCGCACCTTCACGACGGCAACCGTGCGCGAAACGGAAGCCGAGGCCGTGGCCTTCATCGTTGGTCAGGCAATCGGCCTTGAGATGGGCAACGCTTCGAGCGATTACATCCAGATGTACAACGGCAACGCAGCATTGCTGACCGAAAGCCTTGAGGTTATCCAGCGCACATCAGCCCTGATTCTGGCCGCTATCCGCGAGGAAGAAATCGCGGAGACGGCCACGGAGCCGGAGCAGTTCGCAGCGGCCAGCTAACGCACACACCCTGAGCGGGCGCGCTTGGGAGTGTGCCCGCTTGCGCCCTCACGCAAGATTCAACCGGAACAGGAGATTCCTAATGACTACTACAGTGCAAACGCAGTCCGAGTACCGCGACCTGCCGCTCGATTGGCTGGTCGTATCCCCCACCAACCCCCGCAAGACATTCGATGAAGATGCGATGCAGGAACTCGCCGCCAGCATCCGTGAAAACGGCGTATTGCAGCCTTTGTTGGTTCGGCCCCGCGCGGAGCGGAGTTTTGAGATTGTTTTCGGAGAACGCCGGTATCGTGGCGCGGCGATGGCCGAGCGAGAAACCGTGCCGGTATGTATTCGCGAAATGACCGACGCTCAGGTGTTGGAGGCGCAACTCATCGAAAACCTCCAGAGACAGGACGTGCATCCGCTCCACGAGGCACATGGCTTCGCCGCGCTCTTGCGCCTTGAGGAGCCGAAGTATTCCGTCGAACTCATCGCGGCCAAGTGTGGCAAGAGCGCCGGGTATGTGACATCCCGGCTTCGCTTGACCGAGCTTGCCCCCGCAGCGGTTGAAGCCTTCACCAAGGACGAGATCGGTTTGGGCCATGCGCTGCTACTGGCAAAATTGCAGCCGGAGCAGCAGGAGGAAGCGTTGACCGCTTGCTGGCAGGAGAGCTATACAGGCGGCAGCAAGGCGAAGCGCATCCTGCTGCCCGTTCGCCATCTGCGCGAATGGATCGAGCACAACATCCTCTTGGAACTCGCCACCGCGCCCTTCTCGAAAGAGGATGGAACACTTGTGCCCGAGGCGGGTTCCTGCCATGATTGCCCGAAACGCACCGGACACAACACGCTGCTCTTCGAGGGCATCGCGGCGCAGCACGATTCGTGCTCCGATCCGGGCTGCTATGCCACCAAGGTGGACGCGCATGTGAAGCGGACGGTCGCGGCGAAACCCAAACTGGTACAGATCACGACCGCCTACGGCAAACCCGTCGAAGGCAGCGCAGTTGTACCCCGCAACCAGTATGTCGAAATCCGGGAGGAGAAGCCCAAGAACAAATACCAGCAGGACGCGCCGGAATACAAGACATGCAAGTACACAACCGAGGCCATCGTTGCGGATGGGACGGACAAAGGCGAACTCCGCAAGGTGTGCGCCAATCCCGATTGCCCGGTGCATCACCCCAAGAAGCAGCAGCGGCGCACCAATCCAGATGCCGCGACAAAGGCCACGGAGGAAAAGCAGCGGCGCGAGGAGGCAATTGCCAACACCACTGGCATCCGCGTACTCGCAGCCATCACCGACGCGGTACCCGTGCGGCTGATGAAGCGCGACCTGCTATTTGTCGTGGAACGGCTGGCCGGGTTGGTGGACGAACGACGCTTGGAAATCGCCGCCCGGCAGCGCGGCATCAAGCGCGAGAAAGACAGCGATTCCATTGCCAAGCTGTTTGCCGCCTACTTGCGCCGAGCCGAGGAGGGCGTGTTGGGCAGTGTGTTGGTTGAACTGACCATCCTGCTCATCGCCGCCCGCCAGCAGACGACGCAGGTGTTAAGAGATGCCGCCGCGGTGTACAAGGTGGACACCGACGCAATCGCCGCAAAGGTTAAGCAGGAATTCGCAGCGAAGGACAAGGCGAAAGCCGCGAAGAAGGCCGAGCCGAAGCCGCCAGTCAAGCAACAGGCAAAGACGGCGAAGAAGTCCGCAGCGGCATAGCCATCAAATAACTGGAACACTCTGCGGAGCCAGCAAGTCGGCTCCGCATTTTTTGTGCCCGTGCCCGTCTTCCCGCCCTGCATGAGGCTCCTGCTTCCCGGCAGGAGCGCTAGCTTCATCCCACCCGACGGGCATAATCGCGCCAATGCGCGGCAGCGCCAGCGTCAGATCCAAACTATGGCGTGCAGAAAACTTGTTTGTCCTGTGGGAGTTCTACGAAGCAAAGCAAATGGGCGCGCTTAGAATTGTCCTCCGGCGAATCAGCTATCCTGTTTGAGTCATGCTGAAGCGTTTCGCGATTCTCACAATCACTATAATCTTGGCGAGCGGTATGTCCGCTCTGGCGACCGGGGGAGGAACCAAGAACAAAGTTGATCCACAACCCGCTAGCCACGACGATCAAGACGGCCAGAAGACACCATCCGTGATCGTACAGGTAGGTACTCAACAGGCCGACACAACTGAGACAAAAGAGAAAAATGATGCTGATCGAGAGTTGGCCGAATATACCTGTTGGCTTGCCGTTTTTACAGGATTGCTCACTGTAGTGAGCGCGGTTCAGGGATACTTTTTGTGTCGCCAGGCACATCATTTGAAAAAACACGGACTTGAATTGCAGGTTTTGGCTCGTGCTGCAAGAGCAAATGCCGATGCCGCCAAGGATGCCGCTGAAACCGCCCGCAAACAAACCGACCATATTGCCGCAGCCGAACGCGCTTGGCTCACCGTAGCAATGGGCGATGCGGAAGTGCCCTCGAAGGATATTTCCGGCGATTTGATCGTGTGGTTTACTCCCAACATAACGAATTGCGGCAGAACGGTAGCTCACATCACGAAAATATATCTCAGGGTAAGATTCTGCGATTCCGTTAGTTGGTTTACTCATCCGCCCAGCTACGAGGATGAGACGGATCAGCCCAACGACGGCAGTCACAGGTTTTATGGCGGCAGGATGTTTGATGAGAATGTCTTGATTGTGCCAAATGGCACTGCCGCCCCAGTCCGAGTCAATCTGACTGGACCCGAACTCCGTCAATTGACGGACGGCGGAAACACCAGACTGTATCTGTACGGATATGTCGAATATCGCACTGTAGGCACTCCCAACGCTCGGACAGGTTTTTGTCTCTCGTACCACATGCCAGGGACAATCAATGATCCGCTTGAAGGACTCGCAAGGGGTTGGGTTATTTACGGACCCGGTGGCTACAACTACGCCAAATAGCAGACACCCCATCGCTCGCCTTCCAAACCTGCTGGAACGCCCTGACATTCACACGATTGTTGCCTTGTGATCTTTGGGGCTTCATTTTGAAGACGCTCTGGAGGTCCATGAGCGATCCCAGATTTCTCGCGGCACCTCCGCGACTCCCTGCTCACGGTAGTCGGGATATTTATTTAGTGCCCCAGGAAAGGGTTCGAGGGCATCTATAGGCGATGCAGAGGTGTAGGGCAGACGCTGACCATTGATCTCCAGCATTAACCCCGCCTCGGCGCTGTCCACCGACCGAAGTTCGATTTCGTGTTCGTGGGAATACCAGCACCGGACTTGATCTGACCTAGTACTCGGAATTTCGCTCTGATGATATTTGAGCCATTCCTTCCCCCGGTCCTGTGCCTTGGATAGGGCTTCTTGGTCGAGATGATCGGAAAGATTGTCGCGCTCGGATAATGCAAGATTCTGAATTACGCCTATGCCTTCCCCGTCCAGTGCAATGTATAGCCGAAAATAGGCTTCACCGTAGTCCGGCGGTACACCGCTTGCCCCCTTAGTGTAGAGCTGTCCAAGCTTATAGTTTGCCCATCTCCATCCATGATCTGCGGATTTCCGCCACCATCTGACAGCCTCGGTATAGTCTTTCGGCAATCCGACGCCACTTGCGTACATCTTTCCGATGTTGTATTCCCCAATTCTTCGGTACTTACTCCCTTGTTCAGCGAGCTTGCGATACCAGTACAACGCATCGTCATAGGAACTCGACGAGGCTCCTCCGCTCACGCAAAGCCTTGCAAGAAGCAGTTGCGAGAGTTCGTGCCCTTGCTCCGCAGCTTTGCGGAACCAATAGGTCGATTGACCGCTGTCTTTGGGAACCTCATTTCCTCTATAGTAGATGGCGCCGAGGTTAAATTGCGCCCGTTGATCCCCTTGTTTAGCAAGTTCGTGGTACCGCGCAACGGTTGCAGTTATATCTGCTTCTTTGGCAGCGTCGTCCTCAAATGTTACAGCTTCGTCGAAATCGTCTTTTCGGCAAGTCAAGTTTCTCTCAATTGCAGTTAGCCTTCGGCGCGTCTCCTTAGAACGCTCACGCATTTCCCGAGTCCAGATTGTCAGTAAAGAAAACAAGTGGACAAAGAAGATTACCCCCAACATGACCGCAAATCCCTGGTTCGCTTCAGTCACGGAGAATGGCAGACCGAATGTCGAATGCAGCAATCTGGCGACAAGGTACATGGCGAAGCAGGCGGCCGCAATCCTCAAGTCTCGCTTCGATTGTTTGTTATGCTCCAATCGGGTGATCTTTTCAGCTTCGTCTTCCTTCTCAATATCCACGTTCACTTAGACATTCCTCCACTGGTCGAATCGACAACTGAGGGTGTTCTACATTTCGGTAGGTTTGTTGAACAATTCAACTCGCTGTTTCAATGGCGCATTTTGCAGCAGCCTCAATAGCTGTCAACTTGAGGCTTGCACGAAAGTGAAATTTGTCATGAAAAGGAGCAATCAGCTCTTCCAGAAGTCCAACTCGCTTGTCCTTTGAGCTAATCACAACCGCTTCGAGAGCACTTGTACATCGCCAACAGGCAGAGGATGCGATTGCCAGCATTCATACGGACGTGTCACTGAGAGTGGTCGCTCAGTATGTTGCGCTCCACCCGAATCTTGTGTTCGCTAACTTCGCTCCATCCTTCAAGCTCGGCGGCTTGCGATCCCCTTGTAAGGCACCGTTCTTCAATCTCACTTCTTTGCGCGGCTGGCAGCAAATCCCCAAAACTATCGCGCCATTCTTCCGCCTCTTTGCAAGACACCGAACTCAGATAGGTCCAGACAAAGGCCCTTTCTCTGTCTTCTTCCACGCCTTCTCCGTTTGCATAAGCCATTCCGAGATGCAATTGTGCGTACGCGTGTCCTTGTCTTGCGGACGCTCGGAACCAATGCGCAGCCTGTTTCAAATCTCGCTGTACCTGGACGCCTAACGCATAGTGCAACCCAAGGCGGAATTGTGCGCTGGGAAAACCCTGCTTCGCTCGCAGCATATTCCGAGACAGAATCACAGGGGAATTTGCGAAGTCACTAAAGTGTCTCCAGTTTTCCTCTGCGAAGACGGAGCATCCAAGATGCTCCATCAACAATTCAAGATTTCTCTCAACTTGGTCAATGCGGCAACTCACGGTGTTTTCGATGGTCGTCAACCTTTGGTGGCTTTCCTTGGAGCGAATCCTTATTTCTCGAAATTCGCTTCCCAATAGTTCTAGCAAATGACCAAAGAAGATTATGCCCAAAATGGCCGCAAATCCCAGGTTTAATTCAGTCACGGAAGATGGCAGACCGAAAATGGAATGCAGCAATCTGGCGACAAAGTAAATAGCGAAAAAAACTGCTACGATCCCCAAGTCACGTTTCGACCGCTTGTTATGCACCGATCGAGTGATTTTTTCCGCTTCGTCTTCCTTGTGAAAATCCACGCACATGCAACTCTTCCGTCCATTTCCCCGGCTGGTAATGCCAGAGGTAGTTGGTAATCTCACGATACTGGCTTTGTGTGCGCCTGGAACAGCATCTTTGGTTAGGGCTGGTAACGCCAAAGGTCGTTGAGATCGCCCAGGGTTCCGGTTGAATCGTGACCATTACCACCAAATAGCCAAAGATTGCCGCTGCTGTCGGTCCAGCTTACAGCGGAATATCGGCCTCCGGGGACATTCGTTGCGGCAGGCACACCCTCTGTGCCGTAGACGCCGGACTGGCCCTGATCGGAGGCATTTGGTGTATTGTTCGCATCCACAGTGTCCGCTCCGCCCATCCATGTCCAAGTCTTGGCTGTTGGACCGAATTCCCAAAGATCGTTCAGATAGCTGCTTGCGCCAGCCGAATCAAGGCCCAGCCCACCAGAGAGCCAGAGATTCCCACTGCTATCTGTCCAACTTACGGCGCTAACCCTGCCTCCGGGCGTGTTGCTTGCTGCGGCGACACCCAAAGTGCCATAAACACCGCTAGCGGTTCCCTTGCTGCTCCCGCTTACCCATGTCCATTCCTTGGTTGAAGGAGTGAATTCCCAGAGGTCATTGAGAGACACATTCGCTCCGGTGGAATCGTGTCCCTCTCCTCCGAAGAGCCATAGATTTCCACTAGGGTCAATCCAGCTTACGGTCTCTCCACGTAGGCCAGGAACATTGCTGGCGGAAGCAACACCCTGCGTGCCGTACACTCCGGGATTGCTTCCAACTGTGTTGCTCCCGCTAACCCACACCCATTCCTCATTCGTCGGATTGAACTCCCAAAGGTCATTGCCAGGGCCTCCCACGCCCCCGAAGAACCAGAAATTACCACTGCTGTCAGTCCAAGAAACCGCCAGATATCGGCTCCCCGGCACGTTGGAGGTGGAGGGATCGCCTTGCGTGCCGTAAAGACCTACAGCGCCTGCCGTGTTGCTCCCACCGATCCATGTCCATTCCTTTGTCGTGGGGCTGAACTTCCAAAGATCGTTGAGGTCGCCCAACGTCCCTGTCGAGTCGAGGCCCGCGCCTCCGAAGAGCCAAAGACTTCCGCTGCTGTCTGTCCAACTTACAGGAGCATCTCGTTCACCAGGCACATTATTGGCGGAGGCGACACCTATTGTGCCGTAGACACCCGGCGCACCGTGGAGGCTTCCGTCACCAGTCCCGGTGTTACTTCCGCTAACCCATGTCCATGTCTTAGCCGTTGGATTGAATTCCCAAAGGTCGTTAAGAATGCCCAGCGTTCCGGCTGAATCATAGCCGTTGCCACCGAAGAGCCAGAGGTTACCACTGCCGTCAGTCCAGCTAATGGCCCCCACTCTTCCTCCGGGGACATTGCCGGATGAAGCAACACCCAAAGTGCCGTAGACACCCGGCTGGCTATAAAAGCCATTCGCCATGAGCTTTACCGTGCTGCTGCCGCTCATCCACGTCCATTCGTTGGCGGTGCTTGGCGTTGGCGTGGGAGTTGGAGTGGGAGTTGGAGTGGGAGTAGTGCTACCGCCGCCCCCACTTCCTCCGCAAGCTGCGAGAAGCAACGAAATCGAAAGAGCAAGAAGTGTCGGCAGGTTCAGCAACGCGCCGGGCACTCTTCGTGCGCCCGGCGGGACAATTGGCATAAGGGAACCTCCGAACAATTCATCCGAGTAATTCGCAATAGTCCGATACACGGGCAAGTCTACATCAATGTGACTCATTGGGTGTGTACTCATCGACTGAGCGTCGCGATGATTACAAACGATGCCTGTGAACATCCGCACTCGGTTTGGCCGCGCAATTCGACGCATACGCGAGGAACAGGGGATCAATCAGGAAGAGGCTGCCGAGCGTTGCGGCCTGCACAGAACATACTATAGCGGCATCGAGCGCGGTGTGCGGAACGTCTCTCTAGTCAACATCGAGAAAGTTGCCAAAGGGCTTAAAATGGCCTTGCCGGACCTCTTCCGCAGACTGTAATTCGGCGTTACGGTCTACATCCTTGACAGCGTTCTACGCCGAGCCTGGCTCCTCACTTTTTCCTGAAGAAGGAATTCTTTGAAGAATCCATTTTGGGTTTGATGGGGACTTTCTTCTTTGCTGACTTCTTGTGTCTGCTAGGCCCACCGCCACCACCCCCGACTTTGTGTTTGCCTGTAGATTTCCCGGTCCCCACCTTACCCGGTGTCCCCTTACCGTTAGATTTTCGACTACTCATAGCGGCGCTCACGCGACTTGATGTCACGGGCGGATCGTCCCACCGTGATGGGGTAGCCGGGGTGTCGATTTCGATGACTGGCCTTTCAGGCGGTTGTTGGACTGCCGGTGTGACTGTAGGAATCTCATTTGATTTCTTCCGAGTTGCCATGGCATTGCCTCCAAACTATGTCCGAAAGATGTGTTTGCCGCTCAATTTCAACTCATCTTCGCAGACCTTTGCCGCTTTGCCTATCGCGATAGCGCAAGTCCGGTATTCGATGTCCTCCAGATGCTTAAGGACATAGGCTCTCTTGTCCGCATTGCTCCGTCCTCCCGCGCCCCAAGGCGTCGGCAGGAGTGACGCCATCCGGTATGCGACATTCTTGCTGGTTCCGAATAGAATCAACCTCTCGTCACGGTGTCTCAACTCATAGCAGCCAGCCCCAATCGGGGCGGAGAGGATTCCGTCCCTTCTCGGGTCCGGGAACGGACGCCATTCAGACCATTCTGTTGGCATATTTCCTCCGATTCCTCTCTTAATTCTTTGTCGTCCTATGTGCGGCCCACGGCGCCTTAACCAATGTTGCAATCCGGGCCGACCTCGCGGACCCAGGTTCTGTTTGGAACCCCCGCCGTTGGAGACCTGCTCAACCCCTTTGTAGAATCTGCCGGCGCAATTCAAGTCACATGAACTTGCGGCGTTTGAAGGCTTCCACGTCTTCGCGGCTAAGCTCGAACCACTCGCCGTTCGCTCTCTTGGTCGCGAAGCGCCTGTGCCAGTACGCCTCTATCCCGTCAGGGTCATCCGTCTTGATGACGTGAACGGTGTTCAGTTTTTCCGGGAGTTGGATAGCCAGTTCGTACTCACGGCGTCCCGTCGCATTTGTCTTTCCAATTTTGTGATACTTGCCTGACTTCATCAGGTAAACGAAGCCCTTTATCGTGGATGTCGGTGTCTTTTCATTTTCTGGTTGGACATTTGAAGGAATCGGGCCGCATAGCGGGGGAACGTCATCGAAGCCGGGGTGAGTCTGGCAGTATTTCACCACGGCCTGCCGTAGTTTGAGACGTGTGCCGAAGTGGGCGTCAAAAACTTTATCGTTTGGAAATGATGGGTCACTCCGCTTTTTCATCCGTATGTTGCCGTTGCCGGGAAACCGACCAAGCTCTTGAATGAACTCCACTAGCTTTTCGATTAACATCTCATCGTTGTATGCATCCCGGAGAGCGTTCGGAGCTAATCCGGCTTCCTGTACTGCGTCACTCCATCTTCCCCAGTACTTCCCGAACCATTCGCGATCGTCGATTCCCGTCTCTTCAGTGAACCGCTTGCGGCCCAGAGGAATTCCGCCATTGGCTTTGGCAGTCGAGCGGATCTCATCCAAGATATGTTGTTTGTTCATCTTAGTGAGAGATTACACCGATCTGTTTAATCTGGGTCAATGGGTTCCTGTGCGGGCGCGGCGGCTCAATCTATTTGCTTCTTGCGAGCGGCTGGTCTTTTAGACGCAGCTTTCTTTCGTGGCCTGCCCTCGGGCTTCGGTACGAAAGCCTCTACTTCCGACCGCCGCACCAACTTTCGGCCTGCCACTTCCATGCTTTGAAGCCGACCTTCTTGGACTAGTTGGCGTATCCGCTCCTGGGACACTTCCCGGATGCGAGCTGCCTCCGCCTGCGAAATCCAGTCCTGAAGAATCTCGGCCTGATCGGTATTTACTCTTGAAGTATTCAAGGGTTTATGCTACGATTCCTTTGAGTTTTGGTCCCGGTTTAACTATAGCCGCCACGACGCACCCTCGTGCGCCCATGCAAAACCTTGTCTCCCAACAGCTGCCGTCTGGAGATCTGAAATGAGAACGGCTTACCCGATGCTCACTCGACACCAGTTCTGGAAACTGTTTTTCCAGCGGGTGGAACAACTAGCCAAGCTGCGGGGCATTTCCGCTGACGAGCTAGAGGCCATAATGCAGAAGTCACGGAGCATCGAAGGGCGGCCAGAGGACGATCACGCGAAAAATCCCCGCCACCGTGCGTGTATCGCCACCGCCGCCCGACAGCTACGAATGGAGAAAGGTCTGACCCAGAGGGATGTTGCCCAACGCGGGAAAATCCCTCTTGCCCTGGTCCGAGGAATTGAGGACAACACCTTTCATAACTTCACCCATTACGAACTGTATCGACTAGGCTACGGCCTGCGTCTGAAGCCCCTTGCTGAAGCTGCCGAGCTGTTGGAGAGAGTAGGGCAATTAGAAAAAGCAGGCCCAGAGTCCGGAGCGGAAACGACCGGTGAGAACAATGAATAATCCGAAAACATGGGAGACGATCACCGGTTTCACCGCCAACGTAAAAGCGGCCATCGGGCGGTTGAATAAG
>Ga0187847_10004460_pt1 | contig 10299 bp, 8 predicted proteins | sample June2016WEW_4_10_FD_132458 | JGI IMG/M metagenome (GOLD analysis project Ga0187847, IMG submission 132458) | Peatland microbial communities from SPRUCE experiment site at the Marcell Experimental Forest, Minnesota, USA - June2016WEW_4_10 | ecosystem: Environmental > Terrestrial > Soil > Wetlands...
ATGTTTCACACCGGAACGTCGATCTTTCCGGGTGCGAGGAACAAGTATGGCGATCCGATGTACCTGGACGATGTCGCTGTGGATTTTCCCAGGCTGAAGATTCTCATGGCCCACGGCGGCCGGCCTCTGTGGATGGAAACGGCATTCTTTCTGCTGCGTCGCCATCCCAATGTCTATCTCGACATCAGCGGCATTCCGCCAAAGACTTTGTTGAAGTATTTTCCGCGCTTAGGCGAGATTGCACAAAAAACACTTTTCGGCACGGATTGGCCGGGGCCCGGCGTGCCAGACATCAAGAAAAATCTGGATGATTTCCGAGCTTTGAATTTAGGGGCGACAATCGAGCAGCAGATATTGAGTCACACGGCGCTCAGCATTTGGCCTGCATAGGCCTAACCACAGACGCCACAGGGCTTAGCGTTCGTTGAGTAGATGCCCCATCTTTTCTTTCTTAGTTTTGAGATACTCTTCGGCGTGAAGCGTGGGCGCGACTTCGCACGGCACACGCTCCACAACTTTGACGCCGCCATGCTCCAGCGCCGCTACTTTGTCAGGGTTGTTCGACAATAATTTCACTTCAGATACCCCAAGACTCTTTAGAATTCCAGCCGGCATGGCGAAGCCTCGCTCATCGGCTTTGAATCCTAAACGCTCATTGGCTTCGACCGTATCCAGGCCCTCATCCTGCAAGGCGTAGGCTTGTAATTTTGGCATCAGGCCGATACCCCGACCCTCCTGCTGTTCATAAATCAGGATTCCCACACCAGCTTCGGCGATCATTTGCAATGCCATTTCAAGTTGCTCGCGGCAGTCGCAGCGCAGGGAGCCGAAAACGTCCCCGGTAAGGCATTGCGAATGAATTCGCACCAAAGGTGGTGCAGAATGAATGTCGCCCATGACCAATGCGACCGCTTCCTCACTACGGGATTGGCCGTTTTCGCCGAAATCTCCTCGAAACCCGAGAATACGAAAGTGCCCCCAGCGGGTGGGAAAATCGGCCGCCGCAACCTGTTTTATGGATTCGCTCACAAATGTATTATAAGTGCCCATTTGCTCTGCAAGTACTCTGGGTAATTCCGAAAATAGGTGGCACCTATCGGGTAGTACCTGCGTGTCGTAATTCCACGCCCGTAACCACGGCGTAATCTGGTGCATTTGCAGGATTTAGGAGAGACTGTTTGCACTGAGGAAAGCATGGGGCTAACGCGAAAAATCCTGATTTCCGCCGCCACTTTGGTGGGACTGCATGCGTTGTCGCTGGCCACATTGGGCGATAGCAAATGGGGTGCGTTTAGTTCCGATACGGTGCAGATGGCGCTCGGAATCATGCTGGTGTGGCTCTGCTGGCGCGCCATGCAAAACTCGCAAAGTCTGGCGCGTAATTTCTGGTTGTTGACCACGGTCGCGTTTTCGATTTGGGTGGTTGCTCAGGCCTCGGGCACGTACGCGGATATTTTTCCTGTATCGAACTTCATCCACTGGGCCATTAATCTGCTGTTCTGTTTCTGGTCGGTGCCGTTGGCGATGGCGCTATTTCTGGATCCGGATGGCGAAGGCCGCGTGGATCTATTGCTGATTCTCGACTTCGCGCAAAGCATTATTTTCTGCGTCGCAGCATACTTGTTTTTCTTTTATTTGCCGCACCAAGTCGACCCGACGACCGATCTTTCCTATTCCGTTTGGGGACCATATTTTACGGGATACGGCATTGTTACCGGTGCGTTTCTTCTGCGCGCACTCCTGACACAATCGGTGGTTGTGCGGCGATTGTTTGGGCCGATGGGAGCATTTCTGGCGGTGTCGGGAGTCGCGGACTGCCTCTATTACTACGGCCCTGGACGGGGACTAAAACCCGGCGCATGGTTTGACATTCTTTGGAGTGCGGTACTGCTCATTCCAATCGCTCGCGCCGTTACCTGGAAAATGCCCACGGATACGAGCGGGCCGGCAGTTACAGGGCGCGTTGTCGTCACGACGCAGCTGTTTCCACTTTTGTTTCCGTTGCTGATTCTGGGCATGTTCGAGCGGATCGCTAGATTGAACCTCACTTTGGCGGCATCCATTGTGTTGGCTTCATTTTTATGTTCAAGCGCAAGGTTGCTGGTAACGCATTTGCGCTTGCTTAAGGCGCAAGAGGATCTACGGCGGGAGGCTTCGCACGATGGCCTTACCGGATTGTGGAATCGGTCCGCAATACTGGAGATTCTCTTGCGCGAGTTACAGCGTGCCGAACGGAGTAAAGCTCCGGTGGGCGTGATTCTCGCGGACGCAGATCACTTCAAGCTCGTCAACGACTCGAATGGGCACGCCGCAGGGGATCGCGCTTTGCGCATCATCGCTCGTCAGATTACTGGCGCCATACGTCCCTACGACTCGGCGGGCCGATACGGAGGGGAAGAATTTCTTATTGTGGCACCGGATTGTAACGCGACGGAGACCTTCGAGCTCGCGGAACGCATACGCAACTCGATCGGGAGTTGTATGGAGATTCCGCTGGCGGGTGATCGACGTGTCACGCTGAGTTTAGGAATTGTTGCGAGCGAGCCGGGCTCAGGTGCGGAATCGTTGCTCCATGCAGCTGACAAAGCGCTGTATGAAGCCAAGCACCTAGGCAGAAATCGTGTGGAACCACCGCATCTTGCCGGGAGTGGCGGCGGCCTGCCGCAAGTCTCCACAAGAGAGCGCAGTTAGGCGCCTCACCATTTACCATGCTCCATAGCGCCGCCGGGAGCGCTCCGGAAGCAGTTTGATCAAAGCCATGCCCGCCAGGAATCCTCCCACATGGGCCCAGACCGCGACCCCACCGGCCGCGCCAGTGCCTCCAATGGATGTTGCCGTACCGCTGAGAAATTGAATCAGAAACCAATATCCGAGTACGAGCCATGCCGGTAAATGGAAGAAGAAAATTGGCGGGAACCAGATCAAAACGCGAGCTCGAGGATAGAGCAGGAAATAGGCGCCCATCACGCCGGCAATTGCGCCGCTCGCACCCAGCGTAGGTAGGCGCGAACTGGGGTTCAGCGCAATATGCGTAAGGAAGGCTATGACCCCGGTGCCTAGATAGAACAGCAAATAAGGGAAGTGGCCGAGATAGTCCTCAATGTTGTCTCCGAAAATCCAAAGCACCCACATATTTCCAATGATGTGAAGCCACGAGGCGTGCAGAAACATGGCGGTCAGGATGGGCACGAATGCCCCGACGGGATCGAAATGCGCGGGGGCCAAATCCAGCGTAAAGCGCCGCGGCACAACCCCGAATTGCCGTATCAGGGGATCGAGTTGGCCTCGAGTGTCCGCCGCCAATTCCAGGCAAAAAACCACCACGTTCAAGGCGATAATGAAATAGGTCACATAAGGCGTACTGTAGCGCGGAGTTTCATCGCGAAGGGGAATCATGCGGGTAAGCGGCCGGAACGCTTATTCTGATAACGTATAGTTTCGACCCTCTAAAATATCAAATTAACCATTCTAAGAACATAACTCCTCGATGAACGGCATTCTCATTATTGACAAACCGTCTGGCCTGACATCGCACGATGTCGTCAACCGCGTGCGACGTATTCTTGGGGAGAAATCAGTCGGTCATTTGGGCACGCTGGATCCCATGGCCACGGGCGTTTTGCCTTTGGTCGTGGGCCATTGGACGCGATTGGCGCAATTTTATACAGGATCGGAGAAGACGTATGAAGGCGTAATCCGGTTCGGTTTTTCGACCGATACGTATGACGCTGAAGGCGAGCCGATTAGTTCACCCGGCGAAAAGATGCCAACTCTGGCCGCGGTGCAGGAGTGCGCGTGTCACTTTGTTGGAGACATCGAGCAGACGCCACCGCCGTTTTCAGCCAAGAAGATTGATGGTGTTCCGGCCTACAAGAAAGCCCGGAAAAAGCAGGAGGTTGTGCTTCAGCCGGTTCAGGTTCAGGTTAAAGAATTCGACATTCTTGCTGTCGAAGACGACCGCGCAAGTTTTCGTGCGCACGTTGCTTCAGGAACGTACATACGGTCGATTGCGCACGAACTGGGGCAGGGCTTGGGATGTGGCGCGCACCTGGCTGCGCTTCGGCGGACAAGCGTCAATGAGTTCACTCTCGGAGACGCTCGCACGCTTGACCAATTGCAGCTAGCGTTGCAATCGGGGCTAAGCGACGATGTATTTATCCATCCCCGGAAACTTCTTCCAGAAATGCCGTGTGTGACAGTCACGGAGGAAGCCATTGGGCACATCCGGTGCGGGCGTAGTGTAAATTTGCCCGAGCTGTCCCGCGCGAAGAGGGTAAAAGTATTTCGAGACCAGCGGGACCTCATCGCAATAGCCACGCGAATTGCGGGAACACTGTTTCATCCGGGCATTGTTTTTCTGCAAACCGAAGAGGCCGCGCTCAGTCATCGTTAACTTTTCCGCTTCTATGACCGGCCGTTCAATGCGCATTTACGCCCGCTCGCTGCTGTGCGATAAATCCGGCGGTATATACTTATGAATATGGCTATCCTTAAGAATATTGCCGCCATTGCCAAGGGTATGAGCATCACTTTCATGGAGATGTTTCAGCCCACGCAGGTCGAGAACTATCCTGACGGCAAGGGACCATTGCGCGGGGCGAAGTTTCAAGAGCGCTTTCGCGGCGTCCATGTGTTACAGCGTGACGAGCATGGTTTGGAAAAGTGCGTGGCCTGCTTTCTGTGCGCGGCCAATTGCCCTTCGAATTGCATCTACATCGAAGCGGCAGAGAACACGGCAGAAAATCGAGTCAGTGGCGCCGAGCGCTATGCCAAGGTTTACAACATTGATTACAACCGCTGCATTTTCTGCGGATATTGCGTAGAAGCGTGCCCGACCGATGCGATTACACACGGTCATGGATTTGAGCTCGCGACATTCAACGCCAGCAACCTGGTTTACCGCAAAGAGCAAATGCTGGCCCCCATGCCAGCGCATATGGGAGCCAATGCGGTGTTCAATCAGGCTGAAGTCAATCAAGGCGCCCCAGCCGTTCCGGTGCAAGGAGTCTAAGTTCAACGTAGGAATTGAAATTGGCGCCGGTCCTGAGGTTACGGACCGGCGTTCGTGTATAGACAGCGACTAGAGCAATGAAGGATTTCCTCCAACTCGCGAAAGAACGCGTCGTAGTTTACGACGGCGCTATGGGGACAAACATCCAAAAGCGCAACCCGACCCTCGATGACTATTGGGGGAAGGAAAATTGCAGCGAAGTCTTATCGTTAAGCCGCCCGGATATTATTCGCGACATTCATGCCGATTTTTTTCGCGTGGGCTGCGACGTCGTCGAAACTAACACCTTTGGGGGCACACGCCTGGTGCTGCGTGAGTTCGACCTTGAAGACCGGGTGAAAGAGATTAATCTGGCAGCGGTCAAGCTTGCCAAGGAGGTAGCGCAACAGTTCTCTGCACCGGACCGTCCCCGATTTGTGGCAGGTTCGATCGGGCCGACCACCAAGTTGCCGTCATTAGCGCACATCGGTTTCGATGAGATGGTTGCGACCTACGAAGAGCAAGCGTTGGCGTTGATTGAGGGCGGGGTGGACGTGCTTCTCATTGAGACCGCGCAGGATTTGCTCCAGGCCAAGATTGCTACAATCGGCGTGATTGAAGCCATGAAACGAACTGGCAGGCGTCTGCCGGTGCAAGTGCAGGTGACATTGCAAGAGTCTGGAACGATGCTGCTCGGTACGGAAATTGGCGCAGCATTGACGGCTCTCGAACCCTTTGAAATTGATGCCATCGGACTAAACTGTGCTACCGGCCCGGCGGAAATGAATGACGCGGTCCGGTACTTGGGCATCAACTCCACGAAGCTGATTTCCGTTCTTCCCAATGCAGGCCTGCCGCAGAACGAGGGCGGACATGCAGTTTATAAGCTAAAGCCGGAAGAACTTGCCCAATATCACAAGCGCTTTGTACAGGAATACGGTGTGCGGATTGTCGGGGGCTGTTGCGGAACTACACCTGAGCACTTGAAAGCGGTCGTGGATGCGGTTTCTGGCGTTGAGCCTGCCAAACGTGAGACGAAGTATCTCGCCGCGGCTTCGAGTGCATACACGATGGTGCCGCTCGATCTCGACCCTAAGCCGCTCATCGTCGCCGAAGAGCTGAACACCACAACTCGCGTCGAGTACTTCCGGAATTTAGTTCGCGGAAAGAAATACGACGACATTCTGACGCTGGCGAAGAAGCTTGTAGCTGAGGGCTCACACATGCTCGACCTCTGCTGTGCCATCGTCGGCGAGGATGAGAAAGACTACATCACGTCGATCTTAGAGAAGGTTGCCACGCGCGTGCCAGCGCCAATTCTGGTGGACTCCACTGAGGCTGACGTCGTGGAAGAGGCGCTGAAGCGGATTCCCGGTAAAGCCATCATCAATTCGATCAATCTCGAAGACGGCGAGAAACGAACATCCAAAGTTCTGCCAATGGCGAAGCGGTATGGCTCGGCGGTGATCGCCTTGACCATTGACGAAGATGGTATGGCGCTTACGGCCGACAAGAAGGTCGCTATCGCGAAACGCATCTACACGCTGGCCACGGAGAAGTACGGGCTGCATCCGGAAGATTTGATCTTTGATGCGCTGACTTTGCCGATTTCCACGGGCCAGGAAGATTACCGCACGGCGGGAATTGAAACTCTGAATGCGGTGAAACGAATCAAGCAGGAACTACCTGCGGTCAAGACGATTCTCGGCGTGAGTAATATTTCGTTCGGCTTGGATACTTATTCCCGACGGGTCCTCAACTCGGTATTTATGCACGAAGCTGTGGATAATGGCCTAGATATGGCGATTGTTAATTACAGCAAAATCTATCCGTTATACAAAATTCCTCATGAGGAAGTTGAGTTAGCGCGCAAGCTGATTTACCGTGACGAATCGGCGGGCGATCCGTTGCAGATTTACATGCAGCATTTTGCTGGAACGAAAGGCAAAGCGCAGGCGCAGACGACTGCGCACGTCGAAACCCTGTCGGTCGATGACAAGCTGAAATACGCCATCATCAACGGCGAAAAGTCTGTGGGCAGCGGAGCGCAAAAGAAGTCGCTCGAAGATTTGCTGGAAAATGCGTTGGTTGAATATACGCCGCTGGAGTTGATTAACACAGTTTTGCTGGATGGCATGCGAACGGTGGGCGAGTTATTCGGTGCGCGCAAGATGCAGTTGCCTTCGGTGCTCGACTCGGCCGGCGTAATGAAGGCGGCCGTCGCTTATCTCGAGCCGAAGATGGAAAAGAAAGCCGGATCGCAGAAGGGAACTATTGTTCTCGCGACCGTCAAGGGCGATGTTCACGACATTGGCAAGAACCTTGTGGACATTATTCTCACCAACAATGGCTACAAAGTCGTGAACCTGGGCATCAAGCAGGCGGGCGACACGATTATAAAATCCGCTATTGAGCACAAGGCACACGCCATCGGCTTGAGTGGTCTGCTGGTAAAGTCCACGCTGGAAATGAAGTACGTGATTCAGGATTTGCATCAGCAGAAGCTCACGTTTCCCGTGATTTGCGGGGGGGCGGCGCTGACGCGCAAATATGTGGAAGATGATCTGCGCAAGGAGTATTCGAACGGCGTGTTTTATGCCGATGATGCTTTTGCGGGTCTGCACATCATGGAAGATCTGTCTTCCGAAAACGGCAAACGTACCGAACGCATCGCCGAAGGCCGAAAGGTGAAGGAGTACGCAAAGGCGGTTGCCGTCGATGAAGAGACAGGGCCCATATTCGCGGAGCGAAGCCCGGTGGTGGGGGATGCACCCAATATTCCACAGCCGCCATTCTGGGGTGTGCGGGTGAGGAAAGACTTTGATCTGCGCGAGCTTTTTCCCTACATCAACGATACAGCGCTGTTCAAGAACCAGTGGCAGTTAAAGACAGCGTCGCAGGAAGATTACTTGCGGCTGGTGGAGACGAAGTTCCGTCCCATTAAGAAGCAGTTGGAAGAAGACGTAATCGCGACTGGCCTTTTCGAACCTAAAGTCGTGTACGGATATTTTCCGGCGCAGGGCGACGGCAATGACATCGTCGTCTATGAGCCTTACGAAGGTGCGCGGACGGGAGCCATTGCACCCGGTACAAAACTGAAAGAATTGTTGCGCTTTACCTTCCCGCGGCAAAGAGAAGGTCGCAGATTGTGCATTTCCGATTTCTTCGCGCGAAAAAACTCCGGCGTGATGGATGTTCTCGGGCTTTCGCTGGTGACCGTCGGCGACAAGGCTTCGCTTGAAACGCAAAGGCTGTTCGAAGGCGGGGAATATACACGATATCTTTATATGCATGGATTGAGTGTCGAAACCGCCGAAGCGCTGGCGGAATATCTGCATAAAAAAATGCGCGAGGAATTGCAAATTCAGGCCGAAGACTCGCCGCATATCCGCGATCTGTTCCATCAGAAATATCGCGGCTCACGTTATTCGTTTGGCTATCCGGCGTGCCCGAATCTCGAGGACCAGACGAAATTATTTGCACTACTGAAACCCGAAGAAAATGTCGGTGTAAAGCTGACATCGGGCTTCCTGCTGGAACCGGAACAGTCAACCTCAGCCATCGTGGTGCATCATCCGGCCGCGAAGTATTTTGTGGTTTAGCGATATTTCAACCACACGTAGCCCATTACGTGCAACACAATGAATACGAAAATGCTGATGCCCAGAATCAGCATCACAGAGATGGATGGTTTGTTCTTCAAGGCTCAGGAAATAAGAATAAAGCATTCTCACGCGAGGTTTCTACAAGTCCTTCGCGGGATAATATTTTTCAATCATGCGGCCCGTCATTAATCCGCCTTCGTATTCGGGAATAATGACTTCATCGGCGCCTGAGTTGCGCATAGCTTGCGCATAGCGTTGCTGGCCGGCGCGGGTAATAATTTTGGCTTTCGAGTTCAGCGATTTTGCAGTTACAGTGATGTACAAATTAGCCGCGTCGTTATCAATCACCACGCATACGCCGCGCGCACGCTTGATTCCCGCGGTTTCGAGAACATCATGGCGCTGAGCGTCGCCTTGAATCACCATGAATCCCTCTTTGACGAGTTCGCGATAGAGACCCTCGTTTGTTTCAATGAGCACAAAAGGAATCTTCATGCGCGTCAGTTGGTCCACCACGGTGCGGCCAACCTGCCCGTAACCGCAGACGATGAAGTGATCACGCACAGTTTCAATGTTAATGTCGTTCACCATGGACCTCCATGCCTCCATGCCGTGGCGGCTGAAAATGGTGGCTAACACGCGTTCGGCCACCCAAACCTGAAAAGCAAATACAACCAGAAAAACGAAAATGGCAAAAAACTTGGTGGCGTCGTGTACGCGAGTGTATTCAATGGCGTGGGGATGGAACATCCAGAAGAGCGCATCCTGCCATCGCAAGCGCTCCAAGCGCATATAGACCCGCACGCAAAGCAGCGTAAAGCCGGCAAACACAACCACCGGCAACGCCAGACGCCGCACAAACAAGATCAATACGCGATTCATGGAATTTGGCATGGTAACATCCGCTTTCAGGTGAGGGAAGGTATTTACGCGGGACGGGATGCGCATCAAAGCGATGCGCATACTATTAGTCTGAGATATGGAGCTATAACGCGCCGGTATAAAGGCCTCGGAAAATTTGTTGGAGATGAAGAAACGACTATTTCAAGTTGCGGGCGGCCTTTTGCTCTTATTGGCAATCGTCTATGCGGGCGACTATCTTTGGCTGCGGGTTCGTATTTGGCGGCACCAGAATGCGTTTGGCAGCGTCGAAGTCCAGTCATACTACGCCATCGCCGAGAAGAACAACAAAACACAGTTCATCTCCGCCGATCCGCTTACGGTGCCATGCGTTCACGCCCTTTTCCCTCATTTCGGAGACAATCCGTGCTGGTACGTCAGTCGGCATACAGACCAGCGCATCGACGAGTGACTTGCAACGCTATTGTTTCTAGATGTTTCCCGTGCTGATTAAAACAGGTGATAATGGATACGCCATCTAAACCGATGAACACAGGAGAGCTATGAAAGCCAAAAACAAAAAGAATTCCGCCGTGCAGGAACTGATTGCCGGTTTGCAGGAAGACCTTTCGCGGGAGTATCAGGCGATTATTGCTTATACCGTCTATAGCAAAGCGCTCAAAGGCGCGGAGTGGATGAATATTGCCGGCGAGCTGGAAAAGCATGCACACGAAGAATTGGCGCACGCGTTGATTATCGCCGACCAGATTGATTATCTCGGCGCGATGCCGAACGCGTCCCCAAGGCCGGTGAAAATCTCTGATAAGCCAGAAAAGATGCTGAGGTTTGACCTCGACAACGAAA
>Ga0187847_10004461_pt1 | contig 10297 bp, 9 predicted proteins | sample June2016WEW_4_10_FD_132458 | JGI IMG/M metagenome (GOLD analysis project Ga0187847, IMG submission 132458) | Peatland microbial communities from SPRUCE experiment site at the Marcell Experimental Forest, Minnesota, USA - June2016WEW_4_10 | ecosystem: Environmental > Terrestrial > Soil > Wetlands...
GACCGACTCTCATCTTGGCCTCGCGCAAGTGACAGGCGATCGTGCGCGGCTGGATGCAGTTGAGTTGCCGCCGTTCAGGCGTGCGATCGAAGCTGGCGTGGATGCCGTGATGGTGGCGCACGTCACCGTTCCTGCGCTCGATTCCGGGCCCAACCGGGTGGCTACAACTTCGCGGTCGATTGTGGACGGACTGCTTAAGGAAGAGATGGGATTTAAAGGGATTGTGGTGACGGACGCCCTTGACATGGCGGGGTTGACCCGCCTGCACGCGAAAGATGTTGGCAGGACCGCAGTGGAGTCCTTTCTGGCCGGCAACGACGTGCTGATTATTCCCGCCAACCTCGACGCCAGCTACCGCTCGATGCTGCAAGCCGTGCAGAGTGGCGAAATCAGCCGGCAGCGGCTCGACCAATCGGTGCGTAAGATTCTGGAACTAAAGGCTTCTCTTGGATTGAACAAGGCACGGTTGGTGGACCTTACTCAACTCTCAAGCCAGATTGCAAGACCCGAGAATCTCGCGGTCGGACAACGCATTGCCGACGAAGCCATCACCCTCGTCCGCGAAAACCGCAAAGTCATCCCGCTGCAGGCAACTTCTGTGGGAACTCCGGAGGCCGCTCTTCCGTATCAATCCTTGACAGAGGTGAGCAATCGTCTTGTAGTCGTGATTTTCTCCGACGATCTGCGCACCGACTCGGGACGTATGCTCGAACACCAGATTCTAGCCCGTGTACCGGATGCCCGCGTGATCTACGCCGATGCTCGCTCGGCTACCGGCATGAAGGCATCGGTGGTGGAAGCGATCGAAGCGGCGGAACACGTGATCGCTGCGGTCTACGTGATTCCGACCGCGGGCAAAGCCATGCGAGCCGCCGGCGGCGGATTGAAGAATTCAGTTGCCATGGACAGTGCTACCGGATCTTTACTTACGGCGATTCTCGATCGCGCCGCCAACCGCACTGTAGTGCTTGCCATGGGAAACCCCTACCTGGTGCAAGATTTTCCCACCATCGAGAATTATGTTTGTGCGTTCTCGAATGCAAGCGTATCGGAAACCGCGGCCGTGAAAGCAATCTTCGGCGAGATTCCGATCGGCGGTCATCTGCCGGTTACGATTCCGGGCATCGCATCCAGCGGCGATGGGATCGAGCGCCCCGCCCGAACAAATTCAAGCCAACCCAGTTCAGGAGGTTCTTCTGATGTTCAGCCCTAAGACATCCGCCGGTGTGAGAATCGGTCGCAACGTTATGGCTAAGCTTTCGTTTGGCACGCTGATTCTTATTGCGGCCCTTTGCGTTCTTCCCGCTTGCAGCATCAATGCCAACGACAAAGGCAAAGATGGCGACAAGAATGTTGACATCAAGTCCCCCATCGGCGATTTGCACGTCAGCGAGCAAGTCGATATTCGGGATGCCGGCCTGAGCATCTATCCTGGCGCCAAGCCCGCTCCGAAAGACGATGGCGACGATAAGAAGAGTGCTAACGTAAATCTTTCGGTGGCTGGATTCTCGCTAAAGGTGGTCGCTGGGGAATTTATTTCCGACGACGCTCCCGACAAAATCATCGCCTACTACACCAAAGAGCTGCAGAAGTATGGCAAACCTATCCAGTGCCGCAGTAACTGGAGCGCAGGCCACGCAAACTACAAGGGCAAAGATTTAAAAGAGGAAGGTTCCAAGCCCGTTTCCTGTGACAGTGACAGCGGCGGCGACTCGGTGGAGTTGAAGGTTGGCACCGAGGAGAACCAGCACATCGTCTCGGTCAAACCCAGCGGCCACGGATCCCATTTTGCCCTTGTGTATGTGCGGGTGCACACTGGCAAGGACGATACGATTTGAAGGCATTGGGTGATCTCTGTCTCGCTTTGGGTTCCGATCATCCGATCATCCGATCGCCAGATCACCCGATGCCCGCCTTGCTCTTCCGGTTCGTTGTGCGCTAGCTTCAAAGATGTGGAGCACTCTTGCCAACAGTGTGGAACAACGGTCGAGGACGGCCGGCCGTTCTGTCCGCAGTGCCGCGCTCCTCAAATTCACGTGCAGGTTGAGAGTCCGGATGCTGGAGTTGCGGTTGGCCTGAATCGCGCGTCGGACGAGCTTTCTCCGGAACTTCCTCAACCTGGGCAATTCGAACGCCCCGGCATAAAAGCCGGGATGATGGCTGGCGCGCTGGCTGGAACAACGGACCGTGGAATGGCGGTGCGTGCCGCGCTGAAGGCCGGCGTGCTCGGCGTTTTTGTCGGGATCATTCCAATCCTCGGGATCGTGTTAACCGGAACTCTCGCTGTTTTTTTCTACCGCCGCGAAAGCAGGGTGGTCCTTCCCGCCCGTCTCGGAGCGCGACTTGGGGGAGCGGCGGGAGTGGTCGCTTTCGCCATCAATGCCCTGCTGATCACGATTCGGGTTTTTGTTTTCCATGCCCAGCAGGAATACATGGATGCGATCCTCAAGGTCGCACAAAAATTCGGCAGCAACATGGCTGACCCTGACATTCAAGCCGGCATCCATAACCTGTTCACTCCGTCGGGACTGGCGATCACGTTCTTTTTTTGGATGATGCTGGCCCTGGTGCTGGCCTCACTTGGCGGAGCGCTTGCCTCGTTGCTTTTGCGGCCGCGGAGCCCGCGGGGCTAGTTTGAATGACCAGCGACGCGGAGCCCTGGATTTCCCCGGTTTTCCTTCATGCTACTTAAGTCCTTCGTGATTCTTGGTTCTGGCCTTGCTCTCACCTCATGCGCACGCGTATGATGCAGCGTTTATGAATGTACGCGCGGCCAAGCATTCGGTGGAGATTCGGGAGAAGGCGCAGCTCATGTCTGCGTCCGAGGTGGAGCGCACCTTGATCCGGCTGGCGCACGAAATTCTTGAGAAAAATAATGGCATCGAAGATCTTGCGCTGGTTGGCATCCGGCGCCGCGGTGTTCCACTGGCGGAGCGCCTCGCGAAAATCATTCAGCGCATCGAAAAGAAGCCTGTGCTGGTCGGCACGCTCGACATTACGCTGTATCGCGATGATCTTTCGACTCTCGACTCCAAGCCGGTCGTGCAAAAAACGGAGATGGAAATTCCCATCACGGGCAAGTCGGTGGTGCTGGTGGATGACGTGCTCTATACCGGCCGCACGACCCGTGCCGCCATGGATGCGCTGTTTCGCTCGGGCCGTCCCAAGCGCCTGCAGTTATGCGTGTTGATCGATCGCGGACATCGCGAGTTGCCGATTGAGGCCGCTTTCATTGGGAGAACAGTGCAAACCACGGAAAATCAGATTATTGAGGTGAAACTTCGCGAGATCGATGACGCGGAAAAAGTTTTGTTGATGGAAAAGCAGCAAGGCAATCTGTAATTGGCAATTTGTAATTTGTAATTGAAAAGCTCGCTCCTCATCGCATTGCAAAATTACAAATTACAAATTGGAAATTACAAATTATCTATGAATCCAGCGCGCGGTTCCCTGCTCGGCATTGAGCACATGGAAGCAGCCGAGATCCTGAAACTTTTGAAGTTTGCCCGGCGCATGAATCCGGACAAGCCGCGGCCACTGCTCAAGGGAAAGCGGGTGTTTCTTCTTTTCTACGAGGCATCGACCCGCACCCGAAGCTCGTTTGAAACCGCCGCGAAAGTCATGGGCGCTCATACCGTGCTTATCCAATCGTTCGGTTCGAGCATTGAGAAAGGCGAATCGCTGCTCGACACGGGATACACGGTGCGCGCAGTGGGCGCGGACATCATCGTCATTCGCCATCCCAACGCGGGAGCTCCCTACGTGATGGCGCAGCACATCGACGTGCCGGTGATCAACGCCGGAGATGGACTGCACGAGCATCCCTCGCAGGCGCTGCTCGACGCTTACACGATTCTGCGCAACAAGAAGACCTTCAAAGGCCTGCAGATCGCGATTGTCGGCGACATCTTCCATAGCCGGGTGGCGCGATCAGCGTGCCACCTGTTAAGCAAGTTCGGCGTGAAGATTATTCTGTGCGGGCCGCCGGAGCTCGTGCCCGACATTGCGACGACGCTTGCCCCGGGCGTGCGCGTAACCCGCCACATCGAGGACGCGTTGCGCGGTACCGATGTGGTCATGCTGTTGCGCGTACAAACCGAGCGACTTTCCGGGCTGAAAATCGATCTTGCCGAGTATATCGCGCGGTACCAGATGAACCCGGCCCGGTTGAAGATGGCAAAGAAAGATGCCATGGTGATGCATCCTGGTCCTATCATTCGCGGTCTGGAATTGACCAGCGAAATTGCCGACGGAGCACAGGCGCGCATTCTGGAAGAAGTGCACAACGGCGTGCCCACGCGAATGGCGATTCTGGCGCGGGCAATGGGGAGAATGCGATGAGCCCCGAGAAAAAACGAACCAGTTTGCTGATTAAGGGCGGCCACCTCATCGACCCGGGGGCGCGTATCGACGCACCCATGGACGTGCTGCTGAAAGACGGCCGGGTTGCCGAGGTTGCGCTTCCTAACAAGATCAAGGGTGGCGCGGACGAGAAATTCGATGCTCGAGGACTCATTGTCGCGCCTGGCTTCATCGATCTGCACGTGCATCTGCGTGAGCCTGGACAAACGCACAAAGAGACCATTGCCACGGGCACAGCGGCCGCGGCCGCTGGCGGATTCACTACTGTCTGCACCATGCCCAACACGATTCCGGTGGTCGACTCGGTCGAATGGATCGAATGGCTTCGTCAGCCCGAGCGCGGGGCGGTCGTCAATGTTTTTGCCATCGCCGCCGCGACCCGATCGAGCAAGGGAGCTTTGCTCACCGACTTTCGTGCGCTCCAGACCGCCGGTGCGATCGCGGTGACTGACGATGGCAAGCCCATCCTCGATGACAACATCATGCGCGAAGCTCTGGCCCTAGGCGGAGAGCTGAATTTCCCGGTCGTGCAACACGCTGAAGACACCCGCTTGACCGAGAATTGTTCCATGCACGCGGGCGCACGTTCGTTCCGTCTCGGGCTACGTGGTATGACGGCGGCGGCTGAGGCCTCAATTGTGGAGCGTGATGTACAGCTCGCGATGCATATTCCCAATGCCCGACTGCATGTCGCCCATCTTTCCACCGCGGATGCGTTGAAGAGCGTGCGCCGTGGCAAGCGCGCCAAAGCGCGCATCACGTTCGAGGTTACCCCGCACCATTTCACGCTGACCGATGAAGACATGCGGGACTACGACAGCAACTACAAGATGAACCCTCCGCTGCGCTCGGTTTCTGACCGCGAAGCCATTCTGGCCGCGCTCGCCGATGGCACGGTGGACGCCATCGCCACCGATCACGCTCCGCACGCCGCCCACGAAAAGGAAATGGAATTCGAACGTGCCGCATTCGGCATTACCGGGCTCGAAACCGCGCTCGCGCTGGCGATCATTAGGCTGCATCGCGAGAAGCACATCCCACTTGCGCGCATCGTGGAACTCTTCACCGCCGGTCCGGCGCGCTGTTTCGATTTGCGCGGGCGCGGCTCGCTGGTTCGCGGTTCGGCCGCCGACGTTACCGTGTTCGATCCGAAGAAGAAGTGGACTTTCGACGCAGCCAAGTCCCTCTCGAAATCGAGGAACACGCCCCTCGATGGATGGCCACTGACGGGAAAAGTTGTCGCGACTATTGTCGGAGGAAAAATTGTGTATGCCGGCTAGGGGCAGCCCCCTCGGTTGTAAATTTCAACGTAGCTCAACTGTGGCTACCGTCGCGCGCTACGACCACTCCTTCGATGCTACAATTCCCGGCCATGAAACGTGCATTATTTCTCCTCCTGCTGAGTCCACTGCTGCTCGCCCAGGCCACTCCCGAGGTCGAGATCACCGCGGAGCCCTCGCACCACCTTGTCGTTGAAAACGAGGATGTACGCGTCTTCAAGGTTGAGGTTGCTCCCCATACCGCGACACTCATGCATCGTCATCGCCACGACTACGTCTTCGTCACACTGGGCGACGCTCATCTCTCCAACGAAGTCGCGGGCAAGGCGCCTGCGGACGTCAAACTCGCGGACGGCGACACGCGGTTTGCTCCGGGAAACTTTGCCCACATCGCCACGAATCTCTCGGACCAGCCCTTTCGCAACGTGACGATTGAACTGATGCAGGATGAAAAATTGCGGCAGACGCCATCCCACTGGCCAGAGGAAAGTGGCGAGAAGACTTTCCCGGGCGGGCGCAGCAAGGTGCTTTCCGTGAAGGATGGCGTACGCGTGTGCGAGGTCACGCTTGAACCGGGTGCGGTCACCCCCAGCCACAAGTATGACGGACCGCATTTATTGGTTGCGGTCACCGATCTCGATGTGCGCAGCGACGTCGAAGGGATGAGCCCGATGCCCGGAAAATTCAAGTCCGGCGACGTCAAGTGGTTGCCAGGAGGCTACACCCACACGTTGACGAATATGGGCAAGAGTCCGGTAAGATTCGTGACGGTGGAATTTTAGAACGTTCGTATGGGGACGCGTGCCCTCGCAAGCCTGACCGTCTTGCTCTACGCGTTCTTGATCAGCGGGTTTCCCGGAGAAACAAAAGCGATGCGATGCAGCTTGGCGGTGATACGGTCTTTGTCAGCGGAGGCAGACGCGGCGGCGAGGCGCTTACGTAGTTTGGCGACTTTTTCGGCGCGGGTGCGACGACGACGAATTTCCGGGCGACGGCTGGGTGCGGACATAGAATTCTCCTTAAGGTGTTCAATATCTGGCGTTCTGTAACGGGTGCTGACGATCCGTGAAATCACGAGTCAGAGATACGGCCACGCCGTGGACTCGTGCCAAACCTCAATTATAGGGATGATCGACACCGCTGGCAAAGAGGCGTGTGAACGGTTCGCAACTATGCGCCGTTAGCCGGTGGATTCTCCGTGTCACTCCGATAGCCTCTGCAAACCAATACCGGGAGACGCGGATATTTTGCAAACCGCGAGTCCTCGAATGAGAGCTTACACATCAAGAAAGTCGAACCGCGGTCGGATGTCATCCGGCGAACATGGCAGCAGTGCCCGCAGAGGCCAACGTTCGAAGGAATCGGCGTGTTATCGCTAGAGGACATGCTGGGCTGCGCTCCAACTCGTTTCTTTGCAAAATCAAAAATGGGCTAAACCGCAACTGGGCATTGGAGCCGTCTTGCCACACTTTGCCCCTTGTAGGAAGATACCGGATACCTAAATTATAGTGGCGCCTCTGAGGAAGAAATATGTGCAAGCTCGTTCTCATTCTCGTCTGCCTGGCGGGATGTGCGATCGCGCAATCGCAACAGGCGCCGGCACAACATGATTCGGCGCGACATGGGCCGGCAAAGATTGATGCGTCGGCAGTGTGGCAGGCAACGCCACAGTTCCTCGCGGCCGGTCACGCTGCCTGCGACAGTGCGTCCCGCATTGTCGAATGTCTGATCGGCCAGATGTCGAAAGCCGGCGCTCCCACGGCCGCCGTGAACTTTACGCGCCAACTTTACAAGCAGAGCCACGGCGATTTCGGCATCATGACCGGTTTCCAGGATGAGGGCACGGTTGCCTTCGCGTGGATCACCTATCCGCTTCGCGCCAATACTAACTATGGTCTGTTGCTCGTAAATGGGCAGCCTCGAATCGTGGATGTTGAGGATCTGAAACTACTCGACAGAAAAACGATGGAGCGCAGCGCCCAGTTTCAGGATCTCAAGAATCAATTCCCCAACGTCGATTTATGGCCCGGAGATCGCGATGGGAAGACGTGGCCAAACTCGCAACCGGGGCCCAATGGCGGAACTCAGTTTGTGGTGGGATATCCGCTGATCAACGGCTGCCACGCCTGCGCTCGGGCAGGGCTGGCTATTTTCACCTGGAACTTCGATGCCCAGGGAAAATTCCTGGGAACATCATTCCAAGGGATGACTCCAGCGCCGTTGTAACGACGTCGCCTACTGCGGCGCGTTCGTTGCAGTCGACTCCGTGTGAGCGCCGGCCAGTAACTCATCTGCCAGTGCCGTCGCTCCGAAGATGTGGCGCAGCGCCTCCTGGATGCCGCGAACGTCAACACTTATGTTGCGCCCAACCTTATCTTCGAAGAAGAAATTCCGCGGCAGGGCCTGCACGTTCCTGTCGAAATTCACACCGACAATCTCGCCAGCCTGATTCACCAGCGGGCTTCCCGAGTTTCCGCCGATCGTGTCCGCGGTCGCTGCGAAGTCGATTGGCGTGTCGAGATTGAGTTGGGATTTAGCAGTCATCCAGCGTTCCGGCAACCGGTAAGGCGGCTCGTTGCCGTGGTCGGCCGCGTGCTGGTAAACACCCGCGAAGGTGGTGAAATATGGGATTGGCCGGCCGTTCTCGGTGTAGCCGCGCACTGCTCCATAGGCGAGCCGCAACGTAAACGTGGCGTCAGGAGGTTCCTTGAATCCAGCTTCGGAGAAGCGCGCCGTAGCAATTTTCGCGCCGTCCTGGCGCTCGACGGCTTCCACTTGATCGTCGTAAATCTTGCGGACCGCGCGAGCTTCAGGGTCAATACTTCGCAGTAGAACGATCAGTGGATCCGTGGACGCCTCGATTGCCGCCACCCCGCCAGAATATAGTTGCTGACGAACCGTCACATCGTCCAGTTTCGTGCCGTCGATCAATGTCTTGGCAACTTCAGCCCCAGGCCTTCCACCAAGCGCTTTTTCGACGACCGGGTTGTTCTTGCCCATGGCCTCTTGCATTTCCGCTAAAGAATCCGCCAGGGTCACGGTTTCGAGCGATTTGTAAATCGGCGCCGTGGAAAAAAGCCGTTGCTCGAGCGAAGGCAATCCGGAGTCGGCAAACTCTCGCAGTCGCTCTCCGTTGGGCTTGGTTTTTTCGCGCGTCACACGTACCAGAGTGCGGGCGATTCCCGCCAGGTCGGAGTTGAACCCAGACATCCGCTCAACATAAACGTAGGGCAGGTAGTTCTGCTTTTCCACGACCATGGCCTGGGCGATGGAACTCCAGGGGTTGCCAATTTCCGCATGCAGTTTGGGATTCGCTGCCACCGCTGCTCGCAATTTCTTTTCGTCGACAGCCTTTGCGGCCATCAAATCCGCGTCTTTCAACCCGCGCGCGGAACCCGCGACGGCCTTGTACGCGTTTTGATATCCGAATAGTTCTTCCTGGGCAATGCGGGTGTTTTCGGCGGAGGTCGCGCCAAAACTTTGCACGAGCGCGATGCGGCGGCTCAACATGGCGATGCGCGTGGGATAACTCACATCGCGCAAAAACTCCAATTGGGATACCGTTTTGAGCCGGTCGGTCGAGCCCGGATGCCCAGACACGAAGATCAGATCACCCTCCTTGACACCGGCTCTCGACCACTGCAGATAGTTATCCATGTGGGCGGGCTTGCCGTTTTCGTAGACGCGAAAGAAAGCGACATCGAGATCGTAGCGCGGATAACTGAAATTATCGGGATCGCCTCCAAAAAAGGCGGCGTCGAACTCCGGTGCGAATACCAGGCGAACATCGGTGTACTTCTTGTACTCGTAGAGGTTGTAAACTCCTCCCGCATACAACGTGACCACATCGCAACGCAGGCCGGTCGAAGTGGCGCAGGTCTTTTCGATCGCGGACATCGCGGCGCGCCGCGCCTGGCCCGCATCTGCGACCGACATGTCTGGTTTAACTGCGGCGTTCACCTGCGCCGTAACATCTTCAATGGTGATTAATTGGTTGAGTTCCAGGTCGGGGCATTTGGCTTCTTCGGCGATGGACTGGGCGTAGAAACCAGTCTTCATGTAGTCCCGGCCACCGGTGGAGAGCTGGTGAATGCATTGCGAGCCGACGTGATGATTGGTGATGGCAAGACCGTCCGAGGAAACGAACGATCCCGAAGCTCCGTTATTGAAGCGAACGGAAGAAAGCCGCACGTGGTCCAGCCATTCCTGCGTTGGTTCAAAACCGTACTTGGCTTTTACCGCGTCCTTGGGAAATGAGTTGTAGAGCCACATTCCCTCGTCCGCGAAGGCGAAGGAACAGATGAGAAAAAACAACACTAGAAAAACCAGGCTGCGCTTTCCGATTGCAAAATTTCGATTGCTCATAGATAGACGATCGAGAACGAATTGCGGGCGACAAGAACGCAATGCCCGAAGTGCCTTGACTATAGACGCTCGGCGCGGGATTTCGTTAAGGGTTGTGGCAGCCGGACCTGTAAGCCGAATTCTGTCCGCCTTGCGGCGGGACGGTCATTCCTCTGGGCCACGCATTACTGCGGGGCTCAAGCGACCTACCCGGAGGTTGTGGCGCGCCGAGCCGGCACGCACCCCCGGCGCGGCCCGAAGGCTTGCCGGAGAATCCCTCCCTATTTGGTCTTGCTCCGTGTGGGGTTTGC
>Ga0187847_10004464_pt1 | contig 10296 bp, 10 predicted proteins | sample June2016WEW_4_10_FD_132458 | JGI IMG/M metagenome (GOLD analysis project Ga0187847, IMG submission 132458) | Peatland microbial communities from SPRUCE experiment site at the Marcell Experimental Forest, Minnesota, USA - June2016WEW_4_10 | ecosystem: Environmental > Terrestrial > Soil >...
CTGGAAGGGATGTTTGCGACACAACTTCAGGTCCGGGTGACGTTGAATTGGATCGCCAAACTCGTCGAAATGGGCCAAGGTAGTAATCTTTGTACGCGGAAAATTAAGATGCGTTTGCCCTGGGGTAGTTGTCCTTCGTTTCGGGCTCTTGAAAAGCCAAAACAATCCCTCCTGGCTCCTGTTGAACCTGGAGGCATAACCCGCTCGTGCAGAAGGGCTGGAGCCTGTCCGGAACGCGGCTTCACCCCAGGGCGTGACTTCATTAATCTCCCGATCAGCACAACATAGTTCCAGGAATAATCCCTGACTTCCCCATTCGAATTCTGCCAAGAACAAATAACTAGAACTCCGACTTTTCTTACGCACTTCTTTTGATTTCCGACTGTGACCGCTTTGATCTCCGTTTCGAAAGCATGTTCTCTGCACCTCTCGTTCGCCTAGGTCGTTGCCTGGTTTTCCCGCTCGGGACGATTGCATCTTTCAGGAGTGTTCGATGTCTCATGGAATACTCATCGTCGAGTCATCCAGGTCATCGGCGGCCGATGGGGAAAGGCTCACAGCTCTCTATCCAGAGTGGGGCGATGCCCGGCGCATCACGTGGGACGCCTTTGCCCCGGCGCAGGCGCGCAGCGCGACGGAACACCTCATCATCGCCCACGCCGCGCGCGGCGACGAGAAAGCCTCAACCTTCTTTCATTGGCTCCGCGAAAACTTGCTCCCCGTCCCCATTTTTGCCATCCTTCCCGCGGAGGATAGCTCGCTGCTGCACGCCGCAGTCGACGCCGTGGACGACTTCCTTCTCTCGCCAGTCCGGCCTGAGGAACTGCGGCGCCGCATTGCACGTTTTCTTGGACCCAGGTCGCGGAACCTCGACGAAATCCAGACCGCCCTCGCCGCTGAGATCGGACTTAACCAACTTGTGGGCCACGACCCCGCATTCCTCAAGGTCGTGGAGCAGATTGCCCTGTTCGGCGCCAACGACGCGCCCGTCCTGCTTACCGGGGAAACTGGAACCGGCAAGGAACTCTGTGCGCGCGTCACTCATTTGCTGAGCCAGCGCCGGCGTGGGCCGTTCATCCCTGTCGACTGCGGCGCCATCCCCGACCACCTGTTAGAAAACGAGCTCTTCGGCCATGCTCGCGGAGCATTCACTGACGCGCGCACAGACCAAAAGGGCCTGATCGCTCTGGCCCAGGGCGGCACGCTCTTTCTCGACGAAATCGACAGCCTCTCCCTCATGGCACAGGGCAAGGTGCTTCGCCTGCTCCAGGAGCACACCTACCGCCCGCTAGGCTCGGAAGTCTTCAAGCAGGCCGATGTCCGCATCATCGCCGCCACCAATCGCAACCTGCAGCAACTCGTCGAGCAGAAGGTATTTCGCTCGGACCTCTTCTTTCGCATTCATGTGCTACACATCCATCTGCCATCGCTTCGCGAGCGCTCTTCCGACATCGAGCTGCTCAGCCGTCACTTTATCGAAGAGATCTGCCGCGCCTCCAACATTTCGCGCAAGGTCCTCTCCCAGGCCGCCGCGCGCAAGCTCGGCCAATATGACTGGCCCGGCAACGTGCGCGAGCTCTACAACACTCTCCAGCGTGCCGTGCTGTGCTCCCCCGGCGCCCAGATCGCCGCTTCTCTCATCGACATCAACGGCTCTTCCTATGGCTTCCGAGACCCGATGCACGAAACCGACTGCGAAGCGTTCCGCAGCGCCAAGCTTCGCGCCATCGAGTGCTTTGAGCGCGAATACGTGCGCCGCATGATGGACAAGCACGCCGGCAACGTCACTCACGCCGCGCGAGAAGCCGGCAAAGATCGCCGCGCCTTCGGCCGCCTCGCCAAGAAATACGGCTTCCCGTCCATCGCCGAGTAGCGGGTCATTCGCGTCACGCACCGGGTCAAAAAAGACCCACTCCTTCCATCCTCACGATCCACGCGGCGAAACCGCGCTGCACCTACTCTTCGCCAACTCGTGTCCGGGACCAAATCCTCCCCCTCGCATCGGTTCTTCATCTCTCGCGCACGCCCAACTCCAGCGTTTTCTGCGTGTGGAAATCCGAATTGCGATGGAACGCGGAATGCATCAACTGCCGGCGAAGGACAGTACTCGTGGCAAACGGGAAGGCTGCGAACGTGGCCGTTGCGAAAGACATCCTGCGTTATTTTCTTCGCAATCCCGAGGCGGTCGACAGCCTCACCGAGATCGCACGATGGCGGCTTATGCAGGAGATGGTGCAGCGGAGCGTGGAGGAAACTCGTGAAGCGCTCACTTGGCTAACCGAAGAGGGCTACCTTCGCGAAGAGAAGCGCGCGGGAACGGAGAGCCTCTTTCAGCTCAATCGCGCGCGGCTTAACGAAGCAGCGGAGTTTGTAAGCGAAAGGCAATAGAAGCACCGGACTGGAAACCGGCGGGAGGAAAGCGTGGCAGATTATCAGTCCGTGTTTGCGGTCGGAGACGCAATCTCGAAGTTCCTGACCAACAACTACGACCCGACGACGGTCGGGTTCCCCTGCACGTTCCAGCTCGTCTCCAGCGAAGAGATTGCCAATGAGGACACCACGCCTTTCGACAAGACGCTCGCCATTTATCTGCATCGCATTACCATCAACGAGAACTTCCGCAACGTGACGCAACTGCGGGATCTGCCCACGGATAAACCGGTGATGTACCTCGACCTGCACTATCTTTTCTCGTACTGGGACGCAACCGCGCAAGGCGCCGAGGCGGAACAAAAAATCCTGGTATGGACCATGCAGCAGTTGCAATCCAATCCCATCCTTGACACGTCGATCCTCTCGCTTTCAACAACGGCTCCGGGATGGAATTCGACCGACTCCATCCAGATGATCCCCGCCGATCTGAGCCTGCAGGACATCCTTGACATCTGGGATGGGCTGGGCCCGAATTACCGGCTCACCGTCGGCTATATTGCGCGCGTGGTGCGCGTGGACACGACCGTTACGCCCGGACCGCCCGTGGTCGCGACGCGATTCTCCATTCAGCCCGGAGGTCTCAATTGACGTTTGTTGAAAATGTCGACCGCCGCGTTCTGGGTGGGTTTGTCTGCGTTGATGCCATCACTGGGAGCTCAGTCGTTCCTGCCGTCCCGGTGACGCCACCGACGCAGTGGACGGTCAAAGCCAACCGCAGCGGCACGTATGTCATCTTCGATGGGCCGGGATTCGAACCACAGACCGACGACTTTTCTCTTTCCACCGTCTGGCCTCCGGCGGTTCAGTTCGAAGTCTCGCTCCAGGATCCGTCCCTCCGCTATCTTCCGCGGCGAGCCCAGGTGAGCGCACCATTGCCGGTACCCGCGATCCCCCCCATCCCGGCGCCACCGAATGTTTTTGTCGCGCAGCCGGTCACGCTTTACCCTTCGCCTGCTGCGCCCTATGGTCCCAACTGGGCAACGATCCATGCTTCGGTGACCAAGGCCGGATCCAGCCCAGCGCAGGGACTGCCCTGGGCGATATTACAGGTGGTCGAGCAGAGCAACAACGCTGTGTTGGCCACGGGCGTCACGGCGCCCAACGGCGAAGCCCTGCTCGCCGTCATCGGCCTCACCGTTACCCCGAACCCCAGCAGCGGAGGGTCGGTCACCGTGTCCACGGTCGATGCCACGGTGACCGCCTACTTCGATCCCGGCAATCTCACCCAGCCATCGGATTGGATACCCAACCCCGATGACATCTTGAATAACCTGACCAATCCCGCTCTAGTGTCCAGCAGCCAGCCGGTACAGCTCGGTTCCGGCATGGAGTTGTCGATGAGTTTCTCACTGAATGTTTGAATCCCTGGCGCCGCAGCCAGGAAAAGCACCGAGGAGGATCAGCGTGCCAGAGTATTTAGCGCCAGGCGTATACGTCGAAGAAGTCAGCTTCAGCGCACCGACCATCGAAGGTGTAGGAACCACCACCACCGGCTTTGTCGGACCTACGCTCACCGGCCCGGTCTGCGGGATGCCGTATGGCGGGCTTCCGCCCAACGATGAGCCCGCAGCCAATGCTCCCGCGGCCGGTGTTCCTCAACTGCTGACCAGTTTCGGCGACTTCCAGAACATCTACGGCGGTTACCAGAACCTGACGCTGAACCCATCGAACACGGGCAACAGCGTCAACTACATGGCCATGGCCGTGCAGGCGTTCTTTACCAACGGTGGGTCGCAGCTCTATGTCTCGCGCGTCTACTCCAACAATCCCGGCAGCGGCGGCGCCGCCATCGACCCCGGCGTGGCCACTTCGGCTGCGGCTGCGGCCACCAATGTCGTCGTAGCGGGCAGGTTCCCCGGCGCGTTCCTCAACGGCCAGACGGTGACGGTCACGCTCACCGGCACCAAATTGCAGAACTTCAATAATCTGGCCAATCTTCCCACGGGGTCGCTGCTCGGCGTGGCCGGGTCCGGGGGTGGAACGCCTACCCTCTACGCCAATGGAAGCACAACCACGTTTTCGAATACCACGACCAGCGCTGCCTTGACCGCGTCCAACTTCCCTCCGACGCAGACGGCACCGCAAAACCTCTATTTGCTCACCTTGCAGGTGAGCGCGCCGGCCGCCAACGGAACGCTGATGGTCTTCTCCGGGCTGGGTCTCGATCCCCTGCATCCGAACTATATCGGCAGCGTTCTGGGAGCGAATCCTCCGCGGCCTATCGATCAGTTGCAGAATCAGATCTACTTCGAGATCGGCAGCGGCCTCAACACCGCCGCACAGCTATTCGCCAATCTGTTCCCCACCTGGCTTGACCCGGCAACTTCAGTCCCGGTTTGGAAGAAGGGCACCGCATACACCGCGAGCCAAACCATCACCGATCCCAACGGAAACATCGAGATCGTGACCACCGCGGGCACGTCCGGCGCGACGGCTCCCGCCTGGAATGCAACCCCAGGCCAGAACACCACCGACAACAACGTGACGTGGATGAACCTCGGGCCGCTGGTTCCCGTAGTTTCGTTCCTTCTCGGCGCGGGTTCCGCCGGCAAAGGACCAGGAGTCAACGGCGACGACGGCGCTGAACCCTCGGAGAACGATTACGTCAACGCATTCCAGTATCTGAAATCGCTCGAAGACATCGCCATCGTGGGCGCTCCCGGCTCCTCAGCCTACGGCGACAGCACCAACATCACGATTGGCGCCATCATTCCCCACGTCGAAGCGCAGCGTGCCTATCGCGTTGCGATTCTTGAGGCCAATCAGGGCCTGCTCGACTCCGACTATGAGAATGTCCGCGCCCAGATCGACTCCAGCTACGCCGCGCTTTACGTGCCATGGGTCTCGACGCCGAGTCCGCTCTACGTTGCGGGCACGTCTGCGCCGGCGCAGATTTTAGTTCCCCCCACGGGTTTTCTGGCCGGTATCTATGCGCGCAATGATATCCAGAACAGCGTGGCCAAGGCGCCCGCCAACGAGCCCGTGCTCGGCGCGGTCGATTTCGAGCGCCACATTAACTTCGCCGAGCAGACCATCCTTAATCCGCTGGGCATCAACTGCCTGCGCTACTTCCCCGACCGCGGCTACCTGGTCTGGGGAGCGCGCACCGTCAGTTCCGACACTTCGCTGATGTATATCAACGTGCGCCGCTACCTGATCTATCTCGAGCACTCCATCGACGACGGCACGCAGTGGGCGGTCTTCGAGAACAACGGCCCGGCACTTTGGGCGCGCGTAGCCGATTCGATCGACTCGTTCCTCAACAACGAGTTCGCTTCAGGCAACCTGCAAGGCTCGTCGCCCTCCGACGCCTACTTCGTGCGCTGCGACCGCACGACCATGACTCAGAACGACCTCGACAACGGGCGCATGATCTGCATCATCGGCGTGGCGCTGCTGAAGCCGGCCGAGTTCGTCATTTTCCGCATTGGCCAAATGACGGCCAGCGCGCCGAGTTAAAGACCGGCGAAGTAACCGGAGCCAGCAAGTCCATTGACAAACCGAACAGGCATTCATTCGACACAAGCTGAACGAGAGGGATTTCCATGGCGAACCGCGTAAATCCGTATCCGCAATATCGATACCTGGTTGACCTGAAGAGCGGCCGAGACCCGAGCAAGCCACTGGGCGGATTCTCCGAGGTCACGGGGATCAAGACCGAGCTTCATATCTCGGAGTACCGCGACGGCAACGACCCGGCAAACCACGTCCACAAGTACAGCGGGATGCACACCACCGCGGATGTCACGCTGAAGCGCGGCGTCGTGGACACGTCTGATCTGTGGTCTTGGATCGTTGCTGCCCGCAAGAATGGCGCCAGTGCACAGCGCGATGTGACGATCACGCTCCAGGACGAAGCCGGCAACTCGGTTGAGGTCTTCAAGCTCCACCGCGTTACGCCCAAGGGATATACCAGTCCGGCGTTGAATGGCAAAGGCACCGGCGACATGGCCATCGAGGAACTGGTGCTGGCTCCGGAGACGGTCGAGGTTTCGCAGGTCGGCTAACGATGAAAGAAGGGCCGTGTCCGAGCGAATTCGCGGTGCTGAATTGGGCCCCCGTCCTTGCGACTGTCATGATTGCGGCTGCCGCAGCGTTAGGAGTTGTGGATCGGGGGCTCAACGCACATCACGATAGAGCGATCGCTCTGGTTCCGGACCCGCGCCGGTCGAAGCCGGCAAAGAGAGTGCAATGAGCCGCGTGATCTTCGACAACACGCCCACCGCACCGACGTTCAACACGACGCGCGCCGACGTCGCGTGTTTCGTAGGCCTGGTGCGTTTGCTGCCCGGCGCGTCATTGCCCGCGACAACGGTTACCTGGCTCTCTGCACTGGGATACTCTGCGGCGCAAATCGCGTCTTTGACCAATATTCCGGTGATGGTCGAAGGCTATCTGCGCTTCACTTCAATCTTCGACGACGGCAGCGCCGGCACCGGCTTCGGCACCGACTACCTCGCAGCTGGAGTGCGCAGCTTCTTTGCCCAGGGCGGGAAGCGCTGCTACGTCGTGCGTGTCGACGACCCGGTTACGCCCAACGATGCCGCCCTGAACCGGGCCAACAAGCTGATGAAGGTGCTTCCCAACACCACCTTCGCACCGGACCAGCCCCAGAGCTGGACCGGAGTAGGAAGCCTCGCACCGCTTGAAGAGGTCTCCATCCTGGTCACGCCCGATCTGCCCATCCTCTCGGCATCGCAGCCCTTTGCGGCCGGCGGCCAGGCTCCCAGCACGGCCGCGGGGCCTGAGGAGTTCGTTGTATGCGCCAAGGGCGACATCTCGCCGCGCCAAGCCTCCACGTTTAGCTCACCCGCGCCGCGCCTCGCACTCGCCGATTACACCAGGTGGGCGGCCAGCGTGGCCTCCATTCTCAACTATCTTTCGGGCGGCTATCTCACTCATCAACTGCATCTGCGCGAGATCCAGTTCGTCACTTCGTTCCCCATCCCGCAGGACAACGATCCCGCGGCGGTTGCCGCCAATCCCTCGGCCGCCGAAATCGCCCAGGACATCCATGCCGTAATTCAGGCGCAGATGCCGGAGACCCCGCCGCCTCAGGATGCGGTCTCGCCGGGGAACATCTCGAGCTCGTTCCTGCAACTCGCCTATCCATGGGTCAAAACCTCAAACTCCGGCATCCTGCTGGAGTCTCTGGAAGCTCCCGATGGCGTGCTCGCCGGCCTCCTGGCGCGCAACGCGCTCACCCGTGGAACCTTCACCAGCGCGACCAAGATCACGCCCAGCGAAGTCTACGACATCTATCCCGCTCTGCCGGCGCAGGAGATCGAGACCAATGAAGAGCCGCTGATCTGGGGAGATCTTCCCAATGGTCAACCCATGCAGCCCAAGGCGCTCATCGAACGCCTGAGCCTTTTCGGATTCACTCCCGACGGCCTGCGCCTGCTCTCCGACGTGACCGCCTATCCCGGCGAGTCGTATCGCGCCGGCCCGGTAGCGCGCCTGTGCCAGGTCATCTGCCGCGCCGCGCGGCAGATGGGCGAGACGGCGGTGTTCCAGAACAATGGTCCTGCATTGTGGGGGAGCGTGCAGCGCTTCCTGCAGAATCTGATGACTCGCCTTTGGAACCTGAACGCCCTGGACGGCGCCACCTCGAGCGACGCCTTCACGGTGCGCTGCGACTCCAGCACCATGACCCAGAACGACCTCGACAACGGCCGGGTGATCGCGTACGTCACGTTCAATCCGGCCTCCATGATCGAACAGATCACCGTGAAGCTGGCCATGGAAACTAGCGGGACCAGCACACAGGAGATCGCAGCCAATCTGTTGGGGGCATTCTGATGGCGTCCAACGCACTGACTCCGCTGCATGTCTTCAAGTTCCATGTGGACTTCTTCACCGACTCGCTGTCGGACGGTGCCAGCCACTCGCAGTTCCAGGTTTGCTCCGGCTCCTTCGCCGAATGCACCGGGCTCGAAGCCACGATGGAACCGAAGACGATAAGGGAGGGCGGACGCAACTACGGAGCCGCGCAGCGCGCCGGAGGAATCACTTTCGCCACCGTGGTGCTCAAGCGCGGCATTAGCCTTAACCAGAACCTCTACCAGATCTTCAACAAGGAGGCGATCGGTAAATTCGCCCCGCGTATGCAGGTCACCATCAACGTTTACGACATCAACGGCTTGGCCGTCTTTGCCTGGCAGCTCGACCGCGCCATGCCCATCAAGTACAAGTTTGCCGATCTCAATTCTCGCAACGGTGAGATCGGCATCGAGGAACTGCACTTGGTTCACGAAGGACTGTGGTCGGTCACGCCCACAACGCAACAGATCTAAATATGCCCGCGACTCCGCCAGTTATCGCCAAAGCCACGCTGACCGCGCTGCCTAAGAAGGCCGGTGACCAGGGGACCCCTGTGCACTTCAATCCCGCCTCGCTGGTATACACCGTTGAAAACTCCATCGTGCAGCAGTCGGCCGGTCCCAAGAAGGCTCAGTATGTCGCACAGTTTTCCGGCAAGCTGACGATGGACCTGCAGTTCGACACCACCGATTCGGGCACCGACGTGCGCACTGTAACCAACAAGGTCGCGCTCTTCATGCAGGCCTCGGCCAACGCTTCAGCGACCGCCCAAAACAACGCACCGCCTAACTCCAACGGCAACACACCCGGTCCGCCGCCCAAGGCGCCGCCGGTGATTCTGTTTCAGTGGGGCACCTATCAGTTCCAGGGCATTATGGACTCGTTCAAGGAGACCATCGACTTCTTCTCGAACGACGGCGTCGCTCTCCGCGCACTGGTCAGTATCCAGCTCTCGCGCCAGGACAACGTCTTCGACCAGACCGCGCAATTCTCCCAGGCGTCGACAGCCGGCAGCCTGGTGCCGAGTTCCGGCTCCGACAGCGCGCTCTCCATGGCCACGCGCGGCGGCGATCCCACGGCCATGCGACAGCTCGGCGCGGCGAACGGCCTCGAAAGCCTGCGCTTCACCGCCGGGGCCTCTATGCAGGTTGGCGGCGGAATCGGCGTCCAGCTCAATGCCCCCGCGGCCTTCGTCACGAGCGCCTCGGCTTCCGCCGGCGCGGGCTTGAACATCGGCATTTCTGCTGGTGTTTCCGTCGGTGCATCGGCGGGAATCTCTCTCGGCGGCTCGGCCGGAATCTCCGCAAGCGTGTCCGGCGGGGCGACGATCAGCGGACTGGCGCCGGCATTCGGGGCCTCAGCGTCAGCGGGAGTTCTGGCCACCTCGGGCGCGTTCGCGGGCCTGCAAGTCGGCGTCGCCACATCCAGCAGCACCGCCAACCTCAATCCCCTCGCCATGCTTCCTGCTACATCGGGCGTCGGGGTAGCCACCTTCGACGGCGCCAGCTTCAGTCTCGGCGGCGCCGCCAACAACTCCGGATCGGCCGGATTGTCCGCCGATGTTGGAACGCAATTCAGCTTCGCTTCGCGGCTGACCTTCAGCAGCGACGACTAAAAGTAAGAGGATCACTATGGCCGTGACGATCGACGAGATGCACGTGGATGTGCAGAAGCCACCAGCCGCGGCCAGCGCTCCCACGTCCGACGCCGGACCCAAGAAGGACATGGATATGCGCGAGGCACTGGAAGTGATGAATGAACGCAAACAACGACTGCGAGCCGACTGAACATGCCCGAGCAACCACTTACGCAGAATGCGGTCTACACGGCCATTCCGACCGTGCAGATCGACGGCCAGGCCAACGACAAGGTCACGGCTCAGTTGCTCTCGCTCGAGATGCGCGAGCAGGAGGGCGGCATGTCGTCGCTGGAGATGCGCCTAAGTAACTTCGGTTCGTTTTCCACCGGTCTGGCCGACCTGGTCTTCGAAGACGGCCAGATCCTAAAGCTAGGCGCGGCGGTGCTGGTCTACGCCGGCGA
>Ga0187847_10004466_pt1 | contig 10289 bp, 12 predicted proteins | sample June2016WEW_4_10_FD_132458 | JGI IMG/M metagenome (GOLD analysis project Ga0187847, IMG submission 132458) | Peatland microbial communities from SPRUCE experiment site at the Marcell Experimental Forest, Minnesota, USA - June2016WEW_4_10 | ecosystem: Environmental > Terrestrial > Soil >...
ACCGAATAGCTGCGCTCCGATGGGGTGCTCGTCGTCATCGAAAGTCAGGTAGCGCCGCCGCTTCGATTCCCGCATCCGCGACAACCCATCGGCCGACGTGAACTCCGTCATCAGCAGCCCGCACCCCGACTGCGCATTCGTGACCGCCGCATCAATTTCCAACTCGCTGGGTGCCCCAGGTCTCGAGTCTGAGACCTGGGAGACCAGTTCGATTCCGCCGGCGGACGATGGCTGACTAGAAAACAAACTCGCATGGCGAATAAACCGCCGGAACACCGTATCCGTCACTCCGGCCATCGGCGCCAGCACGGTAGCCGGGGATACCAGAACCGACCCGAGGCGCATCTCCGCCGGTACCCGCGTTCCCGCAGGCATCTCGTGCTCCCTGGGGTTGTCCCAGTTCTTCTTCACTGTGAATCCCTTGCCAGCCATAAACGCCTCTAGCTGTCAGCCGCTTTCCCAAAACAAACGTGGGCCCCCGCCGCAGCGGAGGCCCACTCATTCCGTAAGCCGCAGCACCGTTACTTCGCGGCCGTCGCCTCGCCCGCCTTGGCATATTTCCGCCGGAAGCGCTCCACGCGTCCAGCCGTATCCACCAGCCTCTGTTTGCCGGTAAAGAACGGGTGGCAAACCGAGCAGATTTCCACGTGAATGTCGCCCTTGTGGGTCGAACGGGTCTCAAAGTTGTTTCCGCAGGCGCACATCACACGCACCGCGTCGTAATTGGGATGAATCTTTTCCTTGGGCATCTCGAAGACAGACCTTTCCTGCAGTTCTTTCTATTGTAAGTTGATTCCGAACCAGGCGCAAACGATGCAATCCCCGTACCTGCTCCTCGTCACTGACAGCTCTCCACTGTCAGCTGTCTACTGTTCCGAAGGAACAAAGACTGCCGCAGAGGCGTATTTCAAGACAAATGAACGCCACGACCAAACCGCCTGCTCGCGATGATTTCCTGACGTCCCGCCTCTTCAACCTCATCGGCGGGATCGAGGGCCTCGACCCGCAGTTGCCGCCGGTCATCATTCCGTGGGTCATTCAACATCCGCGCTACCTTCCAGGATTCCTCCGCCTAGCCCACACCCTGAAGCAATCACACCGGGTCCGCGCCCGTGCACTGGCCGACGGCGTGCGCGTGCCACCTTTCCTCGTTCTCAGCGTCACTTCCAAATGCAACCTCCGCTGCACCGGCTGCTACGCCGGAGCCATCGGAACCGTCACTTCCGCGCCCGCGCAACCCGGACTCGGCCTCCGCGACTGGTACTCCGTAGTCGACGAAGCGGTTCGGCTCGGTGTGACGGCCTTCATGATCGCGGGCGGCGAACCATTCTTGCTGCCGGGCATCGTGAACCTGTTCCGCGACCACCCCGACCGCCTCTTCCTCGTCTTCACCAACGGCACCGCCCTGCAGCCCAGCGATTATGCAATCCTCAAGAACTGCTCCAACACCGTCATCGTGGTCAGCCTCGAAGGCGATCGCGACCTGACTGACCTGCGCCGTGGCCGTGGTGTCTATGAGAAAGCCCTCGGCTCCCTCGACCGCCTCCAGCAGGCCGGCGTTCTGACCGGCATCGCCGTGACCATAGCACCGGCAAACATCGAGTACTGGACCGACCCGCGCAACATCGACCAGCTCATCGCCCACAGCGGCCCCCTGGCTATGTTCATCGAGCAAATCCCTACGGTTCCTACCAATCCAGCTCCCATCAGTCCAGTCCCCATAGGCAGTTGCGCCAGCGGCACGTTGCTAACTGAGGAACAGCGCACCCGCTTCCGCAAGACCGTCGTCGAGTATCGGGATCGTGCCACTGGAGGCGCCTACATCATCCACTCGCCCGGGGATGAAGAAGCACTCGGCGGCTGTGTCTCCGCAGGCCGCGGATTCGCCCATGTGAATCCCAGCGGCGACGTCACCGCATGTCCCGTGTCCGCGCTGGCCACCCATAACGTCAGAACCTCAAACCTGCGCGAAGCTCTCGCCAGCCCGCTCTTTTCCATGATCCGCGAAAACGCCCATCTGCTCGAGACGGAGGGCCATCCATGCGGCCTCTCCGCCCATGCAGAAGAATTGGAAACCATGACCAAGGATCTCGGCGCCTATCGCACCAGCGAGCCGGAACCGGAAGCCAGCAGAAAGCAATGGCCAGTCACAATCCACTGACCTGCAGCAGGTCGCTTTTCGTTTGATCCTGTACCAACTCCGTGCCCCATCCTTTCGCCTTCTTTCTGGCGAAAGGGTGGGATAGCATGAACCTAGACACGCGAGATTGCCAGTCATAGACCTTGTACGCGGCTCAGTCCCTGCCCTGGCATTCCTCACCGCTTCGCGCTACCTTGCGACGGACTGACTACTGACTACCGTCTTTCCCCGCCTTCTCAATCCCCGCCTCCACCAGCGGCGCCATCACCACGTACCCCGCAGGCAGTGGATGCACTCCATCGCGACTGAGCGCTGCGGGCAAACCATCCCGCGCATCCTTCATCGCCGAATGGAAGTCGACATACACGTATCCATGATCCGTCGCATAACCCTTCATCCACGTATTCACCGCGTCGATCTTCGGCGCAGGTGTCAATCCCGGCTGCCACGGATAATCGAATGCCGGCGTAATCGAGCACAGCACCACGCGAATCCCGTTGGCATGGGCAAGGTCCGCCATCGACGCAAGGTTGTCCTCAATCTCCTCCAGCGTCTCGGGCCCCGTGTTGCCGGCGATATCGTTCGTCCCCGCCAGAATCACCACCACCTTCGGCTGCAGCGCGATCACATCCTGCCGAAACCGCACCAGCATCTGCGGCGTCGTTTGCCCACTGATACCGCGATTGATATACGGCTTGCCGGGAAACGACTCGTCGAGATGCCAGCCCTCCGTAATCGAATCGCCCATAAACACCACGCGATTCTCGCCCGCCGCCGGCGGTCCCAACTTCACATCCGCCTCCTTGAATCGCGCCAGCCATGGAAAATCCGTCAGCATCTGCTGGTCGTGTTTGCGCCAGTAGTCATTATCGGGATGTGTCGCGGGCTTCGGCTCGGGCGCCGCCGCCGGCGCAGCCTGAGTAGGCGCCGCTGCCTTTGTTTCGGGAACATTCCCCGGTTCCTGCCCACGCGCAGTAAGGTTCGCAACAGGCACAACAAAAACGACTGCCAATACGGTCAACCGGGCCACTCGATTCACTGCGAAATCTCCTCCTTGGCACACGATGAAAGGTGTGATTCAACTGCGCATCCGATTATAGGTGGCCGTCATCAGTGCCTTGCCGTCGCTGCAAGAAATGGAGTTACGACGCCTTGTGCGGTCCCTTTGAGAAACGCTTGACGATTTCAAAACCGGACCTCACTCAGGACAATTTGTACTGCAGAAGAATCAGATCGAGATACCGCCCGAACTTGTAGCCGACTTCCCGCATATGGGCCGTTTCCTCGAAGCCCATCTTCGCGAGAAAGTTGAGCGAAGGCGTGTTATCGGCATCAACCCCGGCAACCAGCATGTGCTTGCCGAGACTTCTCGCCTGCGAGATGAGTTCCTTCAGAAGAACAGTTCCGATGCCACGGCGCCTCGCCTCGGGACAAAGATGAATCGTCGCTTCGACCGTGAACCGGTATCCCGGCCACGAGCGGAAATCGCCAAAGCTTCCGAACCCCAAAATCCTCTTATCTTCCTCCGCGACCATCACCGGATACCCCTTCTCGCATTGAGCCTTCCACCATTCTTCTCGCTCCTGAGGCGACGCAGGAGCGTCACGAAAAATCGCAGTGGTATGGATGAGGACCTCGTTGTAAATCTCCGTGACCGCTTCAATATCCGCGCGTTGTAGAGGCCGGATCATCATGGAAAGAGCCTCCTCTCTTTCTCTCTTTAATCTACTAAGATAGACAAAAATCTACTATATTGGAACAAGTGAAGAAGAAAAAAAGCAGCGTAGCCCCTGAGATTGCAGTGAATCCGCACGTTCCGGAGGAAGAAGTCACCCGTACCCTCGCGGCGCGCGTCCAGCAGGAAAGAAAGCGCCGCAACTGGACCATTCAGGATCTGGCAGATCGCTCCGGCATCTCCCGTGCCATGATCAGCAAAATTGAACGTTGCGAGTCGAGCCCCACCGCGGTGGTCCTCGGCCGCCTCAGCGGAGCATTCGGCTTGTCCATGTCCGAGTTGCTTTTGTCGGCCGATTCGAGCGAGAAGCGTCTCAGCCGACGGGCCGAACAACAAATCTGGAAGGACCCCGCAACCGGCTATACCCGCCGCGCAATCTCCCCGCGCGCCGGCATGCCCCTCCAGTTAGTCGAAGTCTGTCTACCGGCCCGGACCAAAGTCGACTTTCCTGCTGTCTCCTACAGCGCACTTCATCAGCAAATCTGGTTGTTGGAAGGAAAGCTCACCTTCCATGAAGGCTCGGACCGGCACGAACTGAATCCAGGCGATTGCCTCCAGCTCGCAGGCGCGCAGGACTGCGCATTCGAGAACGTCTCGCGCTCTGCCTGCCGCTATGTTGTCGCACTCATCGTGGGAAAGTAACGAATCGGCCACCCGAGACGTATCCTCGGCTTGATCCCGCCTTCTGGTTGCATTGCCGTGCGAGGAAAATTGTTGAACCGCCCCAGCCACGCGAAGCGATTGCCTGGACGGCTAGTCCTTTTCCACATAAGCAGCCCTGATCCGCACCGGACAGCGCATCCGCCCGATGCGCTACGCTTTGAAAGAGCCATGAGCACATGTCCCATCTGCGGCGGCGTCGGTCTGATTGAGGAAGTGTCCGCTACCGGCCTCTGGGTCTCCCGCGCCTGCGAGTGCCAGCAGATGGAGCGCGAACAGAATCGCCTCTCCGCTGCTCACATCCCGCAGCGTTACCGCGAATGCACCCTTGACGATTACGAGATCTACCACGAGGCCGACCGCTCGCTGGGTCGAGCCCTGCAGACCGCGCGCAAATTTGTCGAGGCCTACCCAGTCGACACGGCAGGGAAGGGCCTGCTCTTCACCGGCTCCATTGGCGTCGGCAAAACTCACCTCGCCGTCGGTGTCCTGCGCCGCCTGGTCCAGGAGCGCGGTGTCCGCGGCCTCTTTTGCGACTACCGCGAGCTGCTCAAGAACATCCAAAATAGCTACAACGCCCAGGTCAACACAACCGAACTGGAGTTGCTCAAGCCCGTCTTCGCCGCCGAAGTCCTCGTCCTCGATGATCTCGGTGCGCAAAAGCCCAATGAGTGGGTCTGGGACACCGTCGCGCTCATCCTCAACACGCGCTACAACGACAAACAGTCCACCCTCATCACCACGAATTATCCTGACCTGCCGGCAGGCGGCGGCGAAAAAACCGATGCCGAGCGGGCCGCACGCGAACAGACCCTCGGCGACCGCATCGGCGACCGCATGCGTTCGCGTCTCTCGGAAATGTGCGTCCAGGTTCAGATGACGGGAAAAGACTTCCGCCAGACTGAAGTCCGCCGTGCCAAGTTCGGCTGAGCCCAATTCGGCGAATCAAGTTCCCGCGGGAACCCTCAATTCATTCTCCCCGTAACTCTTTCGAGGACAAAGATCATGCGCAAGACCCTCGAATTCATCGGACTCCTGGCTTTGGTTACCCTGTTTTGGTTCACCTGGAGCGCTCTCTACAGCCCCAACCGCCTCCCCGACCGCGTCCCGACGCATTTTGACGCTGCAGGCAATCCCAACGCCTGGGGTTCGCCCTACGGAATGATCCTGCTGCCGGTAGTGGCGACGGTGCTCTACCTGCTGGTGTCCGTTGTCAGCCGGTTCCCGGAGTCATTCCACTACCCGGTGCGCACCACGCCCCAGAACATCGCCCGCTTGCAAACCGTGACCCTCAACATGGTCCTTTGGCTCAAGGTCGAAATTGTTTGCCTGTTTGCGCTGCTCCAATGGGTTTGGATTCAGGCAGCGCGCAGCGGAGACGGCCACCTGTTTCCAATGATCCTGCCGTTCTTCATCGCGGCCGTCTTTGGCACGATCGGCTGGAGCGTCGTCGCCATGTTTCGCGCCGCGCGCTGAGACCCGAGCACGGCTGCGCCGGAGTCAAGCCGAAGCCTAAGCAAGAAAGCCGACCCACTCCGGTGCAAACTCAAATCTCGTAAGATGTTTTGGTTTTTTAGCGCATGCGACGACGCGTCCAGCGGGAGTTTCCCCGCGTCCGCGGCGGATCTAGAAGATCCAAACGCTGACGAGCACGATCACCATCGCGGCGATCGTCATCACCTGGTAGATCACATCGCCGCGTTGACGTGGCTGCTTCGTCACGCTTTGGTGCGCCGCCACCTGGGGCATTGCGGATTGAGGATAGGACTGCATGATGCGTCTGGCCTTCCCTGGTTCCCACTTCGGGGGGCTACATCTGTAAATACACCGCGGCCGGGCAAAAAGTTCCGCGCAGTTTATCTACTTATGCCCACTTTCATACAACTTTGAAAATCACTCAAAAGATGTACAAGAACGAGACACTGATTCTTTGTTTGGTGCTTTTGTTTCTCTACTTCGGCAATCATCGCCGAAATTCAACGCTGATTTGCATATCGGCAAACCGCGAGGGATTCCTTCAGTAACGGGTGTATAGCGTGAATGGGAGAACTGCTCTAAAATCCCCTCGTGGAGACAGGTCCCGAAATCGAACTCGTTCCTCGCGATGAAACCCGAGAACGCAACTGGCTTCCGTTAGCCATCGCCGCCGGCGTTGTCGTCGTGATTGCGGTAGCCGTCGTCCTTCTGCTCGAGCATGGACGGAAGCCGGCAGCCGTCACGCCTGTCTCGGCGGCTCCCGATCCGTACGCCGCCAGCCTTCCCATCTCCGGTCTGGTTATGAGCGAGTCCGGCAACCTGGCCGGCGGCAAAGTCACCTATGTCGACGGCCACATCGCGAACAAGGGGAACCGCACCGTCACCGGCATCACTGTCCAGGTTCTTTTCCGCGACGCCGCCAAAGAGGTCACGCAAAACGAGACACAACCTCTCAAGCTGATCCGTACCCGCGATCCCTATGTGGATCTGGAGCCGGTTTCCGCCGCTCCGCTCCAACCCGGCGACGAACACGACTTCCGCCTCATCTTCGACGCCGTCTCACCAGACTGGGACGGCGCCTATCCAGAGATTCGCATCATCGGTGTCGTTTCTAAGTAATTCATGAGAGCCGCGCACCTTTACTTAGTAGAACTTACTTTGAGTTGTAAAAATTACACCCGCCAGGTCACCGCAGGGTCTTCGAGCCAAAGCGCCTCCGCCCAGGCCGCAGGCATAAATCGCTGAGCGCATTAAAGTTACTTTCTGGTTATCTCGGTTACGTAGGCCCTACCACTTTTGGCATAGGTCTTGCTGTATAGAGGGTGAGCCGAATGAGAAGCTCTCGCGGTTTCCCTGCGAATGCAACATCAAAGAGGCATAAAACAAAATGACAAAGCGATTCGGAATTCGTAAGCTTTCCCCCGGCCAGTGTGCTGTTGTTTTACTGGCTTCTGCATTGGTTGTCCCGGCAGTCGCGCAGCAGACACAGCCCTCCTCGAGTGATGCGCAGAACGCGCCGCCCGCAGCGACGTCGCAACAGCCATCCTCGCCTTCCAACGCAATGCCTTCGGACAAAGAAGGATTCTGGGGCCACGTGAATCCCTTCGCCCGCAAGAAGTGGGTGAAGAAGCGCCTCGATCCTATCAATGACCGCCTCACCGAGCTCGATCAGGTGAACGCCAAGAACGCAGCCGACATCAAGGACGTGGACGCCCGCGCGCAGGCCGGCATCCAGCACGCGCAGTCGACCGCCGACGCCGCCAATCAGGCAGCCACCGCGGCCGGAACCCAGGCTCAGAACGCCAGCAATGTGGCCCAGGGCGCTTCTGGTCACGTCGACAAGTTGAACACGACGGTCAACGGTCTGGATCAGTATCACCAGATCAGCGACGTCGACGTTGCCCTGCACAGCGCCATTCTGTCGAAGGACGCGAAGGCGCAGCTTGACACCCTCGCATCCAGCCTCGCTGGCCACCAGGGCTACATCGTAGAGATTGAAGCACACGCTCCGGGTGCCGGAGCGGTCGGTATCCAGAACTCGCAACGGCTGGCTGAGTCAGTCGAGCGCTACCTGGTTACAGAACATCAGATTCCCGTCTACCGCATGCACTTTGTTGCACTCGGCAATGCTCCTATTGAAACCTCTGGCGCAGATCCCGACGCGAAGCCGGCGCGGATCAGGGCAGGCAGTGTGCACATTCGATTGATGGAAAACAGTTTGGCGGCCCAGGACTCCACGTCTCCCCATGGCATGTAGTCCACGTTAGGTGCGGAGCGGCGTAAGCCGCAAAGCCACCCCCTGAGGCTCCTTAACCGCGCCGACGGCTCCCCGGCCGTCTGGCCGCCAAAAAAGCTCTCGCAACACGAGAGAACCAAGGCAACTTGGCCCCCGCCGAAAACGGGGGCCGTTTTTTGTTTGGACTGGGCCCCTTCGACTCTGCTCAGGGCAAGCTGTCCAGGCAGCCGCGCCTCTTCCGCGCACGTTCCCCCGTCTCCCACAAATCTGGGGTGCCCCATCCAAGCCCTGCTTGGGTAGGCGGTGGGAACCCTCCCCCTCCCGGACTCTGGGAACAAAGTACTTGTTTTCATGGCGCTGGCGAGAGCGAATCTCGCCAGCGCCGTCTGTTCATTGAAGTTACCCGCAGCGTCGTCTCAGGGAAGGACTTACGGCATTTTCCGCCTCTGGCGAGGGTGCGGCGGAATAGCGGCAGATTCAGTATGGCGCAAATGAAAGAATAATCTGCAAAGATCTCCGTTGCGCGCCGGCAGCCCGAGCGCCCGTTCTGGCAGGCGCGCTACTACGACTTCAATGTGCACTCAGCCGAAAAGACGACCGAGAAGCTGCGCTACATCCATCGCAACCCGATCGTGCGCGGGCTGGTCAGCAGGCCGGAAGACTGGCCGTGGTCGAGTTACCGTCACTATGCTGCCGGGATCGGCGGAACAGTGAAGATTGAGTCTTTCTGGACGGCGTGGAGACGCGAGCATGGGGGCGAATTAGCGCACCCCGTAAAGACACTCGTCTGGCCTGAGAGATTTCCCACGTCTCCAAAACCGGGAGACATGGGGCACCCAGACGTTGGTCAGGTATGAGCATCCAGACCTGGGCCACCCGCCACCCAGATTCTGATCAGGAATGAGCATCCAGATCCGGGCCACCCGCCCTCAATAAGCGTCGAATGGATAAGAAAAGCCACGGGCGGGTGGCCCAGATCTGAGGAAATATCAATCCGCGAGAAGCTGGGTGCCCCAGGTCTCGCCTTTGAGACCTGGGAAAGCTACAAACCTCCTCTCGCCCCCGGCACGGATGGCCGTGTCTTCTCGGTTATAGGCCTCTGCTCTTTGCGCATTAATTCCCCGATTCCGCTAGCCTCAATCCATCCCCGAAAACAAAACTTGTTTGGTGAGCCGGCTCGCCTGGGTTCGTCCGCGCGCGACGTTAAGTCAGTATCGCCGGGCTGAAGAGAATAAGGAATTTTCTGAGTCCGGGAGGGGGTCAGGGAGACAACCATGTACGCCGAATGCCGTCACATCATGCCGCGGGGCACGAAGTGCAAGTCGCCCGCCCTTAAAGGGCCGGCCCTACTGCTACTACCACGGCAAGCTCCACGACTACACCCGCGACGGCCTCCGCTACGACAAAGGGCCCGTCTGTCTCGCCTCCATCGAAGACGCCTGCGGCATCCAGCATGCCCTCATGCAGATCATGAACTCGATGGCCAACGGCCGCCTCGACAGCCGCGAAGCCGTACGGCTGATCTATGGCCTGCAGGTCGCCATCCAGGCCATCGACCGCGTCCCGCAAACCCCGCCGCAGGAGATGGTGCAGGCCACCGCGTGCGACGGAATCGGCGTCGACATCGCCGACCCGGAGGCGACCGTGTGCGAGCCTCACACCGACTGCCCCACCTGTACCAACCGGTTCGGCTGTGAGAACGTCGCGCGGCAAAGCAAAAAGAGTATCCGCGATCACATCGATGAAGCGCACAACCGCCCCGAACTCCCCGAGCGCAAGCCCCTGGCCCTGCCCGCAACCGCAACGGATACTACAGCTCTTTCAATTCCTCCCGACGCCGCACCGTCGCCCGCCCTGCCCGGCCCCAGAATCGACAAGCAGAAGAGAGAAGCGGACATGGAGGCGCGCGTCAACAAATTCCGCACCAACAAACACGAGGCCGATCGGGACGCGCGTGCCGAGGAGCTGGCCCGCATGGTGGCCGATCACGAGATCACCATCGAGGACATCCTCGCCCTCCCGGAAGGCAGCATGGCAATCCC
>Ga0187847_10004467_pt1 | contig 10288 bp, 9 predicted proteins | sample June2016WEW_4_10_FD_132458 | JGI IMG/M metagenome (GOLD analysis project Ga0187847, IMG submission 132458) | Peatland microbial communities from SPRUCE experiment site at the Marcell Experimental Forest, Minnesota, USA - June2016WEW_4_10 | ecosystem: Environmental > Terrestrial > Soil > Wetlands...
CCAGGTGTTGCCGCCGTCGGTCGAGAAATACATGCCGCCCACATCGGTATAGACATTGCCGCCGCCGGCCCAGCCTGTTGTCCCATTCAGGAACAGGATTGACCGAATCGGCCACGGCCCGTCTAAAGTGCGGCCGCTCCAGGTCTGGCCGCCGTTCGTGGTAACGTGCAGCCAGCCTTCCACGCTGGGAGAAATTTCGCCGCCCCCAACCCATCCGTCTTTATCGTTGAGGAAGAAAACGGGACCATCGAAAACGGAATCAACCGAAGGGCCGCAGCTCCAGGCGGAACCACCGGTAAAGCTGGTGCAGAAATTAATGCCGGACGCGCGAGCGTGCAGGTTAGTGAGAAAAGAAAACTGCGGACCGAACCAGCCGCCATCGGGATTAGCATCAGCGCTGTTCCAATCGGAAACGCCCGCGCCACCATCGCTCGTGTATTCGGCGAGCGTATCAGGATCGCCCTCGACCGGACCCAAGGTCAACATGAGGCCATTCTGTTTCTTCACGAAGCGGACTTGCTGCAACCACTCGGGACCCGAAGTCATGTCGCTGCTCCAGGTGGTGCCGCCGTCTTCCGTCCAGCGGAAAACGCCGTACGCACCGCCCGAGCCATCGAAGAAGCCGGAGATGATGACCTTCTTCGCCGTGATTGCGGCGACTCCATAGAAGTAGTCGCTGGCAGCATCGGGCGGGACCTGTTGTACCCAGTTCGTTCCGCCGTCGGTCGTTTTCCAAACCTGACCCTCTTCACCTACGGCATATCCAATCTTGGCGGTGGGAAAAGCGATATCGTGAATAATCACTCCCGGTATAGTGGCGAGCAACTGCCAGGTGTTGCCCGGAACTCCGCGGCCGCTAGCATTGGGCTGGGCAATTGCATGCGGAGCCGACGTTCGCTCGGCGGAAAGCTGGATTCGAGAAGAAGAGACAGGCATATTGCCGGCAACGTGGTGAGAAGGTTTCGCGAGATCCTGCGAAAAGGATAGCGAGCTGATCAGCAACAGTGGGAGGAAACAAGCAAGCCAGCGGCGCATAAAGTACCTCCTAAAGCATTCTGACCGGACATCGTACCACAGGCGCCCAGCGGCCCATCTGGGCATTTTCTAATCGATTCTCTACCGTAAATAGGCGTCGGTCTTGTTCATCCAGTCGGCGCGTGGGGGATTAAAAATATCGAGGTCCACGGTATCCGCGAGCGCCTCGGCCGAGTGCGGCATGTTGGGCGGAATAGTCAGGACCTCGCCCGCATTCACGACGATCTCTTTGCCGTCGATGCCAAACTTCAGCGCGCCCTCGAGCACGTAGGTGATCTGTTCGTTGTGATGGCTGTGCTCGGGCACGACGCATCCTTTCTTGAGCAGAACGCGGGCAAGCATGACGTTCTGCCCGACCACAAAGTGGCGCCCCAGCAAAGGATTCAGGGCCTCGACTTCTACGGAACTCCATGGGATGTGGCGCAACTCGGCTTTGGTCTTGCCCTTCAAGACCGTGGCTTTAAGCGCGACTTTGCCCGCTGGGCGCGCCAATTTTGTTTTCGTTTTCGCTTTTTTGGCCGCAGACTTTTTAGCGATGGTTTTCAGCTTCTTTTCTTTCATAGCGGTAGCCCAAAGAAGGATAGTACAGACGACTGCCGGTGTCTAAGGATTGCCGCGGCGAAACAGCACAGGTAATCTTCTAAAAGGCGGTCGCGTAGAGACGGTGGTTGCCCCGTCCCTCCAGGAGATTCGAAATGACAAAGCATGAGTTCCGGCAGGAAACCGAGGCGGTGCGTGGCGGCACCAGTCTCGCCAAGAAGAACGGCCCGCTCTCTACGCCGATCTATCAGACTTCGACTTTCGAAGCCGCCGACATGCAGGAACAGCTAAGGCTCACCCCTACCGACCAGTTCTACACGCGCTACGGCAATCCCACGCAGACCGTTGCCGAGAATGCCATCGCCCAGTTGGAAGGTACGGACGCGGCGCTTCTGTTTTCTTCGGGCATGGCTGCGATCACGACGTCGATTCTTTCGCTGGTGAAGGCGGGCGACCATATTGTGGCGCAGCGCGATATCTACGGCGGCGCGATGAAGTTCTTGTCGCAATGGCTGCCGAAACTTGGGGTCGAAACCACGTTCGTCGACACCAACGACATCGAGCAGCACGAGCGCGCGATCCGTCCCAACACAAAACTTCTGCACATCGAATCGCCGACGAATCCCAACGTGCGGGTCGTCGACCTGGAGAAGATTGCGGCCCTGGCGCGTAAACGCGGCCTCATCACGACCATCGATTCGACTTTTTCCTCGCCCATCAATTGCCGTCCAGCAGAATGGGGCATCGACCTGGTGCTGCATTCTGGGACAAAATATTTTGGCGGACATTCGGACCTGATCTGCGGCATCGCCACCGGACGACGCGATTTGATCGAGCAGATTCATTCCACGCGCACCACGCTTGGCTGCTGCATGGATCCGCACGCGGCGTTTCTGCTGCTGCGCGGGATCAAGACGCTAGCCGTCCGAGTCGAGCGCCAGAACCAAAGCGCGTTGCGGATTGCCGAGTTCCTGAGCCAGCATGCCAAGGTGACGCGGGTGCATTATCCGATGCTCAAGCAGCATCCGGACTACGCGATCGCGAAGAAGCAAATGGCGGGTGCAGGTTGTGTTGTGAGCTTCGAAGTGGAAGGTACCGGCTCCGACGCCTGCCGCGTGGCCGAGGCGCTGAATCTGTTCACCCTGGCCCCCAGCCTCGGCGGAGTGGATTCGCTGGTGACGATTCCGGTGCTGACCTCGCACGCCATGATCGCTCCAGAGATGCGAAAAAAGATGGGCGTGACGGAACAGATGATCCGCCTGTCCGTGGGCATCGAGCACGTGGACGATCTGATCGCCGATTTGGAAAAAGCCTTAACCGTCCTGAGCACCGCGCGGAAAGAGGCAGTGGTAGCCGATTAAGCCCGTGTGTTGTCCAAGCGGGGCGAAACTCCGCCTCCACACAATCAGCGCGCCTGCACGCACTCCAAAATTTCCGCTTCGCTCAAAGTGTGGTCGCTCGATTTGGCGCATTGGTAAATGCGCTCGACGACTTCGTCGTTCACCGGAAGACCGCGGTGCTCCAGCCAAAAAAGTACGTTAGATTTCCCGCTCATGGGACCGATGTCGATGATCTGATCCAGTCCGAAGTATTGCGCGGGCACGCCGGAATACACCGTGTTCGCGAGTTCCACATCGTTTTTCTTGTAGGCTTTGATCACGGCGGCGGCGTGAACGCCGGTGGCCGTGCGAAATGCATCCTCGCCCACCACGGGATAATTCGCGGGAATCGGAACGCCCGTCGCGACCGAGACAGCCTCACAATAGCGTTTGAGCTTGGTCAAGTCCTGCCGATCCCAAGGCGCAATGCCCATCAGCTTCAGGTTGACCAGCATCTGATCCATCTGCGTGTTGCCCACGCGCTCCCCAAGGCCGAGTGCGGTCGCGTGCACGCAATCCGCGCCCGCCACCAATGCGGCCATGGCATTGGCGGTCGCCAGTCCGCGATCGCAATGTCCATGCCAGTCGACGCGAATTTTCTTTCCCGCAGGCTTCACTACCTGTTCAAGCACAAACTTGACCAGCGCCACCGTGCCCATCGGAGTAGCGTGTCCGGCAGTGTCGCAGAGCACCAGAGCATGCGCGCCGCAGTTGATGGCCAGCGAGTTGAGCTGCTTCACCGTTTCCGGATCGCAGCGGGTGGTGTCTTCCGTGACGTACATGACTTCCAATCCGAGCGAAACCGCGTAGCGCACGGCCTTTTCCGTAGTTCGAAGCAGGAAGTCATTATTCCAACCCTCGGTGTAACGCCGGATCGGACTCGTCCCCAGAAATGCAGCCACCTCGATGGGGAGTCCGGTTTTCTGGACGATCTCGGCAATCGGGCGAATGTCGTTCTCGACCGTGCGCGCGGCGCAATACGCCGTGATCTTCATTTTGTGCGAGACGATTTCGCGCGCCAGCGCCGTCACGTGCTCCACCGCGCGCGGCCCAGCTCCGGGAAGCCCAAGGTCGAGCGTGCTAATGCCGAGCGCCTCCATCAGGTGCAGAATTTCAATCTTTTGCTCGATGGTAGGATCGCGGACGGAAGGCGATTGCAAGCCGTCGCGCAGCGTTTCATCGGTCAGGCGCACCGGTCCCGGCGGATGTAACGACTTCGGATACAGGGCATTCCAATCGTAGATGAGTTCAGCAGTATTCAAGAAAGCCGGCACCCCTCCGGCTCGAAATTTCAACCCAGCGCCCGAAGGCGCATTCGTAAGGTAGCACGGCGGCTTGCCTGAAGGTATGCCCCGCGTTTTGCGCGCGTTACTACGGCTTCTTCTCTTCCTTCGGAGGAACCGTGAGTCCAAAGATCGAAAGCTGACCCCGGCCCGCAACATTCATCCCGCGCGCATCATTGGGACTGGGAAGGTAGAGCGTCTGGCAAAATTCGCAGCGATACACCTCGGCGTCCCGCCCCCAGGCCTTCTCGACGCACCCGCATTCCTTTTCGAGGACGTCTGCGGTGTAGAACCAGCGCTTCAGGTGTCCGCCGCAGAACTTGCCCTTTTCATTTTTCTCATTGCAGGAACGCTGGTCCAGTTTCTTGATCTTGACCTTGTGGTTCGGAAGCTGTGGAACCGTGCTCGTGGCATCAGTTACTGTTTCGCCGGAAGCCATCGAATCTCCTGTGCGCCGTGTTGGACCGCCCGCCTGTTATTCTACTCAGCCCGCCTTCTGAGGCCAAGCCTACCGCGTCTCGCACGGCGAAGCCCCATCTCCGCACGCTCTCGTATCGACATCTGTTGCCCGCTGAGAGCACAATGGCTGGCGGCAAGTAGATGTACGAATCCAGAAACACTGCAATAGGGGGCAAGCAAATGAGCGCCAAGGATCGAGATCGTGAATTGGGTATGGAGAGCAAGATTACCCGCCGCGATTTCCTGAACGGAGTCAGCATCGCCGTTGGAGCGTCGCTGGCGGCAAATTCGACATGGCTAAACGCCTTCGGCATACCGCAATCCCCGTTCGCCCCGGAGAAAGATCCCAGCTACTACCCGCCCGCGAAAACCGGCATGCGCGGCAGCCACGACGGCTCCTGGGAAGTGGCGCACGACTTGCGCGATGGCAAGTCATGGCCTGACGCCACAGACAATGGTGAGTCCTACGATTTGGTGATCGTCGGCGCTGGCATGAGCGGGTTGGCAGCGGCCTACTTCTACCGCAAGTTTGCTGGACCAAAATCCAAAATCCTTCTCCTCGACAACCACGATGATTTCGGCGGACACGCCAAGCGCAATGAATTTCAGGCAGGAAAACGATTGCTGCTCGGATACGGTGGAACGCAATCCATCGAAGCGCCGGGCAACTACAGTAAGGTCTCGATCGGCCTTCTGAAAGAGCTGGGAATCGAGCCGCGGCGCTTCTTCAAGTACTACGACCAGAAATTGTTTGACTCGATGCATCTCGAAGAAGGCGTGTTCTTCGATCAGGAAACCTTTGGCGCCGACCGCCTCGTGCTGCAGAAAGGCCTCCACTATTTCGGACTCGCTTTCGCCATGGAGAACGTCTCCCAGATGCCCATCGCCGAAGCCGCGCGCAAGGATCTGCTCCGCTTGCAGCATGCCCACGTAGATTACCTGCCCGAACTAACTCCGGAGCAGAAACGCCGCAAGCTGATCAAGACCAGCTACAAGGATTTCCTGCTGCAGTCCGCCAAGGTTCACCCCGATGTGGTCAAAGTGCTTCAGACCACAACCCATGATCTCTATGCCGTCGGAATCGATGCCGTTTCCGCGAATGACTGCGCCATCAACGGATTTCCCGGCTTCAAAGGCATGACTCTCGCCAAGGGCCACGAGCAGAATCCCGAACTGGACGAGCCTTACATTTTCCATTTTCCAGACGGCAACGCTTCCATTGCCCGGATGTTGGTTCGATCCCTGGTGCCCGGCACTCTTCCCGGCCACACCATGGAAGACATCGTCACGGCTCGCGCCAACTACGCTCGCCTCGATGACGCGTCTTCCCCGATCCGCATTCGCCTCAATAGCACAGCGGTGAGAGTGCGGCACGCCGGAGCCGATTCAGATCCAAAGACCGCGAAGGAAGTTGAAGTCACTTACGTTCGCGGCGGGCAGGCGCGCCGGGTCCGCGGCGCAAACTGCATCCTCGCCTGCTACAACATGATCATTCCCTATCTGTGTCCGGAGATGCCCGCCAAACAAAAGGAAGCTCTCGCGTACTGCGTGAAGCTTCCCCTGGTCTACACTAACGTGCAGATCAGCAACTGGAAGGCGTTCCGGAAACTCGGCGTGAGCGCCGTCTACGCTCCGGGATCGTACTTCACCAATGTCACGTTGGATTTCCCGGTCTCGATGGGCGATTACCACTTTCCCAGTTCGCCCGAAGAATCCTGCGTGCTTCACCTTCTGCGCACGCCTTGCGCCCCCGGCGAAGATTGCAAAGATCAGTACCGCGCAGGACGCACGGAACTCGTCAGCACGACATTCGAAACCTTCGAGCGCAACGTGCGCGACCAACTAGGCCGCATGCTCTCGCCCGGAGGTTTCGATCCGGCTCGCGACATTCAGGCGATCACCGTCAACCGTTGGCCGCACGGCTACGCCTACGAGTACAACGAGTTATTCGAGCCGCTCGACCGGCCGGCGTCGGAACGTCCGTGTGTGATTGGCCGCCAGCCCTTCGGAAGGATCAAGATTGCGAATTCGGATGCCGACGGCCATGCCTACACCAACACCGCCATCGATCAGGCGCACCGTGCCGTGCGAGAGATCGTCGGCGCGTGAGACTTCACGTCCACCTGTCTGCTCAGGTTCGACGTGCCAGGTTTGATGTGAATGTTTGGCTAATGCCTTGATCGAAGCACAACGTCTTGCAAGATATAAGCATGCTCAGATTCAACGCCGAGCCGTTCAAACGGGCGCCAGTACCATGCCGGGTGCAAATGTGATGTGACCGTCGTCGTTCGTGTTAATAGAGTTTTTGCTCCGTTCGGTTGAAGCCGGTATTCAGCGCTTTCAAAGGCAAGCCAGTGGCGGCCGGGCATGTGCGTCCGGTCGATCGAAAGTCCCAAATAATATGGCGGCTTCCACTCCGTAACCGTCTCTTCTATGTATCCCACATCGAAATAGCAAGTCCGTTTCGCGCCCACTCCCCGCCCCTGCAAAGTACAGCGTTGCGGAATAGGCAGGCCGACGTACATGAGAAAAGGTTTGCTCGCCTGCACGCTGTCAATGGAAAGAATGCGGGACCACACATGTTCGGGCGTGTCATCGATCTCCACCGAGGTCTGAACTATTTCCGTGCGCGGATCTTGAAGCACGGGACGTTCCATTCGATCGCCCGCAAAGATCACAGTAGGGGCTGCCAGGATAATGACGCCAAACGTTGTCGTTTGATTCACGCCATGTTTCACGAGCAATTTGCGCAGCAACATTCCAATTGCAAGTCCAATGCTCAATCCGATGAAAATGACTGGGAAAGCGAGGATCGCGCAGAGTGGACCCTCCTTACCAAACGCAATGAGAATCAGAAGTGAACAAACTGCCGATAACAGGGCAGCCGCCACGGCTGCAATGTCAGGCTTGCGCGCGACCATGGCGATGGAAGCGCCTGCCACGGCTGGGACCAGGAAGAACAACGTTAAGCCCATGTTCGGATACTGGCCGGCACTCACGAATAGAAATCCGAGCAAGCCGATCGCAGTGCCGGAAATCGCGCCCGCTCCCGCCGCCATAAGCGGTCGCTTCCATTCCTCCATAGGATCATCCTCCCAAATGCGCTACCAAAGTTCAGCCGGGCTGCGTCCTGAATTAGAACGGCTTGCGCGCAGGCGCCTGATCCGCGCCCACTCGCCCCATGGTGATCTCGGCGGCAAAATAGTTTTCGCCTTTCATCGGAACCCCCGCCATCCGCCGTAACATTGCAATCTGACCTACGTGCGTAAGCGCGTCGGCAATCGGACCCTGAAACAATTTCTCGGCCGAAACTCCCAGTGGCTTCTCCGACACCAGGTAGTCGTCAAACTTTTTCAAGGCGGCGAAAAAACGTGCGCATTCTTGTTCCCAAGGCAGCGGCAACGAATCCTTCCACTCACGGCGTCCTTCGGACATGGCCAGACCCCAATCCATCAGGTCGCCAATATGCGCCAGAATCTTTGCCGGCGTGCGCGAAGTCTCAGCCAGCCCATATTCGGCAAAGCTCGGTCCGGCGTCGCGGATCGCTTTCCCTCCGCGATAGGCAAGCGTGGCAAGAGTATGGCGCAAAAAGGCACGGGAGTCGGTCATGAAGCACGCTCTCTTCTTGGGATTGTGATCTACGGTCCATCATTGTCACCCCGGCCTATGCTTTTTGTCATCCCCTCCGCTTGGAACGGCGTTGCTGACTTCCCTGCCCTCTGCTACTTTGAATTTCGCTGTCTGCTGACCTATTTGACTACTAAGTGGGGTGAAGCGTAATGCCGGCCATCAAATTCCGTGGTGTGGATTTCATCGAGTTCGACACGCTGCTTAATGACGATGAGCGCCTGGTGCGCGTTACGGCGCGCCAGTTCATCGAAGACAATCTCATCCCCATCATTGAAGAATGCAACCGCGCTGGCCGTTTTCCGCGCGAACTGGTCAAACCCATGGCCGATCTCGGGTTCTTCGGCGCCTCGCTGCACGGCTACGGCTGCGCCGGCATGTCGAATGTCGAGTACGGCCTGGTCACGCAGGAACTGGAGCGCGGAGACTCCGGCGTGCGTTCTTTCGTCAGCGTGCAGTCGGCGCTGGTGATGTATCCGATTTACACCTTCGGTTCAGATGACCAGAAAAATACATGGCTGCCGGCGATGCAAAAAGGCGAAAAGCTCGGGTGCTTCGGCCTGACCGAGCCCGACTTCGGATCGAATCCCGGAGGCATGAGAACGCGCGCCCGCAAAGTTGGCAAAGAGTATGTGCTCAACGGCGAGAAAATGTGGATCACCTCCGGCACGATCGCCGACGTCGCCGTGATCTGGGCCAAGGTCGAGGATGAAGGAGATAAAGTTCGCGGATTTCTGGTCGAGACCGACCGTCCCGGATTCAAGGCCGACAACATTCATGGCAAGTGGTCGCTGCGAGCGTCCGTGACGTCAGGCTTGTCTCTGCAGGACGTGCGGATTCCCGAGTCGAATTTGTTGCCGGGATCAGGTGGATTGAAGTCTCCGTTGATGTGTCTGAACCAGGCGCGCTACGGCATCGCGTGGGGAGCGGTAGGCGCTGCTATGGCGTGTTACGACTGCGCGCTGCAATATTCGCTGCTGCGAAAGCAATTCCGCGATCAGCCAATTGCCTCCCATCAACTCGTGCAGGAAAAACTAGCCTGGATGATCAACGAAATTACGAAAGCGCAATTACTGGTCTTGCAAGTCGGCCGCTTAAAAGATGCCGGCAAAGTGCAGCATCAGCACATCTCAATGGCGAAGAGAAACAACGTCTGGATGGCGCTTGAGTGCGCCCGTATGTCGCGCGATATTCTCGGAGCGAACGGCGTGGCGGACGACTATCCCATCATGCGCCACCTGATGAACCTCGAAAGCGTAAAGACCTACGAGGGGACGCATGATATCCACACGCTGATCATAGGGGCAAGTGTTACCGGGATTGACGCCTTTTAGTAATTTTTCCCCGATATAGAAAACTCTTGACATCTTCGCGATTTGCGAACTACAATGTTCGCAGATTGCGAAGTTAACGAGTGAGCACCAAATGCATGTCATCAGCCGCAAGAAGCTGAAGGAAGCCGCGGCACGACATGGTGACCTCGAGGGGCCCATGGAAGCGTGGTTTCGCATTGCAATGAAGGCTCAGTGGAAGAACTTGACAGACGTTCGGAAGACTTTTTCGAGCGCCGATGCCGTCGGCAAGTGGACAATTTTCAACATCAAGGGCAACCAATACCGGCTGATCGCAGAGATCAATTATGTTTTCAGCCGAATCTACATCCGCCATGCTCTGACGCATGCCGAGTATGACCGGGGAGGTTGGAAATCATGAGTGCGACCGCCGCTAGATCCGAATATGCCGCTCTGCTTTCCAGCACGCTGCCTGCGGTCATTCGCAGTGAGGCGGAGAACGAACGCTACATCGCGCTGCTCGAAAAACTGGACCGCAAAGGCAGCCGGATGACGGCCGCCGAGCGCCGTATGGCTGAGCTCCTGACACTGCTGATCGAAGACTTTGAAGAGAAACATTACGCGCTCAAGGCGTCCAGCCCGGTGGAAGTGCTCAACGAACTCATGAGCGCAA
>Ga0187847_10004469_pt1 | contig 10284 bp, 10 predicted proteins | sample June2016WEW_4_10_FD_132458 | JGI IMG/M metagenome (GOLD analysis project Ga0187847, IMG submission 132458) | Peatland microbial communities from SPRUCE experiment site at the Marcell Experimental Forest, Minnesota, USA - June2016WEW_4_10 | ecosystem: Environmental > Terrestrial > Soil >...
AAGCTCAGTTCAAAGATCGCCGTTTAATTGTGTTGTTCTTTGATCTCTCCAGCATGGAACCGGACGAAATAGACCACTCGGTCACGGCGGCAGAGAATTATGTAGACAAACAAATGGCCGCAGCCGACCTGGTGTCCATTGTGTCATTGGGCAATACGGTTACGGTTAACCAGGACTTCACGTCTGACCATGATCAGATCAAGAAGGTATTGGCTGCATTTAATGCGGGCGGTGGCCAGGGATTTGAGGCCGGTTCGACTGGGACTACGGAAGGAACTCAGGATACTGGAGGGTCTTTTACCGCTGACGACACCGAATACAACATTTTCAATGCAGACCGGCGGTTGGAAGCTTTAAGGACGATTGCCAAGCAACTCGAACATGTGGACCAGAAAAAGTCACTGATCTATTTTTCCAGCGGCATGGAACGCACGGGGATTGAGAATCAGTCGGAACTGCGGGCTGCGATTAACGCCGCGGTGCGGGCGAATCTGGCGATTTACACGATCGATATTCGCGGACTGCAAGCGATTGTTGCAGGCGGCGAAGCGCAGAATGCAAGCCTGCGCGGAACCTCGGTATATTCGGGCCAGGCGCAATTGAGTTCCTATGACAGCAATTTCAGCTCTCAGGAAACTCTGGTTACGCTGGCCGGAGACACCGGCGGAAAAGCTTTCCTTGATTCCAACGATTTCGGGAAGGTATTCAAAGGCGTTCAGGACGACACGTCGTTCTACTACGTACTTGGCTATCAGAGCACAAATCCAGCGCGCGACGGAAAGTATCGCAAGATTTCCGTCAAGCTGAACCGGTCTGATCTCAAGTTGGAATATCGGCGTGGCTATTACGCCCCGGCAGACTATCAGCACGCCAACAAAGATGATCGGGAGCGGCAATTAAATGAGGAACTGGCGTCCGATTTACCGGCGACCGATTTGCCGCTTTACCTCAGCGCAGGATATTTTCGCGTCGCTGAGAACAAATTTTTCATTCCGGTATCTTTGGTCGTTCCGGGGTCGGAAATTCCTTTCGTGAGCAAGAGCGACCAGGATAAGGCCACGCTTGACGTCATTGGAGTAGCCACCGATCCGAACAAACACGAAGTTGGCTACATTCGCGATACCGTGAAACTCTCGATCGAAGCTTCCACTCAGGTCAAACAAAAGAATGTGCAATACAACAACAGCTTTCTACTGATCCCCGGAACCTATCACGTAAAGTTTGTGGTCCGCGAGAATCAAACAGGACGGATGGGTTCGTTTGAGACGGACCTGACCGTTCCGGACCTGAAACCCGCTCCGCTGCGCATGAGTTCTGTCGTGCTGTCGAGCCAGGTACAACCGGCAGGGAAGAGAGTGGCGGCGAATGATCCGTTGGTGCACGACGGGTCAGAGATTGTTCCCAGCGTCACCCATGTTTTTGCAGGTGGACAACATTTGTATCTCTACTACGAGGTCTACGATCCCGGTAAGGAGAAAGCACAACCCAGCGACAAGGAGAAGGATAAAGATAAAGACGCGAAGATCGAGACTGGAGGCATTCGGGTATTCAGCAACGTTGCCTTCTTTCAGGGCAAAGTCAAGGCTTACGAGAGCCCCTTGGTGCAGATCACTCAGCCAACTTCCAAAGATGGCAAGACGGCTGCATTTCAGTTGGATATTCCCCTGACACAACTCAAACCCGGCTTCTACACCTGCCAGGTAAATGTTGTGGATGATGCCGCGGGACACTTTCTATTTCCACGGTTGGGCTTGCTAATCAGGCAATAGTTTTAGCTGCTCGCATTAGCTATCCCGGAATGCTTCCGGGCAGCGTGTCCCAAACTCGCCAAAAAGTTTGCATATCGTCCGGTTTGCCGAAAGAGACCCGCAGATAGTTTGGCATCGCCGAAAATTTTCGGCCAACGAGAATGTTGTTCTGGCGAAAGTGTGAGATAACGTCGTCCACTGGGCGTCCAGTATCGATCATGGCAAAATTCGCTTGCGAATCGATTGCAGAAAGATTTCGAGCTTTAGCCTGCTCGAGAAATAACAGCCGGACTGCCGCATTCTTCTTGATGGTCTCTTGCATGTCTTTGGTATCGCCCAATGCGACGACGCCCACGCGCGTGACAATGGAGTTGATGCTGTCCTGCGTAATATATGGTTCCATGCGTTTGACCACATCTTTTGCGGCCACGGCGTACCCGAGCCGCAGTCCGGCTAACCCGTACACTTTGGAAAATGTCCGGCAGACGATGATGCGTTCGTCACGCATCGGCTGATCAATGAACGAGGTATAAGGTGCGTTGGGGCTGACGAAGTGATGGTAGGCCTCGTCGATCAGAACGTGGCAATGTGAGGGCAGTTTGGACAGGAAAGATTCCAGGTCTTGGCGCGGCGTTAACGACCCGGTCGGATTATTTGGATTGCAAATATAAATCAGAGTCGTGGACGGCGTGATCCGAGCCAACATAGCGTCGAGGTCATGCGCGAATTGCCGGGCGAGCGGAACGGAGACGACTTCGGCACCTGCAAGCTGCGCGTAATGGCCAATTGCCTCGAAGGTCGGCGATGCTTGCATGACTTGGCGGCCGGGGCCGCCGTAAGTCTCAGGAGCCACGCGCAAGATTTCCGTTGAACCGCATCCCAGCAGAATTTGTTCGGCAGGAATGCCGTGATGCTCTGCAATTTTCCCCATCAGCGCATCGTATTCCCTGAAAGGGTAGCGATTAGATGCACTCAGAGAATCTTGCATCGCGTAGATGCATTTCTGCGATGCTCCATACGGATTCTCATTGCTGTCGAGATGAATAAAACTGTCCGCTACGCTACGCGAGGGCTCGAACATGGCCGCGGAGGATAGAGTGGCGAGGGGGCCGGTCGCGACCGTCGCGGTCGTGCCAAAGGTCAATAAACGGAAAAAGCTCCTTCGAGACAGCTGCATGGTCGGTTCTTTTCTGCGAATGACCCATCGTCGCAAATTCGAAGGGAATATGCCAGTCGGCGTGCGACCCCGGAGCTCGGCTTGGCGTTCCTCTGGAACTCGCGTATATTGGACGACCTTATTGCTCACATGGCCGACATCGCATCCAAACCGACGATTTCGATTCGGGAAATGCAATCCTACGACGACCTGCGTCAAGTCGAAAACGTGGAAAAAGAGATCTGGGGATTGTCGGAGGCCGATGTTCTACCTACGACCCTGACAATCGCATCCAAGGCGGCCGGTTCACTGTGGCTAGGCGCCTTTGAAGACCAACAATTGGTTGGCTTCGCTTTCGGCCTTCTTGGATTGGAGAATGGCGCAATCAATATCCATTCGCACATGTTGGGGGTACTTCCGGCGTATCGCGACCTTGATCTGGGTTACAAGCTCAAGCTAATACAACGCGAGCAAGCGCTGGCAATGCGGATTAGCGACGGACGGGGTGGCGAGTTACGCATACGTGAAATGACCTGGACATTCGACCCCTTGCAGGCCCGCAATGCGCATTTGAACTTTGCAAAACTCGGTGTCCTGTCGAATCGCTATATCCCCGATTTTTATGGACCTGCAACATCCAGTGTTCTCCACCAAAACGGCACAGATCGCCTCTGGGTTCGATGGCTGCTTGATAGCCGCCGAGTGCGCCTGCGAACAAAAGGCAAGTTCGACCCATCAAGACATCGAGCCGAAGTAATCGATGCGCTTTCCGTTTTAACTCCACTGGTGCGCTTTATCGGGAACAGCAAACCAGTTCGATCCGATCTCGCTGCTGCGTTGGCCAGACAAAGAATCGCAATCGAAATCCCAAGCGACATTCTCCGCATTGAGCAAACAGATGCGAAACTGGCAAGAGAGTGGCGTGCGGCCACGCAATGGGCTTTCGGGGAAGCATTGGACGCTGGCTTTTTCGTAGCAGAGTTCTGTCGCACAATCAGAGGCAAACAAGGACCTAGCGTCTACCTGCTGGGAAAGGGATCGGTTGAAGATTTTGCTGAAGGTAACGCTGAATAAATAGATTAGATTTTAGCGAGATCGCACTGCAGCTGCTCGGCTTAATATTGCCGATCGGGACTCGGAAGTTAAGTTCCTAAGGCGGAGAGCTCGTTCCACTAATTCCTCATCAATTGTTTTCGCGTAATAGAGCTGGTTCACCTCTGCGACCGACATGGGATCATCATCGCGTTTGATGATTTCCATCGAATCACCTGCTTTGATGGCGCCTTCCTCGAGCACCGAAAAGTAGAAACCGCTGCGTCGGCTCAGGACAAAGAGTTTAGTCATATCTTCGCGGTCGAAGCGTACTTGCAATTTGTAACAAGGCATTCTGGGCTGGGCCACCTGAAGCGATGCCGTACCCACACGCACATGGTCGCCAATGCATAAGTCCGTTTCCAATAGGCCTCGTGTAGTCAGATTTTCTCCGAATGCTCCCAGTGGCAGGGAAGTGCGCGTGAGTTGCTGCCGCCAATAATCGTAGTGTTCGAGGGGATATCCGTATACGGCTTTGTCCGGGCCGCCATGCACAGTGAGATCAGCTTGCCGGTCGCCATCGAGATTAAGCTTGCGAACCGGAATGGTGCCTTCGACGGGCTCTTTGAAGATCGCTGTGCTCACGCGCACATGTTTCCAAATAACCTCGCGCGGCAATCCAACGTTGACGGAGACGACTTCCATGGAGCGATACTTAGATTTAAGTTGCGAAGACGTGATAAAGCATGACGTAAACGATCACGCCGGTGACGGAAACGTACATCCAAAGAGGAAAAGTCCAGCGGGCGATGCGGCGATGCATGTCAAAACGTTCCCGCAACGCGCGGATGAGAGTAATGATGATCATGGGTACAATCACTACAGCAAGAGTCACATGCGAGATCAGAATCGTGAAATAAATAGGACGCCAGATCCCTTGGCCCTGGAAGTGCACCGATCCGACATGGATGTGATAGTAGAGATAGCATCCTAAAAAGATGCTGGAAGCCACGAGCGCTGCCAGCATGAAAGCACGGTGCGCAGCCATTTGACCGCGTTTTATATAGCCGCGCCCAATTAATAGCAAAATGGCGCTAGCGCCATTCATCGTGGCATCAATCGCAGGAAATGCCGCGTACTGTGGGGGAACCTGGACGATCATTAGGCGGCCACCGGCTCGCGACTTTTCCGCCGAACTTTGGCCGCCGCCTCCGACGGAACCAGCCGCCAGACCTGCATAGTTAAAACATAAGTCGCAGCCAATAGTAGCGCTCCCGTGGCGACGTGCGCGACAGTCGAGGCCACCATGGGAAACTCCGGCTGGGCGGCGTCACGGCCCCATTCCACGCGAGTTAAGAAAGCGAGGAATCCAAGGCAGAGTTGAATGACAAGCAGAAACAAAATCGCAACCGCCGGACGGCGGATAGCCTGCACATCGCCATAGCGGACCAACGCCGTGACAGCTGCCCAAGTAAGAACTACCCCGACCAACGGCGCGTTAACGACGTGCGGCAGCCAGCTCATGCCATGGTGCCGGAACATGGCTCCAAGCAGAAGTTGAGCATAGAGCACAAAAATCGAAAGCAGAGCAAGGCTTAACAAACGTGGACGCCCGCTATCGTTCGCGGCAGGTCGAACTTCTTTCACCCAATCACGCCCGGTGAAAAGAGCGATGCCGCAAGCAATGCAAAAGAAAGTCTGGCCAACCGCGGCATGGGCCGATGAAACCAGAGGCGGCAGAAAATAGAGCACCGTCAATCCGCCGAGAATCCCTTGCGCAATGATTGTTCCTAGTGCGGCTACAGCCAAACCCTTCATCCATTTCCGCTTATCGCTGACCCACGTCCAAACTGCAATAGCGATTGTCAAAGTGCCAATGAATTCGGCGAACATGCGATGGCTATGTTCATAAATAATTCCACCGGTCCACGGGGGTAGCTTGTAAAACGATCCGTAGGAAGTCGGCCAGTCGGGAACTGAGAGCCCCGCGTCATTGCTGGTTACGAGGGCGCCGGCAATTAATAGGCAAAATGTCGCGCAGGCTGTAAACACGGCAAATCGATGGTGAGCGGCATTGTAAGGAGTGGAAACAGCGTTCACGCGCGGGTCCTCGACGAATTAGTGTAGCAAGGTAGTAACATTTTTTAAACTTGGTTGTTTCCAGTTGCATCTCAACGTCTCTGAAAGGGAGAGAAAATGGTCACCATCATCCTGCTTACAATTTCGAATGTCTTTATGACATTCGCCTGGTATGGCCACCTTAAATATCGCAGTGTGCCGCTATTTAAAGTCATCCTTGTCAGTTGGATGATTGCATTTTTTGAATATTGCTTTCAGGTTCCGGCCAATCGCATCGGCTCTTATGAATTCACCGCCGCGCAGCTCAAAACGATTCAGGAAGTTATTACGCTGACCGTATTCTCAGTCTTTTCCGTGCTTTATCTAAAAGAACCGCTGAAGTGGAATTATGTGGTGGGCTTTGTGATGATCGTCGCGGCGGTGGCCGTGATCTTCAAAAAGTGGTGAACTGACATAGGGCTGTGCGTAGGAGGCGTCGGCCCTCACGCTTGCATCGCCGCAATCACCGAATCCGCAAACTCCGATGTTCCCGCTTTGCCACCGACATCACGCGTAAGCTTTTCCCGCTGGCTATAGACGTGGTAGAGCGCAGTTCTGATTTTGTCCGCCGCTTCGTTCTCGCCGAGGTGGCGCAGCATTAGCAGGGAAGAGCGCAATACCGCCGTTGGGTTGGCAATATCTTTTCCGGCAATATCGGGAGCCGATCCATGCACGGCCTCGAAAATAGCGCAGCTCTCGCCAAGATTCGCGCTCGGAACCAAACCTAACCCTCCGACAAACGCTGCGCACAAATCAGAAATAATGTCGCCGTACAAATTTTCCATCACCAGCGTGTCGTACTGATACGGATTCATCACCAACTGCATGCAGGTGTTGTCCACAATGTGCTCGCCGTAGGTGATCTCGGGATAATCTTTGGCCACATTGCGGCAGCAACGCAGAAACAATCCATCAGACAACTTCATGATGTTGGCTTTGTGGATGGCGTGAATCTTCTTGCGCTGATTCTCGCGCGCATATTTAAAGGCAAATTTAGCGATTCGCGTCGAAGCTTTTTCCGTGATGATCTTGAGGCTCTCAACCACGCCCGGAACAACTTCATGTTCCAGCCCGGAATAAAGACTCTCGGTGTTTTCGCGGACGATAATCAAGTCCACATCGGGATAGCGTGTCGGAATATGCGGCAAATTCTTGATCGGGCGGAAATTCGCATACAGCTCGAATTTCTGGCGCAACGCGACGTTAATGCTGGCAAATCCGCCGCCAACCGGCGTGGTAACTGGCCCTTTAAGCCCAACTCGCGTCCGTTCAATCGACTCGACGAGTTCTTTGGGAATGTATTCCTTGTATTTTTCGTACGCTTCCGCGCCGGCCGCGAAGCTCTCCCATTCAAACCTCACGCCGGTAGCTTCGAGAATGCGTACAACCGCTTTAACCACTTCATGGCCTATGCCATCGCCGGGAATGAGAGTAATTTTGTGTGCCATAAAATAACGTGTAGAGCGGACATTCCAGTCGGCTAATTTGCCTTCTTGCTTTTCTCTGGAACGTCCTTCGTCTTGAGCAGATCTTTGAGCTCGTCCATGAATTCCTGCACATCTTTGAAGTCGAGGTAAACCGACGCAAATCGGACATACGCCACTTTGTCGTGTCGGCGGAGTTTACTCATAATCAACTCGCCGACTTCGCTCGTCTTGCGCTCACGTTCAGCCGAGTCAATAACGAAGCTTTCGGCTTCATTTACAATCTGTTCCAGCTTACTAATGGGCACGGGCCGCTTTTCGCACGCCCGCAGCAACCCGTTAAGCACTTTTTGCCGGTCGAACTTCTCGCGCCGTCCGTCTTTTTTCACAACCATGTAGGGGATTTCGTCAATCCGTTCGTAGGTTGTAAATCGCTTCTCGCACTTCAGGCATTCACGCCGGCGCCGGATTGAGTCCGCTTCTTTGCTCTCGCGTGAGTCCACAACTTTGTCGTTTTCGAATCCGCAGAATGGGCACTTCATGAGTCGTCAGGGAACTATTGATTGTAACAGGCTGCCTTACGCCGGGGGCGAGGTCGAGGGTACGTCTTCTTCTTCCGCATGTTGTGTTTCGGCGGAAAGTTCGCGAATGGATAAACGTTCACGATGCGCAAGTATCAGCCCGAGCGGAACAATAGATGCGAACGTGACCAGCCATAAAAGAATTCCGCAGCTTGCGGCCAATTCCCGCGGAGCGCCGAAAATCCGCTCCAGCGTAAAGATAGTAGCCAACTGAGTTCCACCGCCTACGCCCGGCAGCGCGACCATTGAACCTACCATGCTGGAGAGCATAAGCAGTGGCACTTGCGACAAAGGCATATTGAGCGGACCAGCGCCATAGGAATGCAAAACTTCAAGGTAGGAGAAAGAGATCATGATCCACATGCCCAGTGAGACAGCGGTGGCCTGTACGAAAGATCCGAAATCCTGAATTGTATTCAATCCTGACCGAAATTCCTGAATTCGGAAAGCAATGAGCGTCCCTATTCGTGAGACTCCAGGCGATAAATTGCTGGTGACATTCCTTATGATCTTGTCGCCTTTCCAAATGGCCAGAATTCCGGCGCTAGCGCCGAGAAAAATGACCACAAAAGTGCTCGGGCCACCAAGGCGGTAATTGCCTAAAAGGCTGCGGGTCATGGGAAACAATAGTAGTGCAGTGAGAAGCATCAATGCGAACGCCCCAAGATCGAAAAGGCGCTCGACTGCCCACACCGCCATTTGGGAGGGGAATGGTAAGTTTTCCTTGCGTGCAATTAAATAGGGACGAATCATTTCACCGGCCCGCCCGAGCAAAGCCAGAGCAGTGAAGCCGATGACTGTTGGGGAGAAGAGCCGCGCCGTCGAGGAATGGCATACAGGGCGTAGAAACACGCTCCAGCGCATCGCGCGCATTAAGTACGCTAAATAAATCCAGCCTATCGCGAGCAGAATGCTCATTTTGTTCACGCGGCCGGTCTGGCTTAGGAATGTGGTCCAATCAAAGTTCCGCCAGGTGCGAAACTGCATGTAAATAAGGCCGATGAGCACACACAGAATCAGGCCGTAAATAAGAGCGCGTTTTCGATTCATGCGAACAAGACGTCTAGGAACATTCAGCCTAACATGAGGTCATATCGAACCTGCATAGACGGTCTTGAATCAGAAGTGAAACGCAATCCCCGTGGATATACGGACATTGTTCTGTATGTTGCTGAAGAACCGGGTTTGAACCATGTCCGCTGCGACCCGCAGGCTGACGAGGGGAATCAAATGGTAGTCCAGGCCTCCGCCTAAGGCGTACGCAAACGATGTATTGGAGTTCGTCAGGGCGCCGTCACTTTCGTTTATGTGAGAAATGCCCACCAGAAAATTCGCGAACGGGCGGACATTGGCAACCGCCACAGAAACACGCGGCCCCAATAGATAGTCATGCTGATTAAAACTGTTGCTGGCCGAGAATGCGCAGCTGCCTGTCAATAAAGGGCACGCCCCGCTAGTGAGCGCGCCCGGCGAACCGTAATGCCCGTCGAAGTCCGCCGCGATTCCGAGAAACGGCAGGACTTTGCCTTCCACCGAAGCATTCCATCCGTTTAAATTCACGCGATCGTTCCCTAAATCAGCGCTCATATAGGAATAACCGAAGAAAATATTGCCATTAGTCGGTATTTGCGCACTGGCGCTCTTGCCAGCTGCGAAACCAAACCATAGTCCGGCCAATGCGATTAAGTACCTCTTCACAAATTTCCTCCGCTGTAAACTTGGATACCTGGACTCGTTTCTTAGATGCGGAGACGCGGAAACTCGTTCCCGAGGAATTACGGATGAGTTGTAGGTGTGGTTCCAGCGGATGCGATCGACCTAGAAGACGTAGTCTTACTTGCGGTTTTCACAATAGATTTCTGTGCCGCCGCCGTCGCGGCTCTTTGTTCGACAAGTTTCTTGCGATTGAAGTCGCGCACAATGCTCGCGACGTAAGCTCGCGTTTCGCGGTAAGGGGGAACTCCATTGTATTGCTCCACGCGCTGTGGACCGGCATTGTACGCTGCGAGGGCCTTCACCAAATTTGAGTTGTAACGGTCCAACAATGTCCGCAGATATCTTGACCCGCCTTCAACATTTGCCGCGGGGTCAAAAGCGTTTGCCACTCCAAGATTGGACGCCGTTTTGGGCATGAGCTGCATCAATCCTTGCGCGCCTTTGCGTGAGATGGCGTTGGGATTGAATCCGCTCTCCGCATGAATCACGCTGGCAATCAAATCCGGATC
>Ga0187847_10004472_pt1 | contig 10279 bp, 8 predicted proteins | sample June2016WEW_4_10_FD_132458 | JGI IMG/M metagenome (GOLD analysis project Ga0187847, IMG submission 132458) | Peatland microbial communities from SPRUCE experiment site at the Marcell Experimental Forest, Minnesota, USA - June2016WEW_4_10 | ecosystem: Environmental > Terrestrial > Soil > Wetlands...
ACGAACTTTGCCGCCGTTACTGCCCACCACTCCCAGGCGCACGGTGGGGTTCGGATCTCCGGCCTTGGGATATTTTTCCTGGTCGACGCGGGGATGCGTGGGCAGCCAGTCGGTGATGGGATAGCTTGGCACGCGGGTCTCATCCATCTGAAGAAAAAGGATGTCGTGCCCTTCGGGCGACCAGAAGAAATTGCTCCGCACGGCCAGTTCTTCCGCGTAAACCCAATCGACTTCGCCGTTGAGGATGTTATCTTCTTTTTCTTTGTCGGCATCCTTATCGATATCTTTGTCTTTCTTCTTCTCTTTTTCCTCGCGCGTAATCGGGCGCTCGCCTGATTCTTCCGAAACCGGATGCACATAGAGATTGTGCTTGCGCACATAGACCAGCCGAGTGCCGTCGGGAGAAAACTTCGGGTCTTCGCTCGGATCGGGAGACGACGTGAGCTGCACCGCCGTTCCTGTGTCGAGACTGTAATACCAGAGTTGTCCCTGGGAATCGAAGAGCAGGTGTTTGGAATCGGGCGACCAGGTATAAGCGGCCACGTGATACCGCATGACGCGCTCTTTCTCGCGCTCGTCGTGGATTTTGCTGGTGGGAGGAGCGAGTTGCGAAAGCTTGGCCTCGCTGACCAGTATTCTCTTGTCGCCCGTCGCCGCGTCCACATACCAGAGTTCGCCGTGTTCGCCTGCGTCATCGCGCTGAACGAACGAAACTTTCGTGCCGTCCGGACTCCACTTAATCGTCTCCGGGCCGCGGCCGGTGATTCCGCCCTCGGCGAAAATCTGTTCAATGGTGAGTTGCTTGGGCGCGGCGTTTTGCGCGGGCACCGTGGAAACGAGAGCCAACAAGTTGATGGCGACGACAAAAAGAAGCTTCTTCATGAACGCACTCCGGTTCAGCATGACGTGTGACCCAAAATCGCGGTGGCGTGAAACTCAAAAGTGTACAACCTGAAGGGAGTTCGCGTCAGAAAGATTGGCCGTCGAGTCGATTGTGGACGGGCGGACGTCCATTCGCTCCGTTGTCGTGATCGCATCGTCTTCGGGTCAAACTGGGAGAATCACCTTCATTTCCGCAGACACGGGATGTCGTGCTTCGTAGGCCGCGATCTGCGCCTCGTGTTCGAGCGTAAGCCCGATATCGTCCAACCCATGCAGCAGACAATGGCGCGAGAAGTCGTCCATGGTAAATGTCGCGATGAATCCTTGTCCGTCTTCCACCCGCCGCTTTTCAAGGTCGACCGTCAGTTGGTAATCTTCGATCTCTTTCGCACGGCGCATAATCTCCGCCACCTGCTCGTCATTAAGCCGCACCGTCAACAAGCCGTTCTTGAGGCTGTTGTTGGCAAAGATGTCGGCAAATGACGATGCGATCACGACGCGAAAGCCAAAATCTGCCAGCGCCCAGACAGCATGTTCGCGCGACGACCCACAGCCGAAGTTTTTGCCCGCAACCAGGATCGAGGCTTTGGCGTAACGCGGCTGGTCGAGCACAAAATCCCCGGTTACTTTGCGTGCGTTTCCGTCACCCGCAGAGCGCCAGTCGTAAAAAAGGAATTCGCCAAACCCCGTGCGTTCGATGCGCTTCAGAAACTGCTTGGGGATAATCTGATCGGTGTCCACGTTGACTTTGTCGAGCGGGACCACGACGCCGGTGTGCTTGCGAAAGGGTTGCATACTTTTCTTTCGGCTCAGTGAAATTGCCAATTTCTGATGTCGGTAAAATGCCCGGCAATCGCGGCTGCCGCGGCCATCATGGGGCTCACCAGGTGCGTGCGTCCGCCGCGGCCCTGCCGTCCTTCGAAATTGCGGTTGCTGGTGGATGCGCAACGCTCGCCTGGCTGCAGGATGTCGGGGTTCATGCCGAGACACATCGAGCATCCCGACTCGCGCCATTCGAATCCGGCATCCAGAAAAATGCGGTGCAAGCCTTCCTGTTCGGCGGCGTGCTTGATCGCCTGCGAGCCGGGCACGACCATGGCGCGAACTTTCGGATTCACATGCTGGCCTTTCGCGACTCGCGCGGCCGCTCGCAGGTCTTCGATGCGCGAGTTGGTGCACGACCCGATGAACACACGATCCACGGCGATGTTTTCGATCGGCGTTCCGGGATCGAGGCCCATGTAGGCGAGTGCCTGCTCGGCCGCGCGCCGGTCGCCTTCTTGCGCGAAACTTTTTAACTCGGGAACGCGCGCGTTCACGGCCACCACCATTCCGGGATTTGTTCCCCAGGTGACGAACGGCGCTAGCGATGACGCGTCGATCTCAATTACACGATCGAATTTGGCTCCGGAATCGGTGGCCATAGTTCGCCAGTATGCAACTGCTGCTTCCCAATCTTTTCCTTTCGGAGCGAAACGCCGGCCGCCGACGTAGGCAAAGGTCGTTTCATCGGGCGCGACCAGTCCGGCTCTTGCTCCCGCCTCGATGCTCATGTTGCACAGCGTCATGCGGGCTTCCATGGACAACCCGCGCACTGCATCGCCCGCGTACTCGATCACGTATCCGGTGGCGCCATCGGTGCCGATCCGACCGATAATTCCGAGCGCCAGATCTTTTGCCGTCACGCCCTCGGGCAACTTTCCACTCACGTGGATCTGCATGGTCTTCGGTTTTTTCTGGGGCAGGCATTGCGTCGCCAGGACGTGTTCCACTTCCGACGTGCCTATGCCAAAGGCCAGCGATCCGAACGCGCCATGGGTCGAAGTGTGACTGTCGCCGCAGACAATCGTCATGCCCGGCAAGGTGATGCCCAGTTCCGGACCGATGACGTGAACGATGCCCTGCTCGGCCGAATCCATATCAAACAGCGGAACGCCAAACTCGCAGCAATTTTTCTGCAGCGCCTCAATCTGCTTTGCCGCAATCGGATCTGTGATGGGTAGGCCTCGCGGAGTCGTCGGGATGTTGTGGTCGACCGTGGCTACCGTGCGCAGTGGCTGGCGCACCTTTCTTCCCGAGACGCGCAGACCATCGAAGGCTTGCGGCGACGTCACTTCGTGCACCAGGTGCAAATCGATATAGAGCAGCGGCGACTGCCCTTCGGGAGCGGCAACCACGTGCGCATCCCAGATTTTCTCAAACAGAGTGTGAGGAGCCATCGTTGTTAAGTGTCGCCCAAACCCTGGCATTCCTTCAACCGTCCGAGGGGCGGGCGGATAAGGTGCGCAGATAAGCCTCCATCTCCGTCTTGCCTTCATGCCGCGCCCAGTCGGCCGGAGTCGCGTTCCAAAGCACATCGCGCAAATCGGGGCGTGCGCCCCGCTCCACCAGCAGCCGCGCCAGTTTGTCGTTTCCTGCTCCGGCAGCGTGATGCAACGGGGTAGCATGCGAATGGCCGCCGACTGGGTTATACCGGTTCGGATCCTCGCCCGCATCCAGCAACCGTCGAACAATTTCGACGTGCCCGAACTGCGCCGCCAGCGCGAGCGAGAGATGGCGGTCGTCGCTGTCGGCAGACGGTAGCAACCGTTGAAAATCGGCGATTCGGCCTAGAGCGGCAGCAATCGGCAAATCGATCCGCGCCCCGCGCCGAATCAGTGCGTTCAGCGCCTCCATCTCATTCAGCAAGGCCGTAGTTCGGGCCGCGCTGTTGGGGTCCGCGCCACGATCGCAGAGAATATCGATAAGCGGGATTTGCACTCCGCATTGGCGTGGTATGCTGCCCGTCGCGACGAGCATCAGGGCCTCGTTCAGCGCAGACTGTTCCGCGCCAGCCTCAATAATGACCTTCGCGATATCCTCGATATTTTTCGGCAGCTTGCCGTGGCGCACGGGATTCTCCGCAACGAACTCCAGGAGGGTCGGATTGTGGAGATAATTCCCGCCTTCAAACACGATGCGCTGGCGTGCCAGATGAGGATGCTGCCTCAGATGTTCTCGCAATCCGGGAACATCACCGGCGTCGAGCAATTCCACCGCGCGCCCAAATTCAGGGTCTTCGATACGTTCATGGTGCGGAAGATTCAGCTGATCAGTGAGTGTCGGCTTTTCGATGTGCCGCTTCAGCCGCACCCAACTTGGGAAACCGGACTCCCGCGCGATAGCGAGCTGCGCGTCACTCAGCTTCAACTCAGCGGCAAAGATTTCAGAGTCCGATGCACGATTGAAACGCGGATGGAATTCCCTGATCCTTTGCGCTGCTGCTGCAACCCGCGCCGCATGGTCTTTAAGCAGATCTTTCGCTTGATATTTGAGGTGGTCGAGATTCGGATGCGATGGGAGACGTCTTACCGGCATAGCGAACTTCCTTTCGTATGCCCAGGTCCGCATATCGGGGCGTGAAAGTCAGTTCGTGAAAGCAGATGGTTACGGCTAAGGTGGACTTCTGTCCTTTCCGCGGACCGGATGCGCCCTTCGCGCCGCGACAATCTTACCACTGCAACTCCCCCGTTTCCATTTATCATGGGTAAAGTTTTCCGGCAAAATCGAAACCAGGGAAGGATCGTCTGCATGGTCAACGGCAAACGCATTGCCGTCGTGTTCCCCGCTTACAATGCGGAAAAGACGCTGGAAGCGACGGTCCGGGAATTGCCCGAACTGGTTGATATTCGCATTCTGGTCGACGACCACAGCTCCGACCAAACCCTCGAGGTCGCGCAGCGGCTCGGCTTGCAGTCGTTCGTGCATAACCGCAACTACGGCTATGGCCGCAACCAGCAGACCTGCTATCGCGAAGCTTTAGCCGCGGGCGCCGACGTGATCATCATGGTGCATCCCGATTACCAGTACACGCCGCTCCTGGTAACCGCCATGGCGAGCATGGTTGCGTATGGCGTCTACGATGTTGTTCTCGGTTCCCGCATTATCGGAGGCACCGCGTTGCGCGGAGGCATGCCGTTTTACAAATACGTCGCCAACCGGCTGCTTACCGCTTTTGAGAACCTGTTTCTGCGCGTCAAGTTGTCGGAGTATCACACCGGTTACCGCGCTTTCAGCCGCGAAGTACTCACCCGCCTGCCGCTGGGAGAGAACAGCGACGATTTCGTTTTCGATAATCAGATGCTCGCGCAATGCGTTTATTTCGGTTTCCGCATCGGCGAAGTTTCCTGTCCCACCAAATATTTCGTGGGAGCCTCGTCCATCAATTTCCGCCGCAGCGTGCAATACGGCTTGGGAGTGGTCGGGACTACCCTGCAGTTCGCGCTGCAGCGCGCCGGCATCGTCCGCAATCCCATCTTCAGCGACAAGGGAAAGACTCTCGAGGACGGTGCTGAGCCGTACTACGAGGGAGGATTGCCCACTGCGTCCCCGCGGCGTTGAGCGCGCCGTCCCAAGCCGCGGTATAAGTGGCATAAAATTAGAAGGAAGCGCGTACGACGCGCGAGCATTGGATGGCATCGAACTCAACCGACAAACGGGGCCGAGCGGTTGTTCTACTGAGCGGCGGCATGGATTCCTGCGTGTGCGCGGCACTAGCAGCACGCGACCGCCAGGCCGCTGCCGTCCATATAAGCTATGGCCAGCGCACCGAACAGCGCGAACGGCGCTCCTTCGAAAGCATCTGCGACCGGCTCCAGATTCGTGACCGGTTGCTGGTGCGCAACGAAGCTCTCGGCGCCATCGGCGGATCGGCCCTGACCGATTCCCGCATTGCCGTTCCCGAAGCGAAGACGGTAGACGCCAGCATCCCCGCTGGCGTTCCTGTAACCTATGTCCCTTTTCGCAACGCGCATTTTCTGGCGGTGGCCGTGAGTTGGGCGGAAGTGCTGGGGGCCGAAGAAGTCTACATTGGAGCGGTTGAGCCTGACAATTCCGGGTATCCCGATTGCCGGCCGGAGTATTATCGAGCGTTCAATGAAGTCGTGAAAGCGGGCACTCGCGAAGGAACGATCCGGGTAGTGACGCCGTTGATCGCAATGCACAAAGCCGAGATTGTGACGCTTGGCCTTGAACTGGGTGCCCCGTTCGATTTAACGTGGTCATGCTATCAGCGAGAGGATCGCGCTTGCGGCGTCTGTGACAGCTGTGTGCTCCGCCTGCGTGCCTTTCGCGAAGCGGGCGCGGAAGATCCTATTCCGTACAAGCAAACGGCCGCCCGACTGAGTTAGCGGTTTCATAAACGGTTCTTAAATTCAGATGCGATGCCGGGAGGCACAATCATGAGGAAATATTTCAATCTTCCCCTGCTGCTCGTCGCTGTTCTTGCCCTGGGGCTGAGCGCGCCACTCGCGTTCGCGCAAACCACGGGCAGCGTGAAGGGAACTTGTACAGACGACGACGGCAAGCCGATCGCCGGGGCCGATGTGGAGTGGGTTTCGACCGACACTGGCCATAAGTACACGCTCAAAACTAACGCCAAAGGCGAGTACTTCTCGCTCGGCATCAATCCTGGCCGATACAACGTCACGCTGTTCAAGGACGGGAAGCAACTCTTCTACTTCAAGGGCCTCCCGGTCGGCGTGGACGAAACGACGCAGGATTTCAACTTGAAGAAAGAACACTCGGCCACAGCCGGACAGGGAATGACCGCCGAACAAGCGGCGAAGCAGAACGAGGCCGTCGCCAAAGCTCAAGCCGAGAAGAAGACGGTGGGCACGCTCAACGAAAAGATTAACGCCGCCAGAGCGGCTACCAGTGCGGGAGACTACGAGACCGCGATCAACACTCTGAACGACGCGAACCAGATCGACGCCAGTCGTGACCTGATCTGGTTCTATCTGGCGGATGCCTACCGCATGTCGGCAGCTTCGCAGACCGATCTCGCCGAAAAGCAGAAGCGATACGAGATGGCCGCCGCCGACTACCAGAAAGCCATTGACTTGCGCACCGCTTCTGAAACGGCCCAGAAGGAAGCCGACAACACTCAGAAAGTGGCTGCCTATTACAACAACCTCGCCGAAGTCTATTCGAAGTCGGGCAAGGTGGATGATGCCGTAGCCACTTATAAGAAGGCGGCCGAACTGGATCCCGCCCATGCCGGATCGTATCTCTTCAATGAGGGAGCTGTGTTGACCAATGCGGGCAAGGCCGATGAGGCTATTGCGGTATGGGACAAAGTAATTGCCGCCGATCCGACCAAAGCCGAAGCATACTACCAGAAGGGATTGAACCTGCTCGCCAAGATGACGATTGGTAAGGACGGCAAGACGATCGCGCCCGAGGGTACGGCCGCAGCCTTCCAGAAATATCTTGAGCTTGCCCCCACCGGCCGCTACGCCCAGGCAGCCAAAGACCTGCTGACCAGCATCGGCGCGCCGGTGGAAACGGGCTTCGGAAAGAAGAAAACCGGAAAATAGCAGGGCTAAATTCAGTACCCAGCACTGAGTGCTGGGTACTGTCTCGTCTGCAGTTACCGAGGTTGCTGACCTCCTTGTTCTTCGCGCTTCCGCTCATCCGCGTTACATTTACTGCATAGGTTTCCTCGTCTTACGTTTCTCCCCTGTGGCATCAATACTGACGATTGGGAGTGTGGAATGGCGGCTCCGGGGAATTCCCCGATTGCGATTGCCCTTGAGGGCATCAACGGAACGGACTCCATTCCGACTCCGGTGCTGCTGGCTGCCATGTTGCGAACATCGGAGAAAGTCAGCGATCTGATGTTTTCGCCGGGGCGACCGCCCCAGGTCGAGATTCGAGGTCAACTTACCGCGGTCGAGATTTCTGGCAGCAGCGCACTCTCGGCGGACGATACGCGGCGTATCGCGGCCGACCTGATCGGTAACAACAAGCAGGCGATCAGCGCGCTCCGCGAACAAGGTTCCTGCGACGTTTCCTACGGATTGCCGGGAATGGCGCGGTTCCGCGTCAACGTATTCATCCAGCGCGGCAGTTGCGCGATTGTGATGCGGGTGATTCCGACGGTCATACCGACTTTCCATTCTCTGCATCTACCGTCGCAGTTAGAAGAAGCCGCGCAAGTTCGCAATGGGATCATCCTGGTGACGGGCGGAACCGGATCGGGTAAGTCCTCGACGCTCGCAGCCTTGATTGACCGCATCAACACCCAGCACTGCTATCACGTTCTGACAGTCGAGGATCCGATCGAGTTTCTGCACAAGCACAAAAAATCTACGGTGCACCAGCGCGAGTTGCACAGCGACACGCCGAATTTTCCGCTGGCGCTGCAAGCGGCTTTGCGGCAGGCGCCTCACGTGATTATGGTCGGCGAAATCCGCGATCGCGAGACGCTCGAGATTCTTCTCGAAGCCTCGGAAAACGGCCATCTCGTTCTTTCCAGTATGCACACGGTCGATGCCTCGAAGACGGTGGAACGCATCGTCGGCACGTTTCCCGCCACCGAGCAGCAATCGGTACGGGAACGCCTGGCAAAAACTTTTCGTTACATCATTGCGCAGAGGCTGATTCCGCGCACCGATGGCGGCGACCGCATCGCGGTGGTGGAAATCCTAAAATCGAACTCGCGCACTCGCGATTGCGTCGAACAAGGCGAGCGTCCCGGCCGCACCCTGCTGGACGCGATCAAGGCCAGCGCAAACGAAGGCATGCAGCACTTCGATGGCGAGATTGCGAAACTGGTCCGCTCTGGACTGGTGGATCTTGAAACTGGGCTTTGTTTTGCCAGCAATGCCACTGTGCTGGGGCAGGAACTGGCACGGTAAAGCAGTACCCAGTTGCCCGTAGCCAGTGACCAGTTCTTAGTTCCCCACGACAGCATTCCTCTTCTTGCCCTTTCCCTCTCCAGAATTCAGCGGCGTATGATTCTTGCATGTCTGTGTCGTCTCATTCGTATTCTCCCGGAGCGACTTCGGCGCGGGTGGTGAGCTTTGAACAGGCTCGGCACCTGGTGGAACAGCATGCGGCCGGCGTGAGTCCTGGCGAAGTGGAAACGGTCGAACTCTTGACGGGTTTGGGGCGCGTGCTGGCTGAGGGGATTGTAGCGGACCGCGATTTCCCTCCTTTTGATCGAGCGACGCGAGATGGATATGCGGTGCGGTCGGCGGATCTGGCGGAGATTCCGGCGCGGCTGGAAGTGGTGGGCGAAGTGAAAGCTGGAGACTGGCCGGACCCCGCTGTGTGCTCGGTTGGGCGCGGGCAGGCAGTGGGGATCATGACGGGAGCTCCGCTGCCGGCGGGGGCGGATGCCGTGGTGATGGTGGAGCATACGGCTTCTGCGCAAGAGTTCCACCCCGACCCCGCACAAAACGCGACTTCCGGGTGGGGCGCGCACGGCGGAAGATTTGTTGAGGTTCAGCGCCGACTGGGCGTCGGTGAGAATTTTGTTCCGCGCGGTTCCGAAGCGCGTGCGGGACAACTGTTGCTCGACCGCGGAACCCGGCTGGATCACGCCGGCATGGCGATTGCTGCGTCGGCTGGAAAAAGCCGGGTGCAGGTTTTCCGCAAGCCGCGCGTAGCGGTGCTTTCGACCGGTGATGAAGTGGTCGAGATTGATGCAACGCCGGGACCGGCGCAAATTCGAAACTCGAATTCGTATGCGCTGGCGGCACAGGTTCAAGACGCGGGCGGGGAGGCGGTGCAGCTTGGGATCGCTCCGGATGAGCCGAGGCGGTTGCGCGCGTTGATCGAAAAAGGGTTGGATTGCGATCTTCTGTTGCTGACCGGTGGCGTCTCCATGGGGAAGTACGATCTGGTGGAGCAGGTGCTCGGTGAGCTGAAGGCGGAGTTTTATTTTACGGGCGCGGAAATTCAACCCGGGCGTCCGGTGGTGTTTGGATCGTGTGGCGCGCCACACAAGAAATATTTTTTTGGGCTGCCGGGGAATCCGGTATCCACCTCGGTGACCTTCGAACTGTTCGTACGGCCGATGATTGCGGCTTTGGCGGGGATGACTGCGCGACGGTTGATTTTTTTGCGGGCTCGGCTGAAATCGGAGATACGGACCAAGACTGGGTTGAAGAGATTTCTTCCGGCAATGCTTTCGGGAGAGTTTGAGAATGCCGAGGTGGAACTGGCGCGGTGGCAAGGGTCGGGCGACATAGCTGCGCAGGCGCGGGCGAACTGCTACGTGGTGATTCCTCCGGACCGGGAACGGATGGAAGCGGGGGAGTGGGTGTCACTGCTGATGCGGTGAGTCCCACTCATCGCAAAAAACGCGATGAGTGGCGCACCCGTGGGATAACCTGTACGTGATGCCTAAGAAACTTTCTCACTACGATGCACGAGGGCAGGCCCGCATGGTGGATGTGTCGGCGAAGCCGCGAACGGCGCGCGAAGCCGAGGCTAGCGCTTTCGTTCTCATGAGTCCCGAGGTGCTCCGCGCGCTGCCTAAGAATCCGAAGGGCGATCCGCTGGAGGTGGCGCGGACGGCGGGAATCATGGCGGCGAAGCGGACGGCGGAGTTGATTCCGATGTGCCATCC
>Ga0187847_10004473_pt1 | contig 10277 bp, 9 predicted proteins | sample June2016WEW_4_10_FD_132458 | JGI IMG/M metagenome (GOLD analysis project Ga0187847, IMG submission 132458) | Peatland microbial communities from SPRUCE experiment site at the Marcell Experimental Forest, Minnesota, USA - June2016WEW_4_10 | ecosystem: Environmental > Terrestrial > Soil > Wetlands...
CATCCTACGCGCTCTTAGCCGCCGCTCACTGGTTCTGGGACATAGTGTTAGCGGAGGCGTTGTGTATTTGTCAATACAATAATTTGACAAAGAGAGGAAAATGGAATAAAGCAGGCACTAATAGGTGGCGCCAGGTGGTCCCGGCCGCAGCCTAATTCAGATACTTCTTTATCTCCGGAAACAATAGCGCCTTGATCTCTGGCTTTTCAAGATCGCCCTTAATAACTACCACGGCGCTCAGGTCGATCACCTTCGGCGGATCGATTCCCTTCAACTTATCCACCAGCGTTTTGACCGCTTCATAACCCATCTTGAAAGGATCTTGCGCGACCAGCGCGTCGATGGAGCCATCCTTCAGATCCTGCACTAGTTCGCCCGAGGCATCGAACGCCACCAGCTTCACCTTGCCGGCGAGTCCGCGCGATTTCAGCGCCAGCGCGGCGCCCACCGAACTGGGCTCGGAGGAGGCGAACATGCCGTCCAGATCCGGCTGTGCGGTCAGAAAGTTTTCCGCCGCGGCCATGCCCTTGGCGCGATCGGACATGGAGAATTGGCGTGCCACGATATGCAATCCGGGAGACTCTTTCTGCAGCACCTCTTCGAAGCCGGCTTCCCGATCGAGCGTGGACTTACTGCCGGGAGCGTTCATCAGCATGGCGACCTTGCCTTTGCCGCGCAGCAGCGCCGCCAGCTTGCGCCCGGCCATTTGTCCGCCCTGGTAGTTATTAGTCGCAATGTAAGTGAGGTAGTTCGTGGAATCGACTCCGGAATCGAAGATCGTGACGGGGATGTGGGCGGCGGCGGCGCGATCGAGGGAAGCGTTCAGAGTGGTGCGATCCTGCGCGGCGACCACCAGGCCATCCACCTGGCGCGCGATCATGGAATCGACGATCTGGACCTGGCGGGCGTAGTCCGTTTCCGCCGAAGGGCCGTTCCAAACGACGTCCACGTTGAGGTCCGCGCCCGCGGCCGCGGCGCCCGCATGCACGGTAACCCAGAACAAATGCGAGGTGGCTTTGGGGACGACGGCGATGGTTTTACGCTGGGTGCCGTGGCAACCGGCTAGGAGCAGGGGGAGGAGCAGGAGAGCCGACGCGGCGACTACACCGTACGGTCCACTGTTCCGGTGCTGAGAGCATGCGAACAAGTTGCGCAATAACCTTGTCATACTTGTCATAAATGTCGTCCGATCCGCGGCGTCAGTTGGATTTGGAGGGCGGGCAGAATTGCCCGCCCTCCAAAACCAAAATGGCCGGACTATATCGCGCACCATCCCCCATCGATCAGCACGTCGGTTCCCGTAACGAATCCAGCTTCCGGGGCGCACAGGTACACGGCCAACTGGCCCACCTCCTCCACGCGGCCCCAGCGGCCCAGGGGAATTTTCGCCACGAACTGGGCATTGAGCTCCGGATTCTCGATCAGCGGAGTATTCATCTCCGTGGCGAAAGGGCCGGGGCTGATGGCATTCACCGTGATGCCTTCAGGCGCCAGTTCGAGCGCCAGCGCGCGCGTCAGACCCAGCACGGCGCTCTTACTGGCCGAATAGGCGGAACGGCCAGGCATGGACACGTGCGCCATGATGGAGGCCAGATTGATCACGCGCCCGTAGCCGCTGCCTTGCATGTGCGGCACGAAGGCGCGGCACATCAGGAAGGTGCTGGTGAGGGTGATGTCCAGCACGCGCCGCCACTCGTCCAGGGTGAATTCGGTGAGCTGCTTGCGGATGTTGATGCCCGCGTTATTAACCAGGATTTGGACCCGGCCGAAGACCTCGGCTACCTCTTTCTCCAAGCGCAGGACCTGCCGCTCGCTGGTCACGTCGGCTTGAAACACCTGCGCGCCGCTGCCGGTGCGCCAGACTTCTTCGGCCGTTTTTTCGAGCGCGGCGCGGTCGCGGGCCACCAGGGCGATCGCGGCGCCTTCGCCGGCCAGCGCCAGCGCCATGGCTTTGCCCAAACCGCGGCTGGCGCCGGTGATGAGGGCGACTTTTCCCGCCAGTTTGCCGCTCATGTAATCTGGCCCTTGCCTCCCGTGCTATGCGACGCCGCCAGAATCTCATCCGCGACTTGCTGGGGCCGGTCGACGTTTCGGATGGTCAGGCGGCTGGCCTCGCCGGCGGTTTCGATGGAGAGGTTGCCGACGCCGAACATCCGTTGGGTCACGGATTGATCCACACGCGCGTCCTGCACCTTCGGCAGCGAGATATTGCGTGTGGACTTGGAGAGCGCGCCGACCTCGTAGCGCAGCTTGTCGCCGGCGATGGTGGCCTTGGTGAACCGCTGGGCGAGGTGGCGGCGAATCGGCCACAGCAGCAGCAGCGCGGGCACGGCCAAGATCCAGGGCTTGCCCCGCCAATCGTTGTCCGGCGGAATCATGGTGAAAAAGAGGACTATGCACGCCACGATCAAGAGCAGGACCGCCGCATACCCGAGTTTGATGAACTTCATGGTGGGCCGGATCACCGTGTCTTCCATAAGGTCGCCTCCTTGAACGGGCTATTGTAGCGCGGCGGTGGAGAGAGCGGGACCAGGAGGGGACCCGCGGAGCATACCGCTGCCCCAAATGTTACTTGTCTTGCTTCAAGATCTTCAAACCGGGCGGCAGCGTGAACAGGCTGTCTTTCAAATCCTTATTGATTTCCACGGTCTCCGAGTACATCTCGAAGACCTTCTCGCCATTGCGTTCGCGCCGGATGGTGAAGGGCCACATCGCGCCGCCGCCCACGTCGCGATACTTACCGAAGATGGTCACTTCCTCGAGCTTCGTGTTATCGACCGGATCTCTGCGATAGTAAAGCTGCCGCGTGGGGAGCTTAGTCAACTGGTCGAAGTAGACCGTGACTGTATCGTTGTTGGCGTCGGTAATATCGACGATTTCCACCGGGCGGTTCTCGAAGAAATCGGCGCCGCGCGAGTCGAAGATCAGTCCCGGCTCGCCGAGGCGCTGGCGCAGAATATACAGGACATTGTGCAGCGTGCCGACTTTGAACTGCTTGATTACGATGTCGGATAGGGGGCGGGCTCCGCGGAACGTAATCTCATAGCCGGTTCCATCCGTGTACAGGATGACATCGTCTTGTTTCTTGCCGCGCGCATCCCGCACGCGCACACCCAGAAAGGCGGCCTCGGGCGGATCGGGCCGCGGCAGGTAATTGGTGTACAGCGCATCCACCGTCAGCCCCGAGATTTTTTCGTTATAGAAGCCGTAGATGCGCCCGGTTTCCACGCGGTTTTGCATGTTGAGGTAAGCTTGGCCGCCCAAGGCCGCCAGGGCTTCGTCCACGACCCGTTTGCCCCTGTGCTCATTGGTCTCAGCGCGCGCGCTCCAGCCGGCCAAGCCGGACACTAACAGCGCTGCCCACAATGTTCTCATGATTTCCCGCTCATGGTTTCTTGCCCACGGGTTCTTTGCCGAGATCCGCCGCTTTCAACCCGCTGTTAAGCTGCACGGATACGACGGTTGCATCCGCGTATTTTTGCCCGTTCTGGAGGATGGTCATGCGTTTGGGAAGTTGGATGCCGTCCACTTCTTCGAAGCCATCGTAGGTTTCGTCGACTGTGGAGGGAGGCCCGTTCATCACCACGTTAGCGTATTCCACCTTGGCCGGCATCCCGGTCTTCTCGTCGACAAAGAGCCGCACCGTACTTCCCTGCCCGTCGGAAATCTCCAGCGTGCCTTCGGCGATCCAGTTCACTGTGCGGCCCGGCAGGCGGTCGCTGAGCAGCATGGGAATGAACAGCCGCAGGAGTTTGTCGCGGACGGGTTTCAACTGCGTGGGCGGCAGCGGCGACTGACCCTGCGGACTCGACATCCACCCAGTCTGGCCATCCCCATAAATGCTCACGGTCCCGAACGGCAACTGCGTGTCCTCGCGGAAGGACGAGGGCGCCAGCCACCGATCCATGCGTCGCATGGAAGCGATTCCCGGTGCACTCGCCACGTGCATTTCCACTACTTCCACCATATCTTTAACGGCGGCCAGCTTTTCCGCGCCGCCCACGGCCTGTTGCACACGCGCCAACAGTTGCTTGCCTTTCCCGGCGTCTCCGGCGGCAGGCTGGGGCGCGGCGTCCGCTCCGGATGCGGGGATGGTTAAATCGATGGACGAAATCGGCAGGCCCAGCGTTGCGAGAGACTTCCCGAATTCATCCGTCTTGCCCACGGCCACGATGGTGAGGTCGGCCGGACGCACATGTTCGCGCGCCACGCGCAGCACATCCGCCCGGGTGACCGCCTCCAGGCCTTTCTGATAGCGATCGATGAAATCTTTGGGATAGCCGTAATACTCATAGTTGAGCAGGCGGCTCAGCGTTTTCGTTTTGGTGTCGAAGGCGAACACCAGGCTATTCAAGGCCGATTGCCGCGCGGTTTCCAACTCATCCGCGGTGACTTCGCTCGCACGGATGCGGTCGATCTGCTCCTGGACGGCTTTCAGGGTATCGGCGGTGGAAGCGGACTTGGTGCTGCCGTCGATCTCGAAAAGGCCCGGATGATCGTAGGTCGCGCCCCAGCCAGCCGAGATATCGTAGGCCAGCCCGAGCTGCGTGCGGACGCGCTGCACCAGGCGGCTCTGGAAGCCGCCGCCCAGAATATCGCCCATCACTTCCAGGGCCGGAAAGTCTTTGTCATTGAGCCGGCCGCCCAGGTGTCCTTCGATGAAGAAGGTCTGCGTGACATCGTCTTTCCGCGCCACGTAGATGCCCGGCCGCGGCTTCTCGCGAACCAGCGGGAATGGCGGCACTCTGGGTTGTTCGTAGCTCCAGGCGCCGAATAACTTAGTCAGTTTCGCCTGCATTTCGGCGGTGGAGAAATCGCCCCACACGGCCATCAGCATGTTGGCCGGGAAAAAGTAACGCTTATAGAAGGCGGTCACATCGGCGCGCGCGATGCGATCGAGAGTGGAGTATTCGATTTCCCAGCCGTAAGGCGTATCCTTGCCGTAGACGGCGGCGGCGAACTCGCGCTCCGCCACGGCGTGCGCATCGTCGTTGCGGCGGGCGATGCCGCTGCGCGCTTCCGAAAGGGCCAGATCGATCTTCTCCTGGCGGAATTCGGGCTCGGTGAGCACGTCCTTGAAGATGCCCAGCACTTCATCGGTATTCTCTTTCAGCGCCGAGAAGGAGACCGAGCCGCTGGATTCACCGATATCGCTCTCGACCGAGGCGGCGATGTTTTCGAGCTCTTCATCGATCTGGTCGCCGGTTTTGCTTTGCGTGCCGCCCGACCGCATCACGATGCCGGCGATGCCCGCCAGGCCGACTTTTCCCGCGGGCTCGAACAGGTTTCCTGTACGGACGCGGACCGTGCCGCCCACAATCGGCAACTCATGATCTTCGAGTAAGTAGAGCTTCATCCCGTTGGGGAGAGTGTAAGTGGTTACATCCGGGATGGGGACATGTTTCAGCGGCGGAAACTTGAGCTCTCGATAGGCGGGCGGAGTGTTCGGGATGGTTGGCGGCGCGACCGTGTCTTGTCCCCAGGCTGCCGCGGCAGCGAGAGCCGCCAGGAGCAGGGGTCTCGGCACGAGTGCCGACACGGCACGCGCGAGTGCGTGCGCCACATCGAAGTACGGTCTCATTGGGCGCCTCCCACCAAGTAAGCCACCGTGCGCTTCTGCGGAACGAAGCATTCCTTGGCTACGCGTTGGACATCGCCGGCGGTAACCCGGTCCAACTCATCCAGCGATGTGAATACCTTTCGCCAATCGCCATAGATCGCGCGGTAAGCAGTCAATAAGCCGGCCAGTCCCGAGTTGCTATCCAACCGCCGGATCAGACTCGCCCGCGTCTTAGTTTTCACGCGCGCGAGTGTCGCGCCGTCCACCGCCTGCGACTTGAATTTCTCCAGCACTTCATAAAGCGCCTTTTCATTCTCGGCCGTAGTGTGGCCGGCGGCAGGCGCCAGGAAAAACAAGAACAGATTCGGGTACTTGCCGCCGGGGAAGGTATCGTCCGCGTCCGCCTCCAACGCGATCTGCTTGTCGCGCACCAGTTCCTTGTAGAGCAAGCCGGTGCGGCCGCTGGAAAGGATGCCGCCGATGACGTCGAATACAGGATCCTCCTTGCTGTATTCGTCCGGCCGCTTATAGCCGACAAACAGCAGGGGCTGGCTGGGCGACTCGACCTCCGCCCGCTTGGGGCCTTCCTGGGTAGGCTCCTGGGTGTGCAGCAGCGGCGGCAGCGGGCGCGACTGCATGGGACCGAAATACTTCTCCGCCAAGCGGCGCGCGGCGGCGGGATCCACGTCGCCCACGATCCCCAGCGTAATATTGCCCGGCACGTAATACTCATGGAAGAAGCGCCGGGCGTCGGCGCGCCGGAGATGGGCCACATCGCTCGGCCATCCGGTACCCATGATGCGGTAAGGGAACGCCGAAAACGCCGTCGCCAGGAAGGCTTGCATCAGCTTGCCCTGCGGCTCGGACTCCACGCGCATGCGATACTCCTCCATCACCACGTCGCGCTCCTTGTAGAATTCGCGGAACACGGGTTGGATGAATCGCTGCGACTCCAGTAGGAACCATAATTCCAACCGATTGGACGGCAGGCTGTAGAAATACTCAGTCGAGTCCCACGAGGTCTGGGCATTCATACCTTCGCCGCCATTCTGCTCGATGACGCGCGGGTAAAGATTCGGCTCGACCAGCGCGTCGGACTTTTCCTGGGCGGCCTTCAGTTCAGCCTGGATCGCCGCGACCTTTTGCGGGTCCGCCTTGACTCCCTTGTTCGTTTCGGCGTCGAGACGGTCATAGACCGCCTCCACCTGGTCGATCGCTTTTTCTTCTTCGGGCCAGTTCTTGCTGCCGATACTTTCGGTGCCCTTGAACGCCATGTGCTCGAACATATGGGCGATGCCGGTGGCGCCCGATGGATCGTCCGCCGACCCGGCGTTTACGTATGTATGAAACGACACAACCGGCGCTTCATGCCGTTCTACGACGATGAAGTGCAGGCCATTGGCGAGCGTAAACTCTGTAACTTTTTTCTCAAACTCTTGCAGGTTTTGCGCCGCGAGCAGCAGCGGCAGCAGAAAGACAACCAAGCGATGGGGCCTCATGTTCTATCTTCGAAGTTAGCAGATTCGAAGGGCGGGACTCCAACTCTCGCGGGCGGCGCGACTCTACCTCAGCAATTCATCCACGCTGGCGGCGTCCAGCACCCGCTCACTGAGATCTTCGAGCTCGGGTGCCTGCATGGCCCCCAGCTTTTCGCTGGCCCAACCCGGGAGTGCGCCGAAGCGCTTTTCGATCAGCCGGCGAAGGACCGTGAGTTCGCCTGCTTGCAGGCCGTCCTGACGGCCTTTTTGCTGCGCTTTTAGCTCCGCTTTTATGATCATGGGCCCCAAAACTTCGTGGTCCCGAATATCGAGATCGATCGGCATATCCCGTGTCTCCTGTTCGACCGTTGGCGCCAAATGCCGCAATCCCGCCAGGATCATCAACTGGGCCAAGGCGGTTTCCCGTTCCGCGATCGCCAGACCGGCGATCCGCTCCACGATCCTGTGGACCGCTTCTTTATCGTCCCGCACTTGCGCCAAAATGGCAATTACATTATCGCCGACCTGCTCACTTTCCAGCAGGCGTTCGCCATTCAGCGTGCGAATGTCGATCAGATCGTATTCGAACGACAAGCCCGGGCCGCGCAATGCGCCTTCCATATGCATGGGCCCTTCACCGACGTAGAGCAGAATCTGGCGCGGGAATTGTCCGAACAACCGCCGCACGCCGACGCAGTATTCCATCATCCGGAACGGCATCGCCGGGTCGTTGGCGCTTTGCAGCTCAATGTGGATGAGATGGCCGTCGACAGTCCGGCCGAGCAGATCCAGGCGCAGGTTCTGCACCTTCCGCACTCTTGGAAGTTCCACATCCAGCCACTTGGCGACGGCAGTGCCGGGCAACGCGCGCAGTGTGAGCGGAGCCGACCTTTTTAACAGCAGCTTCAAGGCTACGTCGTATTCCTGCATGGAACAATCCGCTTAACTTGTACTTACGGATTAAGGGTGCCAGAGGCGGGTCGTTTTTCTCATCCGTGAACGGAACTGGCGAAGACGGACGGCATTCGGGCGGGCGCCGCTCGCTCGGCACCCGGCCTACCCGCAGACGGACTCCGGAGGACCCTCGCAGACCGGAAGGCCCGCCCCACGTGCTATGCTGGCATGCGGATGTTCAGTCGTCAACGCCGCAAAGCCCGGTTTTTGTTCGGGTTGTCCGACATCCTACTCACCGCCCTGGCATTCGAGGCCGCCTACCAGACGCGCATCCTGCTGCACTTGGGGCGTATCTTTTATATCATCGCTCCCACCAAGTCCCTGGTGCTGGGGTTCACGGTAACTGCGTGGCTGCTCGCCGGCCTGTGGCTGGGCGTCTACGACAGGCTGGATGCCGGCGACCCGCGCGTGATCCTGCGCGACTCGTTCCGGCAATGCGCATACGGCGCGGTGGCCCTGATCCTGTTCGAATTCGCCATGCGCCTGGACCTGAGCCGGCCCTTCCTGGCGCTGTTCATCGGCTACGCATGGGTGCTCCTTTTTCTGTTCCGCCTGTTTTCAGGACGGTTGGCGGGCGCGATCCAGCGCGAATTCGGCGGCCCGCATTTCGTGATGGTGGCCGGCACCGGCGAACGCGCGCGCAGGCTGGGTGAGGCATTGGAACGCTCCGCAAACTACGGCGTCCGCCTGACGGGCTTTCTGGCTCCGGAACCGGACAACGCGCCCGCCGAGATCCGCCTGACATCCGTTTATAAGGTCTACCCGATTGATCGGCTGCGGCAACTGCTGCGCGACGGCGTGATCGATGAGATCATTTTCTCGGTCCCGAGCGAGACACTCGCGCAACTGGAAGACGTTTTCCTGCTCTGCGACGAAGAGGGCGTGCGCACACGCGTGGCGGTGGATTTCTTCCCACATGTGAATAGCGAAGTGTACCTGGAGCGCCTGGGGTTCACGCCGCTGCTGACCTTTTCGGCCGCGCCGCACGATGAGATCCGGTTGCTGGTAAAACGCGCCACCGACGTGGCCCTGGCGGCCGCCGGACTGGTGGTGCTGTTGCCCTTCATGATCGCGGTGGCGCTGTTGGTGCGGCTCACGTCTCCCGGCCCGGCCATCTTCAGACAGGTTCGTTGCGGATTGAACGGCCGCCGGTTCCTGTTCTACAAATTCCGGTCGATGTGCGCCGGAGCGGAGCAGATGAGGGCCGCAGTGATGCACTTGAGCACGCGCAAGACGGCCATAAAAATCCCGGAAGATCCGCGGCTCACGCGCGTGGGCCGGTACCTGCGGAAATTCTCGATCGACGAGTGGCCGCAGCTTTGGAACGTGCTGAAAGGCGATATGTCGCTGGTGGGCCCGCGGCCGGCGGTGCCCGACGAAGTCGAACAGTATCAAACGTGGCAGCGCCGCCGGCTGCGCATGCGCCCCGGGCTTACCTGTCTGTGGGCGGTGAGCGGCCGCGACAATCTGGACTTCGAGACCTGGATGCGCATGGATATGCAGTACATTGATAACTGGTCGCTGGCGCTCGATTGGAAGATCATCCTGCGCACGATTCCCCGCGTCCTCACCGGACACGGCGCGAACTAGAGAGGGGTTGAGGGAGCGAAACATGCACCTGTTGCCAACACAAGACGAGGTCGTCCGCGTACTGCGCGATACAGGCGCGCTGCGCGATGGCCATTTTGAGTACACGAATGGCCTGCATTCCAACGAGTATCTGCAGGTTCCGCTGGCCATGCGCTACTACCAGCATGCGCGCATGCTCAGCGTGGGATTGAGCCGCCTGTTGCGCGAGAACGCCGAGATTCGCGCCATCATTCCAGAGCTCTCCATCGTCGCGCCCGCCAACGCCGGCCTGCCCGTGGCATATGGCGTCTGCGAGGCCTTGCGCGCCCGCCAGGTTTACTGGGCGGAACGCGAAGACACCGCCCAGCCGATGCACTTCCGGCAGTTCCTGGAACAACAGTCCGGCGAACAGGTAGTGCTCGTGGACGATATCCTGCGCTCGGGCCGCAAGCTGCGCGAAATGCGCGAGCTGTTGGAATCCCGCGGCGCGCGCGTGGTGGCTTTGGCGGTGGTCATCTACCAGCCCACACCGCACACCCGCGATTTTGGAAACTTGCCGCTCTATTACCTGGCCCGGCTCAACGCCAGCTACTACGCCGACGCCGCACATTGCGATCTCTGCAAGGAGGGTGTGCCGGTGCAGAAGGTCTGGGTCTGACGAAAAACGGGCGGGCAACCCTGCCCGCCCCACTAATCTTGGTTTTCATCATCTTTGC
>Ga0187847_10004475_pt1 | contig 10272 bp, 8 predicted proteins | sample June2016WEW_4_10_FD_132458 | JGI IMG/M metagenome (GOLD analysis project Ga0187847, IMG submission 132458) | Peatland microbial communities from SPRUCE experiment site at the Marcell Experimental Forest, Minnesota, USA - June2016WEW_4_10 | ecosystem: Environmental > Terrestrial > Soil > Wetlands...
TGCTCGAGTTGCTTCAGTTTCGCCTCGTCGCGATCCACTGGCTTGTCGCGCTCGGCAATATAAGCAGCATAGGCAATTTCGACTTTAGCCAGCGCTTCTTTTTCACCCGCGTAATCGCGGGTTCCAATCGTATTCGTTCCCTTGAACGCCATGTGCTCGAACATGTGCGCCAGGCCCGTCTTGCCCATGGGATCCTGCACAGAACCAGCATCCACGTGGGTGTAGAACGAAAAGACGGGAGCTTCCGGCCGTTCGCAGATGATGACGGTGAGCCCGTTGGGCAGCTTCTTAACGGTGGTGCGCTTCTCGAAAGAAGTAACATCCTGGCCCAACGTAAGCGAGCACAGCACAAGACACACAACGATTGTTTGTATAATTCGCATGGAAATTGAGCGGAATTTCATCCCACCTCCACAACACAACGCCAAAAATTCGAAGTTACGTGGAGGCAGGGAAGATTGTCAAACCCAGGGTAGTGACCATTCGCAAAACCAACAACCACCAAGCACACGAAGTTTCACCAAGGCTAGACTAGGCTTTCCTTCGTGAAACTTCGTGCCCTTGGTGGTTTCAGGGTTCCATCGCCCGTCCCCGTCGCTACCGGCATCTCTACCAGACGCGGCAGGCATTCTGCGCAACCATAGGCTGCCCCGCCTTGCATCCAAACGCCTGCTGGAAGGCGGCCGAGTTCTGCACGGCGCCATTTATACGCCAGCGTCCTGGAGAATGCGGATCGGTCAGCGCCCGCTTGCGCGCTTCCTGATCGGTCACGTTCTGGCACCAGATCTGCCCATAGGCAAGAAAGTAGCGTTGCGCCGGAGTATATCCATCGATAGGCTTCACCGGCGTGTCGCCGATGATCGACATCAGCGCCATGTAAGCCAGCTTCAGCCCGCCATTGTCTGCCGTATTTTCACCGAGCGTCAATCGGCCGTTCAGTTTGACCTCGCCTTGGTCGTCCTTCACGGAGACAAAATTCGAATACTCGTTCGCCGTGCAATCGACGCGCTGCTCAAATTCCTTCCCGTCCTCTGCCGTCCACCACTCGCGGAAGTTGCCCTCCGCATCGTATTTGCGGCCCTGGTCGTCGAAGCCGTGCGTGAGTTCGTGGCCAATCACCACGCCGATGCCGCCATAATTCACGGCGTCATCCATGAGCTTGCCGTAAAACGGCGGCTGCAGAATGCCGGCGGGAAAATTGATGTCGTTCATCGACGGCCGGTAATAGGCATTGACCGTCGGCGGCGTCATGCTCCAGTCTTTGCGGTCGGTGGGTTTGTCGATCTTGTTGTAGTCCCGCTGCACCTCGAAGGCGGCGGCTCGCATCATGTTTCCGGCATAATCATCGGCCTTGATCGCCACGCTGCTGTAATCGCGCCAGCTGTCGGGATAGCCAATGTTATTCACGATGGCGTTGAGTTTCTCGTAGGCCTTCTTCTTCGTGGTATCCGACATCCAGGTCAGCTGTCCAATGTCCTGACGCATGGCAGTCTCGATGCCCTGCACCATCTTCAGTGTCCGCTCTTTGCCTTCCGCGCCAAAGGTGCGGTCGACATAGAGCTTGCCCAGTGCCATGCCCAGGCTCGAATCGGTCGCTTTCACGCAGCGCTTCCAGCGCGGTTCTATCTCTTTTTGCCCCGACATAAACTGGCCGTTGAACTGAAAATCCTCTTCGACGAAAGCTTTCGTCAGCAGCGGCGCATAGTCGTTGATTGCTTTCCAGCGCAGGTAAACTTTCCAGTCTTCGAGAGGAACGGCGTTCAACTGCCCGTTCACCTGCTTGAAGAAATCCGGGTTGGTCACGTTCAGAGAGGTGAACTTCGGCGTGCCATTGTCGGCAAAATAGACAGCCAGATCGAAATTCGGAGCCGCAGCCGCGATTTCCGCGAGCGTCATCTTGTGGTCGCGATTCTTGGGATCGCGCCGCGCCGTGCGATCCATCGAAGCCTGCGCCAGCCCCGTCTCGACGGTCAACACCGTCTTGGCCTCAGCCGCCGCCACTCCTGGCTTATCGCCCGCGAGTTCGAACAATTTCTGAACGTGCTCCACATACTTCTGCCGCGTCTCCACCGACTTCGCATCATCTTTGATGTAGTAGTCGCGATCGGGTAGCGTGATTCCTCCCTGGTCGAGGTAAGCAACCGTTTCAGCCGAGTCGTGCATGTCGGGCTGCGAGTAGAAAGCAAACAGCGCCGGAGTCGAGTTGCGGTGCAGGTAGGCGACCTGTTGGATGAGCTCAGCTTTAGTTTTGATGCCGTTGATCCGCTCCAGCTCCGGAGTCAGCGGAGCAATCCCTTTTTTCTCGATCGCGCTCTCGTCCATGCATGAGTTATAAAAATTCCCAACCATGGTCTCGGTCGCCGAATGCTTTCCCGGAAGCTGCGCCTCGGTCAGAATGTCGCGCAAGATATAAAGATTGTGCTCGAAGAGCTCGTTGAACCGTCCCCACCGCGACTGGTCTGGAGGAATCGGATTGTTCTTCATCCAGTTGCCGCAGGAGTATTGGTAGAAATCCACACAGGGATCGATGTTCTTATCGATGGCATTGAGATCGAAGATAGGTATTTCGCCCGGGACGGACGAAGGCGGAGCGGTTTGAGCGGAAGAGAGGACAGCGCCGAACAGCAAAGAAAAAACACAGAGAACACAAGTTCGCATAATTACCTCAATTTGAGAGTTTTCGCCCGCGATTTGCCAATAGCAGATTCCTAGCTCGCGCGGCATGAAGAATTAAGACGTTCCCCGAGCGGAAAAGGTAGCAAGTCTCCCAACAGACACACTAGACTAAAGCAACCATCCCTTTCAAGCGCGCGGGCAACTATACTGGGAGCCGTTTGCAGTCGCGGTGCCGAGCGCTCATGTCCACTCCCACCATCGTCGAAGTCGAAGGCCGCAAGCTCAAGCTCACCAATCTGGAGAAAATCCTCTACCCCGCCACGGGCTTCACCAAAGGCCAGGTGGTGGATTTCTATGTCCGCATTGCGCCCGTGCTGGTGCCGCATCTGGCGGGACATCCGCTCACCATGAAGCGCTATCCCGAGGGCATCGATCACGAATACTTCTTCGAGAAAAATGCGCCCATGCACCGGCCCGATTGGGTAAAGACCGCGCCCGTCTGGAGCGACAGCAACCGCCGCACCATCAACTTTATTCTCGCCAACGATTTGCCCACGCTGGTCTGGATCGCGAACCTCGCCTCGATCGAACTGCATCCATCGCTTTCCGTCGCGCCCGACATCGCGACGCCAACCATGATTGTTTTCGATCTCGATCCCGGCCCTCCGGCGAACATTGTGCAGTGCTGTCAGGTCGGGCTCTGGGTGCGGGAGATTTTCGATCACTTCGGCTTGCGGAGTTTTCCGAAAACTTCCGGGTCGAAAGGGATGCAGGTCTATATCCCGCTGCACACAAAAACCAGCTACGAGCAGACGAAGTCTTTCGCCCACGCGGTGGCACGTTTGCTGGAGCAGGCGCATCCCGACCTGGTCGTCTCCGACATGAAAAAGGCTGTGCGCACGAATAAGGTATTCGTCGACTGGAGCCAGAACGACCAGCACAAAACCACGATTTCGGTATATTCCCTGCGAGCCCGTGAACATCCAACCGTATCGACGCCCGTTGCCTGGGAAGAAGTCGAGCAGGCGCTAAGGAAAAAAGATGCGGGCCGGCTGGTGTTTGAAGCTAAGGACGTGCTCGCGCGCGTCGAGAAGATGGGTAACCTGTTTGAGCCTGTCCGCACCCTGAAGCAGAAGCTGCCGCAACTGGAGGGACTCGCGACCCCATCGGAGACGAGAGAAGACGAAAGCAGCAGCCTCGCGCCTGAGGCCCAAGCGCCGCCGCGCGCTGGGAAAAAAACTGGGAAGACGACTACGCCAAAAGGGAAGTCAGGCGCGGCCAGGCGTCGCAAGCTATAATCCCCGCTCATATGGCGCATCTCTACGTTGGCACCTCCGGATGGGCGTATTCGACCTGGAAGCCCGCTTTCTATCCAGAGAAACTCGCGCAGAAGAAATTTCTAAACTTCTACGCCTCAAAATTGAACGCCGTCGAAGTCAACTACACCTTCCGCCAGTTAGTGAAAGAGACCACCATCCAGAACTGGATCGCAGACGCGCCTGCGCATTTCCGTTTCACCATCAAAGCCCACCAGGTATTGACCCACATCAAACGGCTGAAGAATGCGGACGAATTCCTGCAACGTTTTCTTTCAACATTAGAAGGATTAGAGCGTGCCGGCCGGCTCGGTCCGCTGCTCTTTCAACTCCCGCCGAACTTCAAAGCCGATCAGGACGTGCTCGCCGAGTTTCTAAGATGCCTGCCGCGAACGGTCCGCGCCGCCTTTGAATTTCGCCACGAATCCTGGTTCACCGAGGCCACCTGGGCGACACTCGGCGCCCGCAATATCGCGCTCTGCGTGGCCGAAACTGAAGAGCGCGATACTCCCGACATCGTCACCGCCGACTACGCCTATTACCGCTATCGCAAGCCGACTTACACCGCCGGCGAACGCCAGAAGATGGTCGCGCGCTTACAGGAACATCTAGGCGCCAATCGTGACGTCTACGCGTATTTCAAGCACGAAGAAACCCCCGAAGGCGTGCTCTACGCCGTCGATTTGCTGCAGGCAACGGAATCGCGAGTACAATGAAGCCACAGATTTCTCCAAGGCGATGGTTTCGAAAACGATCAACCCAGCAGCGTTAAGATCCGCCGCCGTGCACCGTGCGTTCTTAGCTGGAATTCTGGCCGCGTCGTTAAGCCCAATCAGTTTCGGCCAGCCCAGCTCAAATCAAACGAATGCAGCTCAAACGAATGCAGTTCAAACCAGTCCCAGTCCAAACAAGCCTGCAGTTTCCTTGTCCGCGGCTGCCATGGAGTTTCCTGTAATCCTTCAGCAAAAAGTGGTTGCCGGCAAAACTCCCGTAGGCACTAAAGTTCAGGCCAAGCTAACACTAGCTACTCTGCTCGCCGGCGTGGTCATCCCGCAGGACACGATTATCTCCGGAGAAGTGATCGAGTCTGCGGCTAAGTCCTCCGCTGCCCCCTCGCGCCTGGCCGTTCGCATGGATTCCGCGCAATTCAAGAATGGCGTCACGCCAACTGTAATTCCCCTTGACCCAAAGCTGTATTTGACCGCCTGGTATTATCCCGTGGCTATCAATCAGAATCCATCCGATGGCATCCCGGACGCCGCTCACAACCCGAAACCTTGGGCAGGCGGCATCTACCCCGGAAGGAACCCAAATTCCCCGCCGCTTTCAGGACCAGATGCCGCTCCGGACACATTCCCAGCGCCCGCCTCCGGTGCCGCCAATCGCCGCGTCCCCATGAAAAATATAGACTCCAGCAGCGCCAGCGACGGAGTAGTCACCCTGACCTCCACCCATTCCAACATCAAACTGGATAAATCGACGACCTACGTGCTCGCCCCTACCGATTTGCGGCCGGTAAAGTAGCAGGTCTGGCGGATAGATTAGACTGCCCCAGCCTTTTCAATAACTTACCACCGAAAAATGCCGGGTTTCGCCGCTCAACCGCGATTTTCTCCCCTTCATTGCCTTCCGCGTGCTTAAAGGTCACAGATTCAATAGCATCAGTGTGACCAACTCCACGCATCGAAGCTTCCAGGTTTCAACGTGGAAAAGTCTTTTGCAAGGTTCCCGTTCGCGGGGCCGTGGGGTAGTTCTAACTCCCAAGTCGAGGAAAGCGAGAGCAGAATGCACAAGCCGATTAAGTATGTTGAGAAGGCCGTGACGGTTGCTGCCACGGGCGCATGGGCGGTGTTTGAACGCCTCAACCGCATTGCTCCCAATGACGCACCCATCCCCAAATGGTCCGAAAAGCCCTTGCTCAAGTCCTGGGAAAAGTCGAAGCCGCCTCTCGGTTGGCCGCGTTCGACCGATTCTCTTTGCCCCAAGTGCGTCCCCGAAATTCGCCAGCAAATTCTCGACGGCCACCTGCCCGTCGACGTTCTGATGAACGAAAAAGTAGGAGAGATTAAGGCCCAGATTGTCGAACGCGACGGCAAAATCTGGATGGTTAAGGACTGCCCGAAGCATGGCCATTTCGAAGACCTGATGTCGATCGACACCGAATTCACCAAGCATCTGGAAGACGTTTTCCCCGGCCGCGACATTCGCGCCCACAAAGACGAGCATCTGCATCACCACGGCTCGTCCACCGTAAAATATGGCCGCGGCGCCGTGCTCACCGTCGATCTCACCAATCGCTGCAACATGATGTGCGATCCCTGTTTCATGGACGCGAACCAGGTCGGCTATGTCCACGAACTGACCTGGGAAGAAATCAAGACCGTTCTCGACAACGCCATCACCGTGAAGCCGCGCCGCCAGATGTCCGTGCAGTTCTCGGGTGGCGAACCTACTCTGTCGCCCTACTTCCTGGATGCCGTCCGTTATGCCCGCAAGGTCGGTTATAACAGCGTGCAGGCGGCGACCAATGGCATCGAATTCGCCAAGAGTTTCGAATTCTGCCAGCAGGCGGTTGAAGCCGGCATGCGCTATGCCTATCTGCAATTTGATGGAATCGGAAACGCGGCTAACGATCATCGCGCCGTCGGCAATCTCTTCGACGTGAAACTCAAGGCCATCGACAATCTGCACAAAGCCGGTTGCGAGATTGTTCCCGTAGTCACCATCGTCAACGGCATTAACAACGAGCAGGTTGGGCGCATCATTCAGTTTGCCCTCGACAATCCCAAGAAAATTGGTTTCCTCAGTTTTCAGCCCGTTTCTTTCACCGGACGCGACGAAGCCATCACCGATGATCGCCGCGAAGCCCAGCGCTACACTCTCGCTCACCTTGCTCACGACGTGAAGAATCAAACCGGCTTCGGCGAACCCGCTCGCGACTGGTACCCCATCAGCTTCATGAGCACCTTCAGCGATTGGGCCGATGTGATGCACGCCCAGGATTCCAACAACGACTGGGGCCAGCTTTCCTGCGGATGTCATCCCAACTGCGGCACCGGTATGGCCATGATGATCGACAAGGAGACGAAAGAAGCGGTTCCGGTTACTGCGTTCCTGAAGGGCGATCAACTGGCCAAGGACATCGCCAAGGTCAACGATGCGGCTCGCTCCAAGTTCTGGACTGTGTTCGGCATGGCTCTTTGTCTGATGAAGAACTACGATCCGTTCCAGTCTCCTACCCACTTCAAAATGACGGATCTGCTCAAGAAGTTCGACAAGAACTTCAATGCCACGGGAAAGAACTACGGCAAAGTTGGTCCCGACCGCACCATCGACGACGTGATGAAGCGCCGCCAGGACCGGTGGAATTTCCTGTTCATCGCGGGAATGTGGTTCCAGGATTTGTTTAACTACGACTTCCGCCGCACCGAGCAGTGCATCATTCCCTATGCCACGCAGGAAGGCGAGATCAGCTTCTGCGCTTACAACACCGGCGTGGGCTGGAGGAACATCATCGAGAAGATGCACATGACTTCGACCCTTACCAAGTGGTACGAAGAGCATGGGCGCCACGAAATTTTCGCCGGCGGCAAGAGAGTCAAGATGGAAGACGAGCAGCACGCGCTCTATCTGAGAGAGGAAATCGTCACCCACGAAGTGCAACACGATCTCGACAAGCTCGGGATTGCAAAGACGGCGCGCGAAGAGAAGAAGCGAGCCCGCGACAGTAAAGCCGAAAGCAACAGCAATAAAGTCAAGAACGATGCGGCCTACGATGCGCGCATGGCTCAGCTCTATCGCGAAGTGGTGTTGAAAGAGAAGCCGGCTACGTCGAACGAAGGCGGATTCATTCCGCTCGGCGCAATCGTTGGGGCGAGTTCAGGAGCGATCGCTCCGCCGAATGGAAACGGATCTTCTCTGCATCTGAATTCCGAGAAAAAGAGGGACGAAGTTGGTGAGCCGGTAGCGGGTGACTAGGTTCGCAGATCTGAGACTTGTGACGGTCCAAAATCAAGAAGGCCGCTCCAAAGGGCGGACTTTTGTTTTGCATGTCAGGTAGTGGCCAGTTTGCGACAGCCTCTAAGCGCTAGTGCGGCCCGCCCTTCGAGTGAGCCTCAGCGCAGGACCGGGTACACGAAAGAAGCACATACAACAAAAAGCCTTCGTGCCCCTTCGTGCCCTTGGTGGTGTCCGATTTTTTCGACGCTCGATTCCGGTCGCTGGCTACCTTCCTGAGAAGCAGCCCTACTTCTGGTAATACGCGGCGTTTTTTTCCAGAAACTCTTTCTTATCTTCTGGCAGCTCCTCGGCCACGAATATCGAGTCCGACGTGCAAGCGGGGACGCAGGCTCCGCAATCGATGCAACCTTCGGGATCGACGTAAAGCTGGGTGGCCGCCTCGAACTCGGGCTCATCCTTCTTGGGGTGGATGCAGTCGGTGGGACAGACCTCGACGCAAAGCTCGTCTTTGATGCAAGAATCGGTGATTACATATGCCATTATTCGTTCTCCTGACTAGTTTTTCGGATCAAGATTTCGCTCCTTATAGTAGGGGACGGCGTCCGCCTCGGCGGTGATTTTTGTCACAGCGCAGTGTGTCTTAGTCACGCAGATGGGTGATCGCGATCACAGGCGGGGCCAGGTTGGTTGCTGTATAAAATTAACAATTGCAATCCTGGAAACAAAGAATTGCCCGGCCTAAACCCCACGACCCCACATAGCCGCCACCCAAGCGGCGGGCCGGGCAATCTAAAACAAGCAAAACTCTAAAAAGGCCACATCTCTTCGCCAACTCAACCTGCGATTACTTTCGTTTCTCAGGGCCTCTGAATCCTCAAGATTTTTGATTTTATCCCGATGAGAATGGGAGGGTCGGAGTCGCAGGCCCATCCTCCCAATGAAAATACTCGCGCTGATTCTAGTGGTGGCGACAATGGCGGGCGCTGTGCTGGCTCAAGAGGCCACCAGTTTTGTTGCGGTGCACCCTTATCTGGTGAGCGATCACGATATGGTGCAGCAAAGCCTCGGCCCTTCACGCTTTTGGACGCGGCCCACAATTGCGCTGGTGGCGCTCGACGGAGCCGCGAAGGCGGCCGATAGCTTCGCCACGCGCGAGAACATCGCTAACGGAGGCCAGGAATACAATCCGCTGGCCCGTCCCTTTGTTCGAACGGCGGGGGCGCAGGTGGCGACGATGTCGGCGCTGTTTGGTGCCGAGATTGCCACCGCGTATCTCCTGCATAAAGCCCACCACACGATGATGGAACGCGGCGTCCTCGCCGGAGGCGCCGTGATGAACGGGCTGGGAGCAGCCTCAAGTTTCAAACACCGGGTCGGTTGGTAAGCCCTGCGGCATTATCCACGACAAAAGCCAGGACAAAAGCCAGGACAAAAGAATGACAGCGGTGGGAAGGGCGGGTCTGCAATGCCCACACCCTCCCGAAAAAACTTATCGCCGTTTCTAATCGACTTCTCCTACTTCTTCGGTTCGAGAATGATCTCCCGAGCCAGTCGATCGCCCACGATCTCACGCCAGGTGGCACGCTCCTCGTAGCCTGCGATCATCTTTTTGTCATCGCTGTTGGTTGCCTTATCGGCTACTTCTTCGCGCTTGTCCTGCTGAGCTTCCATCGTGGCCAGATCCTTGAACTCCGTCATCAGCATGATGTCCCAGTCGGTGGTGCCGTGGGTTTCGGTTACGATGACTTTGTAATCCAGAATCAGTCCGGCTTTCTTCAAGGCTTCTTGCTCGGTCTTCCAGTCGGTCGCCAGCCAGTTCATGTACTTCAAGCCGACGCCGGGTTTTCCTTTAATGAATCCAATGTCCCACACCGGTCCATCATGAAATGGCCGAACAGGCATTTGGGCTTGCGTAACCGCGGGTAACAGCATGGCGGCGAAAACTGCGACTGCAACTGCGCGCAACAGGTTCGTCATTTTCTAGGCTCCTTGTGTCTTAGGCGATTAGAGTGGCAAATCTCACGGCACCGCCAAACCCGCCACTGGATGGGTGGAGCGGTGTCTCCTCGCAAGCGCCGATCAAGCTCAGGCGCTATAAGGAACATAATTTTTCTTGAACGACTGGGGAAACCTAAACGGGAAGGGATGCGAGAAGCAGGGAAACCGGAATCTCGTGGTTATTCTCGTCATGCGTTCCCATTCTCCCATTCCCGAACCACAAGCAGCATACTCTCAATTGCATCGGTTGAGGACGTTTTCTCAAACACCTTCCTCAAACACCTCGTATGAATTGACAACTACTGAGACGACAACTACAGTTTTTTTCTTTCCATCAGGTATGACTTCTTGTAGCCGACGTAATTGTCGGCGTAGCGGAGAA
>Ga0187847_10004478_pt1 | contig 10271 bp, 10 predicted proteins | sample June2016WEW_4_10_FD_132458 | JGI IMG/M metagenome (GOLD analysis project Ga0187847, IMG submission 132458) | Peatland microbial communities from SPRUCE experiment site at the Marcell Experimental Forest, Minnesota, USA - June2016WEW_4_10 | ecosystem: Environmental > Terrestrial > Soil >...
AGCTTCCACTGCTCGTCAGTCAACAGCTTCTGCCGCTTCTTCATGGAAGAAGCTCAACACTTCAACCTCCTCAAGAGTAAGTGCCTGACTTGAGGCCGAACCTATTTTTGAAACACGCTCTAGAAAAGATCGAGTGGATGCGCTGCTGCCACATTGCGCGATTAGCGAACCGGAAGGCTTCTTCCGCAAGTGGGTTGGACTCGATCAAATCGATCCCGGCTTTGATGCGGAGTTGTGCCCGCTCGCAGCCCTTCACGGCTCGCTTTGCTGCGTCCTGATGGTCCCCCAGCTTTTCGCTGGGGGCGGTCAACTTTGCTTTTTCAGCATCAATCCAAATGGCATAGGCGGTCTCGATGTGCCGCAACGTACCAATCAGCTCTTGCTTGGGCAGCTCTGCCAACACCTTCATGTCAAGGGTCAGGCCAATTAGGTTCTCATCGTCTGCTTGAGAGCGCGGAGTCTGTTGAGGTACCTCGAAGCGAGGCATCCACTCGGTCTCTACAACGGTTGCTCAGGCCAAAGTGCTTTCTGGATCCAAACTTGAGCAACTTGTGGTCCGCCTACAGCGCCACAGCGGGCGTCCAAAGGAAGCCTGCTGGCGGTTCATCATCCAGTATGGAATCAAAGGACAGCAAGACCATCGGCGATGGACCGAGACCGAGTTTGAGATCGTTCGCGAGGAACTTGTGAAGCGATCGATCGAAGAAGTAGCGAGGAAGGTCAATCGGACACCCAAGGCCATCCGAAACATGCTCAATAGAAGCGACCTCAGCTTGCGCGAGATCCGGTGCGACCTGTTTTCAGTGGAGAGCCTTGCAAGTGCCCTCGGGGTCCGAAAAACAGAGGTTATTTTTTGGATTGAACGGGGATGGCTCCAGGCATCCATTGCGTGCCGCGGCAAACGGAGATCCTATACCATCACGCCCGAAGCGCTGATGAGCCTTTACAAGCAGCATCATGCCGATGTCTTGAAGCGCGGCATTCCGAATAAGGCCCTCTTCGAGGCGTACGTTCAGTACTGCTTTTCCCCGAAACACACGGTTGGAGAACAACTGCTGGATGTCCGGCGCGACAAGCGTGAGCGGGCTGCCTACGCGGCTGCGGGAGCCAAGGGGGCTGATGACGATGAAGAGGAAGGAGAGGAGGGACAAGATGTGGACGACGAAGGATGCTATCGCGACGATATGGGAGGCTCTAACGGAGCCAGGGAAGATCCAAGCATCGAGTGTGAATGACGTCTGCGCGTCTTGCGGCGCAAAAGTGACGTCACCTCGACCATCGATTCGAGAGGTTGTCGTGACTACCGTTGGCGGTTGCCTCTTGGCGGTCATGCTGGTGTTCGCCTGTTGGATCACCGAACAATGGATCGAGCGGGAAGGCCAGCGGATCCTTGACAACATGGTTTGGCACGAACCGCTCGATAGTTGGAGAATGTGAATGATCTGGTCGACAAGTGCCCCAATGCCTGGACAGATTGAGGCGAAAAGCCCTATTGCATAGTCTTGGCCACCCATTCCCTCACCCTCACTTTCTTGTGGACCTATCGCTGACCTGAGACGGAGGTATGCAGGTGACCGTGGCCTGAAAGGGGGCAGCTGATGAAAGGAAAAAACTTGGAATTCTCCGAATTGTTCTTCCACGCTGGGGAAGGGTATTTCAGGAAGAACCTACCCGCTTGGTCAGTTCAGGAAGACGCGAGCACGATTGGCAACTGGGGATATTAAGGGGGCTTCTTCCCTACAACACTCCGTTTTCCAGTTTCTTCTACTACAGGAACCAAGGAGTTCTTTCTAGTACCTTATGAAGCTGAAATGGCTCATGCTGCCGAAGAAATGCTGCTGTTAAGTACGCGATATCACCCGCATACTTGATGGTGATTGGCTCCGCGGTGAACGAATCTGTTGAAGCCCAATTGAGCTTAGTTAGATTCAGTACCTGAAGCGCTAGGGTCCGTGCCTCGCATTCAACGGGCATCGTATAGCCAGGTCTATAATGGTCCGCAGAAATGTCGAGAGGTCTAGGGGATCCCAGCATTTTTCTATACGCGTTGTATCCCGTCGTCGATAGTAAGACCCGGCGTCTTGAAATCGAAACGAAGCTTCCTCGTTGAATGCTGCCATCCGACTCAGGTCGCGAATCGAAAAGCCTAAAATTGTTATGAGCGTTTATCCATACAAATGATACTGATGCATCAGGCGCAACTCTGCGAACACCATTAAGGATGGCGGCATAGTCGTCTTTCGAAATCCGCACCGAATGGTGGATCACCAGGTTTGGACTGGCGGGTAAGGCTTGATCGTGCTTGAGGCGTTCGAGGACCGATTGAGCTAAGGAGCCTAAATGCTCGCTCCGGTCCCGAGAATCAAATGCCGTGGTGTTTCCGGCATAGAACTCCCATTTTCCATAACTGCTAAAGACATTTGCGAACCCAAGAATTCTTTGTCCATCCCTGGACTGCGTATAGGACAACCCAATAAAGAAATCAGCATCGGGAATGTTTTCAGGCAAAACCCACGGCGCTATTCCGCACTTCGCAATAATGTTCAGTGCGAGGTTCAGATCTTTCCAGTCTGGATTACGAAGGGTGCCGCTGTCCACCATTTGACACGGGATTCCAGCTTCCAGTAGGCGACGCTTGACAACATAATAGGGAGAGGATTCATCGTCTATGGAATATCCCTCTTCTGGAGTGTGAACAAGGAATAAGCGATTCAGTTTCTCGTTGCCGAACCAATCGGGATGTTCAGCGAGTAACCTTCCAACTTCCTGGTCCAGCCCTGCAACCGAGTCTACCGCCACGATGGCAGAGTAGTTGAACCGAGTAGCAAATGTCCTCTCCGCTCCGGGGTATTTGTATTTTCCCGACTTCAATCTTTCGATCAGGGACTTCATTTCCTGTTGTTGATTGGGAAGACAGATTGGCACCAGTTCCAGCGTATGCGGATCGCTGTCATACGATCCAAACTTAGTAATTCCTTCTCGAACATCAGGCAATCTTTGATGATCTCTGAACTCAACGGCTGGCTCACTCAAGCGTTCAACATGAAATGTAGTATCAGATCGCCGCTCTACTTCGGAAAGGGCAACGGTCTTGGCAACTAGCCTAGCCTCGAATTCGCCGAAAACCAGCGGAAATATTCCGGCCGCCAAGTCATTGGCCGTTGTTTGAATCTTTTCGGCTCGTTCCCGCGCTGCAGCAGGCTCTGACACGAGGCTAAATTTCTTGATCGTTCCAAAGAGATCGAAGGGAATGTTCTGAGCTTGCAGCGTCGAGTCAATTAGCGTCAACGAAAGACTCGGGATCACCCGATTGGTTTGTACCTTTCTCTCCTCATCGTTGTCATAGAAATGGACCGTAATCCACTCTGAATCCGCGGCCAAGATCTTTCCGGACCGCCATGAATCCAGTTGAGCGACGCAATGCAACCCCACCAGATTCCCGATGCTGACATGCTGGGCTACTTCATTTGCTTTTTGGATGCTCAGCACTCGACAAGTGTAGTCAATAGAGACGTAAGCTCGGCCAAACATCTCATGAATCTGGATGCTCTACGCGGGGAAGAAGCGGATCACTTTGCGGACCGCCGCAGGGATCGGCAGGTCAACTCCGGTTCGATGCGCGACAATCCGGCTGAATGAAAATCGATCAATGTACCAATTGTGAGCGGAGAGAGAATCTCTTAGGGACTGCGAGAACTCACCTAGTCGCAAGTGAATCTCATCGCTTGTCGCGCGTCCACTCCCCTTAGTCATTGCTAGCGGAAATATGTTAATAAATGCAGTTTGCGGGACTTGAATGCTGGCGAGAAAAGCTGCCTTGCGTACTTCCGCTTGGCTTTCCAGTCGAAGAATTGTTTCGTTCTCAAACAGGACGAATGACGGGGCAGGCAAATCTAGCGTCACCATCTCCCGTGTCATTCGCTTCGTTCCCTCGCTGAGCGCCTGAACAAATGCCTTTCCGTCAGGATCCTGCATCAAACGAAGCCATTCGAGCAGTTTGCGATTGCGAGGCATCGAATCGAGCGTTGTGGTACCAAGAGTGAAATTGTCTGGTAGATCGACGTTTCGTTGAAGAATCCGACCTGGATTCTTGACTATGAATTCGTCGCTGTAGTGTTCGCACTCAATGGGATTGTTTGTGTAGTAGTCCCGATGGGCAACGGCGTTGACAATTGCTTCATCAACGGCGATCGCAGGAAGCTCAGGTTCTTCTGTGAAGCCCCCTTCCGGTTTTCTATGTTGAAACCGTTCGAAGAATGATGTCTCTCGAAGAAAAGTACGAGCTGCCCGAATCTGTTTCGTGACTGGACCGCGAAAATCTTTGTCGAACGAGGGAGTGCCACGACTGGCCCTTTGGGTCGAGGGCACCAAGAACTTCATAAGCCGAAGGAAAGCGTGTGCCAGAACCCGCTGTGGATTAGAGGCGAAAAACATAAGGCCAGGAACCGTGAAAAATAGTTCTTTGTTGCTACGAACGATTGCACCAGCCTCATAAAGCAATCGCTCATCGGTGAACCCAGCGGTCGATTCAGGATGAAATACTCGACGAAACTCTTTAATGACCTCAGCGTCAATATCGTCAGGAGAGAACGGACAACACGGCGCAGTATCCGCTTCGAGAACTCTCGCACTTGGTCTCTGACAGCCTGGCTCATGAGTACCGACTGGGAGCCATTCCTGACCCAGGATTTGGGGTTGGAGCCGAAGGTTTCACAAAGAGCGTTTGGGACGTAGCCCGAATAAATCAAACAAACCGTTCTATCGACGCCACTGGCGTTTTGACAGTCGTGAAATGTGACTTCAGCGGAATGGTTGCGAAGCATGGTGTCCAGATTTGTAACTGAGTTGCGCTGGTCCTCGCTCAGGTGATCAATGCCGATCACCTCTCCTGATGAGGAGATACCAAGGACAAGGAGGCCGCCCTCGGAGTTGCTATTCGCGAAGGCGGATACAGTTTTGATGACAAGCTCTTTAGCCGCTTCAAGTGAGCTTTTCGAAATTGCCACATTGCTTTGTGGGCGGCCTGCTTCCTTACGGTCGAAGTGTTGCCCCTCGAATTCGTCGTCAGCGGGCTGGATGAGATACGACCAGGCAGTTTGCGGGGCGTCGAAAACCTGTCGAGGAGATGGTCGTGACATTGCAACATGCCTCTCATGGTACTGAAGTCGATACTAAATGCAGGACTTAGGTTTTCGGGCGGGAACGTCTTGAGCGATCGCGCAAGAGAGGTGAACGGCCGACTACGGATCTAGGCGTCTTCAGTTTCGGAGGATCAGAGATTCCCTCAAACGCCTTATTTGCTGGCCAATCTCTGGCAGCGTAGACACGACGATCACGCAGGCCTGTTACTCCCTCCTGCCAAGCCAGAAGCATCCGTTTCCCAATGTCTCGGAAGCCAGGATGTTCAGCCATCTTTTCGCGAACGAGAGGTACAGTTTCAGCAACTGAGTCGCTGATAGACTCCAGAATGATCGACTGCTCTCTGGCTGGAATGCCGAATGTGCCGGCGATAAATTTCACGAGATTCTTGCCAGGCGTCCATGTCTTCTTGCCAAGAAATCCAATTCCTGGCGGATTATGCTGGTAGCCCGTGTAGACACTTGTCGTAAGGAAGTCGTAAGCCGGCGAAAGATGTACATCGGCGCGGGAGGTATAAAGCAGAGCGATGTTTTTCGCGTGGCAGTCGGCATTTCGCAAAGCGTAGGTGAGCAATAGGATTGCGGTCATGTGCCGAAAGGTTTCGTACTGGCGACCACCAGGTACCTGATCTCGCACAGCACGCGCAATGCGTTCCCATGTTGTCTCGTACTTCGCCGCCGGACGGAGCCCCAACAAGGCGCAGAAGTCCTCCATTCCCCAAAGGAGTTGTCCTTCATCGTCGACGTCGAAGCGATACACCACCAGAGCATTTCCATCACGCGATACTTCCGTCCTGGCAGTAGGAAGAACCTTAGCCAGAACCTGCATACAGAGGTGTTCATTAAGTGAAGCGAACGGTAGCCTGCCCGATGAGCCTTTGATGATGTGGCGACGAGTCAGCAAAGTGGCCTTTTGATGGGGGCCAAGTTCCTTACCTGGAGCCGCCGTATCTTTGGTCCCTTCTTCTACATCGAGGAACTTTGGCAAAACGCCCGACACACCGCTCGTTGCGTGTTGGCGAACCAGTTCGGCAAACGCCTCTTCCGAGTTGTCGCCTTGCAGAAGCTCGGCTACTTCGATTGGTTTGACTGGCTCATCCAGTGTGGCGCCGGCTGCGGCCACTTGAACGCGACCAACCATATTGCGACCAATGACCGATAGAAGCGCAATTGGGTCTGCCCCGATATGCGGCCCAAACTGCTCTTGAAGAACCTGAAGCAGGTAGCCCTCGGGTAAATTCATTTGAAGAACAGGGGGAAGCTGGTCGTCCCAGACGTAAGACTCAGTGCGTACCGGCATAGTGAGAGAGACGAAATCGTCTGTGGCGGTATCGGGGATATAGTTAAGCACACTCTTGAAGTCACCCACTGATTCCACGACTGCGACCTCGCGGCCAAGAACATACACTGAGAGTTTCATGCGCCACCCCGTTCACGCCTTAGCTCATCGAGGGAGCCGGATGTACCAACTTTTGTGATGGTCAATTCCATGCCGAGGACTGCGAGAACAGCTAGGAGTTTCCTCGTACCGAATTCAGTGGCCTGTCCACGTTCGAAGCGTAGGAGAGATTCCGGAGTGATTCCGGCCTGGGCTGCAACGTCCTTTTGCTTGAGTCGGAGTGCTCGCCGGGTGGTCGCCACAGCCTCACCGAGTTCCTGAAGGGTACGCATAATTGATTTATACATCAGTTTAATTGGGAAACAAGAGTAAAAGTGATATATATGTCAAGTTCTGGCACCTGGACCGGCTAGTCATATTGGTTTGAGCCAAGTGTGAGGCTCACGTGGGCGCTAAACTTGTCCATCGTTTTTGAGGAAGGCCTCTGCCCGTATACGGCAAAGTCTTGCCCGGGAACCCAAAAATGATTCCGGTCGAGGGCGCTGAAAAGGGTGCTGAGACAGCTCGGCATCACTTTTCTGTGGATCGTATACGACGACTTCAACAATGTCCTGCGCTGGTTTGTGCTGGAACAGACTGATAAGCCAAATGCAAACTTTGAAGAAATCACTGCGGATGGCAGCCTTGCTCAGGAACTGATTGGAAAACGGGTGGGAGATTCCGTTCTGCTAGCAAGAGGACAAATGCAAAGCAGGACCGGGACCATACGGCAAATTATGCCCAAGTACGTTCGCCGTTTCCAGGATGTGATGGGGGAGATGTCGGTTCGTTTCGGGGCCAAGAGCTCCGTCGAATCGATGCACATCGGTTCTACCGAAGAAGAGACAGCGAAGGCTATAGACGGCGGGTAAGTCCGTACTCTCTCTTGCTTTGCACCTAAATCACAGAAAGTGCGAGTTTTCGTAGGCGGGCCTAAAACGGGTTCGAATCCCGCCGCCTCCACCATTATTTTTCAACAACTTACACCTGTTGATTTGAGGATCGTAAAGTGGATCGAACCCACGTCCGAGAGACGAATTCCCGGACGCCTCCGCCCATTGGCGCTCGAAAGTGCTTGGTCCTAGTACAAAATCGCCTCGTGAATGCATCGAGATGATCGAGATTTAGCACTTGCCAAGAAAGTCGGAGCGCATCTCCTGGGGAAGATCACTTGTCCGCGAAGTCGTTAGCCTTGATCGGAAATGCTTCGGGGCGAGTCCTCGCAGCTCGACCCTGTTCGGCCGCTGGTGCCCCGAGGCATTTTCGATAAGGAGACTAGAAGGAAGGCGGTGGCAGTGGCGGACGCTGCTATGGAGCTAATGGCGCGAACTGGCCTGCACGGGTAGGGCAAAGAGGCTGGAGTACCCGGGCCGGATCATGCGGGAAGGCAGAAAGGTCTCCCAGGATGGAGCGATTTCGTGAACTGCATGCAAGCAAGAACAGTTGATTAGTCCGCAACTTCGCGCTGAAGGCACAGGTGTGCGAAGACGTGGGGTCACATCTTCGCAGGCCGTTGGATGGTGTTGGAGTCATGAAGTGTCGGGACCTCGAAATGCCAGCTGTTGTGAAGTGAGGTTGGGCCCGATGTTCATGTTGGCGCCGCATCGTGGGCAGCGCCATGTGGCTAGTGCGGACCCGGGAAGCGGCGGTGGCGGAGTCTTCGAAGCGAGCTGCTGGCGGGCGAGGGCGATGAGGGCAGCCCGGGGTGCGTTGGCGAGATAGCCGAAGTGGCGGATGCGAACGAAGCCCCGGGGTAGTACATGTTGACAGAAGCGGCGCAGGAACTCGCTTGCGGTGAGCGTCATGATGCGCTGCTTGTTGCCATGTGCATAGTCTTTCCATCGGAACCGAACTTGGTGACCATCGAAGCTGAGCAGGCGTTGGTTGCTGATGGCGACGCGATGGGTATAGCGGCCGAGATAGCGCAACACGCGGACGGGATCACCGAAGGCAGGCTTAGCGTAGACCACCCAGTCGTCCTTGAGCAGCGCGCGCACGAGTGTTGAAGGACAGTCGATGCGTCGCTGACGGAGTGCCTTTTGGAGGAGAGCAAGGTACTTGCCGCGAAAGACGCGGCTGAGAACCTTCACGGGCAGAAAGAAGGCATATTTGGGATGAACCCAGCGCGAGTAGCTTGGATCGAAACCACCGGCGGGGATGACGCAATGGAGGTGAGGATGCAAGCGCAGGTTCTGTCCCCAGGTGTGCAGAATGCTGAGGAAGCCGATCCTGGCTCCGAGGTGCTTGGGGTCGGCTGCGACTTCAAGCATGGTCTGGGCGCTGGCGCGGAAGAGCAGATCGTAGAGTAGCCGAGGATGTCGCTGACACAGCGGATTCAATGCGTGAGGCAGAGTAAAGACGACATGGAAGTATGGCAAGGGGAGCAGGTCTTGCTCGCGCCGCGCAAGCCAGCGCTGGCGCGCCTGTGCCTGACACTTCGGGCAGTGCCGATTGCGGCACGAGTTGTAGGAGATGGCTTGGAGATCGCACCGCGAGCAGGAGTCCAGATGGCCTCCGAGCGCGGACGTTCGACATGCGGTGATGGCCCGCAACACGCTGAGCTGTTGATAGCCCAGCCAGGAGTGGTTCTGTTCTCGAAAGCAGTCACCCTGGATGCGAAGGATGTCGGCCACCTCTACGGGGGGGCGACTCATTTATCTTTTTTCCGGTGATACTCGCGGGATACTTGGCTAACGCTCGATAGTTGCAAATGCTCCAGCGGGTTGGGCGCGGTCTGCAGGTGTCGCTGCGATAAATGGAGATACCGGGCAGTGGTCTCGAGATCCACATGACCGAGCAGGACCTGAATCGTACGTAGGTCTGCTCCCGCCTCGAGTAAGTGGGTCGCCCAGCTGTGGCGTAAGGTGTGAGGCGTCACATGCTTGGTGATGCGCGCATGGAGGGCGGCCTCTTTACACGCGTACCAGACGGTCTTGTCCGAGATGGGCTTGTCTGGACCGTGGTGGCCTGTGCTGCTGGGGAAAAGGTAGGTGCGGGGCTTTTTCCAGCGCCAGTACTCGCGTAGCGTTTCCAGCAGGGCCGGGCTGAGAGGGAGATCTCGACCGGCGCCACCCTTACCGCGCTCCACGCGGATCATCATGCGCCGGCTGTCGATGTCGCTCACCTTGAGCAGCGATACTTCTGTCCTCCGCATGCCTGTGCCGTAAAGCGTCATCAGCAGAGCCCGTTGCGCTAGGTTGCCGGCGGCATCGATAAGCCGCGCGACTTCCTCCAGGCTGAGCACCGTCGGCAGCCGGCGCCGGTCCTTCGGATAGGGCAACTCCTCTCGGAACTCGCGTCGCTTGAGGGTTCGAACGAAGAAGAACCGCAGCGCGGCAACGCGCGCCACCACGCTTCCCACCGCCAGCTTGCGTTCTGTGAGCAGATAGGCTTGATAGCTTCTGAGCTCATCTGGCCCTAGCTTGTCTGGGGATTTTCCGAAGTGTTTAGCAAACTGCTCAACGGCACGTAGATAGCCACGGATCGTGCTCTCGGAGTAGTTGCGCCGCTGCAGCTCTTCCAGCATCCGCCTGCGTAAGTTGGTCACAAGAATCTCCTTCCTTGTGAATCAACCTATCGCAGCCACCGCCGCTCGCGGCTGCACATCGAGGCAGTGTCCGCCGCGCCAGCGGCTTCGTTCAAGTCGGCTTGTCGGACAACGTGAGTTCTCCTTCGTCCAGCTACCCAGAAGTCGTTTCCGGAGGCGCAGCCCAAATGCTCATCGAAAAGCCAATATTCCACTCTGTCGAACTTAT
>Ga0187847_10004479_pt1 | contig 10271 bp, 6 predicted proteins | sample June2016WEW_4_10_FD_132458 | JGI IMG/M metagenome (GOLD analysis project Ga0187847, IMG submission 132458) | Peatland microbial communities from SPRUCE experiment site at the Marcell Experimental Forest, Minnesota, USA - June2016WEW_4_10 | ecosystem: Environmental > Terrestrial > Soil > Wetlands...
CGCCGCGACCGCGGGAGCTTTGATCGCCGCGGCGGTTGCCGACGACTTGCGCGCGGTCGGGCCCTATATCGCCCCGGTGCGGGTCGCGCGCGACGGCGCGCTCGAGCTGCATGTCTTGGCTCACGGCGAACGGGTCATCGCCGTGTTCGGAGCGTTGCCTGGCGCCGAGCGCCTGAGCGGCCTGTTCATCGGCCACGACGGCGACCCCGAGATCGCGCGCAGCAGCCCGGGCGAGATCATGGTCCAAGCGGTCGTCGCCGATGCGATCGCGCGCGGCTTCGCCGAATTCGACCTCGGCGTCGGCGAGGCGCGCTACAAGGACGAAGCGTGCGAAATCGTCGAGCCGCTGTTCGACTCCGCCTTCGCGGTCACGTTGAAAGGCCGGCTCGCCGCCTGGGTCTTCCTCGCCGCGCGGCGCGCCAAACGCTCGATCAAGCGCTCGCCGCGCTTGAAGGCTGTGCAGGCGCGGCTGCGCCGCCTCGGCGGGCGTTCCGGCGCGTAAACGCTCAGGCGACGCGTTCCGCCGCCGCCGCTTCGCCGCTCGTCAGGCCGACGACGACGATCTCATCCTCTGCGACCGCCGCGCGCGCCGCGGCGAGCGCCGCCCCGAGCCGCTCCGGCGCCGTGGCGATCGCCAGAACGGCGACGCCGTCGCGGGCGGTGAGCGCCGGCGGCGAGCGCCAGTCGTAGGCGTGCATGACCAGGAAGTCGTAACTCGCCGCCAGCGCCGCCAGCGCTGCTCCGAGCGACTCGAGGGAAGCCGCGCCGGCGCCGGCGGGAATGAGGTCGAGGTCGGAGATCCGATCGCGATGCAGCGCCTCGGCGAAGCTTGCGCGTCCGTCCAGCAACTCGGCGAGACCGACAGCCCCGTCTTCCTCCTCGAGGTCGACCCCGGCTTCGTCCGACTGCGGAAAATCCCCGAGATCGATCAACGCTGTGCGGCCATGCTTGGCGAGCCGACGTCCGAGCGCCAGCGCCAATCCCGCGGCGCGTCCGCTGTCTTCGCCAGCGATCAGGGCCGTCAGCGCGCCGCCCTCCCTGAGCGCGATTTCGGCCAGGCGATCGGCGAGCGCGGCGACCGAGAGCACGCCGCCGTCTTCGTCGCGCGGACGCGCAGGCGGCGGCGCGGGCGGCTCGGCGAGCGCAGCGATTGCGGCAGGGTCAGGCGGCGGATCGACCGGCGGCGTGGGCTCATCGGTCACGGCGGAGGAGACCGGCTCGGCAGGCTCGACGGGTTCGGGCGCTTGCTCCTCGCCGCGTTCTCGCGGCAGCGCCGCCATCACCGCCGCGTCGGTCAGCAGAACATGGGCGACGACGGCCCCGAGCGAGACGAAGAATCCCGCCAGGGTTCCGAGCAGGACGGTGGGGACTTTCTTGGGGAAGGTCGGCGCGCGCGGGTCGCTCGCGCTGGCGATGATGCGCGCGTCGGCGGGCGCGGCGTTTTCGGCCTCGCGCGCGACCGCTTCGCGGTACTTCTGCAGATAGGACTCGAGCTGGTCGCCCGTTGTCTTGGCGTCGAGCTGCAGCGCCCGCAGTTGAACGTCGTCGGCGTTGCCGCTGGCGACCGTCTTCGACTGCCTGGCGAGCGAGGCGCTGAGGCTGTCGACGTCGGCGGCGGCGAGTTTGGCGTCGCTCTCCAGCGCCGCCACTGTCTTGTCGGCCTCGATCCGGATTTCGGCCTCGAGCCCGGCGAGTTCGCCGTTGAGCTCCTTCATCCGCGGATGCTCGGGCAGCAGCGTGCGCGATTCCTGCGCGATCTGCGCCTTCAGCGCAACGCGCTGTTCGACGTAGCGGCGCAGGGAATCGTCCCGCGTCACCTGCGGGATCTCGTCGAGCCGGCCGTCGTGCAGCATCGTGCGCAGCGATTGCGCCTTGGCGGCGGCGCTCGCCTGATTGGAGCGGGCGGTCGCGAGCTGGGTCGTCATGTCGGCAAGCTGTTGGCTCGGAACCGTCATGCCGTTGGCGCCGGCGAGCAGGCCGGAACTGGCGCGAAACGCCTCGACCTTGCTGTCGGCCTCGGCGACTTTGCCGCGCAGCTCGTCGATCTTGACCGACAGCCAGGCGCTCGCCGCCTTCGCTTCGTCGCGCTTGGCCTGTTCCTGCGCGTCGAGATAGAGTTCGGCGACCGTATTGGCGCCGCGCGCCGCGAGCGCCGGATCGCTGCTTGAGAACTCGATCTGCAGCACCCGCGACTTGGCGACCGGAAAGACCGTGAGCCGCGACAGGAATGCGTCGACCAGTCGGTCTTCCGGCTTGCCGGCGCGGCCGCCGGTCAGCAGCGACCAGACGATCGCCGCCGGATTGGTCGGCTCGGGCGGATTGAACTCGACCCGCTGCGCAAGTTGCAGCCGATCGATCGCCTTGCGCGCGAGCTCGGTCGTCGCCACGGTCTCGGCCTGGCTTTGCACCCCCTCAGGATCGAGATCGGCGCTCGGCTCCGTTCCGACCGCCTTGTCGGGCCGGGTGAAGTAGCTCTCCTGGTTCTCGAGCAGGACTTTGGCGACGCCGGTGTAGCGCGGGCTGATCGTCGTCACCGCGACGAGCGCGGCCGCGGCGCAGGCGAGAGTCGGAAAGACGATCCAGCGCCGGCGACGCCATAACAGGCCGCCGAGCCGACTCAGATCGACGGCTTCGCCGCGGGACGTCTCGGCGCCGCCTTCGTCGACCCAACCCTTCATCCGCCGCTCCAAATCGCCGACGCCGCAAACGCTCGACTTCTTATCGGGGATTAAGGTTGCCGGCGGGTTAAGCCGCGGCGCGACGCGCGGCGGCGTTGGCGTTTCGTTAACCATGTCGCGCCTAAACCGTCGGCGAGCAGTTGTGAACGCGCGGACTGGTCATGAATCGAATTTTCGCCGTTGTCCTCGCCGTCGCGCTTGCCGGCCTGGGCGCCTGCTCGACGCCCCGCTACAGCGCCGACCTGCTGCGGACCCCAATCGACGCGCCCTACCAGCTCGCCAGCGGCGATCGTCTTCGCGTCATCGTTTTCGGCCAGGACAATTTATCCAATTCATTTTCGGTCGACGGCGCCGGCAACGTCGCCATGCCGCTGATTGGCCTCGTTCACGCCCAGGGCCTGACGACTGCGCAGTTCGGCAAGGTGGTCGAGGGCAAGCTGCGCCAGGGCTTCCTGCGCGACCCGAGCGTTTCGGTGGAAGTCGAGGCGTATCGGCCGTTTTTCGTCCTCGGCGAAGTGACCGTCGCCGGCCAATATCCGTTCGTCAACGGCATGACGGCGCAGAACGCGATCGCCGTCGCCGGCGGCTTCACCCCGCGCGGCGCCCAGGACAGCGTCGACCTGACGCGGATGATCGACGGGCGGCCGGTCACCGCCTCCGTGCCGCTGACGTTCGCCGTGCGTCCCGGCGACACTATCCAGGCGCGCGAACGGTTCTTTTAGGAAATCGGGTTACCAAATCGCCATCGTTCCAATGGATTTCAGCGATGGCGCCGTCTGAGCCGCAAGCGTCGAAACTTCGCATCGTTCACGTGTTTCGCGCCCCCCTCGGCGGGTTGTTTCGCCATGTCGTCGATCTCGCCGCCGAACAGAGCGCGCGCGGCCATGACATCGGCATGTTCTTCGATTCGGACGGCCGCTGCCCGCGGGTCGAAGCGGCGCTCGCGCGCGTCCGCGGCGGCTTGACGCTCGGCGTTAAGATGGCGCCGATCCACCGCAATCCCGGGGGCTACGATCTCGTGGCGATGGCGCGTTTCGCCGCGTTCATCCGACGCGCTGCGCCCGACGTCGTCCACGGCCATGGCTCGAAAGGGGGCCTCTACGCCCGCCTCAGCGCGATCACCAATCCGACCGCGGCGCTGCGCGCCTACACGCCGCACGGCGGCAGCTTCAATTATCGACCTGGAACCAAGTTGAACCGCGCCTACATGCTCGCCGAGCGCGCGCTGGCGCCGCTCACCGACGTGTTCCTGTTCGAGAGCGCCTACATCGCCGGCCGATTTGACGCTTTGGTCGGCGCGCGCAACGGCGTCCGCCGCGTCGTCGCCAACGGCATCGGTCCGGCTGATTTCGCGCCGGCGGCGCCCAACGCTGACGCCGCTGACCTGCTCTATGTCGGCGAGTTGCGCGCCGCCAAAGGCATCGACACGCTTCTCGAAGCGATCGCCCGCGTCGGCCGCGCCCGCGGCCTCATCCCGCGCACGGTGCTGGTCGGCTCCGGCCCGGACCAGGCGGCGCTGACCGAACTGGCGCAGCGGCTCGGGATCGGATCGTTCGTCTCCTTCCCCGGCCAGTTGCCGGTGCGCGAAGCGTTCAAGCTCGGCCGGGTGCTGGTCGTTCCCTCGCGGGCTGAATCGATGCCGTATATCGTGCTCGAGGCGGCTGGCGCGCGGGTGCCGATGATCGCCACCAACGTCGGCGGCATCCCTGAAATTTACGGCCCGTATCGCGACTGGCTGGGCCCCCCCAACGATCCTGCGGATCTCCAGGCGCGCATAGAGGCCACGCTCGCCATGGCCGCCGCTGAGCGACAGGCCCAGGCGGCAGACCTCGCCGCCCATGTCGCCGAGCGCTTCTCGATCCAGACGATGGTGAATTCCGTGATGGCGGGCTACGCCGACGCGCTTGCCCTCCGCCGCCGCCCGTTCGGCGGACCGGCGGCGGTCGCCTCGCAAAACTGACCGCCGCTCTCCAAGCGAGACGAGCCCATGGCCGCTTTTTCCGCCCGTCAGCTCCGCCAGGTCGATGCGTCGCCGTCGCCGCAGGCGCCGGAGTCGCCTGACGAAGAGCTCGAGCGGCTGAGAAGGGCCGCCGCCGAACCGGCCGCCCCGGCCGTGTCGCGGGTCGTCATCGCCGGCGTCGTCCGGGCGATCGAGACCGCGCTGATCGTCGTGACCGGCGTCGCGATCTACTTCTTCTACATCGTGCGCAACGTCGGCGCTCAGCCCGGCTATTTCGCCGTGACGATCGGCGTCGCGGCGATGGCGATCGTCGTCTTCCAGTCGCTCCACGTCTACAGCGCGCCCGCGTTTCGCAACCCGTCGCGCGCGCTGTTCCGCATCGCCGGCGGCTGGACCCTGGCGTTTCTGGTCGTCTTCGCCGCGATGTTCTTCCTCAAGCTCGATGGCGCGCTGTCGCGCGTGTGGATGGCGACCTGGTTCCTCGTCGGCTTCGGCGCGCTCGCCGTCGGGCGCGTGATCCTGGCGCAGTTCGTGTCGCTTCTGGTGAGCGCCGGACGGTTGCAGCAACGCGCGGTGATCGTCGGCGGCGGCGCGATCGGCGCCGACCTTCTGCGCGAGCTGGCCAAGAACGACGAAGCCGAAGTGCAGATGCTCGGCGTCTTCGACGACCGCAGCGACGAGCGTTCGCCCGACACGGTCGAGGGCTATCCCAAGCTCGGCAACGTCGACGATCTGGTCGACTTCGCCCGCTCGACCCGGGTCGATCTCGTCATCTTCGCCCTGCCGATCACCGCCGAGCAGCGCATCCTGCAGATGCTGCGCAAGTTGTGGGTGCTGCCGATCGACATTCGTCTCGCCGCCCACGCCAACCGGCTGCGCTTTCGGCCGCGGTCCTATTCATACGTCGGCAAGGTGCCGGTGCTCGATCTGTTCGACAAACCGATCGCCGACTGGGACATCGTCATCAAGCAGACCTTCGACAGGGTCGTCGGCGCGCTCGCGCTCGTCGCCCTATCGCCGATCCTCGCGGCGACGGCGGTGGCGATCAAGCTCGATTCCCCCGGCCCGGTGTTGTTCAAGCAGAAACGCTACGGCTTCAACAACGAGCTGATCGAGGTCTTCAAGTTCCGCTCGATGTACGCCGACCAGCTCGACCCGACCGCCGCCAAGCTGGTGACGCGCGGCGATCCGCGGGTGACCCGCGTCGGCCGCTTCATCCGCAAGACCTCGATCGACGAACTGCCGCAGCTCATCAACGTCGTCTTCAAGGGCGATCTGTCGCTGGTCGGCCCGCGGCCGCACGCCGTCCACGCCAAGGCGGCCGACCGCCAATACGACGAAGTGGTCGACGGCTATTTCGCCCGCCATCGCGTCAAGCCGGGCATCACCGGCTGGGCGCAGGTCAACGGCTGGCGCGGCGAGACCGACACGCAGGAGAAGATCCAGCAGCGCGTCGAACACGACCTCTACTACATCGAGAACTGGTCGATCCTGCTCGATCTCTACATTCTCGCCATCACGCCGATTTCGCTGCTGAAGAGCGAGAACGCGTACTAGCGCGGCGCCCAGGGGCTATTCAGCCGCCTCGAGCAGACGGTCGTAGAACGCCAGGTGCCTCGCCGCCGCCTCTCGCCAGATGGCGTCGAGCGAGACGCCGACGGCGCAGTCCCGTTGCGGCAGCACGGTCATGACGGCGTCGGCGAAGTCTTGCGGCCCGCCGTCGACGGGGACCAGAGCCGTCGCCGGATTGTCGATCTTTTCCCTGAGCGCGGGAATGAGGTCGAATTCGTCCGGCCGCTCGGGCTCGGTCGTGACAAGCGGGATGGCGAGCTGGCTGACCGCCTGAAAGCTGCTGCGACGCGCGCTGACCCCGTCGGCGTAAGGCATCAGGAAGACGTCCGACGCGCTCAGCGTCGCCAGCAGCTCGCCCTGATCGTCGATCCTGCCGCGGAAGTCGAGCCACTCGGCGACGCCGAGCTCGCGCGCCAACGCGAGGAAAGCGGCGCGATCGTGCGGCTTGTCCCACAGGAAGTCGCCGCATGCCAGCAGCCGCGCCTTGACGCCGCGAGCGCGAAGCGCGGCGACGACGCGCAACAGAAGATCCGGGCGCTTGCTGGCGTAGAGAACGCCGAAGAAGCCGATGACGACGTCCGCCCGCAACGCGCCCTCGCCGCGCGTCCTCGCCTTTTCCGCTGCGACGCGGGCGGCGTCGATCCGGGTCGACATGACGTTTGGCCCGATCGGAATGACCACGGCCGCGTCCTTCTTGGCTCGGGCGACCCAGGGCGTGCTGAGGAAGCCGTCGCGCTGACGAGGCGAGACGAAGACGAATCCGTCCGCGGCGACGAGGTCGGGGATGATCGAGAGATGCCGCAGCCGGTTCAGCGACGCCCACTCGTGCATCGTGACGGCGATGCGCCCCCGGCGCGTCAGCAGGCGCGCCGCCATCAGCGCCGATCCCGGAACGACGCTGTTGCCCCAGCCTTCGATCGGCAGCTCGAAATGGACGACGGCGCCGGCGCGCAGGGCCTTCACGATCGCCGCGGCGAACGCGAGCGGCCTCTCCGGTTCGATCGCCTCGATCGCGGCGAAACCCGGTCTTTGCGCCTCGATCGCTTCGTGCAGCCTTCGCGCATAGTCCATGACCGCGCAGGTGACCGGCCTCGCTGAGCCGAAGATGACGACCCTGGGCGACGAAGCGGGCGCAGCGACAGGCGGATCTCGCCTGGCGGTCATGTCGACGTGCATTGCGACAGAACGGGCGAGCATCACGTCGATTCCTTTCTTGCGCCGCAGAGCGCCGCAACTGGCGCGCTCAGGTCGCGGCTCTCAAGCGTTCGCGGTAGCTGCGCAACTTGGCGAACGCCATTTTGCGCAGGCCTGCGACGTCGAAGGCGAGCAGAATGGCGCCGTAGATCGCCCCGCCGACCGCGACCGCGGCCGGCGCGGCGACGACGTGCGACGACAGCGCGTTGAACGGCCGCACGGCGGCGACCATCGCGACGACGGCGGCGATCACGATCGCGAGGTCGCGCAGATTGGGCCGCATCGCCGGACGCCGGAAGGCGACGACGGTCGAAACCACCGCCGCGACGACGAGGCTGAGCGAATAGGCTTGCGCGAGCGATACGACGCTCGCGTTGGCGTCGGTGAAGGCGAGCAGGCAGAGATCGGTCAAGAGCGCGATCACGGCCGCCACCGTCACCGGCCAGGTCCTGCCGGCAAGCTGGAAGACGGGGTTCACGGCGACCACGAGCGCGCCGTAGCAGAGCAGACCCGGCGCCAAGGCCAGCGCGATAGGGCCGAATTCGCCGCGATAGGCGGTCGGCACCACCAGCGCTTCGAAGGTCGGCACCATGGCGAAATAGCCGGCGACGGCCGGCAGCAGAATCGCCAGCGACAGCACGACGTTCGACGCGATCTGCGCTTCCGCCGCCGCCCGGCCTTCTTGGCGATCCCGTTGCAGCGCGTATTGGAACAGGAGGATTTCGGGCAGCGCGTAGATCGCCTGGAACAGTCTTTGGCTCAGATCGAAGGCGAGCGAGAATTCGCCGGTCTCCGCCGCGCCGAGCCGCTCGAACGCGACCTGGCGATTGATCAGCGAGATCAACGCATAAATGACCATCGAGGCGACGATCGGCTTGGCGTAAACGAGAAACTGGACGATGTCGCGACCGCGCGCGGCGGCGAGCCGAGCGCCGGGCACGCGCAACGCGCCGCCGACCGCGATCGCCGCGGCGAGGTTCGCCATCGTCATCGCCGCGACCGTCGTCGCCGCGTCGCGCCTCGAATAGGCGATCGCCGCCGCGCCGAGAAAGCAGAACGTCTGGCGCAGCGCGAAGATCGTCGCGAAGGCGCGCGGCAGGTTGCGCGCGCGAAACTGCGCCGCGGCGTAGTCGACCCGACTGATCGCGACGGTGAACAGCGGCGTCAGCCAAAGCAGGAGCGGCCCAAAGCCGAAATCCAGCCCGCACAGCCAGGCGATCGCGACCGTCGCATAGAGCGCGACGGCGATGGCGAGATAGGCGGCCTCCAGACTTGCCGCGTATCGCACGCGCCGTTCGGCGTCGCCGGCGAACCTGACGGTGGAGATTCTCAGCCAATCGAAGGTGCCGCCGGCGAGCGTCAGCGCGGCGAGAGACACGGTCGCATAGCGGCCGAATTCCGCCGGACCCAGAATCGCGCTGAGCACGATTCCCAGCACGAAATTGCCGGCCGAATTCAGGAGGAAGGCGACCGCGAAAACCATCAAGCTCCAACCCGCGCGCTGGCGACGGTTTTAAGGGCGTTCCCGTTAAGGTCGGCTTTAAGCGCGAACGAAATGAGCGAAAGTGAGAGTTCGTTAACCACGACGTTCGTATTTTGGCGGCGCGCAAGCGCATGTTCGAAGGGGCTGCGAGACGAGCGCCTCGCCGCGAGGCTTGCCCGGATGATGCGAATCGAAACCCTGCGGCGCTCGACGCTGTGGATCTACATGGCGGTCAGCGGCTTCGTCGCGATCGAGCCGTCGCCTTACGAATTCATGTTCCTCGTCTCGCTCATCGCCTTCGGCAAGGGCGGCGTCCGCTTCGACAAAGTGCTCGCGCCGCTGATCTTCTTTCTGCTGGTCTACGACGCGAGCGGCTTGATCTCCCTCGTTCCGTTCGTCGACGAGAAAGAGAGCTTCAATTTCATTTTCATCACGATCTACATGAGTTTGGCGACGATCTTCCTGGCGGCGATCGTCGCTGCGGCGCCTGACGCCCGCATGGAGACGATCCGCAGCGGTTACGTCGCCGCCGGCCTCGTATCCGCCATCCTGGGGATCGTCGGCTATTTCGACATCGCCGGAACCGGCCCCTACTTCACGCTCTACGACAACACCCGCGCGATGGGCTTCTTCAAGGACCCCAACGTGTTCGGGCCGTTTCTGGCGCCGCCGATCGTGTGGCTGTTCCAGGATATGCTGTTGAAACGCAGCAGCCCGTTTTCGGCGACGCCGAAGCTCGTCGTCCTGCTGCTCGGCGTCTTCCTGAGCTTCTCGCGCGGCGCGATCTTCGACTGCCTGCTGTCGATCGCGCTGATGCTCGGGCTGACCTTCTGCGCCGCGGAGACGCCCCGCCTGCGCGCCCGCACAATGATGGTTGCGGCGCTCGGAATCGGCCTGCTGCTGGCGATCGTCGTCGTCGTGCTCGCCGTTCCCTCGGTGCGCGACCTGGCTTTGGAGCGCGCCTCGCTCGAACAGGACTACGACAGCGGCGAACAAGGGCGGTTCGGCAATCAGCTACGCTCGATTCCGATGCTGCTCGAATTGCCGTTCGGATTCGGGCCGCAACGCTTCGCCCACATCTTCCCGCAAGACCCGCACCAGGTCTTCATCAGCGCCTTCGGATCGTTCGGCTGGACCGGCGGCCTTGCCTTCACCGCCTTCTTCGCGGTCACGATGTGGCTCGGATGGACGCTCTGCTTCCGTCGCTCGCCGCGGCAGGCGGAAGTCATTGCGGTCTGGTCGGCGCTGTTCCCGCAATTGCTTCAGGGCTTCCAGATCGACACCAACCATTGGCGGCACATGTTCCTGATGGTCTCGTGCATCTACGGGCTGGCGGCCGCCGAGCGGATCGCGCGCGTTTCGCGCGTCGGCGCATCCCCGGCGA
>Ga0187847_10004483_pt1 | contig 10269 bp, 7 predicted proteins | sample June2016WEW_4_10_FD_132458 | JGI IMG/M metagenome (GOLD analysis project Ga0187847, IMG submission 132458) | Peatland microbial communities from SPRUCE experiment site at the Marcell Experimental Forest, Minnesota, USA - June2016WEW_4_10 | ecosystem: Environmental > Terrestrial > Soil > Wetlands...
CATCCTGCTCGCGGGGCTCCGCTCGGTTGACCTTGTCGGTAATCGATACTACCGCAGCGGCACTGAGATCAATTCTTTCGGCGCGGGTCTCTCGTGGTGGTTCCCTGATGGTGCGATGGCTTTTATTGATCGCGAAAACTTGCCTCCCCAGATCTTTAACGGCTATGAGGCAGGTGGCTTCCTGATTTGGAGGCTCGGACCGAAATATCGCGACTACGTTGACGGACGCGCCCTTCCCTTCGGCCCGGAGTTGTTCACTCATTTGCAGCAAATACTGCAATCTCCGCCCGATTCGCCAGAATGGCAGAACGAAGCTGATGCTCACGGCATTAACACAGCGGTGTTGTCTCTGGCGCGCTATAACGGCTTGAAATACGTTGGATCGGTGCTGCCGCAGTACTGCAACAGCGAAAACTGGCGCCCCGTGTACCTTGACGAAGTTTCGGCGGTCTTTGTGCGCCGACTGCCGCAGACGCAGGCATTGATCCAACGGTTTCCGGTTGATTGTGCAACCGCGCCGCTTCCCGCGGTTGATTCTTCCCGCAATCGGCAAGCGGAATTCAACCGCTGGGCCAATGCCGCCTCAGTGCTTCTCGCTCTGCACCGCAATCAGGAGGCGGCGACCGCCAGCGCACGGGCGCTGTCCCTCTTTAGCGATAGCGCGGCGCTTTGGTACATTCGCGGACAGGCGCTCCTATCGACGAATCATCCTCGTGAAGCAGAGCAAGCGCTACTGCAATCCGTTGCGCTCGAGGTCAATGTAGCTACCTGGTACCAGCTTGCAGATCTTTATCGCAAGCAACGTCGTTTCCCAGCTGCCATCGATGCCTTGGAGCGGCTGACTGTGATCTCGCCCGACCCACCCTCGATTCTTATGACGCTCGCGTACACCTACCTCGAATCAGGACGTCCGAAGGACGCTCTGGAAGCGTTCGACAGGACGGAAAAAGCGTTGCCCGTGGGAAGCGCTCCGGCCCTAGCCGACGTGAACAACGGTCGGGCACTCGCATGGAACATGATCGGCAATTTGACGAAGGCAACCCTTTTTGAAGAGAAAGCCATTGCCCTCGCGCCTCAGACCGCAAACTATTGGAGCCAACTGGCGCAGTTTTACGACCTTCAGGGACGAGCAGCAGATGCTCAGAAGGCCCGCGAACAAGCTGAAGGGTCCCTCAGCGGCTTTGCACCATAATCAGATACGTTTTGCGACCTAAGTAGGTATGCAGAATTGCTATTTGTTTAGCGAGTTCCGCTGCCCACTTGGTCGTACGCCTGTCGCCGTAGCAGCAACGCGGTAGAGTTATTGGGGTCAATCTGGAGCGCTACCGCGAATTCTTGTTCTGCGGTTTTATAGTCTCCTAAGTCCATCAGAATCTGCCCAGAATTGATCAGGCAGGAAAGCGCCATGTCGCTGCTGCCAGTGGAACGTCCGGCAAGTTGATATTGTTCCAAGGCATTTTGAAGCTGACGCCCTGAAAACAGAATCTCTGCCATATTGTAATGACAATCTGCGAGATTAGCGTCTAAAGAACAAGCTTCGCTGTAGTGTTGAAATGCCTCATTAACCCGGCCGGAGCTTAGGAGGGCATCAGCAAAAAGCTCCTCGAGCATCCAGTCTGGCTTATCGGCAACAACGCGCGCTCGCGTGATCAAACTCAAGCCGGTTTGCCAGTTCTGCAAGTCGCGACGAGTGGCCACCGACAACACAAGAATCAGACACAATGCAGTACACATCCGTATGACAGGATTGATGGCAGTCAGCGAAAATACATCATTCAACCCCCATACGATAATGAGAAAAAGACCGATGCAGGGAATATAAGCGTAACGGTCGGCCATTGCCTGATGACCGACCTGGACAATTCCGATTACTGGAATCAGTGTTGTGACAAACAAAAGCCAGCCCATTGTAAGGTAGCGAGCCCGGTGGACGTACAACACCGCCACAGTGATCGCTAATAACGTGACTGCTGATGCGATGACGTCAGTCCAGGGCAAGGTGTGGTCTGGGAGTGGATAAAAGACGGCCAGCTTTGTGGGCCAAAACATCTTTCCGATGTATGCGACGTACGAAACGGTTGCATTTCCCAGGCGCGCAGTGAGCGGTAACGCAGATATACCTACTACAGCACCGCCGGAGCGCTGCGCGGCGATGGTCAGGGCGGAACTCGCCGTGCTCATCAATACCAGCGGCAACTTCTCAGTGGACAAGCGCAACCACTTAGCTCGGATTGGTAGATTCCTATATCGTTGCAACGGCCAATAATCAAGTAGCAACAAGACAAGCGGGAGGCTCACTGCCATGGGCTTCGACATCAGCGCAAGCGAAAAAGTGGCCATGATGACCAGGTACCGATTCCAACTTGGCCGCTGAATGTACCATCCGTAGGTGGCAATCGTAAGAAGAGAGAAGAGAGTACAGAGGAGACTTTTTCTTTCCGCGACCCAGGCAACAGTTTCCACGTTTAACGGATGCACGGCAAATAGGGCGGCCACCAACAGGCTGCGCCACACAGCGCCCGTGGCCTTTTGCAGCAGCAAAAACAGAAGAAGAACGTTTGCCGCGTGCAGCGCGACGTTAATCAAATGATGAGGTCCTGAACGTAAGCCAAATAATTGGCAATCCACCATGTGGGAGATCCACGTAACTGGATGCCAATTGGCTTCGTAGAAACTCGTGAAAGCCCACGCCACATTGGCCAAACTCACACCAGTGCTGACATGAATGTTCTTGGTAACATAAGCACCGTCATCAAAGTTGAGGAACTCATGATGCTCGACTGGACCATACAACAGCATCGTGGCGAACACGAGCATTGCGCCAAGCAGTATCGGCTTCTGGCGTAGATCACGGGTCCATCGTTCAAAGGGACGGATGCTCACCGGTGACCTGCATCGCAAGAATTCGCAATCATTGTGACCTCAATTAAACTTACGCCAGTTGCACAGGACCGGGGCGTTATCGTAGGGCAAGGCCAAGCGCAACTCCTGATCAGCCGCTGCGGGGTCGTAGCGCTGCAACAGGAAGCCGTAATTGAGATGTAATAGTCGGTCTTCTGGGTTTTGCAGGATGGCCCACTGATATTCGGCGACTATCTCGCCATAATCGGTTGTTCCGTTGGCCTCACTTTTCGCTCGTAAGACATCTTCGGCATTGTTTAGTTGATTTGTAAACGGAGGCCGCTCCAGTTTAGCGAGAACCAATCCAGCGACCCGTAAACGATCATAAGGCGTAAATCCGAGCAGTCGCTCGCATTCTTCCTGGGAAGCGACATCACCGCTCACTGTGCTCTGTCGTAATTCGGCCGGCAGCATGCTTTCAACCTGGAGGAAGAGCGCACGCGCTAGCAGGTAGCTCCCGCGTGGATTCATATGCACGTGGTCGTAAAAGAGCTCTCGGCCCGGGACCTCATGCGCACTCTCGCCGGCAAAAACGGCGGCCGCATCAACTATGCCGACGCCCGGACTAGTTCCAGCGACTCCGCGAATCACATCATTCAGTTTGCTATCGGCGCGAAAATGAAGTGTATCGAGATCCCGAGCGCGCACGAAGAGCTCTTTGGCTCCCGCAAAATCACCGAGAGCCCACAGGCAACGAGCAATGCGAAACTGTAGCTCGGCATATTGAGGATCAATATCTGCTGCCGAGAGATACAACTTCAGAGCCTCAGTGTACGCTCCCGCGTTCTCGAGATCCGCACCACGCTTAACTAACTCCTCCCAGGAACGCAACTCATCCTCGCGAATGCCTTCGCGGTGCAGCGAAGCGAAAGGGGCACAGTCCTTTAGGTTCGTGGCTCCGGTGCTGATAAGGACCTGAGCCCCCGAGTGACGGGCGATCGCGATAATATCGCGCAAGTTCGTTGCAAAATTCGCGTATACCGGCCTCATTTGTGGGGAATCGGCGCGAACCTGCCTGTCTAGAAACATTTCCATGCCTCGCCACCCCGGCGTGTTTTTCTGGCTCGCGCTGGTGACCTTCCCGACAAGCTGACCAACCCTGGTGGAATTGAAAAAAATTCTGGCGCGAATGGCTGGAAGACTCAAGTCCAACGGCGTCAACACTGTTCCTGGCCCAAAGGGCCCGACAACTTCCGTATTGCCAGCGTAAATTACAAAAAGGTCCGGCTGGTAGTGCACCAAGTCCTCGACCATGGGCAGAAGCGCATGCGAGTTGATAGCAGTAATGCCGGTGTTGATAACCTCGAACTTTGCCGAGGGGTAGCGGTCTCGCAGCATCATCTCCAGGTATCGGGCAAATCCGTAGGTAGGATCGGGATCACCAAAGGCAACCGACTCGCCTAATATGAAGATCCTATAGGTCCCCGGGGGTTTTGTTGCGGGAATCATGAACGGCCTAGGTGCTCGGGACATACCCGGCGGGAAAAAGGGCGCGGAGAAGGATGGGTTGTCGCAATAAGCAGGGTGCCCATGATCTGTGCAAGGGAGCGTGGCGCCCGTTGGCGTTCCCACCCCACAGACGCGCAGCGCTACCTCGGCAACCGCGAGCAGAAAAACGGGAACCAGAATGGCGGTCGCCGAGATAGCCAACAGGCGACGACCGCGATGCTTCGGTACTGCCTCCGTGATGTGCGGATCCGCAAGTACAGTCATCTTTTCGACCAGGTTCTTGGGCTCTTATTATGAGGGCGATGGGGTCTCACTAGTGAGGTGAAAGGCAATTATCATGCCACGGGCAGCGGCTCACTAAATGCTGGAAGGAGAAGCATTTAGAGAGTTTTTGACAGGATTAACACGAGGGAGAGAGGGTCAAAACGCACGCTGAGTGAGGGGAAATGCTCGATTTAGGCCGACAAATGGGCAGCGCACGCACAAGGCGCTCATATGAAGTTGAAAGGAAGGACGGCAAGAGAATGTTGGCGACCGTAGGTTCCGATGATGAATCCGCATCCATCATCTGCCGAGTCTCCGCGGGCAATTGCGCAGAGGCTACAACCGCCGAGCAACTTTAGAAATTGCCATACATCATCTGCGCGGCGCTCGTGCCGCGAGTCAGGGTGACGATCCAGACGAAAAGCAGGAGCAGAACATAGAGCGGCGGGAGCCAGAACCATCGCCAACGAGCCAGTAGCACCATCGGTCCGGCGGGTGAGCCTGCTGGCGCGGCCTCAGCGTCCTCCGATTCAGTCGAATAGCGACTGAGCCCGTCGATGGCAAGAAGCACGATCGTGTAGCCCACGGCTAGTGCGAGAACCAGCAGGTAGAGACTCCCGCTCAGAAAGTGGACATGGTAGCTCGCTGGCAACAGGATCGCCGCCAACATTTGACGGGCTTGGTGCAGCGAGTTGGCGCGAAAAAAAATCCATCCTAGACTCACGAGACTGATCGTGGCAACCCATGAGAGTGCGGTCCATGGGACTCTGGGAGGCGTCCAGTCGAGCCTGCGCTCCAGACCTTCCACTTGGCGATGCAAGAGAAGGAGCAATCCCTGATAGGCACCCCACAGAAGGAAGAGAATGCTCGCCCTGTGCCACAATCCGAACAGTACCATGGCAATCAGCAAACTGAGATTTCGCCACCACGCTTCACGGCGCAAGCGCATCAGCGGAAAGAAAACATAGTCGCGAATCCAAAAAGATAGCGACATGTGCCACCGGGTCCAGAAGATCGACGCGCTCGTCGATGCAAAGGGACGGGCAAAATTCTCGGGGATCGTGAAGCCTAGCGCCTGGGCCGAGCCGATCGCGATGTGCGAGTACCCAGCGAAGTCGAAAAATAGTTGCAGGCCGTAGCCGAACGTGAGGCACCAGACGTCTGGACCGCTCCAGTTAGCAACGCGATCGAATCCGGAAATGATGCCATCGCCAGCCAGAATTCCCTGTCCCAGCAATTTGGCCAACTGCATCATAAGCACGCCGGTGGCGATGCGCTGGCACCCACGTGCGATGTCATCCCAGCGCGTGACGCTCTCTGAACGGAATTGCGGAAGCATCTCAGACATGCGGCAGATGGGTCCAGAGATAGTAACCGGGAAGAAAACCATGTAAAGGGCAAATTCGAAAAACGACGGGTCGACATCGTCGTCTTGATAAACGTCAAACAGGTAGCTCATCGCCTGGAATGTCCAGAACGAGATGCCCAGGGGCAACGCAAGGTGCGCGAAGCGCTGCAGGGACGAGAACGGAAGATGAAGCGAAGCCTCCGGCAGGTATTTGAAGGAACTCAGCAGCACAAGATTCAGAACAATTCCGATGGAAAGAGCTACGCCTGAACGCGTCCCGCGAAGCCATTTTCCTACAAGATAGTTCACAACCGTCGAGGCAATGAGAACGGCGGCGAACCAGACCCCCCACGTCAGATAGAGCGCATAGCTTGCAATCAGGATTGTAGACTGCCTGATTGGCCGCGAGCGGACCTTTGCCAAGACTACGGCGCATAGCAGGAAAGCCAGAGCATAAGAAATAATCCGAAACAAGGTTCCTCCGTGTGCGTTTGCGATCGAGTTAACTGCCGACGCTTCGACTTCTCGCCGCGGATTCCATTCGGAAGCCAGCCTGCAAGAATAAATGGGACGCGTAGGCCGCTACAATCCTGCTGCGCTTCTCATACGCTACACTAATGTGTGATCCCATACCGCAATCTCATCGAAGCCCTCGAGGCGGCTCCCAGCGAGCGTCCATTCGTCACGGCTTGGGTCAACGAAGACGAACAAGAGACAGTCACATTTGCGGAGTTTCGCAGACGCGCCCGTCTACAGGCCGGAGCCCTCCGCGCAAACGGCGTGACCAGTGGGGATCGGGTGATCATCATCATGCCGCAGGGCATTCTGACGATGACGGTCTTCATTGGAGCGATGATGCTCGATGCGGTACCGGCCCTTATCGCCTACCCCAATGACAAGGTCGAACCATCCAAGTACCGATTCGGAGTGGCGGGAGTGACGGCAAACCTCCGCGCCAAAGTTGTCGTTATTGATGACGAGTTTCCTGATGAAATACTTGGGCACGTATCGCTGAGCGAGGAGACGAGGCTGCTTCGAGTTGGCAACAACAGTGGTCTCGGGCGAGAGGAACTTCTGGATTCTCCGGGCCAACGCGATGGTGTGGCGTTCATTCAGCATTCGGCGGGCACGACTGGACTACAGAAGGGAGTAGCACTGACGCACGCCGCTGTATTGCGTCAACTAGCACATCTTTCGCAAGGGCTGAAGATCGACAATGCGACAGACCGGATTTACAGCTGGTTGCCTCTTTATCACGACATGGGCCTGATCGGCTGCTTCATGCTTCCGATGGTCTACCACATACCGCTCGTGATGCAGTCGCCGCTCGACTGGGTAATGCACCCTGAAACCATGCTGCAGGTCATTAGCGAGCATAAGTGTACGCTCGCGTGGTTGCCTAACTTTGCTTTTCAGTTTGTCCCTCGCCGGACACGGCACGACCGGCGCGCGCAGTATGATCTGTCTTCTGTTCGTGTTCTTATCAATTCTGCTGAGCCGGTCCGGACCAGCAGCATGCAAGAATTCCAGAACGCATTCGCCTCGACCGGACTGAGAGCCGGCGCTTTACAAAGCTCCTACGGCACGGCCGAGAATGTCCTCGCCATCACTCTGTCGGACATCGATCGACCAACCGGCCCAACGTGCATTTGGGCCGATGGCAAACAGTTTCGGAACTCGCATCGCGTCGTCCGGGTCGCGGAGGGAAGTGCGGGGTCGGTTTGTTTTACGTCATCTGGCCGTTTGCTGCCCAATCATGAGATCCGCATCTTGTCTGATTCGGGCAAGCTGCTCGAGGAAGGCCAGGCCGGCGAAATTCTTCTCAAGAGCGATTGCTTGTTTGATGGTTATTACAATCGTGCCGACCTCACGGAAAAAGCGATGGTGGATGGCTGGTACTACACCGGTGATCTGGGGTTCTGTGTGGACGAGGAACTTTATGTGGTCGGGAGAAAGAAGGACCTGATCATTGTGGGTGGGGAAAATATCTACCCGCACGATATCGAGGAAATCGCTGCCAGCCACCCCGCCATCCACGATGGGCGAGTAATCGCGATGGGTGTCTACAATCCCGATCTTGGAACGGAAGAAATTATCTTAGTTGCCGAGGTGGAAAGCGAAGACCTGCTCGCCAATACCGTCGAGATCGAGCGCGAGATTCGTGGCCAGGTCACCGCCGCCATGGGCGTGAGTGTTGGAACAGTTTTTCTGAAGCCACCGAAATGGATTGTAAAGAGCACTGCCGGAAAACCGGCACGATCCGCGACCTTCAAGAAGTTGCAGAAAGAGCATCCGGAACTTACGGTAGATTAAAAAGTATCTTGAGCATATCTGAGAGGCAAGCGGATCCGCAGAGGGAGAGTAAGATGACGCAAGAAGCAAAACAGATGATCGAATACATCCTTCGGCGAATTCGTAAGCCGACTCTGGTGATTGACGAAAACACTCCACTCGTCTCGTCCGGATTAGTGGACTCGATGGCACTGGGAGACGTGGTGCTAACGCTCGAAGACCTGACTCATACGCGCATTCCACCCGGGGCCGCGAAACCTAAGGATATGGATACGATCGCAAAGATGTTCGCGACCGCACAGCGCGTAGGCAAACCACGCAAGTAAGTGCGGATGCCCGGTCTAAGTTCGTGCAGCGCCTCGTCGCCAAGCAAAAGACCAAGGTGAAAGAGAAGACTCGTACGGGAAAGGCGGAGTGGCGCCGGGATTCCGCTTCTTTCAGCGCTTAAGGACACCTGGGATTTCGGCCGATCGAATCGCGCCGCCCTGTGAGGCACCTTGAAATTTAGGCCCTCCGGACATGTGACAAACCGCACGTTGCTTCGTGATGCTGGTCAGTGCAACGTCCCAGGAATAGGGCTAACTTCTGTCGCTATGGCGAACTTGACCCGGCGAAGTGCCTGGGCTCTCCTCGTGTGTTGCATCGTGGCCGGCCCCGCAGTTGGTGAGAACAAGACATTCGCCTCGGCTCAGCCCGCGCAAACCGAAGTCCAGCAGGCTGCCGCGAGTCTCAGTTTTGTGCGTGCATTTTCCTCCGCTGACGACGTACGCCGATTTCATCCTTTTCTGAATCGGGCGATCGAATTCATGGCAGGGCACAGAGACGATCTAGCCCCTGCTAATGTCTTGCAGTCGCCGTCGGCCGTGACGACGGATTCGAACCACCATGTCTTTGTTGCCGACCTCGGCGCTAACGCAATACACGTCTTTGATTTTAGCCATTCTAAGTACGCTCTTTTGGAAATGGGACGTGACCGTTTGGGCTCGCCCGTCTCACTTGCCGTAGACGCACACAACAATTTGTATGTCGTCGACAAGGCCGCCGGGACAGTACTCATCTACGACTCGGCCGGAACCTTTCGGGGACACTTTTGGACACCACGAGAAGAATCGTACCGCGACAGTCCGGTGGGGATCGCGATCGATAAGGCTACGGGATTGGTTTACGTCTGCGACAGGCAACGCCACATAATTGTTGTTATGGACGACCGAGGGCGGGTCGTTAGCCAGATTGGTAAACTCGGCGGCGGTCATCAGTCAGGCGAGTTCAGCTTTCCCAGTCAGGTGGTAGTGGAGGGTGGCGAATTGTTCGTGCTCGATGTCGGGAACACACGCATTCAGATCTTCAATCCGGCGGGCCACTTCCGGCTGGCGATTCCCCTGATCTTCGCAGATAATCACACTGGCTTGGCAGTGGACGACCAGGACAATATTTACGTTAGCAATTTTGATCTCAACCAGATTGAGGTCTACCGTCACGACGGGGAGCAGCTCTATACTTTTGATCTATCTACAGTCAAAGCTGAGAAATTTGTTCACCCATCGAGCCTTTGGGTTGGCGCAGGCTATTGCCTTTACGTGGTGGATTCTCAGAGCAAGCGCGTAGGTCTGTTTCAAATCAGCGGACAGAATGCACAGCAATGCCGCTAATCGATGGCGGGATCTTTGATTTGAAGTGGTGCACAATTAAGAATTGATTATATCCGCTCGTTGCTAGTAGCGTTGCACTCTGTCGTGGCACTCCGCTTCTTCGCAATCTGGGCGGATGTTGCGACGTTCCACCTTGTGCTCACAACTCATTGAAACCAGAACCCTGAGCGCCAACCTCGAACCGGTGGTAACCTTGGCAATTCCAATGCACTCCGCGTAAATTAATCATTATGCAGTTTCCCCGGACCCTTGCCTCGGGAAACTAGCTCTAGCGCCTTCCAGGAGAATTTCGTGAAAGTGGTCATGCTGTGCGGAGGGCTCGGTACTCGCTTGCGCGAGGAAACTGAATATCGGCCCAAGCCCATG
>Ga0187847_10004485_pt1 | contig 10265 bp, 7 predicted proteins | sample June2016WEW_4_10_FD_132458 | JGI IMG/M metagenome (GOLD analysis project Ga0187847, IMG submission 132458) | Peatland microbial communities from SPRUCE experiment site at the Marcell Experimental Forest, Minnesota, USA - June2016WEW_4_10 | ecosystem: Environmental > Terrestrial > Soil > Wetlands...
CGCGCATCGAAGAGGTTGCGCACCCAGAGACTCGCCGTCCAGCTGCCGCGCTGATAGCCCACGCGGGCGTTTTCCAAATTGTAGGCGCGCGAGGTTTGCGCATCGCTCGTGTAATAGTAAAAGCTGTCGAGCGCCGAGGCGTCTAGGCGCGCAAACCAACCCGACGGGTCGTGGAATTGCAGCGCTGCGGCGAACTTGTATGCTGGCGCGAACGGCTGCGCCCGTCCGCCGATGTCGAGGCTCGAGAACAGGCCGCTCACGTTCAGATAACGCGTGCGCAGCAGCGACGCGCTGGCCGACAGATCCCAGCGGCTGCTCAAGCGATAGGCTGCCTCTCCTTCCAAGCCATAGTTCTCGCCATTGCTCGCATTTTGCGTATAGAAGACGTAATTGAGCGGGTTGTTCTGTTGCAACTGTTCCGACAGATAGACTTGCATGTTCTGGCGGCGCATGTAGAACACGTCGGCTTGTACCTCGAGCGGACGCTCGGCCGCTGCGGCCTTGATGCCGGTCTCGACGCTCCACAAGGCCTCGGGACCAAATTCCCTCTGCTCCGAGAGGACTCCCGAGCCGATATTGAATCCGCCGCCTTTATAGCCTCGCGCGAGCGTCGTGTACCAATGCTCGCCGCCGCCCAGATTTTTCGCCCAAGACAGATTGCCACCGACCATGTGATTGATTTCTCGTGGAAACGGCGTCTGCAGATCGGCGCTGTCGGAGTAATCGGCGACGCGCTGCTCGAGCCGCAAGCCGCCGCTGAGCGTCGTGCGCTGTCCTAAGTCGGCGTCCAGCGAACCGTACAAAGCCACATTGGTCGCGCCGTAGCGGCTGGCGAGGCCGCTGGTGCCGGCGCCGGGTCCACCATCCGGGCCCGCATCGTAGGCATCCCAGACGAATTGCTGCTGGTCCGACTCGGTCAATCGCAACGCGTAGAGGCCGACGAGCCAGCGTAGGCGTCCGAACAACGCGCGCGATGGATCCCCGATCAAGCGCAAATCCTCGGCGAGCGTGCGGCGAGTCCGATTGTCGCTTTGAAAATAATCGTAGGGTGAGTAGCCGGTCGTGGCGGCCCAAAGAGCGTCGTTGCCCCAATCGCCGTCGAAGGAATAGGTGATCGTCGAATTGGCGGCGCTCGTGACGCTGCGCAACTCGCCGAAGCCCTCGAAGGTCCCTGCGAGTCGCAGGGCGGCGCCGTTGGAAACCTGCGCGTCGCGCCCCGGTTCGTTCGAGTAGGTGGTGTAGGTATTGTAGATCGACCAGGCGTCGTAGCCGTTGTCGATATTCACGTGCATCAGCGTCAGGTCCGCCTGGAGCGCGTCGGTGAGCTGCCAGTGCAGCTTGCCGCGCAAGGTTCCTTCGTCGTATCCATTCGTCGAATTCTCATCGAGGTAGGCGTTTTGGCGGAAGCCGTCGCTCAAGTATTGCTGTGCCACGAACCGCCACCCGCCCGCTCCCGACGCGAAACCGTCGCCGACCACGAGTCCGGCGGCCCGCGTATCGTAGGTCGCCCCGGTAAGCTCGCTGTTCAGTTCGAATCTGCTGCCCGGATCGGCGGTGCGCATGCTGATCAGCCCGGCGAGCGCGTTGGCTCCGTAGGTCGTGCCCTGCGGGCCTCGCAAGACTTCAATCTGCTTGGTATCGAACAGCGTCGCCGGCATGCCGACGCCGGAGAAATCAATGTCGTCGATCAGAAATCCGACCGAAGGGTTCGGAGCTCCCTGGTACTGCTCAACCTCTCCAATGCCGCGCAGCTGGAAGAAGCGGGGCCGCGAGGTGCCGGCAGCCCAATTCAAATCCGGGATCAACGCAAGCACGTCCTCGAAGTGCTGAACACCCGCGGTGCGCAGCGTGTCCTCGTCGAGTACCGTCACGCTTTGCGGCAGGTCCGCAAGGCTCGTCGAATGCAGACTCGCGGTAACCACGATCTGTTCGAGCATATCGTCGCCTGCGTACGCCGCCTGCGCATACAAGCAACCGAATAAAAACACCCGCTGCGAAAGCCATTGAAGTTTCATGCACCTGCTCCCTACGCCGGTACTAACCGGATCAGGTTCAACGGGTTCGCCGGTTCACCGACGTCTCAGGTCTTCTGCAAGACCACCCCAAGGTTTGTGTGCGCGACTATCGATCAAGCGCCGGGTCTTTGCAACACCCGCTTCGCGGGCCGTCCTCCGGCGCACGCGCGCAACGGCGGTCCGCAAAGCATGATTCTCGTTATTATGTATTTTCTAGTTAACTTATATAACTATCTGTTATTATTATATTAATTTATCAGGAAATGACGTAGCGCCGAATGGGCTCTGAGCCGCCGTTGCGGCGGCGGATCTTGAGTGAATCGCCGCATATTTCTGCGGGTCCTCGAGAAACGTCTTCCAGCAGCCGTCGCAGCAGAAATAGTATTCGACACCCGCGACGACTTCGACGTGCAAGGCTTCCGCGATGCGCACGCTGGCACCGCATACCGGGTTGAGAAAATTTCCGGCGACATCCGCCGCGGGCACCGTGACCGTCGGCTCCACGCGTTCGGCCGGCAGCTCGCGCGTCTTTCGACCGCGCAACGTCGCCAATACACCCGCGATCGCCACGAGTGCGATTTCGGCCGGCGTCTTGGCGCCGACGTCAGGACCCGCGGGGGCCTGCAGGCGCGCGAGCTGAGTCGCATCGACGCCGCGCATGCGCATCGCGGCCTGCAAGTGCTCGGCCTTGCGCCGACTCGCGATCATCAATACCTGCTTCGCCGAACTGCGCAACGCCGCCTCGAGGGCGGCCTCGTCCCCCTGCCCCTGCGTCGCGACCAGAACGACGGGTGCGTCGCCGGGAAGCTCGGTAAGCCGGATTCTAAGGCGCTGCGCGAGGAACCGGGCTTCATCGGCGGCCGGCGTGGAGCCGAGAACACAGAGTGCGTTGCTCAAGTTGTTGGGCTGGATGAACAATTCGATACTGCCGTTGCTCGCGCAGGACATTCGGTAGTGCTCGATGTCTTCCTCGGCATAGATCTTGTCGTTGCTGATGCGCACGAGCTTGGGCTCGCCCTTCTCGATCGCGGCTTTCGCGGCGCTGATGACCAGGTCTCGCGCGCAACCACCGCCGATCCAGCCGTGCAACTTGCCGTCGGCAAGGATGATCGCCTGGGCGCCGGGATAGGCGGAGCTTGGTGCGACGGCGCGCACGACCGTAACGAGTGCGTAGCTCTCGCTGCGACCGTTGAGTTCGCGCGCCATTTCAGCGAGATCCTCGGTCGTCATCGCAGCGCCTCCAAAACCTGCGGCAGCACGCGCTCGAGCGAAGCAAAGTCGGCGCCGGCGGCGAGCAGATCGAGGTGCGGCATCGCCGCCTGCATGCCGCGGCTCTGCGGCGTGTAACCCGGCTGATTCAATAGCGGATTGAGCCATACCAGGCGCCGTGAACGGCGGCGCAGCGTAGCAAGAGCGTGCGCCAACAGTGCCGGCTCGCCGGTGTCATACCCGTCGCTGACGACGATGACGCCGGTGCGGGAATTAAGCAGGCGAACTCCGTGGCTACGGTTGAATTCCTGCAAGCACTCTCCGATTCGCGTACCGCCGGCCCAGCCGGTGGCAAGCAGATGCAGCCGCTGCTGCGAGCGCCATGGATCGGGGTCGCCGAGCGCCGCGCTCACCTCGGTCAGGCGCGTGTGAAAAATGAAGCAATAGGCCTCGGCCAATTCGCGGCACAGCGCCCGAGCTAGGCGCATGTAAAAGAACCCATAGAGGCTCATCGATCGGCTGACATCGACGAGCAATATGAGGCGCGGACGTATCTGGCGGCGTCGCTTCCACGCGAGCTGCATCGGCGTACCGCCGCTCGCGACGCTGCGGCGTATCGTCGCCTGCAGATCGAGACGGCGCCCGTGGTGAGCCGCCGCTTCTCGCCGCAATCGCAGGCGCTTGAGCCGTTTGGAAAAGCGGCGCATGAGCTGCTCGATCTCGTAAGTCTGCTGTGCCTGATTCAGATCACGAAAGTCCGTCGATGCCAGCGATTCCCCACGGCTGGCGCCCTGGCGCGCGGCGCCGTGATCGAGGTCGCCGGTGATCCCATATCCGGAAGCCCGCGAAGATTCGATTTCCAAACTCGAATGCCGCGTCGGCGCGAAATCGCCGGCGGCGGCGGAGCCGTCAGCTCGGGTCGTCGCATCGGCCGCTCGCGAGTCCGGTGTGTCGTGCTCGGCCGGGCTTACGCGCCCGCCGCCCTTGCCCGGCACGAACAGGCTGCGATTCGGCGGCAGGAAATAAGCGTCGAAGAGCCGGTCGAAGCGTCGCCATTCCTCGCCGCGGCCGCAGAGCAATGCCTTGAGATTCCAGCGCAGCACCTGTGGATCCAGGATCCCCGCCTGCGCAGCGGTTTCGAGCACGCCGAGCGTATCGGCGCCGCCGACGCCATAGCCGTTTGCGCGCAGAAACCCGGTGAAGCCGGCGAGACGGCTACTCAATCGCGAGCCCAGTTCGGCCGATGCTTGGGAACTGCGCATCAACACGAGGCCGCGATGCGCGCGACGACTTCGCGGCTAAAGCCCGCGCGGTCGTCTCGGGTTTTGATCAGCGCGCTCAGGGTTTCGACGATGCGCTCCGCGCCGTCGCCATCGATCGTGGAAACTCCCAAGCCGAGCAGGGCCGCAGTCCAATCGAGCGTTTCGGCGATGCCCGGCTTTTTTTGCAAATCCATGCGCCGCACGGTCTGCACAAATTCGACGACCTGGCGCGCGAATTGGCCTGCCGACTGCGGCGCCCTGATCTCGACGATCGCAAGTTCTTTGGCGAAGTCGGGATAGTCGACGTATTGGTACAGGCAGCGGCGGCGCAGCGCATCGGAGAGCTCGCGCGTGCCGTTCGAAGTGATCACGACGAGCGGTTTGGTCACTGCGCGAATCGTGCCGAGCTCTGGAATCGACATCTGGAAGTCCGACAGCAGCTCGAGCAGATAGGCTTCGAAGGCCTCGTCGGCGCGATCGACTTCGTCGATGAGCAGGACCGGCTGCTCGGTGCAACTGATCGCCTCGAGCAGCGGTCGCTTCAACAAATAGCGCTCCGAGAAGATGTCCTGCTCCTTGAGCGCAGTCTGGCGATCATCGTTCTCGAACAGCTTGATCGCGAGCAATTGCCGCTGATAATTCCATTCGTACATCGCCGCGTGCACGTCGAGCCCTTCGTAACATTGCAGACGAATGAGCCTCGCGCCGCGCGCCGCGGCGAGCGACTTGGCGACCTCGGTTTTGCCGACGCCGGCATCGCCCTCGACGAGCAATGGGCGGCCGAGCTGCAACATCAGCACGAGCGCCGCGGCAAGCGATGACTCAGCGATGTAGCCGACGGCCGCGAGTTGGCGCTGCAGCGAGCCGATCTCGTTGTGGCGCTCGCCGGTCGCGTTCACGTGGCTTTCTTGAAAATGAGGCCGCGCAACCACCCTTTGACGGTCGTCCAGGCTAGCGCGAGCACATTGAGCGCCGGTGCCGGCGTCGCAAGGGCCGCCGCCGCGGAGGCAGGCGCCGCGGCGGTCCCTTCGGCGGTCTGCAGCGCACCGACTTGCTTCGCAAAATTTTCGGCAAATTGCTGCAGAATCTGATCGCCGAGCGTGCTCATCATGCGCCCGCCGAACGCAGCCGCCTTGCCGCTGACCGACAACTCGCAACCGCCGACCAGCATGCAATGGCCGGAATCGGCCGGTTCGATGTGGGCGCTGAGATTCATCGAGGCGCCCGAACTGCCCGTGGTGTCGGTTCCCTTACCGAGTAAGCGCAGCGATCGCGAGTTCCCATCGACGTCGGCGACCTCGACTTCGCCGCGGAATGACATCGTCGCCGGCCCCAGCTTGGCCGTGACAGTGCCTTTGTAGTGGGCCGAATCAACGCGCTCGGTGATTTTCGCGCCCGGCATGCACGCCGCAACCGCCTCGATGTCTTGCAGAAATCCCCACGCGATTTGCGCCGAGCACGGCTGAGGATAGCGCTTGTCGATCTGCACCTTCATGAGGTTTCGGTTTACCCGCGTCTCATCGTCGGTCGATCCCGAGCGCCCTGCATTTTTGCCAAACGCGATAGGCCGTGTGCGGCATGTCCATGTGCGTCACGCCCAAGTGTGCGAAGGCGTCGACGACCGCATTCGAGAAGCACGGGATGCCGCCGACATGGGGCGATTCCGCGACGCCCTTCGCGCCGATCGGGTGATGCGGAGACGGCGTGACCGTATGATCAGTTTCCCAATGCGGCGTTTCCACGGCCGTCGGCAGGAAGTAGTCCATGAAGCTGTTGCCGAGATGATTGCCGTTCTCGTCGAACGGGACCGCCTGGCCGAAGGCCACCGCGAAGGCCTCCGTCAGACCGCCGTGAATCTGACCCTCGATGATCATCGGGTTGATCCGTGTTCCGCAATCGTCGAGTGCATAGAAGCGGCGCACTTTGGTCTCGCCGGTGTGACGATCGATATCGACGACACAGACGTAGGCGCCGAAGGGATAGGTCAGATTGGGCGGATCGTAGTATTCCGTCGCATCCAGACCTTGTTCCATGCCGGGCGGCAGGTTGGAGGTGTGCGCCGCCATCGCGATCTCTTTCATGGTCTTCGACTGCGCGGGGTTGCCTTTGACCTTGAATCGATCGACCTCCCATTCCAAATCTCCTTCGCCGACTTCCAGCAGGTGAGCAGCGATTTTCTGCGCCTTCGTGCGAATCTTGCGCGCCGCGAGCGCCGCCGCCGCGCCGCCGACCGGTGTCGAGCGCGAACCCCAGGTCCCGGCGCCATAGGGCGCCTTGTCGGTATCGCCCTCCTCGATTTGGATCTCATCGGACGACAGTCCCAACTCGGTCGCGATGATCTGCGCATAGGTGGTTGCATGGCCCTGCCCCTGGCTCATCGTCCCGAGCCGCGCGATCGCGCTGCCGGTCGGATTGACCCGAATGTCGCAGCTGTCGAACAGGCCTATACCCAGGATATCGCAGACCTTCGTGGGTCCCGCACCCACGATTTCCGTGAAGGTGCTGATGCCGATTCCCATGAGTTCGCCCTTGGCGCGCTTTTCAGCCTGCTCCTTGCGCAGCCCCGCGTAGTCGACGGCCTTGAGTACCTTGTCCAGTGCGCCGTGATAATTACCGCTGTCGATCGTCCAGCCGAGACTCGTCGTGTATGGAAATTTGTCGGCCTTGATGAAATTGCGCGAGCGGATTTCGGCTTTGTCGATGCCGAGCTTTTGTGCGAGCACATCGATCATTCGCTCGATGAGGTAGACCGCTTCGGTGACGCGCAGCGAGCAGCGGTAAGCAACGCCGCCGGGCGCCTTATTGGTGTAAACCGCGTCGACTCTGCAATAGGCCTTCGGAATGTCGTAGGAGCCGGTGCAGATGCTGAACAGGCCGGCGGGCAGCTTGGTGGCCGACACATGGGAATTGAATGCACCGTGATCCGCGAGCGCCGAAAACCGCAGCGCCCGGATGCGGCCGTCCTTGTCGGCCGCGAGTTCGCCGATGCCGTGATAATCGCGCGCGAATCCGGTCGTCGAGATATTGTCGATGCGCGATTCGATCCATTTGATCGGAACTCCGGTGACGATCGAAGCGACGATCGCGATGACGTAGCCGGGATAAATCGGGACCTTGTTGCCGAACCCGCCGCCGATATCGCCGGAAATGATCCGGATCTTGCTCTCGGGAATGCCCGACAACATCGCGACGACGGTGCGCACCAAATGCGGGGCCTGCGAGGTGATGTAGACCGTCAACTGACCCGTGACCTTGTCGAAAGACGCAACGCAGCCGCAGGTCTCGAGCGGACACGGGTGTACGCGTGGATTGAGGATCTCTTCCCGAACCGTGACCGCCGCATTGGAGAACGCCGCGTCCACACCATTCTTGTCACCGGCCTCCCAGGTGAAAATGTGATTGGGGTGAGTGCGCGGACCGTGGCCGACCTCCGTCTTGTCGGCGATGTCCTCGCGAATGATCGGTGCGTCCGGCGCCATGGCTTTGTGCGGGTCGACAATCGCAGGCAACTCCTCATAGTCGACTTCGACCGCATCCGCGCCATCCGCCGCACAATAACGGTCGCGGGCGATCACCATGGCGACCTCTTGGAGTTGAAAGCAAACCTTCTTGCCGGCGAGCACGGCTTGCACGTCACCGCCGATCGTCGGCATCCAGTCGAGCTTGACCGGCTTCAGATCGTCGGCGACCAGGACCGCGACGACGCCCGGCACCGCGAGCGCCTTCGCCTTGTTGATCGACTTGATGCGCGCATGGGCATAGGGACTGCGCACGATCGCGCCGAACAGCATGCCCGGCAGCTTGATGTCGTCGACATACGTGCCCTTGCCGCGGATGAAGCGGGCATCCTCCTTGCGCAGTCGGGAGACTCCCAGTCCCTGCAGCTTCGCCTCGCGCTCGAGTACTTCCGTTGTTGCGGTCATCGCGAATTCTCCGTTGAATCTAAGTTCCGGTGCGTGCCAACGAGATCTTGTTCGCCGCGTATTGCACGGCCTTGACGATGTTCTGGTATCCGGTGCAGCGGCATAGGTTGCCCGCCATCCAGTAGCGAATATCCTCCTCGGAGGGGCTGGGATTCTCCTTGAGCAGGCGGTAGGCGCGCGTGATCATGCCCGGCGTGCAATAGCCGCATTGCAAGCCGTGCTCGCGCGTGAATCCCTCCTGAACCGCATGCAGGGTCCCGCCCTGCTCGAGGCCCTCGACGGTGAGCACCGCGGCATCCTGGCATTGCACCGTGAGTATGGTGCAGGACTTGACCGACATGCCGTCGAGGTCGACCGTGCAAGCGCCGCAGTGGCTCGTCTCGCAGCCGATGTGCGGTCCGGTATGCTGGAGGCGCTCGCGCAAGGTGTGAATCAGCAGCTCGCGCGGTTCCACGACCACGTCGACGTCTGCGCCGTTGAGTTTGAACGATACGGTTTGTTTCTTGACCATCGAGTGACTCCCCTGTCGAATCGAATCAACGCCGCACACGAGAGCGCGCAGTGCGCAACGCCCGCTGGGTCATTTCGCCGGCCATCGCGACTTTGTATTCAGCGTCGCCGCGCTGATCCGGCGCCGGATCGCAGATGCTCATCGCAAGCCGCGCGGCCTCGGCGATCGTCGCGTCGTCGAGCACCTTGCCGCGCAGCGACTCTTCAGCTGCGCGCGCTTTGAGCACGCTGGCGCCGACGTTCGTGAGCGCGATCGCAAGCTCTTGAACACGGTCACCGTTCATGCGCAGCGTGACGGCCGCAGCCGCGGTGGCGAAATCGCCGATTTTGCGCTTGAGCTTGCAATAGGCGTAACCGGTGTTCGGCGCCGGAACGGGAATGCGAATTTCCGTCATGATTTCGGCGGGCTGCAGCAGCGTCACGTAGTTGGAAATAAAAAATCCATCGGACGGCACGACGCGCTCGCCCGACGGGCCTCTGAGCACGAACGACGCCCCGAGCGCCAACATCAGCGCGGGATGGTCGTTGGCGGGGTCGCCATGCGACAAGTCCCCGCCGATCGTCCCCTTGTAGCGCACCTGCGGATCCGCAATCAGGCGCGCCCCTTCGATGAGCAGCGGACAACGTTCCTGCAGCAACTTCGACCAGATTATTTCGTTTTCCGTCGTCATCGCCCCGATGCGCAGTACACCGCTTTCTTCGCGGATGCCTTTGAGCTCGCTGATGCGGCCGAGATCGATCAGATGGCCGGGCTGGGCGAAGCGCAGCTTCATCATCGGCAGCAGGCTATGGCCGCCGGCAAGCAATTTGGCGTCTTCACCGAATTGCTGGAGCAAGGCGAGCGCATCCGGAACATTCTTGGGCGCGTGATATTCGAATTCGCGGGGAATCATCGTCGCTCCTTTGTTGTTCTATCTCTACGTCCCAGTACCGCCAGACCTCGCGGCCTACGGTTCACACTCCTCTTCGACAATCTCCGGCAGCGCGGGTAGCTCGAGCTGCCAACCGGTGCGCCTGGACAGGGCCTGCACGTCATCGAGTGTGTCCAAATCCGCAATGAATCGCGCATTGCCGGTCTCGTACCTGTAGACGAGCTCCGGTTCGCGATCGGTTAGGTGTCGACAGGCTAAATTCGTCGCGCTTTCGAGGATCCGCGCAAGCGCGAACTCATCGAGCAGCAGCGGATTGCCGCGCTGGCCATCCACGGTGGGAACGACGATGTGGCCGGAGCTGCGCTTTTTGAAGGCACCGATCAACTCGGTCAAATCGGCGGCCCCAATCAAGGGTTGGTCGCAGGGTACGATGAAGACCGCGTCGAAAGCGCCGCTAAGCGCCGCGAGACCCAC
>Ga0187847_10004486_pt1 | contig 10263 bp, 2 predicted proteins | sample June2016WEW_4_10_FD_132458 | JGI IMG/M metagenome (GOLD analysis project Ga0187847, IMG submission 132458) | Peatland microbial communities from SPRUCE experiment site at the Marcell Experimental Forest, Minnesota, USA - June2016WEW_4_10 | ecosystem: Environmental > Terrestrial > Soil > Wetlands...
ATGAGTTCGCACCACTGATACAGGGCCAAGCAGCCCAGCCTCCTGAAGAGGTGAATTTGCTTTGTACGGCTTCACAGTGGTGAATGTGTATTTGGTTGTTGCATCAGGTTGTTGGTCGCCGATGAGGCGATTTACCCACGCATCCGTCACCTTCACAGTGAGCGTATTGGGGCCAGGCTTCAATTCTAATGTTGCATCGACTCGATAGGGCGAATGCCACACGACACCGAGCGATTTTCCATTCACTTCAACATCGGCAAGATTTCTCACATCGCCCAGATCGATCCAGACATACGAACCCTTTGTAAACCACGTCGGCGGCGCATCGATGATCTTAGTATATGTGCCCGTTCCGGAAAAATACCTTACTCCCAGATCTGAGTTCGTGCTCCAAGAAGCGAGATTGTCGAGCGTGATCGAGGACGGCGCTCCACGAGCGGGCTGGAATGTCACTCGCCATGGACCTTCAAGTTCCGCAAGCTTGGTTTCTTCGATCGCTGGCAAAGAGAGCGATTTCACCCTGGTCGGTTTACGGAACACGACAAATACGGTTCCCCATGGCTCAAGCTTCAAAGGGACCCTTGTCCGCTCACCTTCTGTAGTGAACGACACTGGCTCAATCTTTCCGCTATCGGGGTGCCACAATTCCGGAGCCTTGCCGGCAACACGAAACGTCGCATCGACACTCTCGGCGTGGGCGCTTCGATTGTCGACAAAGTAAACGTCACCCGAACTCAGTTTCCGGTGAACAAATTCGAGGCGCGTATCCGTCGAAGGTTTTGTGTATTCAAAATCGCGCGGAATATTTAGCGCTTCGACAGTTTCAGGAAGGCTTTGGCCGGCATAGACTTTGCCTTTGCCAACGGGGTGGACTCCGGACCCATCGCCAAAAAGTTCATTGTTCAGTCTGTTGAATTCCTGCTGATTGTCGGCGAGGCTTGGATCATCCGTGGGCTTCGGACCTGCAACAATTGCGCCGTCCTCCACCAGTTTGTGAATGACTTTCAGGACAGGTAGAGACATGTGACTGCTATAAGCATCGAGTGCGAGAACGCGATAGCTCATTCCGCTGCGTGTGTTGAGCCGGCCATTCACGACGCTGAATTCGCGAATCAGCGCATCGGCATTGACGTAATCGAATCCATAGCCGGCCGGTACGTCGGGTGACTTGTTCGCAAAGATAGCTGTAAGGTTCGAATCCTCACCGTAGAAATAGAGCACATCGGCACCGAAGTGGCCTTGCTGAAGCAGGAAGCTGCATCGAGCAAGGTAATCGACCCATGGTCCTGCCTGCTCTGCCCATGTCTCATTGCGATTGAACCACTGTCCAAATGGTCCTAGCGTGAGTCCTGGCGCTTTGCCCACAAGAGGTTGATGCGCCGACTCATGAACGACAATGCGATTGATGCCGTTGAGGAATTCCTGGTCGACAGTTGGCTTGAGCGTTGCGGGTGACCAACTCCACGGGCCGGCTGCCGCAGTCATCGATTCGGCGGCTGCCAGGTTTTGACCATAGATGTGAGCTACCGATGCGGATTCGCGATCGTCGGCGTTATATCCAAACTGTTCCTGATTTAATCCTGGGACTTGTGTCCACATGGCACTCATAGGAACTTCGTTGAATTTCTTCACTTCCATTCCATCTGCGACAAAAGCACGCCCAGACTCATGCGACTCACCGTAGTGCCCCATATGCCATTCGTGAAGCGTGTCTTCAAGCTGGCCGTAGTGTTCATCCGCAATCAAATCGGCAATCGTCTTTCTAAAATCCCAAAGGAACCTGTCACTGGCTTCAGCAGATTCGACAATGCCGCCGGCAAGGGCGGGCATCCACGGCACTGGGTCGTATCCGCGCAGTCTTTTAAACTGGGCGATCATGTTATCGGTCCAATTCTGCGAGCCAGCTTCCCAGCTATCGTTGATGACGTAATGGATGCCGTGTGCTCCGATTAGGTCAGGACCGACTGTATCCCTGTAACTCTCGAGATACTTCTCCATGTATTGCTTCACATCGTGGCGATCAAGCTTGTCGACCTCAAGCCCAGTGGCCTCAGCCGTGGCCGGATGATTCGTGATTCCGAGCAGACTGTATCCAAAGCGAAGCACGACCCACTTGCCGTTTGGTGGATTCCAGTCCAGCGTCCCATCTGCATGCATCTTCGATGTCAAATCAATCACGCTCGATTTTTCGATCGCATCGGAGGGCGAAACAGGCGGAGTCGCAAATCCGTAGAGATCGGGCACAGTGGTAAATGCAGCCTTCTCCTCAAATCGATTCACGCGCGGCCCCGGATGGAGCACAAGCTCGGCGACCTCATAGTCCGTGGGTGGGGGATCAAGCGTTAATCCGAACGATGAGGGATCAATGCCTTCCGCCCACGCTGGTATCGGCGGTGGAGGCGTTCTCCTGAAGGTGACGCGGAAATAGCGCGCCGTGACGGCAGGAAATGAAATGGTATGTTCAGGTGCGCTTCCGCCGGAAAGCGCAGCAACTTGCCGGAAGTTCGTTCCGTCATCGCTCGCCTCGAGAGTCTTTTCCGGCGATCCCATCCCCGCGATCATCGCCGCGATAAAGCCCGGCTCTTTGATCACGAAGGTGATCGCTTGAATCGTCTGCGGCGTCTCAAATTCGTATTGGATCCACGAATTTTCGCCCTTAGCGGGAATCGGTAGCTTTGTAGACTTTTCAAGGTCGCCGTCAGTCAACATCGCAAAATCAGGTGAACCGCCGCTCGCGGTCATCTTCGGGTGGAGAGCCTCGATTGATTGATCGCTTGTGGTCTGGCGGTAAGCCACTACAACCGAATCCGCATAAAAACTAGGCGCCGGCTTTGCACCGGGAGGAGCCCCTAGGGAATCTCGAATCCCGATGCTCTGAAACGCACCTGTGTTGCCTGGCGGCGCTGCCAGCTTTCCGCTAAAAGGTTTACCTCCTTCAACAAATGTCTCACTCCATACGTACTTCTTCATTCCCTGAGAGGGTGGCACCCATGGTCCTCCCGATTCACTCCAACCAGGTGATCCTGCAATCGCCATCTCCATGCCAAGCTGGTCGCCGAGATGAATCGCATACCTAAATGCATCCTTCCACTCGAGAGTCATGTAAGCAAGGCGATGATCCACGACCTGCGGTGTGCTCAATGCGGCATCAAAGTTCTGAAAGCCTGCCAAGCCGACGCTATGCATCCACTCAAGGTCGAGCTTGATGCCATCTTGGGTGATGTTGCCATTCATCCAATGCCACCAGACGCGCGGCCTCGCATTTTCGGGTGGATGCTCAAATCCTTCTTCGAGGCTGACGATAACAGGTAACTTTGCCTTTTCCGCCTGTTGGGCCGGAACGTTCGCGGTCACTATAGCAACCAGTAACGCTAAAAGACCGAGATCAACTCCGTAGCGCTTCATCCGATATGCTCCTTGCGTGTATCCAATCCTCAGCCACATAATTTTCCTGGAAAGCTCGACCACCGGATTGCAGTTCTTTGTTCAGCCGATTTAGTCGGTGAAACTCATTGAGGATTCGACTGTGAATTCGCGTCAGCGTCAATCTTTTGAGGCGTGATTCCTTCTGGCGAATTCACGCGATGTGTCCCAAACTGATCCTTCGCATGGAGTCGACGAAATTCAGCCATAGATTCGGCCGCGGCGGCGTTCTGCCTGATTGCGCCTTCCGCTCGCGCCAATCGGTACCAGGCAACCTGATCTTCTGGCCGCAGCTTCGTGGCCTGTTCGAGATGTGCGATAGCTTCCGATGGTTTCTGTTCTTCGAGTAAAACTGCGCCCAAACCGACCTGTGCCTCTTCAAAATCTGGATAGAACTGGATTGCAGATTCATATAAGTGCTCGGCTTCTGCGAATTCGCCATTTTGTCGGCGCAAGCCGGCAAGCTCATAAGCGGCATTCGCATTGGATGGATTTGCGTCAAGTTCCATGCGGAATTGATCTGCCGCCGAAGATAAGTCGCTAGCTGCATGAGTTATGCCCCAGCGCGCAAGATAAGTTCGCCCGATCTGGTAATGAATGTTAGGATGGCGCGGCTCGATCTCAAGAACCCGGCGATAGCTTTCGATGGCTTGGTCCGTCTGTCCCTGGCTTTCCAAGGCTTCCGCTTCCGCCAAATAGGCCCAGGGGGAGCCACCGGCGTCGTGAAACAGCGTTTGCATAGTGATGTAGGCTGAATTGCCCAAAATCTTGCCAACGTTGTACAGTACCTCCGGGTCGTTTCCGTAAAGATCGCGCATTTGCAGTGCGGTTTCCGATGCGTTGCGGTCCATGTCGAGATGCGAGTAAGCGCGCATGAGCTCGAGTCCCGCCTGGCGCTTGATCTGAAAATCAGTAGGGCTACGAAAAGCCCTTTCCAGGCCTCGAAGAGCATCTTGCTCCCGGCCCGATTCGGCGAGCGAAAAGGCGAGAAGAGAATCCAGCCCAGGTAACGATGGCTTCAATTTGCGCGCGTCCTGAATCTCAACAATGGCGCGCGGATAGTTACCTTGTTGGTAGTAAAGAACTCCGAGGGTTGCGTGGACTTCTGCGATGGTTGAATCCATTTTCTCCAAACGCTCAAAATCTGCAGTCGCCACGCTGAATCTGCCTTCCGCCTTGGCCGCCTGGCCCTCATTGAAGAGCTGGCGAAATCCATCGTCTTCCGATAGATTCTGGGCGCCAGTCTTTTCTGGAAGACAAAAGACAAGCAATGCCAACGCGAAAAAGATCGATTTACAATCGAATTTCATTGCGGCCTAATCGTACAGCAAAGACGTGGGCTCCGCCACTCGGCGTTCGAGGCGGAGCACAGTGCAAGTTTGAGATGTAAATTAGAAGGTTATCTTGCCGCCAAACTGGATGACGCGCGGTGGCCGAGCTGACGTAATCGCTCCGAAGTTGCCAGCATTTACGTTGGTGACTTCGGCGCTCGTTCCTGGTCCGCTGCCGCCCTGTGTGTCTGGATCTACACCCCACTGGGTATGGTTGAAAGTGTTGAAAGTTTCCACGCGGAGCTGGAGTTTGGCTCTCTCCGTGATTGGGAAAAACTTCACCAAGCCCATATCCCAGTTCGCGATTCCCGGTTCGCGCAGGATGTTGCGCCCACTGTTACCGAACGTGCCGAGCAGAGGTTGTGAGAAGACCGAAGTGTTGAACCACTCCTTGGTGCTCTTGGTAAATCCAGTTTTCGGGTTTCCGTTGATGTTAGCGCGCTGAATAGGGGTCATCAACAAAGTGTCCGTGTCATTCGCCAGGACGGAGAAGGGAAAGCCATTCTGAAAGGTTCCGATTCCGGTCCACTGCCATCCACCCACGGCGGCATCCTCGGCTTTGTTCATCGACCCACCAAATTTCTTGCCGCGACCAACGGGCAGATCGTAGGCGTAGCTGGCCACAAAACGCTGCCCCACATCGAAGTCCGATCGTGCGTAATCCAGCTTGGGATTCGCCGAGTCCATGGGGCCGGCATAGCTGTTCGTGGTTCCAATGCCAGCCGCGGCCGATTTGCTATCCAGGCTCTTTGACCAGGTGTAAACCACCAGAATGGCGCCGTCGGAGCCCCGATGCTCAAGTTTTACATTTCCTGCATTGTAGTTAGAATTGCCGATCCACCTGCTATCGAGGAATCCATTGGAACTGGTGAAGTTCGGCAGAGGCAAACGGCTAGTGTACGGGCAAGGAGCTGTGCTTACGTTGATATATTTCCCTGCAGAGTTCTGCGTGTTGCAAAACGCCACATCGGCAGCAGGCAAGTTACCCGCCTGGTCAACGTTAAAGCGCTCCAGAAGATGGGTTCCCTTGTTGCCCACATAGTTGACTTCGAGCGTTGTGTTCTTCGCCAACTCCCGCTCTACGGACAGCGTCCACTGCTGCACATAGGGATTCATTGGATTCTCGGAGATAATGACCGCGGTGAAGGCGCTGCCATTGGCAGCGGCAGACACCGGAGCGATCGCACTCATCGGGGCAAACAACTGGTTGGTGGTTTTCAGCGTGGAATTCGCATAGGGCGTCAGACTGGTGCGGATCAAGAACGGATACTGGTCGCCGGAGTTGTCCATCTCGCGAGTCTCAGACGAGTCGAAGAAGATGCCGTATCCGCCGCGCACAACAGTCTTCGCAAATGGGCGGTAGGCAAATCCGAACCGCGGTGCAAACGGAGTTTTGGACGAAGACTTCGGCTTCTGGCCGCAGTAGCGATAGAAGCCGTTGCCTGCCGGCGCGATGCCGTCGGTCGACAGAACCGGATCGGCAAAACAGAGTCCGCCCGCTGTGTTTTGCGGATCCAGCCAGAAGAGCTGGTCGCTGCCGATGTTCGCGGCGGCTTGATCATTTGCGTACGGCACTTCGCGAAAGTCCCAGCGCAAGCCTAGATTAAGGGTCAGCTTGGGGCTAAACTTCCAGTCATCTTGGAAATATAGTGCCGCATATTTGAAGACATACTGGTTGAGGTGGCCCGGCTGAGCTCCAGTGGCGGAGAAAGGGCCGGGCTGGAAGGTTGCGGCCGAGTTGTAATAGCCCAGCAGATAGTCCGCGATGAAATTGCCGGTTCCGCAATATACGGTTTGGCAGGGATAAGTGGTCGTGCTCGTGTACTGGGTGATTAGGTTGCTGTTATACCCGAACGATCCGAGAAAATTAGTGGCTAGATCCCGCTTCTGTACCCAGGAGCGATAATCGAAGCCGAAGCTGAACGAGTGCGCTCCGTGCTGTTTGACCACCGAGTCGGTATACTCCCAGACCGGAATATCACTGGTGGTCGGATCGTTTCCGGGGCTTCCGGCGCTGACAAAATTCGTCGTTGAGAAACCGAGGGTGGGATAGCCGGCGGCATACGATGGAAGATTCGTGAAGACGCCGCTGAGCCCCAGGCCCGACACATCCGACGCGCTGGCCGCGCTGTCTCCCTGGATCGATATCGCTTCCAGCCTGCCGAAACGGAAATCGTTGACAAAGCCCTTGGGCAGGGGCAGGGTGTAGCCGCCCGTCCAACTCGTCGAGTTTTCCGTGAAAATATTTGCTCCGGCGCCCAGGGCAATCGAATCAGTCGAGAAAGCCTGATTAGCGTAATTCGCCTTAGTGTACCGGAAGAACATTTGCCCATACTTCTGGAAGTTCTGGTCTCCCCGATAGGTCTGCTGATCGGTATTAGTAGTTGCGTTCGCGGTTGAGAACCAGTTGTAAGGGCCGACGCCGTTGGGGTCGGTGGCGCCGGTTGGAATCAACTTAGAAGTAACATTGGCCACCTTCGAGAACCGGCTACTCAAAATCGTGTTGTTGGCAAACGGGCTCCCCGTGAGCGGGTCGACCGGCATGCAGTTGTTGCCCAGCGCAAGCTCTGCAGAGCAAGCCGCGGACCCATACGCCGGCAGCGATGTGCCGGAGAAGTTGCCGCGAAGTTCAGCCGCCGTGGGCGCATATCCAGATAGATGGGCACCTTGAACAACGCGCCAACCCTCGTAGTTGGCTAGCCAGAACGACTTGTCACGACCGTTGTACAGCTTGGGAATAATGACCGGGCCGCCCAAAACATAGCCAAACTGATTCTGCCGCAACTCAGTATTCGTGGTGCTGTTATTAGTAAGAGTCTGGTGAGGGATGGCATCGAAATCGTCGTTGCGGTCGAACTCGAAAACCGAGCCGTGCAACTGGTTGGTACCGCTCTTGGTTATGATATTGACCTGGTTGGCGCTGAAACCATACTCAGCCGAATAAGTTTCGCTTTGTACACTGAATTCCTGGATCGCATCTTGAGACAGAATCACGGCTGGTGTATTCAGCGCCGTATCGGTATTCGTCAGTCCGTCCAACGTATAGTTGTTCGACTCCGGACGACCGCCGTTGATGCTGATCGCATCTCCCTCACTCTGCCGCATCTGGCCTTGTTCGCCCATTGTTTGGACGGCTCCAGCGCCCACAAACAACAGATCGGTGAAATTGCGTCCATTTAGCGGCAATTGCGACATCTGCTGCTCACTCACGGTTTGTGAGACCGCAGACGAGTCTGTGTCCAACGCAACAGCGGCGGCACTTACTTCAACTGTCTCCGACACTGCCCCCGGCTTTAATTGCAGATCGATTCGCGCATTCTGATCGACCACAAGCACGATTCCACTCGTCACAGATTTGGAAAACCCGGTCATCTGCACAGACACACGATAGGGGCCTGGAATCAAGTTGGTTGCAGTATAGTCACCGGCCGCAGTCGTTTTGACTTTGGTGGTTACCCCAGTCGCCGTGTTGGTAACGTCGACTGGAGCGTCCGCGATAATAGCTCCAGTCGTGTCGGTAACAATGCCTAGAATCGTTCCGGTTGTTCCCGCTTGGCCCCAGCCCGGGCGGACAAAAAGTAATGCTATCGCCAGCGTCGCGAATTGCCTGAGCATCTTCACTGGTTCGCCTCCTCAAAATGACTTTGTCGTGGGTTTGGGCTGACAACCCACCTTGTTTTTCGAATGGCCACTTGCCTGGGCCGATCTTGAAAAACCGATTCGACGAGCCCGGAGCGCCGGCACGGCAAGGGAAGTGTTTTCAGCAGTGGCTTTCTTGACCATCTTTTGATTCGATTGGCTTGGAGTCAAGAAACAAAAATAGTTTCCTTATGAAACGCAGCCACCATAGGAGCGCCAATCTTGATTTGGGAAGTTCCATACGGTTAGGTTGAACGTTAAGACTTCTATACTGTTTGAATCTCATTGATAATTAGACATTTACTGAGCATCCGTTAAGCGCCGCCAAACCGGGATTAGGAATCGAAGAGAGCATGGGAATGGACTCGTCGTCCGCCATCCTCGCATTGCACGACAAACGGATCATCTACAGCCTGCTCTTTCAAGACGGTGCCGAGACCCCGAGATGGCTCAGACCGCGCTACGCCAAAGCAATGCGACCTTCACGCGAAACAAGTACACGCAAACTGGCGGCGAGGGGCTTTGGGCCGCGCAGAACCCTATGCTCGATGCAATTTTCTGCTCAGAGTAACCTGATCCGCTCTGCTCCCATCACGCCTGACCTGCTGATGTCCTGAGTTCGGCCTTCTGCGGATGGTCCTGCGATTCCCAGCCCGCCTCGCCAGCACCCGGTTTTAGTTGGGACCACTTTCGGTTCCGTGAAAGGCATCGCCCTCTCGATTTGAAACGAAAACAGCCGTAGTGAGAGCTTGCACGGTCGCCGTTCCGGTCTTCACATCCATCCGGATTGTGCGACTGCGGTGGGAGGGATCGCTACAATGGTGCGATCGATCCAAAACCCTCCGAGCGAGTAGAATCCCGCGCTGGCAATCTGCGCTGCCGTGGGAAGGGTCGTGAAGACGTTCGGGTCACCGGAGACCGCCCAGGCCTGGTTGTACTGCGTGACCTGCGGATATTGATTGGGGCGGGGTCTTTCGTTCCCCCGTCGTTACAGTTGTTAATGATGAATCCGAGTTGACCGAGGGGTCAGCCCAGGGCCGGGTTCACAGCGACATCGAAATAGATGCCGAAGCTGTCGGTTCCGCTATTCTGAACTTCGCCGGAGCACGAGGTGTTCGTCGAGGTCGAGGCATTCCAGGTGTTGATAGCCCATCCTGAGTAATTGCCGTCGGGCCTGTAATAGTGGATTCGGACGTCGCTGGCCGGTACTTGTGCAAAGCCTGGAAGGGCCAAACTGCCCAGCAAAAGCAGCGCGAAGGACAGGGCCTTCGTTTGAAAACTGCCGCCAAATGACTTCAAGAAGGAGTTGCCATTTTGAAGGAAGAAACGAGACAGTCAAATTCGATGCCCCTCGCCTTTCGCTCCACGCGTATCAGAAGGCGCATCTGGGCTAACAAGTGCTCGCCGTTCTCTGGGTTTTCTGGGTTGAGCGTATTTCATGGCAGCGATGGATTCGGAATCCTCGCAACGCCTCTTTGCCTATGGCCTTATCGCTCGTTTGAACTGCGGGCGGAACAACTGGCAGGTTAGATGCCTAGAAATCCCAGCGATTTCGCTAACGACGATCTAGGTCCATAGTGAACAGGTTTCCAGTACCGACTCGTGGCCGGACGAGAGGGAGATCGTCCGGCGTCAAACCGCCAAAAAAGTAGTCCGCCGGTTCTCCTGAGTGAAAATCTGCGCTGCCGGCGACCACTTTCACTTCGCCGCTCGGTACCGAAATCCTGATTATCGGTACCGAAATCCTGATTATAGGTTGGTTATCTCCTAGGCGTTGTCGTCACGAGACTCTAATCCACAACATGAGGCATCGAATGTGCACGGCGGCGAGGAAGGAGTCTGCGCGCTTGGCGTAACGAGTGGCAATTCC
>Ga0187847_10004487_pt1 | contig 10263 bp, 8 predicted proteins | sample June2016WEW_4_10_FD_132458 | JGI IMG/M metagenome (GOLD analysis project Ga0187847, IMG submission 132458) | Peatland microbial communities from SPRUCE experiment site at the Marcell Experimental Forest, Minnesota, USA - June2016WEW_4_10 | ecosystem: Environmental > Terrestrial > Soil > Wetlands...
GAACATTACCGGGATTTCGTTGGCTTCGGCGGCCCGGTAAATGATCTCGAGTTCCTTGACCCCATGCAGATAATCGTTCGGAAAAAGTAACTGATGCGGGGGATGGATCTTGATCATGCGAATACCCAGACGCAGAATGTGCTCGACCTCAGCCATGATGTTCGCGGCGTGCCGCGGATGCAGGCTGCCACAGGAGATCAGTCGCCTGGGGTCGTGCCTGGTGTAGTCGGCAACGAACTGGTTGACTTCGGGGGTGAAGCCGATCACCTCTGGCGCTACGTAGTTAATGAGGGCCGCGCGGTCAACCCCGCAACGGTCCAGATATTTCAGAAAGGCTTTCGGGGAGCGGCAATATTCGGCGATCTCATCGAAATTGGAGCGCTTGCGCTTCATCAGTTCGAGCGCCCGCGGCTTGAAGAGTTCGATCGGCGCGATGTGGACGTGGCAGTCGGTGATCAAGTTTGTCAGGGTTCGCTAAAAGCCAATAGCTAAGAGCCAACAGCTCTCGTTCAGTACAACGGAACTTTGGGATCGACCGTCCGCGCCCAGCCGTCGATGCCGCCACGCATGGATTGAACTTTTTCGTATCCCTGCTGCCGGAGCCAGTTGGTAACGGACAGGGAGCGAACGCCGTGATGACACATGACGACGATATGCTCGTCAGGGTCGAGCTCCTGGTGAGCGCGCGTCGGGATATCGCCCATCGGAATATGTTGGGCGCCTTCGATCCGTGCCGCTTCACATTCCCATGCCTCGCGTACATCTACCAGCGTAAATGTTTCGCCGCTTTTCTGCAGAGACTTGACCTGGTTGGGAGAGATTTCGAAATCCATAGTTGGGCTCGAAGCGGGGCATGACGGGCGAGGACGCCCGTCGCTCCATTTACCTCTTACTTTACTTTTCCATCTCTACTTTTCCATCTTACTTTTCCATCAGCAAGACTTTTTCTGCTTCGTCGATCTCGGTTAACTTCACTTCGATCACCTCGTTCTCGGTGGTCTGCACGGTTCGACCAATGAACGTGGCCTCCACGGGCAATTCCCGATGGCCGCGATCAATCAGCACCAGCAACTGTACAAGGCTGGGGCGGCCGTGCGAAAAAAGCGCATCCAGCGCGGCACGCGTGGTGCGTCCCGTATAAAGCACGTCGTCGATGAGAACAATCTTCTTGCCCTCTATGGAAAAGCCAATCTCCGCTTCCTGCACCACGGGTTTCGGACCGAGGGTTGAGAGGTCATCACGATAGAAAGTGATATCGAGCGTACCAACCGGAACTTTCTTTTTTTCGACCTGCTGAATCATTTTGCCCAAACGCTCGGCGATGGGCACGCCGCGACGGCGAATGCCGACTAACCCCAAGCCTTCGACGCCACCGTTCTTTTCGAGAATTTCGTGAGCTAATCGCACCAGTGTCCGTTCGATTTCCGAACCCGACATCAGCTGCGCTTTTTGTGTCAGCGTTGTTTTGCGAACCGCATGCTTCTTCATGGTCATGCCGCATGTACCCCGCAGGAATGAGTTGGAATGCGATAAGTTTTTGGACCGGATCGATCCAGTTGGATCAGTCCCAGCTCTCGAATGTATTGGAGCGTTCTATGCAACGTCAAGGATACATGATCCAGGGTAGGGCTCAATTTGCGAAACCGTTACTGCAGACTCGAGCGGGAACTATCATCACCGGCTGCACGCGCTCGACATCACGAGCGGAGCCGAGGAGTTCGGCGGACCCCTGGAGATGGAGGCGAAAATACCCCGGGACCGGCGCCAACAGCGAGGGTGGTTATGTAGTCTTTGACCCTAGGCGCTATAAGGAGCGGGCCGCGCTATTGCTGCTGAACCACGTCGTCTACACGTCGAGGTCCTCTCATTGCGACGACCGGCCCTACACGGGATGGATCATCAGTTATAACGGAGGCACACTGGCACAGCAGTCGGCGCTGAACGTGACGCCTAACGGTGGCGAAGGCGCGATCTGGGGATCGGGCGACCGACACCAGCGGAAACATTTATTTTCTCGACGCGAATGGAACCTTCGATACGACTCTGAACGCCAGCGGGTTTCCGGTGAATGGAGACTATGGAAGCGCCGTGATAAGGCTGTCGACCACGAACGGCAAACTGGCGGTGCACGACTACTTCAATATGTACAACACCGTAAGCGAGTCCGATACGGACGAAGATCTGGGGTCGGGCGGCGCGATGGTAGTGCCCGATTTCAAAGACTCCAGCGGAACTCTGCATGAACTGGTGGTGGGCGCGGGAAAGGATGCGAACATCTATCTCGCGAATCGGGTCAACATGGGAAAGTTTAATCCCAACAACAACAGCCAGATTTACCAGGAAGTCACCGGCGCGCTCGCGGCGGGAGGAGTGTATTCGGCTCCAGCTTACGCCGTACACAGAATTTATTACGGTGCGTCGGGCGACACGATCAAGGCTTTCACGTTCGATGCCAGCGGCTTGCTGAATTCCACGCCCGCTTCCGCGACGAGTACGAGCTTTATTTATCCCGGCGCAACTCCAAGCATCTCCGGGACGTCGAGTTTGATTTTATGGGCCGCCCGACATTCCTCACCCGCAGTGCTGCTCGCTTATAATGCGAACAACCTTAGTGATGAGTTATATAACTCAAGCCAGGCACCCGGCGGCCGCGATCATTTTGGAAACGGAAACAAGTTCATCACGCCAACGATTGCGAACGGAAAGGTCTATGTGGGCACCACGACCGGGGTTGGGGTTTTCGGGCTGCTGAAGTAACAGTTCATGCGTGGAGACGAGGCTCTGTCAGGGAAGGGCCAGCAAATCACTACAGGAACCAGAGATTTTAAATTGCAGTGAAGTGAGGCGGAGATGAAACGGATTCTATTGCTGGCTTGCGCTTTTCTGACCATGCCGGCGTTTGCCCATGCTACCTCGGCCCCGCAGACATTCCAAACCGCAGCGGGACCGGTCAAGATTACGCCCCTGTATCACGCCAGCGCCCTGATTGAAGCAGGCGGAAAGATTATCTATATCGACCCGGCTAATCCTTCCAGGTTCGACGGATTACCGAAAGCGGACCTGATTCTGATCACCCACGTCCACCCTGACCATATGGACCCCGTCTCTATAGCCCAGATCAGCAAAACCGGGACCGACATTCTGGCGCCCCGCGCCGTGTTGGCGACGGTTAAAACCGCCCAGCCAATTTCGAACGGCGAAATAAGAATGTGGCAGGACTGGACCATCGAGGCGATCCCCGCTTATAACCTCAAGCGCGGGCCGGCGCCCGGCAAGCTCTTTCATGAGAAAGGGATTGGCAACGGATACGTTCTCACCTACGGCGGAATGCGTTTCTATTTCTCGGGTGACACGGAGGGGATCCCTGAGATGCGCGCGTTGAAGAATATTGACGTGGCATTTGTCTGCATGAATCTGCCCTACACTATGCCGCCCGACGAAGCAGCAGATGCGGTGAAGGCGTTCCACCCCAAGATGGTGATTCCCTACCACTACCACGGTTCCGACCTTGCGGTTTTTCAGAAGCGGCTGGAAGGAACGGGGATTGAAGTCCGCTTGCTCGACTGGTATTCACAATAACAACGCATCGCGACTCCAGCGTAACGAATAAAAAACGAGGGCAAACCTTGGTTCTGATGAGGCTTGCCCTTGTAGATTCCTTCTCACTTTTTCGTGCTTAATTGTTCGAGTTTACTCCTCGGTCCCGAATCTCTTCAGGTCTTCGGGTCCATCTGTCAACGCCACCGTCTCTTTGCCCTGGACCAGTTCCCGGATGCTTTCCACTACATCGGGATTAGCCAGGGTGGTGATATCTCCAGTGTTCATGTTGTTGGAGAGGGCCGCGAGAACCCGGCGCATGAGCTTGCCGGAACGAGTCTTGGGCATATCCGGAACGATGTGAATGTGCTTTGGACGGGCAATCTTGCCAATCATGGTTTCAATGACCTTGTTGACGCTGTCAATGATCGCCTGGCTGGCCTGAACCCCGGGCTTCAGGGCGATATAGACTTCGGGGACGCGGCCCTTGATCTCGTCCGCCACCGGCACCACGGCTGCCTCCGCCACTTCGGGGACCGTCAGACACGCAGACTCGATTTCCTTTGTACCCAGGCGGTGGCCGGCCACGTTGATAACGTCGTCGACTCTGCCGAGAATCCGGAAATAGCCGTCGGCAGCCAGTACAGCTCCGTCCGCCGCAAAATACGGCCAGTCACGCCAGTCTTTGCTGTTGCGATTCTTGCAGTATTTTGCGAAGTACTGGGTCACGAAGCGGTCTCGGTCACCCCAGATGGTTTGCATGATACCGGGCCAGGGATTCCGGATGCAGATGTTGCCCGCTTTGTTGGATCCAGCCGGAACCTCCTGCCCGTTTTCGTCGATAATGATCGGGTAGATTCCAGGCATGCCCGGGCCTGCGCTTCCCGGCTTCATGGGATCGATCGCGGGCTTGGTGCTGCACAGGAATCCACCGTTCTCGGTTTGCCACCAGGTGTCGACGATCACCGCCTCACCTTTGCCTACCGTTTCGTGATACCAGCGCCAGACCTCGGGCTCGATGGGTTCTCCTACCGTGGTCATGTGCTTGAAATGGTAGTTGTATTTCGAAGGTTCATCGTGACCGGACTTGCGCAACATGCGAATGGCCGTTGGCGACGTGTGGAAGATGTTAACGTCGAGGCGCTCGGCGATTCTCCATACCCTGCCGGCGTCGGGGTAGGTTGGGACGCCTTCGTAAAGGACGCTGGTCGCGGCCAACGCCAGGGGACCATAAACGATATAGGAATGACCCGTAATCCAGCCGATGTCGGCCATGCACCAGTAAACATCCTCGGGATGAATGTCCTGGATGTACTTGGAAGTGCCGGCTACGTAAGAAAGATAGCCACCGGTACGGTGTTGACAGCCTTTCGGCTTGCCGGTGCTGCCGCTGGTATACATGAGGAATAGGGGAGCTTCCGCATCCATGGGGATGGGAGCCACCAATTCCCCCTTGAATTTCGGGAGTACTTCATCTACCCATACGTCTCGGCCTTTGACGAAGGGCGAGGCAGTGGCACTCTGGCCGGCGCGGCGTCTCCAGACCAGGACTTTGTCCACCGTCTGGCCTTCGTGCTTGGCGGTCGCCAGTGCTATGTCGGCCGATGCCTTGTGGTCGAGCATTTTGCCGTTGCGATAGTAACCATCCATGGTGATCAGGACGTGACTCTGCGAATCGGCGGCGCGCATGCCGCAAGCCTCGCCGCTGAAACCCCCAAACACCACCGAGTGAATGATGCCCAAGCGAGCGCAAGCCAGCATGGTGATGGGTAACTCGGGTACCATCGGCATATGAATGGTCACCCGATCTCCGGCCTTTAGACCGCAGAAATCTCGTAACAGCGCCGCGAATTCATTCACCCTGACATAGAGTTCGCGGTAGGTGACCGAGACGGGCGCTTCCGCTTCCGGCTCGGGAACAAAGATCAGCGCCGCTTTGTTTTTGTATTTAGCGAGGTGGCGGTCGACGCAGTTGTAAGAGGCGTTGATTTTGCCGCCCACGAACCATTTCCAGAACGGCGGATCACTGGTGTCGAGGGTGGTGTGCCAGTACTTGTCCCAGGTGAGCAGATCGGCGTACTCGCGGAAGCATTCCGGGTAGTTCTTCTCGCTGAAGCGTTCGATGATCGAGGGATCGGTCAGATTCGCCTGGCCGACAAATTTCGCGGAGGGATAGTAATATTCTTCCTCACGCCAGTGAACTGCAATCTGAGCTTCGGTGGCCTCGCTCGGCACCTGTGGTTTTGTGCGTATTTCCGCCATATTAGTTGCCCCTTTTACCGCTGAATTTGTGACGTGCTCAAGCTCCTTCCGCCACGGCTTCCCGATTAGCGGACTCCATCTCCATTCGTAAATCTGCCGGCAGTGCGCCGCCAGGCCTGGCGCGGCGCACACAAATTGTCGACCATACTTTTGACCAGGGTGATGCCCGCAGTGGCTAGGCTACCGCCGGCACCTTCCTCCCCGCTACGGCTTCCGGCAGCGCCGGGCGTTTGGCTGCCATTTCGCAAATCAGTGCAACCGCAGCCAGACCCGCAGCGGTGTAAAACGCCATCTGGTAGTTGTGGTACTTGTCGTACAGCAAACCGCCGATGCGGCCACCGAGCAGCCCGGCCACACCCCAAGCGGTAAACAACATCCCGTAGTTGATGCCGGCATTCTTCGTGCCCCAGAAATCGGCGGCAGCGGCGCCGTTGACCGACAATTGCGTGCCATAGCACCAGTACACGATGAACAGCATCACGAACAGTCCCAGGACGTTGCCTCCCACAAAATACAGAATGGGCATGGCCACCATGGAGATGCCGATCATCAGGCGTAACACGTTAATGCGGCCGAGGTGGTCCGACATCCAGCCAGAGAGAATGCGACCGGAGGCGTTGCCCACCGCTCCCACCACCAAGCCATACGCAGCCAAGGTTGTGCTCGGGATGCCCACGCTCTTGGCGAACGGCACCAATTGGCTGATGACCATCAGACCGGCCGCGCACCCTAACGCGTACCCGACCCACATCAAGTAGAAGGTCGGCGTGCGCAGCACCTCGCTGGGAGTGAAGTCATAGGTGGTAGCCGCAGCTTTGGAAGCCGGAGCCGGCGTCCAGCCCGCAGGCTTGTAGCCCACGGGTGGGTTCTTCAGCAGGAATGAGCCAAATACCGTCATCACAAAGAAAATCCCGCCTAGGATCTGGAAGGTCGTCCGCCAGCCATAGGTTGGAATCAGCCAGTTTGCCGCCAGCGGCCCAAAGATGGCGGAGCCGCCGCCGTATCCGCCGACGGCCAGGCCGACCGCGAGGCCGCGCTTGTCAGGAAACCACTTGGACATGACAGGAATCGGGGTCGCGTAGCCAAAACCATTGCCCAATCCCCCGAGGACGCCGAAGAAGATGAAAAACTTGGTAAGGCTGTCGGCAGAAGAGCAAAGGAAAAAGCCCAGGCTCACCAGAATGGCTCCAATCAGCGAAATCTTGAAAGGCCCAAGTTTATCTTGTAGCCGGCCAGCTACAATGAAAGTGAGGGCGAAGACCACGACTGCGATGATGAACACATTGGAAGTTTCAGCCCGCTTCCAATGAAATTCCTTTTCGAGCGGGGCCACGAACACGCTCCAGGCATACAGCGAACCCAGCGCCAGGTTCATGGACACCCCGCCGACCACGCGCCACCAACGATTGATGCCAGTGGTATCGGATGCAACATTTGCGTTAGCCACAGTTTTTCTCCTTTACGGATCTGAAATGAGAAGCGAGAAAAAGCCGTTCTTTCTCCGGATTCAAGTCATCCGGCTTAAGCCGAAAAGCGTGACAGGGCGTGCTGACGAAGTTGCGCCTCCCCGGCTTCTTCTCTCTATATAAATCCAGACATCTATGAAAGCGGCAGAAAGTTCCTACCGTAAACTGTGTTCACGAACGTTGCTGCCTGACGGTCCCAAGCTATATACCTGTCGAATTCGGTCATCCCATTTTTCCTGCTGCGACATCAACAGAAGGACGTTATGATCCGCTTCGTGGCCATCAAATCCTGGAATTCTTTGCTGTCCGCGATCGTGTCCCAGGTTGACTGGGATGCTTGATAGCGGACTTCCGGAATCGCCTCTGCCATTGGACTCCTCGTCGCTTTTTGACCGGCTGCCGAAAATCAGAATCTATTGGACCTCTGCGAAACCGTTCCCAACTCGACGCGCTGTTCCCCGCCCGACGTGCCGCACTTCGCGCGACATCATACGCCGATCCCACCTCACTCGGAAGCGCATATTTGCCGTGCCTCCGCCTTCCGGCTAAGGCTGCGTCTGCAAGTTAGCCGTTACGTTCACTGCCGAATCTGGCGATACCGTCAGCTCCCGCCTCCATTCGCCAAAGCCAACCTTGGCGATGACGACGACATGCTTGCCGGTAGTAAGGCCGATTTCGGAGGGCGTGTCTCCCACATAGCTGCCGTCGATGGTGATGTCCGCACCAGGCGGCGTCGAAGTGAAACTACAGCGTACTTTCTGCTGATTGGCCTTCTGCGCCAGATCGCCTTGGACGGAGGCTGGCGGCGCTGCCGGGGCGGGAGCCTTTTGCACGGGTGCCACAGGCACCACGGCTGCCGAAGCCGGAGGCCGCCCGCTATTTTCAGTTCCGGCCGGGGCTCGCTGCACCGCGAGTGCGGCCGCAGTGGCGGACGGACCGGGCTTTCCGTTCTTATCTACAAACGTGTATAACTGCTTTCGCGCCTTGCCCTTGTCATCCACGTAGTACACGGTGATGCCGCGTTTCTCTCTTCGTGCGTCGAAAGTTGCGCCCATGGGCAACGGCGTGCACCGGGAAAATTTTGAATCAATGGCGCAACTGATGCGGAACGGCGGATTGTCGCCATCCTGCACGAGCAAGGTGCTCACTAGTGGCACATTCGTAGTGGAACGGCAATATGCGTCGAAAGTGATCCCGTCGCAATTAGTGGGAACGCCGTTGTTGTCAAGCGGTACCGCTCGAGTTACAGAATCCAGAACCGTGATCCGCATCGTGTTTCTCGAAGCGGCGTTCGCTAAAATGGCCACCAACAAGAAACCTACCTGCAAAGCTGCAACTCTACGGATACTCATCAAACCAACCCCTCCAAACAATGCGGGTGCATCTGTCGCATACCGGGTTTCCCGAGCGATCTTTTCCCGAACGATCCGGGAAGCCGGTCTCGCAGGCCCGGTACATTTTGCTCCCTTGGCGCGCAACGCACAATAGCTTTCGCCGCGGGAGCAGGCATGGGAGAAAAGGCCTGACCGGTGGGTCATCGCCCCAGAGGAGCCCGTCCCCCGTTTTCTGGTAGCCGGCAGCTCAGTCTGCGCCAGCCATCTTCTGTCATCCGACCCCGGGTCCCCAGCGGGCCGGTTTTGGCCCGATGGGGTGGAGGGTCAGTTTAGAACGTAAAGATCGGCCCCAATTCGGTGCGGTGATCTTGCCATTCGTTGGAGGGAACTCCAGCAATTGTGTATGCAGGGACCCCGTTATTAATACGGCCGGCGTAGACCGACTGCTCGAAGCCGAACTGGACCCACGGGTTGAGTCTGTAGAACAGGGTCGCGACACCCATCTTGCTCATTGCCAGTGGCAATTGGTTCCCAACCGGCCCAACCGTACCTTGGCCGAAGTTTGGATTGTTCAGGTCACGATGCACCACTTGGTCCTTGCCCACGTCGAAATAGAGCTGCCAGCCCGCATTGTGGCCTTTGGGGTCGGCATTGAACCAGCGGGAAAGCGGCAACCCAATTTGGACAAACCCGCCAAACGCCCGGATGGGCCGCTGCGGAGCAACCTCAACCGTGCCGGTGCAGGTTCCGATTCCGCCGACGACCGCATAGGTGCCAGAGCAACCCAGTAGGTCGGGACCGGAAGCAGCCAGCGGGCCGCCATCCTGAGTGGGGAACGGTCCCTGTATGCCAGTCAGCCCGCCCGTATCGGTGGCGAAAGAGTTGATTTGGCCGCCGAAGTAGAAGCGCAGGTCGCCGCCCTTATAAGCGCTTGCCGCTAAGGTGAACCAGCGAGTAGGCAATTGCGCCGTGAGTTGGCCGCCCCACATTTTGCTGGAAACGTTAAAGCCGTTCGGGAAGGTACCGCAGTAGTTGGTGGTTGCGCACAATGTGCCGTATGCTGCGGACGAATTCAGAGCGATATCTGTGCGCGAGGCACGGAATCCAGCGAGGGCGATTTGTGCCGGGGCGACGCCTTTGGCCGGATCGAGCTGGAAGCTCAGGGCCCCTCTGCCTTCCCACTCGGGACGATCGGAGTCGGAGCCCTCGCGTTCGCCTTCCCCGAGCTGGCCAAGAGTTTGGAGCGACCCGAGCTTTAGGATTTCGCCCGAACTCGGCTGCATGATCCCGCCCTGCCACTCGAACTTGATATTGTGGTCCTTGTTGAGCGTCTGCACCCAGCCGAGCCGCAGCTGCGGCGAACGGGTGTAAATGTCGCCATACAAAAAGCCCAGAGCAGTGGTTTCCAGAATATTGGGCAGCGCTCCAGACCCGAAAAGCGTCCAGTCCTGCCCGCCCAGGAAGAAAATGTCAGTCTTCTCGCTGGCGTGCCAATCCATGCGCACGAAGGCCAATCGTAGCCTCACTTGACCGTTGCGGAACGAGGAAATGTCGGCGTTATCGACTACGGTGTTGTTGCCTTCGAAGTCGCCCTCTATCTTGCCGGTAAGTGTCAGATTTTTCGACATGTCCGGCCATTCGAAGTTGAGCCCAAAGCGCGTGGA